>OGGJ01000012.1_pt1 | contig 181906 bp, 157 predicted proteins | sample 1571071 | NCBI WGS metagenome assembly OGGJ01 (sample SAMEA2581954, study PRJEB24529) | metagenome | biome: Human gut stool | place: China | collected 2011
TGCATCATCACTCCTAAGGCAAACTAGCCTCAGACACACTTAGTGAAACACTATCGAGTTCCTTAGCCAGTTCAAGACAGAAGCCGATGTAAGCAAGTTCCTGAAGCAATTGCATGCCCAGGTATTGGAAAAGATGCTTGAAGGCGAAATGGATGCTCATTTGGGGTATGAAAAGAATTCAGTGATCGGTAATAACAGCGGTAATTCACGTAATGGCAGCTATCCGAAGAAAATCCAGACTGAGCATGGAGAAGCTGTCATCTCTATACCCCGTGATCGTAACGGCCAATTTGAGCCGATAGCCGTGCCCAAACATGGGATGATTTGACTGTTTTCTTCCAATTCCCGCTGGAAATCAGGAAAATAATCTATACTACAAATCTCATTGAAAACCTGAACGGAAAAATCAGAAAGTACACAAAAGCAAAGCTTTCATTCCCTTCGGATGATGCTGTCAAAAAGATCGTATATCTTTCACTTATGGAGATTGAGAAGAAATGAACACAGCCTATTCATAACTGGGGCTTGATTATGAACCAATTTATGCTTATTTTTTGAAAACAGAATTCAGATATAAGAATAAACTTACAGCTGAATCCTGTTTCCATTTACACAAAATTTTGGACAGTGTCGTTTAATCAAAATAGCATTAGAGCAAACGGTTCGACTCTAACGCTATTTTGTTATAATTTAGGAATTAAACTAAACATATCTGGAGCATTTGATGAAATATCCCAAATACCAACTTTCATCTTCTTTGTAACTTTTCCTTTTCCAAAATCTAATAGATCTTCTCTAAGAAAAATATTTAATAACTTATCTAGACTCCCCAAATTCATAGATGTAAACAAAAATGCTTCTTCCGGATCTATTAGTTTACAATAGGCCCAAAGCTGCCCTAAGTCTCTTAAAGTAAGAGCCGTCTTTTTAGCTTCTATAAAAAATATTTTTATTTCATTTTGTTTTTGTACTATGCCTAAAACATCTATCTGTATATCAACACCTACAGCAAGATCTATACATATACCATACTTTGCTAGAACTCTATCAAGTCTCTCTGCATGTGAATCCAATGTTATAACACTATATCCTTTATATTTATTCTGTAAATAATAATGCAACCAATTCCTCATTGGTTCATATAATTCTATTTCATAATGGACATTCTTTCTATTCAACATAGCCTAATTCACTTGCAATCTCAATCCAAGAGTTAAAATGTTTCCCCCTTATTATTTCAGGTATAAACTCGTCTCCCTCACATGGATGCTGTATTTTCTTTTTAGAATATTTCTTTTTACTATCCCAATAATATCTATGTGTAACATCTGATGGTATTTTACCTGCCTTATTGTATCCTGCAATAAGTTCATTTGAGTACATTTCCAAAGCCTGTTGTTTGTGTAATACACCAAAGCCTATTGGTAAAAACTCATTAGCCCATATTTTTATTTGATGCTCTTTTTTCCAAAAAGAAAAATTACCTTCATTATATTTTTTACAATACCCATCTCTCATATTAGGATGAGCCCAATCTATATTTTGGATAGGTATATCAATAGAATAAACTTCAGACTATTACCAATTAATGGTTCTATGATATTACGTATGTCAGCAATACTAGCTTTAACATATAATTTTATATCATGAAAATCCTCTGTTACTAACTTTTTATGAGGAATGGTAATAGAAATAATGGTGTCATTCATATTTCTCTGGATTTCACCATTACCACATACCATTCCTAAAAGATATGACATCTCAACATTCATAATTAATTATAGCCTAATATATATCCTTGTTCAAATAAAAAAATTACAAGATTATTGTCATCAACTCTATATTTAAATTCATCTGCCCTATATGCTCTATTTTGATACATTCTACCTTTCCAATATTCTGATAAATTATTAGTGTTGTTAAAGTAAACCCTAAGTTCTATTCCCCATTTATCAACATCCCCAAGTTTGCGTATTCCTTGGTCTGACATACTTATACTTCTATGATATTTGCTATTATAGCCACTGATAAAATTAACCATTTTATCTTCTCTAGCTTCTACCTCAATAAAAATACGTTGAGGATTCTGCTGTAAAAACTGTAAAAAAGAATCATTATTATCCATAGCGTTATTTTTTTATAAAGATTAAAATATATTCATGTACTTTATTTATCCTAAATTTATAAGGATATCCCAAAGGGCGCATATTATTATATTCATGCTGTCTATCCCATATAATAATGTCGTCATATATAAAACCTATTTTTTGCATTTCCATTGCTATGTCACTATGCAATGGGTAAAAAATATTTTTTTTCCTTATATCCATTACATTTATCAAACAATAGGATCCTGATATTAAGACATCATATACACACTTAAATATTGAAGTAAGTGAATTAAGAAAAATCTTATAATCAGAAATATTACCCAAATCATTGGGGTTGTCAGAGTAATTTTGAATATCTTTTCCATCTGCACTCCTTTTCATATTAAGTATATCCCAATACGGTGGAGATGTCAGACACAAATTAACAGTATTTGAAGGCATTTTTTTTAATTCTTCAAGACTATCACCATTAATTATGGAAATATTACAATCATCACCAATACGATGCCTTGCAAGTTCACAAAACTCTGTGGATAAATCTATTCCTATAGCAGATCTATTAAGATTTTTTGCAGCAACAAGAGTAGAACCAATACCACTAAAAGGATCCAATACGACTCCTTCATTTCTAGAAAACGTGCTGATTAATTTTTCACACAAGGACACAGGGTATGAGGCTGGATGCTTAAGTTCCTTTTCTTCTGGGGTTTTATTAAAGTTTCTCCAAATACTAAAAGAATTTTGCAACCACTCTTTTCCTGTTAAATCATTACATCTTTTATCTTTGTTTATCATAATTCCATTTTTCAGACTGAATCAATCTTACCTGACTATCTATATACCTTCTTTCTTCTATAGTTATATTATAAGTTTCGTAAATAATATTATTTAGATCTTCAACAGCTTCATACCATTCATTACACATATATGAAATATTTTCAAGCAACTTTATTATACTAATAATTTTTGTAAAAGTATTAGTATTAATAATTAAAGGAATCTTTTTTAGATATTTAGCATCAGTATGTATTGTAAGTTTAGAGCCATTAAAACAGAATCTCATTAAATAGTAGTTACATAAACGGGAATGTAAAACTCCTAATACATAACGACACATTTTCTCATCCCCATCCGTAAAAACAGTAACTGTTTCTGAAGCTTCCATATTTCCTGCAAAACTAGCAATTATACCAGCTTCTGCACTATAAATATTTTGAATAAATATTTTATTACCACTAGACGGTACAGGAACATTTTTAAATGAAAACTTTCTTATGTCCTTTCCGGCTATAGCAGTAGGAGATTTTGATTTTCCTCTTCCAACATATCCTGTACAAATATCACCTAATTTTTTGTATGATGACTTTAATTTTTTATATATTTCAAAGTCATATGCATTTGAAAACAACAAAATCTCATCACTGTAAAAGTTTTGAGGGACCAATGTATTTGCAATGAACTCTCCTTGACGATAACTAAAAAATTCAATATTATTATTAGGTAAATATTCGTTTGTAATAGTTAAAACTATTTGCTCTCCCCTAACATTTTTGAAATATGCTCCTAAGTCTATTATAGATTTTATTCTTTTTTCTCTCAAAAGAAATCTTCTTAATATACTATAAGATGAAACATGCAAAAAGTTCTTAGGTATTATATATGATATAACCCCACCATCTTTAACTAATTCAAAGGCTCTATATATTGCTGCTATAAAGAGATTACTACCAGAATCCTTGACATTTCTTAAAAATAAATAATCAGATGTGTTTATAGTTATATCTTTACTAATAGGTACATAAGGGGGGTTACCAACTACACAATCAACTTTTTCCCTTAGTCCAATTTTCTTTAATACAAGATCCCCACTATTGGATAAAGAATCAATAATATGAATATTGGAAATACCACTATTATTCTTACAAAAATCAACAGCTCCTTTATCAATATCTGAACCATATAAATTACTATAGCCTAAATGCTTAGCAGAAATAATAAAATTTCCAGTTCCACAGCAAGGATCCAATATAGATGCATTGGTTGGGATCTTTAAGAATTCAATTATTCTCAAAGACAAATCAATATCTGTATAGTATATTCCATCACTTTTTTTTTTAGTAGTCAAAAGAGATGTTTCATATTCCTTACTTTTTTTAGAATATTCGTTTATTTCCATAATTAAATTGCATCAATGAGCTATACTTAACAATAAGGTATAATACACCAAAGTAAATCCCATGACAAATATACATAAATTATTCCTATTAATAATGCTTTTATGACCACAAAAACAAAAAAGATTTATTACCTTTGTTAAAAGAAACCTTCTGCATAATATTGATATTGTGCAAAATATTGCAAGCCTCCGGTGGAGCAATAGCGGGAGATTACTTCCTTAGCTAAAAGTTACATCAAAGATATTCAGCCACTTATCGTTAGATTACGATTCCTGGTGGCACCACTTTCGAAGAAAATCCTGATTTCAATCTGGAATCAGGATTTTTTGTTATATCCCCATTTGAAACGAGAAAGACACACTGCTAAAGTGTCCCTCATGTAGCAGCAAAATACTTTAGACGACTAATTATATAATCAAAGTATTGGCAAACTCCCCATTCTTTTGATTACCTTTGCACCATCTTACAAAGCAAACCTATGAACAGACTTTATGAAGAACGTTTAGGTACCGACCGCATGCTGCCGCTCATCTTCCGTATGGCACTGCCAGCGGTCGTGGCTCAGTTCGTCAACCTTTTGTATAGTATTGTAGACCGTATTTACATCGGCCATATTCCGGAAATAGGTACTGAGGCACTGGCCGGAATCGGAGTAACCAGTTCCATCATCATCCTGATTTCCTCTTTCTCCGCCATCGTGGGCGGAGGTGGTGCCCCACTCGCTGCCATCGCTTTGGGACAGGGCGACCGCGAGCGTGCCGGAAGGATTCTGGGCAACGGCTTCATACTCCTGCTGCTCTTTACCTGTGTCACCTCCATAACGACCTACTTGTTTATGGATCCGATCCTCTCCTTTGCCGGAGCATCGGAACATACCATCGGTTATGCCCGCGATTATCTGTCCATCTATCTGTTGGGAACGCTCTTCGTGGAGCTGTCCGTCGGACTGAACACTTTTATCAACACACAGGGGCGACCGGCCATAGCCATGTGGTCCGTCATCATCGGAGCCGTCCTGAATATAGCCCTCGACCCGCTTTTTATCTTCACCTTCAATATGGGAGTGAAAGGAGCAGCCTGGGCCACCATCATCTCACAGGCCTGCAGTGCGGCGTGGGTGCTCCGTTTCCTGACCTCACAAAGTGCCTCCCTGCGTCTGGAAAGGCGGTACATGAAGTGGAAACGCGGCATCGTACTTTCTATCCTTGGGTTAGGTGTCTCTCCTTTTATCATGGCCAGCACCGAGAGTCTGGTGGGCTTTGTACTGAACAGCAGCCTCAAGGAGTTCGGCGATATCTATATCAGCGCACTGGCCATCATGCAGAGTGCCATGCTCTTTGTCAGCGTACCGCTCACCGGCTTTGCCCAGGGCTTTGTACCGGTGGCAAGCTATAACTACGGACACGGCAACCGCGAACGCCTGAAAGAATGCTTCCGCATCGTGGTCATCACCATGTTCTCCTTCAATCTGGTGCTGATCCTATTCATGCTCTTCTTCCCGCACACCGTGGCAGCGGCCTTTACCAATGATGCCCGCCTCATCGGAACCGTGGAACGGGTACTGCCCATCTTCCTGTCGGGAATGAGCATCTTCGGCCTGCAACGCGCCTGCCAGAATATGTTTGTGGCTCTGGGAGCCGCCAAGATTTCGGTATTCATCGCTCTGCTCCGTAAAGTGATTCTGCTGATTCCGCTGGCACTGATTCTCCCCCACTTCTGGGGAATGAAAGGCGTGTTTGCAGCGGAATCCATATCCGATGCCACAGCCGCCATCTGCTGCACCCTGATCTTCGCCTTCCAGTTTCCGCGGATTCTGGCACGCATGAAGACAGCCGACTCATAAATCTTATGCTTCACACCAAACAAAAACTATAATGAAACATACCTTACTGGAAAATCAGGGTATCCCCAAAGGATTACTCTACACTCTGGCAACCATAGCCGGTATCTCTGTGGCCAATCTTTATTATAACCAGCCGTTGCTGGACGTGATACGCATGGACCTGAAATGCTCGGAAATGGATACCAACCATATTGCCCTGCTCACACAAATCGGCTATGCCTTAGGATTGCTGTTCATCATCCCTCTGGGCGACCTGTATAGCCGCAAGCGGATCATCCTCACAAACTTCAGTCTGCTGGTGGCCTCGCTGCTCTGCATCGCCTCGGCACAGAGCATCCATATCATCCATCTGGCCTCGGTAGTTACCGGTGCCTGCTCCGTGATCCCGCAGATTTTCGTTCCGCTGGCCGCACAGTATTCCGAACCGAAGAACAAGGGCAAGAATGTAGGCATCATCATCTCCGGTCTGCTCACGGGCATTCTGGCCTCACGGGTCATCAGCGGATACATAGGCGAATGGCTGGGTTGGCGCATGATGTATTACATTGCTGCCGTCCTGATGGTGGTGTCGGCCGTGGTCATTCTGTTGCTCCTGCCTAATACAGAAAGTAATTTCAAAGGAAAATACAGTCAACTGATGCGTTCGCTCATCCAGCTGGTACGCGACTACCCTGCCCTGCGCATCTATGCCGTGCGCTCAGGACTGGCTTTCGGCTCATTCATGGGTCTGTGGGCCACCCTGGCATTCAAAATGGCTCAGGCACCTTTCTATGCCGGAAGTGATGAGGTGGGTGCCTTGGGACTCTGTGGTGTGGCCGGTGCTCTGTCGGCTTCGATTGTAGGCCGTTTTGTGCAGCAGGTAGGCGTGCGGCGCTTCAATTATATCGGCACTCTGCTGCAACTGTTGGCCTGGGCTCTGTTCTACTGGGGTGGCAATGCCTATATCAATCTGATTCTGGGTATTCTGATTATTGACATCGGTATGCAGTGCATCCAGCTCAGCAACCAGACCACCATGTTCAACCTCTGTCCGAGTGCCTCGAACCGCATCAACACCATCTTCATGACCACTTATTTCCTGGGCGGATCACTCGGCACCTTCCTGGCCGGAGCCGCCTGGACCAACTGGGGCTGGAGCGGTGTGGCGCTGTCGGGCAGTCTGCTGGCCCTGGCTTCTATGGGAGTGACCCGCTTCAGCAAATACTAAACTCATCCTGTCATACCTAAAAAACAAGGAACTGCATCCGTAACCTTCCGGTCGCGGACGCAGCTCCTTATCGTATATTTTCAGAAGTAGGGTTAGCTGTTTATTCGGCTTTCATTGGAGCCACATTCAGCAATGCCTGCAATTCCTGCATGCCTTCTTCGTTATTGCTCACTTCAACCGTTTCTCCCTGAGGAGTATATACCGTCAGCGTATTGGCCTTTTCATTCACACGGAACAGCTTGCGGGTCTCGCCGTTATAGATGCTGCTCCACTCGTTGGTCTGCGCATCAAAAGCCAGCAGCATGCTGTCCTTGCGGGTTTCGTTCGTAATGGTATATCCGTTCTTGTCTGATTTCACGAGATAAACATCTCCATTGCTGCCCACCATGCGCTGGGTGGTGTTTGAAGCAATAAGCTGTGAGCCGGTCCAGAATTCGATGGTATTGAAGACAAACCAGTCGGCGGCAAAACAGAAGCCGTAAACCGGGCTCAACAGGATTCCGATAAATCCGTTTACAAATTTATTTCCGGTAGCACCCTGATTCCAGGAGGCAAATTTGTTCAACAAGCCAAAAGATCCCATACAAGAGGTTGTTCCGGCACAAATTCCCAATGCCAGGCATGGGATCAAAAACAATTTCTTTTTCATAATCTTCGTTTTTAGTTTAGTTTTTATTACGCAAATTTCTTTTCCGGATATCTCCGCTTAAAGAAATGAACTTCAGCAGACATATCGTTCACAAAAATAAAAAGAAATATCTAAAATGCTAACTATTTCTTGCTTTTTTGCTACTTTTTAAATATTGACACGTACAAATAAAAAGAAAGTGCCCGACGGCCCCTGTCCGGGATAGCCGCGAGCACTTTCCTTATTTCTGAAATAATGCGGTTTAGTAAATCACTTTCTGACCGTTCTGAATATAAATACCCTTTGCCGGACGTTTTACACGACGACCGGTAAGATCGTAAATCTTGGCATCTTTCTTGTCGGCCTCAACCTGATCAATACCGACATGTACGCCCATATCCAGAGCCAGACCGTTAGGCGCAGTGATTCCGGTTCCGTCTACCCAGGCTGCGTTACCGGTGAGATAGTCGGCGGTTACCGGCTGATAGTCGGCCTTATCCTCGGTTACGGACAACAGGAAGTAAGGCATACCTTCAGTGGCCTTATAAATCAGAGAACCCTGCAGTTCGTTGTTTTCCAATGGAGACACCTCGTCGTCTACAATCGGCAGCGTATAGGCCTTGGCTTCCTCACCTTTCAGCACCATACCGGTTTCAGCCGGTACCGTACCGTTGATCTCGGTCAGTGTCAGCACTTCACCGTTCACTTTTCCGCTGTAGGCCTTCAGGCCTTCCGGCATGTCTACGGCAACCGGCAGATAAGCGGATGCGAAATTGCCGTCGGCAGACTTTTTCGTAGTAACGTCAATGTCGCGGGCATGAATCATGTACCAGGCTGATGCGGTACCCTTGTCCTCACCGTTATAGAACATCAGACGTGCTGAACTGCCTGAATTTGCCAGACCGGAAATATGCAGACGCAGAGATTCGTTCGAAGCAACAGCCACCTTGAACTGCAAGTCACCATAGGGAACCAGCTTCAGGGCCAAAGCCTCAGATTCATTCTCTGTAGCCTGAGCATAGGCATTATTGGCCACTCCGGTTTTGGAAATATACTTTCCGGTGTTCAGATTCAGCAGATAGAAAGTTCCTTCTGCTCCAGCCGGTACGGCACGCCACAAAGCATTGGCATGAGCATTATTGGCATCCACAGCAGAATAACCGCCGTTCTTGCACAAGTTGTGATCCGGATTGTTCACATCCATCTGCTCCAGATAACCGCCGGCACCGTTGCAGGCTGTATTTCCGGTAGAGATTTTACGCATGTAGTTACGCAAACGGTAGATTTTTCCGGTTTCCATCTCCAAGGTAGGAGTCTGGGCATAGGCATCTTCCATGGCTTTCAGATCCTCCAGATCAGGATCTTTCAGTGCTTCTTCGTAAATCGGAGTTACCGTGCTGATATCATGGGCACCCACATAGTCGGCATTCTTCTGATATTTCTTGTAAAGTTCGGTAATCAGACCGCTGATGGAATTTCCCGGAACGGCAGTAAACTTATAGTTGCTGCCCGCGTCGTTCAACGTAATTCCGGAATAAGTATTGATCACCCACTTCATGTTGGCTGCACTTCCGTTTCCGGTACCGCGGTCGTTCAGAATATCGCCGTTCGGTGCCTTGATGGCATAGCGTCCGATAGAACCGATAGAAATCAACTGAAATTCGCCGGATGCCTCAGTATCATACTGCATATAAGGAGTCGTCACATCCGAACCGATATTACCGCCGTTCCAACCGGAACCGGTTTTTCCGTCCACATAATTCACCTTGCGGCCATCTACCGTGTACATGGTGAAATGGGTTTCATCAGATCCCGGCATGAAATAGAAATACTGCTGGGTAGCATCGTAGGCATTGGCAAACTGCTCCTGAGTGGCCTGAATGGCCTTATAGCCATTGTGCTCGCCAAGTGTCCAATAGAAATTGCTGTTACCGCTTTGGCTGCCGCGGTTATCGGAAATCCGGTAATAATATTTCACATCTTCGGTACTGTACTTGAAAATACCGGGAGTAACAGGCACTGCCTCACCGATTTCTACCGGCGCTGGAGCCTCATCCGGCCAAGGAATCACTTCTCCTGTTTCCTTATAAGACGGACGCTGTGCATCGTAAGCCTTCAAAGAGTCGGTCAGTTCTTTAGAGAGTTCCTTCAGCAACTCCGGCTCGGTTTTTGCCAGATTGTTCCGCTCACCGATATCTTCCTTGATATTATACAAGCGTCTTTCCTGGCTCTCCCAGAAATAAATCATGCGGTAATCGCCCTTCAGGATAGCAGAATAGGCACCATAGCCCTCGGCCTTGTCCTGACTTTCACCCCACAGGTTCGGGAAGTGCCAGATGTTGGTACGGGTGCGTTCAATAGACGGGTCGCGCAGAATGTCGGCAAAACTCTTTCCGTCTACCTTCTGAACAGTCTCATAATCCTCTACTCCGGCCAGATCCAGAATTGTCGGGAAGAAGTCCTCGATCATAATGCGGCTCTGGTTTTCCGTACCCGGCTGAACCTTGTCATTGCCCGGCCAGTAGAGCATCATCGGCTCGTGCACACCGCCTTCGTAGGCAGAACCCTTACCGCCGCGTGCCGGCCAGTTCTGGTCGTAATTGGCACGTCCCTGACGCACGGAAACAGCCTGTCCGCCATTGTCGGCCATAAACAGAACCACGGTATTCTTGGCCACATCCGGATGATCTTCCAGATATTTCAGAATATCACCCAGACTCTTGTCCATACCTTCTACCAGGGCTGCATGATTGATTTCCTGATTGTTCAGATTTGCCTGAAGCTGCTCATCAAAATAATTGGTATAGTTTCCCGTATAACGGGTGTCGGCATCATAAGGAGTATGGATGGCATAATGCGACATATACAGATAGAACGGCCTGTTTTCGTTGATAGGCTTTTCTATCGCCTTCAATGCTTCGAGGGTCAATGCCTCGGTCAGGAAGGTTCCGGTATTGTAATATTTCTCCAAACCAGACACATGGAAACTTCCCGAACCGTATTCATTCTCGGCCAGATAACTTCCCGGTCCTCCATTCGCGGCTCCGGCAATGTTTACATCAAAGCCGAAATTGGAAGGATCGGCACCGGTAGTCGTTTCAGAACCGAAATGAGCCTTTCCGCAATGGATGGTGTAATAACCGGCTTTCTGCAAAATCTCCGGAAATGCTGTAATCGGAGTTCCGTTGGCCAAATCGTGTGCGGTAGCCTTGGCAGCCGGCTGAATACCGTTAAAATTCCAGCTTGGGAGCTGAATCACATTGCTGTTCGCATCGGTCTGCGTATTGTAATTCAACGTCTAGTTGGTCACACGGTGACGGGCTGCATTCATTCCCGACATCAGACTGCATCGAGTCGGCGAAGAAATGGCGCAAGCGTATGCCTGCATGAATTTTACTCCATTTTGGGCCATCTTCTCCATATTCGGAGTGTTATAACGACGGTTCAGCGGAGTTTCTTCCTTGTAGAAAGGAACGGATGTCTCCTGCCATCCCATATCGTCTACCAAAAACAGAATGATGTTCGGATGCTCCTGTGAGGGGACCAGATTGGTGTTTCCTTCCTGTGCCCAAACGCTACCAGGAAGAGCTGCTCCCGCGAGCAACATACTAAAAGGTAAAAAATGCTTCATGATATAGGGGTTTATATTATTGGTATTAGCTTCCAAATATACGTAATTTTCAGATATGGAAGCGCGCGTTCACTCTTTTTCAAAAAATGCTTATTCTTTTTTAACGTTACATTTTTAACTATTACCTGGAGTTTCGCTACCGGAAGAAGCATTGCTTCCTCCTGCCTTCACATCATCATTCTGAATGCTGCGCTCAGTCTTTTTCACCTGTGCCTTCAGGTCACCGAAACGCCAGCTCACACTGCAACCGAAATTCATGGCCGAGTATTTGCTCTTGCTCTGCAACCGGAATGTTTCGGTAAGCGTTTCATGTGTCGTGGTCTGATACTTATTCAAGAAGTTATTGGCATACAGGGACACATTCAGGCGTTTTTCTTTCAGGAACGAACGGCTCAGGTTCAATCCGTAAAAGTAATAAGAGGCTCCTTCGCCCTGCAAGGTCTGTCTCGGGGTGCTGCCTCCTCCAAAGAGACTCAGGCGCAAGTCCCAGGGCAGGGTCTGCTGGGCATTCAGGAAGAGATTGCCGGAAAAACCGCGGTTGTCCGCAGACAGCTGTGCACTATGCAACACGGAATGCACTCCGGACAGGTTTACCGACAGACGAGTCTTGCTTCCGGGATTCCAGTTGGCCCACAGCGACAAGGTGGTCTGGTGGGTCTTGCCCACATTGCCATAGGTCGTTTCCTGCACTCCTTCGTTCATAAACGAGTAGGACTCGATGCCATTGCCCACATAACGGTAGGACAGGCTGGCGTTCAGACTGAACTTGGCCGAAAAATAGCTGTAGGACAGACCGGTGATATGTGCCTTCTCGGTATCCAGATCGGGATTACCGTAACGCACGGACACCGGATTGCTGGTATCGCGGAACGGGTTCAGATACCAGATGCCGGGACGGTTGATACGCATGTTGTAATTGAGGCGCAAGGTAGAGGTCTGCCCCAGCATATAGGACAGGTTCACGCTGGGCACCCAGTCGTTGAAACCGGCCTGAAAGTCGCGTTCGGGCTGCAAGGCATATTCCACATTCATAAAGGTGTGTTCATAACGCACTCCGGCGCGCAGTCCCATCTGTTTCCATTTGAGCTGATAGTCAGCATAAGCGGCCAGAATGTTCTGTCCCTGCTCATACTGTGAGGAGAGTTGCTCCTGCTCCACCATCACGCCCTGATCGTCTTCCTGCAATGAATGACTGTCGCTGCTGTTCAGGCGGTAGATGTATTTCATACCGGCATCAAAAGAGTGCTTCTCGTTGACCGGAAGCACATAGTCCACCTGAGCGGTATGCTCGGATGTGTGCGCCTTGTTGTCGTACGACTGCCGCCGAAGAGCATAAGGCACATCGGTGATCTCTTCGTAACGGGTGTCCGTCTCATCTTCATTGGGCGAGGTGTTCAACTTGTAGGACAGGGTGAGATATTCTCCGGGCTTGCGGAAAGTGTGCTGATAATCCAGATTCACGCCCAGATTCATCCAGTCGTTCTGTGCATCGTTGAGCATCCGGTAGCGGTAACGTTCCGTCTGATCGGTCCGCCTCATCTGAGTCAGGGTATTTCCATCAGCAGAATAGCCTCCTTCGAAGAGGTTGGCCGAAAGGGTAATCAGATTCAGCGTGTCGATTTCGTAACTGGCTTCCAGGCTTCCGAACTGAAAAGAACTATTTGATTTGGAAGTTCCGTCCTGAAGCAGGTGACGGAATTCTTCCGAAGTAAAATCTTCGCGCTCACTGGTATTATATCCGGTAGGGGTATGATGACGGCTATAGGAATAGTTACCGCTCACGGTAAATTTTCCCATCTGGGCCGTGACATAGGCATTACCGCCCAGCCCCGTATTGCGTGCCTGGACTCCCAGCGTGGCATTATAGCCCTGCATCCGGGCATCGGTGGTCACAATATTCAGAATACCGCCCACTCCTTCGGCATCATATTTGGCCCCGGGATCGGTAATCACTTCAATGCGTTTGATGGTACTGGCCGGCAGACTGCGCAACACTTCCTTGGGATTGTTGCTCATCAGGGTATTCGGCTTGCCGTTTACATGTACCTTGAAGCTTCCCGAGCCGTTCACCTGAATGTTGTCTTCGCCGTCTACGGTTACCAAAGGCACCTTGCGGAGCATCTCCAGCGTGGTGTTGGTCTGTGCGTCGGGGTCATCTTCCACATTATAGGTCAGACGGTCTATCTCGGCCTTGACCAGAAGTTTCTGGGCCACGACCTCGGTATTTTTCAACACCTCGGCGGTTTCTGAGGTATAAAGTGTCCCTAAATCAATCATTTTCTGCGAGGCGGTGCAGGTAAACTCACGGACAAGCGTGCGCTTTCCCATCGAAGAGATGGAAATACGGTAGATCCCTTCCGCAGGAAGAGAGAGCTGGAACACTCCGTCCAGACCGGTCACGGCCATACGCACCACTTTTTCGGGAGCATCGGGGCGCACCACCCGGATGGTGGCATAGGGTTCTTTTTCCTGTAACAGGGAGTCAACAAGCACTCCTTTCACCTGAAAGGCGGTATCGGAATGCTGTTCGGGATTCTGAGCCTGAGCCGCAACGCTGCCCAACGCGCAGCAGCATAGCCCAAGAATCATTCTTTTTCGTTTCATGGCTTTATCTAAACTTTTATTTTATCCGTGTTTCCATATTTTACTGACGGGACAGTAATCTATTACCGACAGCACAATAATTCATAACCGACAGGACGATTATGAAAAATGAACTACAAGAAACAAAGCAATCACCTGCTTTCCGTGGCTATCCAAACGAAAGCTAATGACGATAACAGTCTGCGCCTATCCGGAAAACCTTCCGACAGCCGGAATTGGCAAACAGAAATCAAAAGTATAAGGAAATCCTCAAAGATAAAAAAATGGTTGGAAGTTTTACTTTTTTTTATCTTTCATTCTCTAGAAAACTCAAAATCTGTTCTAACAGCAACCTCTTCACTTTACTCATTTTTCAAGAAAATGAGTTTTCAAAAAACATATCCATTCATTGTTTATTAAAAGAATGTTTTCTATTTTTGTGGATATACAATAAACTATTTAAACTAAGACCTATCATGAAAAAGATCGCATTTTTTGTCTGCGCTCTGGTTGCTTCACTGACCGCACAGGCGCAGAGTGAACTTTATAACAAGATGTCTCAGGTATCGGGCGTTGAATCTTTCTATTACACACAGGATATGATACGCAATACCGATTGGAAGAGCATTGATAATCCAGACATCAATCTTTCCAGTCTGTTCTGGGGGCGCGTAAACTCTCTGGAGTATCTTTCAGCCACAAAAGGCAGAGCCATCCGTAAACTGAGAAAGGCTCAGGAAGAGAGACTGGAGGAGGAACAGAAAGACTCTTGGAAAGAAAGCCAGAGCGCACAAGGAATTGTCCGGGAAAAGATTCTGGGATCGGACAATAAGGTCCTGATGCAAATCAATAAAGGCGACCGAAAGATATCGGTCTATAAAAAAGGAAGCCGCGACTATACCTTAGTCTACGACAACAAGGACCGCTATACACTGATCCGTATGCAGGCAGACATCCCGCAGTACCAACTGAAAGAGATTTTCATCCAATAGTCCGTACTGACAGCCAACTTCAAAACAAAAGTGTGACCCAAAAGCATAAAAGCATGGAAAATGCATGGAATTTACAAATATAAGCCGTAAAATCAAAGGCTATTATCCCGTATCAGACAAGTCTCTTTCCGAATTATACGGACACTTGACCGAACATCGTTTCCCTCCCAAATATCCCGTAATCCAGGCGGGGATCATAGACCGCAAAGTATATTTCATCGAAGAAGGGCTGACCCGCTCTTATTGCATCATCAACGGACAGGAGCACACCACCTGGTTTTCGGGAGAGGGAGACATTACTTTCGGCTTGCTTTGTCTGTATCACAACAAGGCCGGATTTGAATTTGTAGAAACTGTGGAATATACAAGGGCCTATTCCATACCCATACAAGTATTGAACCATTTGTATGAACAAAATGTAGAACTGGCCAATTGGGGGCGTGTCGTCCATCAGGAATGCCTCCTGGCCTTGCAGTGTACCCGAATAGACCGCCTCACACTCTCCGCAAAAGAAAGATATGAGAAGTTTCTGAAGACATTTCCCGATGTGTGTCATCGCCTTCAGCTAGGACACATTGCTTCTTTTCTGGGTATGTCACCCTCCACATTAAGCAGAATCCGAGCAGAATATTGATTCATTTTTTGACTTAAATCAAAAAACAAGAAAAAATCGGAACATAACTTTGCCACAAAAAAGCTATGGAAAATATGACCTGCTCCAAACAGAACTCCAGAATCGTCTGGATGGATTTGCTCAAAGGAATCGCCATTTTTATGATGATTGCCGTACATTGCACCGACAATGTAACCCCTGTGGAACGCTCCGAACCTTGGTACAACCTGTGGGGAAGTCTCTACGGTTCGGTCATGCGACCGGCTATTCCGCTCTTTGTAATGGTAACCGGAGCACTGCTCCTGCCCGTACGGGAAAATCTGCGGACTTTCTATGGAAAAAGACTCTCCAGACTGATCGTACCTTTTCTGATCTGGTCTGTGTTCTACAATCTTTTCCCATGGTTCACCGGCCTTTTGGGGCTCTCACCCGAAATCATCAACGACTTCTTTGTCTGGGCCGTGCCTTCGCAGGATTTTCAAGACGCGTGGCATAACATCCTGATGATTCCCTTTAATTTTTCAGCCTTCGCCGTGCAGATGTGGTATGTTTATCTCCTTATCGGACTGTATCTGTATATGCCTGTGTTTTCGGCATGGATCCGGCAGTCCTCTGCAAAAGAGCAGCAGTTCTTTCTGGCTCTCTGGTTCGTGTCGCTCTTTATCCCTTATCTGCGGCAATATCTTACCCACGATCTTTGGGGCACATGTTCCTGGAACGAATTCCACATGCTCTACTACTTTGCCGGATTCAACGGTTATCTTTTGCTCGGACATTACCTGACTCAAAATCCGATATCCTGCAAGAAAAGTACATTGGTCTTTTGGGGAGCTTGTTCTTTTGTCATAGGATTCTGCATCACGTTTTTCGGGTTCAAAAGCGTGACAAGCATACCCGGACAATCGGCAGAAATGACGGAACTGTTCTATACATACTGCTCTCCCAACGTACTGTTGATGAGTCTACCCATATTCCTGGGAGTACAAAAACTGGAGATTCGCTCGGACAGAATGAAAAGTACGCTTCGCAGCATTTCCACATCCACGTTAGGTATCTGGATGTCGCACTATCTGTTTCTGGGACCGTGCTATCATCTCATCGCTTCATGGCCATTTCACACGATGGTCAAAATGCTCCTCTGCTCCATTCTGTTATTGGGAATTACATGGGGATTTGTCGTGATGGTGCGCCGTAGCGGACGCATGGGCAAATGGCTGATGGGATAATTCCGGGTACAGAACAAGTTTCTGAAGAACAAGGTATCTAAAACAAAAAGAGTTGTATCAGTATCTCAAGTGAGAAATTGATACAACTCTTTTTGTTTCTTCTTATAAAAGATTACAGCTGTGCCACATGTTGCAGCAGTTCATACACTCCGCTGCACAGCCCCAGCACCACGATGCCGGCTACACAAACAGTCAGACAAACGGTGCTCAGCGGACCGCTCTTGAAGGTCGGTACAGGACTGTCGTTCGGGGTGATATACATGGCCTTCACAATAAGCAGATAGTAGTACAGCGAGATGATGGTGTTGACCAACGCCAGGAATACCACTAAATAATAGCCCTGATGGAAGGCGGATGCAAATACAAAGAACTTGCTGAAGAATCCGGCAAACGGCGGGATACCGGCCAGTGAGAACAGGGCCAGCGTCATGACCAGCGTCAGACGCGGATTGGTCTTGTAAAGTCCGTTGTAGGCCTCTCGGTCCACCAGACCACCGGTGTGCTGCTCCACATTGGTGATCACTCCGAACACGGCCAGGTTGGCTACGATATAGACCACGATGTAATAAACCAGAGAAGCCATTCCCTGCTCGTCGCCCGCCAGCACAGCCAGCATGATGTAACCGGCCTGCGAGATACTACTGTAGGCCATGAAGCGCTTCAAGTCGCTCTGCAGGATGGCAAAGAGGTTGGCCACGGTGATGGTCACCACAATCACCACACTCAGCAGCAGGCTCCAGTCCTCTACCATAGGACCGAACACGCGCAGCAGGATGTTCATCAGCGCAAAGGCTGCGGCTCCCTTTGAAATGACAGACAAGTAGGCACTGATCGGAGTAGGCGCTCCCTGATAGGTATCGGGGGTCCACATGTGGAAAGGCACCAGGCTCAACTTAAAGCCCAGTCCGGCAAAGAAGAACACCATAGCCATGATCTGAAGCGGAGTGCCGGTCAAGGCATTCTCGATGTCGGCAAAGTACATGGTACCCACAGTACCGTAGATGAGCGAAAGACCGTAGAGCATCAGTCCGGAGGAGAACATGGCGCTCATGATAAATTTGGCTCCCGCCTCGGCGCTGTGATGCTTGTATTTGTCAAAAGCCACCAGACAAGCCATCGGGATGCTGGCCAGTTCCAGACCGACATAGAACATGAGGAAACTGCCGGCGCTCACCATGAAATACATTCCCAACAGGGTACTGAACGTGAGCAGATAGAACTCGCCGGCCTTGTGACGTGTATCCTCACGACGGATCCACGGACCGGCCTGAAGAATCACGAGCAGAGTACCCACCGTGAGAATGGTCTTCACCACGGAAGCCATCGGAGTGGAATGATACATGCCACCGAACAGCACCTCATCGGAAATCGTCAGATTCGCTGCGATGTGCACCACCAGCAGTCCGAAAGCCATAAACTGAAGGATGCGGTGGTTGGGCTGCCGGATAATCAGGTCGCCTAAAAGAAGGATGATGATAATGAACGAAAGCATCACCTCCGGCTGCATATGTAAGATAGTTGCTAAATCCATTTTCTTTTAAGGTATGATTTGTGAAATAATCGGTTCTACACTCTCACTGATCACGTTGCTCACCCAATATGGGGCCAGACCGAGGCCGGCAACGCAAATCACCAGACAGATCACGGCAAAGCGCTCGTCCCAGGTGGCATCGGTCAGCTTCAGATGCTCCGGATTCTTGCAGGTGCCGTACAGGATCTTTCCGACCACGCGCAGGATATACACGGCAGTGATGACAATACTCATCGTGGCGATGATGGTACATACGCGGTGGAACAGGTCAGCATTCTGGAAGGAACCGACAAACACGGTCATCTCGGCTACGAAACCGCTCAGACCCGGCAATCCCAGGTTGGCCAGACCGGCAATGACATAGCCCACTGCCAGGAACGGCATGATCTTCATCAGTCCGTTCAGCTCGCGCACGTCACGAGTGTGCGTACGGCCGTAGATCATACCGATGAGGGCGAAGAACAGGGCGGTCATCAGTCCGTGGCTCAGCATTTGCAGGATGGCTCCGGTGCAGCTCACACGGGTCATCATCAGCAGGGCGAAGAGCACCAGACCACAGTGACTCACAGATGAGTAGGCATTGATGTATTTCAGGTCGGTCTGCACCACGGCACTGAAGGCACCGTAAACCACGGAAATGGTAGTCAGTACCAGGAAGAAGTCTCCCCAGATGGCAGCTCCTTCAGGCATCAGATACATGGCGATACGGAAACAGCCGTAACCTCCCAGTTTCATCAATACTCCGGCATGGAGCATGGATACAGCGGTCGGTGCGGAAGCATGACCGTCGGGGCTCCAGGTGTGGAAGGGGAACAAGGCACCCAGCACGCCGAATCCCACAAAGATCATCGGGAAGAAGATGCGCTGCATTTCTGTCGGGATGTGCAGTTTCACCAGTTCCAGCAGGTTCATGGTGGTAGCTCCGGAACCGTAGTAGATACCGAGAATACCCATCAGCAGGAAGGCGGAACCACCCATCAGCATCAGCGTCAGTTTCATGGCGGCATATTCTTTCTTTCCGCTACCCCACACGCCGATGAGCAGATACATCGGAATCAGGGCCACTTCATAGAACATGAACATGGTAAAGAGGTCGGTAGAGATGAAGAATCCGAACACTCCGATACTCAAAAGGGTGAACCAAAGGAAATATTCCTTGGTCATCGGCTGGATCTTCCAGGAAGCAAAGGTTCCCGTAAACACGATGATGGCACTCAGGAGAAGCATCACCACCGAAATACCGTCTACGCCTACCGAATAGCAGATGTTCAGGGGAGCATACCAACTGATGCTGTCGGTAAAGAGCATCTCCTGGGTGTTTCCGCCCTGACGCACGGTCACATAGGTATAGGTCAGCCAGGCGGCCAGAAGGAGCAGTGCGGACGAACCGCAGACCATCACTCCGCGAACCTGATTCACGCTGCGGCTGATCCAGAGGCCGAGCAGCATGAGCAGGGGTATCAATACAAAAAGACTTAATATATTCATACGAGTAACAGCATAAGAGTTAATACAACAATTCCGCCCAGGAACCACAGGGTGTAGGTCTGGATGCGACCGTTCTGCAACGGCTGTACCTCTTCTCCCAAGGCATTGGTGGCCCAAGCCAGGAAGTTCAGGAACTGGTCAATGACATGACGGTCAAACCAGGCAAGCGGAGTAGATACGCAGCGGAAAATAATCTTTTTGGTCACGAAGAGCCACAGCTCGTCCATGTAGAAACGCTTGTAGGCGGCACGGTGCAGCTTCGGGAAGGTGCGCTGCAGGGCATCGGCCACAGGCTGCTCCTCGCGGAGATACATCCAGGTGGCCAGGGCAATGGCAATCAGAGCCACGACAATGCTGGTACCGGCCACACTCCAGTCGAGGTGGATGTCGTAAGCGGTTCCGTTGGAAGAAACGAAATGTCCGAAAGGAATGAATCCGGCCACACAGGTGATGGCTGCCAGAATCATCAGCGGCAGGGTCATCGTGAGCGGACTTTCATGCGGCGTGTGGGCAGCATGCAGTTCCTTGTTTTCCTTGCCCCAGAAGATGCAGTAGTACAGACGGAACATATAGAAAGAGGTCATACCGGCAATAATGGTCATCACCCATCCGATAACCGGGCTGAACGCGAAGCAGGCGGTCAGGATCTCGTCTTTGGAGAAGAAGCCGGAGAACGGAGGAATACCGGAAATGGCCAGACAGGCAATCAGGAATGTCCAGTGGGTGATAGGCATGTATTTGCGCAAGCCTCCCATGGTGCTCATCTCGTTGCTGTGCACAGCATGGATAATGCAACCGGCTCCCAGGAAGAGCAGTGCCTTGAACATGGCGTGTGTAAAGAGGTGGAACATGGAAGCCATATAGCCCAGTCCGCCTTCGTGCGGGTGTGCCGAGGTGCAGACACCCAGAGCCACCATCATGAAACCGATCTGCGAAATGGTAGAGAATGCCAGTACACGCTTGATATCGCTCTGCGCACAGGCTACGGCTGCGGCATAGAAAGCGGTGAAGGCTCCCACATAGGCCACAATGTGGATGGTTTCGGGAGCATAGCCCATATACAACGGGAACATGCGGGCCACCTGATAGACACCGGCCACCACCATGGTTGCAGCATGAATCAGTGCGGACACCGGAGTAGGACCTTCCATGGCATCGGGCAGCCAGATGTGCAACGGGAACATGGCGCTCTTACCGGCACCGCCCACAAACATCAGGCCCAGTGCCCAAGGCAGCATCATGCCTCCCTGCATCAGCATCTGCTGGTCGGGAGTAAAGGTGAAGGTGCCCATGTAGTATCCGTAAATCAGAATACCGATCAGGAAGCCCAAATCGGCAAAACGGGTCACGATAAAGGCTTTCTTTGAAGCGGAAATCGCCTCAGGCTTGGTATAATAGAAACCGATCAGCAGGTAGGAAGAAACACCCACCAGCTCCCAGAACACATACATCTGGAAGATATTGGTAGCTACCACCAGACCGAGCATGGAGAAGGTAAACAGCGACAGATAGGCATAGTAACGCTGAAAACCGCGCTCTCCCTTCATGTAACCGAAGGAATAAAGATGCACCATCAGGCTCACGGTGGAGATAACCACCAGCATCATGACCGAAATCGGATCGAGCAGAATGCCCATGTCAATGTGCAGCGTCTCGGTGAAGGGCAGCCAGGTAATATGATAAGGAATCAGTGTGGCATACGTACCGTCGGCCGTACGGGGCGCACTGAAATACTGGTAGGCTGTCAGATAACTGAGCACAGCCACCACGCCCAGCACCAGAGTTCCGATAGTGCCGGCCAGCCGGTGCGACATTTTCATGCCGGCCAGAGCCAGAAGCAGGAAGCTCAGAACGGGCAGGGCGAGAATTAATATTGTATATTCCATATTGATTTTACAATTAGCAGTTCAGATTGGTTATCCTTTCAGTTCGTTGATGTCATCAGTCAGCACGTGCTTTACATTACGATACACATTAATAATGATGGCAATGGCCACAGCAGTTTCGGCAGCCGCAATGGCAATGCCGAACAGACTGAAGAAATGACCTTCGAGCGCATCGGGATACAAATAACGGTTGAACACGGCAAAGTTGATGTTCGTGGCATTGAGAATCAACTCCACGGAAATCAGGATGGCCAGCAGATTCTTGCGGGTGAAGAAGCCGTAAATGCCACAGAACAGCATCACGGTGCTGACAATCAGATAGTGTATAACATGTATTTCCATAAATCTGTGTCTTTGTTTTTATTTCTGTTTCCGTGCAATCATGATGGCTCCGATCATACAGGCCAGCAGCAGCACGCTCACCACCTCAAACGGCAGTACAAACTGATATTTGTCGGCTCCGATCAGGGCATGGCCGATCTCGGTGGCCGGAAGCTCCACGCCTTGCGGAATGGTAACCAGAGCAAAATGATTGCTCACGAGCAAGAAGATGACCAGTCCCGCGCCCACCAGACAAGTTAGCAACACCGTCAGGAACTTGGCCAACGGAATCTTATAGCGCATATTGCGGTCGGACTGGGTGAGCAGAATGGAAAAGACATAAAGCACCACAATACCGCCGGCATAGACAATGAGCTGCACGGCGCCCAGATAAGTATATCCCAACATGGAATAGATACCGCCGGTGCCGAAAAGCACGAACAACAGGTAGGTGGCCGAACGGACAATACGACCTGTGGTGACCGCCATCACCGAAAAGAAGATGATGACTGCCGCAACGACATAAAACGCGATGTCTAATAGTGATATGTCCATAATCTTTATTTTTTAGGGGCGCAGGATGAGCCCTCGTTGTTTAACACCATATAAAGTTTCTCTCTCTGGAACACGGCATTCTCAAAATCATTGGAGAAGCGGATGGCGTCGTGCGGACAGGCATTGACGCACAACTGGCAGAACATGCAGGCACCCAGATCGTATTCGTAGCGCACCAGGCGTTTCTTTTTCTTGCCGTCCTCGTCTTCATAGGTTTCGGAAACCACCTTGATGGTGTCATTGGGACATGCCATCTGGCAAATACCGCAGGCCACGCAATGATGATGGTTCTCCTCATCGTGCACCATGACCAGACGCGCGCGATGGCGCTCGGGAATGTGCAGCGTGGTGTGGCGGTTCTCGGGATACTGTTCCGTAACGGGCTTCTGGCAGAACACTTTCATTGAGGTACGCATACCGATGAGCAAGCTTTTCACACCCTGCACATAGCCCTGAATATATTCACTGAAATTACTCATATCGTTCCATCATTTTAGAGGGTTATTCCAAATACGACGCACACGGTCATGATCAGCAGGATCAGCAAAGACAGCGGCATCAGGTATTTCCATTCCAAGGTAAGCACCTGGTCGATACGCAGACGGGGGAAGGTCCAGCGGATCCACATGAGCAGGAATACCACCAGGAAGGTCTTGCCCACAAACCAGATGACACCCGGGATATAGTCCATCACGGCATTGAAACCGTCCAGTCCGGGGAAGTGGAGCGGCATCCATCCGCCCAGGAACAGGGTTACGGCAATACCGCTGGTGATGAACAGGTTCAGGTACTCGGCCAGATAGAAGAATCCGAAGTGCATACCGGAATACTCGGTGTGGTATCCGGCTGTCAGCTCCTGCTCGGCCTCAGCCAGGTCGAACGGACCACGGTTGGCCTCGGCGTTACCGGCAATCAGATAGACGATAAATGCGGCAACCGCCGGCAGATGTCCCTGGAAGATGTTCCACATGCGGTCCTGACTCATCACAATGTCCTGAATATCCATCGTACCGCTGAGCAGCACCATGGTCAGTACGGTCAGACCGATAGACAGCTCATAACTGATGATCATCGCACCGCTTCGCACGGCTCCGATGATGGTGTACTTGCTGTTACTGCTCCATCCGGCCAACAGAATACCGAGCACTCCGATAGAAGAGGCGGCCAGCACAAAGAAGATTCCGATGTTCATGCGCAAAATCTCGGCACCCTTGTTCCAGGGCAGACACGAGAAGGTGAAGATAGAGGCCAGAATCACCAGGAAAGGAGCCAGATTATAAAGGAAACGGTCGGAACCTTTCAAGGAAATGATTTCCTTGGTCAGGATCTTGAGCACATCGGCCGGCACCTGCAACAGACCGCCTTTTCCGCCGACACGGTTCGGACCGATACGGCACTGGAAACGGGCGCAGACCTTGCGCTCCATATAAATCAGGATAATGGCCAGCACGGCATAAAGCACGATGATGAGCAGTCCCACAGCCAGTCCTTCCAGCAGGATGGCCAGCCACTGGGGCATCACGCCGAGCAGGGCTTCATGAATGGCCATATTGAGGTCCTGTATGTTGTAATAGTCTAAAAACGAATTATTGTTCATAACGTTCGGATTTTTGGGTTATCTGTCAATATCGGGGATTACAAAGTCCATGGTTCCGCCGATGGCTATCAGGTCGGCAATCTTGTTGCCGCGGCAGGCGGTGTCCATGGCATGTACCAGTGGCAGACCGGTAGAACGGTAATGCAGACGGTAAGGAGTCTTGTCGCCATGACTTTCGAGCATCACGCCAAACTCGCCACGACTGGTCTCGACCGATGCCGAGAAGTTGCCTTCCGGCAGTTTGATAATCGGTTTGGTCTTGAGGCGTGTCTCTCCCTCAGGGATATTGTCGATGAGCTGCTCGATGATGTGGCAGGACTCCATGATCTCGTCCATACGTACCATATAGCGGGCAAAGCTGTTGCCTTCGGTGTAGAGCACTTCCTTGAAGTCCACTTCACCGTAAAGGGCATACGGATGGTGCTTGCGCACATCGTTGGCCCATCCGGCGGCACGACCGGTTCCTCCGGTTGCTCCCAGCGAAATGGCCTGCTCGCGGGTGAGGATACCCACACCTTTCAAACGGGTTGTAGCAATCACATTGCCGGTGAAGATATTATGATAATCCTTGATGACGGAGCGCAAATGCTTGATAAACTCCTTCACCTTCTGCTGGAAGGTGGGATGAATGTCGGCCTGCACACCGCCGATGACGTTGTAGTTCTGGATCAGACGTCCTCCGGTGGTTTCCTCGAAAATGTCGAGAATCATCTCTCTTTCACGGAATCCGTAGAAGAAAGGAGTCAGTCCACCCATATCCATCACCAGACAGGAGTAGAACAACAGGTGTGAATCAATACGCTGCAACTCGTCCATGATGGTACGGATGTACTGCACACGACGGCTTACCTCCAGTCCCATAGCCTGCTCGATACACATACACAAGGCATGGCGGTTCTGGTGGGCACTCAGGTAATCCAGACGGTCGGTCAGCGCCAGAGTCTGCGGATAAGTCAGGCTCTCGTTCATCTTCTCGATGCCACGATGGATATAACCCAGGATCGGGTCAATACGGCTGATGGTTTCACCGTCGAGCGAGGTACGCATACGAAGCACACCGTGGGTTGACGGATGCTGCGGACCGATATTTACCACAAAGTCTTTCTGGTCGAACAGGATATTGCGGTGTCCCTCCACCGTGCCGTCGGGCTTGAGGTAATATTCCACGGTGTCGTCGGCGTTCTCCTCGTTCTCCATGTTCAGTGGGTTGGAATCCATGTCGTAATCCTTGCGCAGGGGATAGCCTTTCCAGTCCTCGCGCAGGAAGATGCGGCGCATGTCGGGATTACCGATAAAACGGATACCGAAGAAGTCGTAGATTTCGCGCTCCTTGATCTCGGCAGTGCGCCACAAATGGCATACGCTGGGCAACCAGGCTTCATCACGGTCGCGGGCAATGGTTTTCAGCACCACGCGGCCATAGGTCTTGCTGCTTTCCAGATAATAAAGTGCGCCGAGTCCCTCGCTCCAGTCCATTCCCACGATGTCGCGCAGATAGTCCATCGGCTCCTGTTCGTCCTTACGGAGCGCCTCGGCCACTGCCGCCAGACTATCGGAAGGCACCGTCACGATGGTGTCGCCCGAAGTGCTGACCTGCGCCTCGGGACAAATCTTCTGTATTTTTTCTATAACTGTCATCTTGTCTTAGTCGTTTGAGTCCATATCCTTAGGCTTCTTTTCCTGACGGTTCACACCACCCAGGAACTTCTGCACCTTGATTTTACGCTGCAACTGCATCATGCCGTAGTAGAAAGCTTCGGGGCGCGGAGGGCATCCCGGAATATACACATCCACCGGCACAATCTGGTCGATACCGTTCACCACGTGATAGGATTTGCGGAACGGGCCGCCGCTGATGGTACAACCGCCCACAGCCACCACGTATTTCGGCTCGGCCATCTGGTCGTAGAGTCGGCGCAATACCGGAGCCATCTTATAGGTAATGGTTCCGAGCACCATAATCATATCGGCCTGACGGGGAGAGTTACGGGTCACCTCAAAACCGAAGCGGGCCATGTCATAGCGTGCGGCTCCCAGGGCCATGAACTCGATGGCGCAACAGCTCGTTCCGAAGGTGAGCGACCACAGCGAATTGCTCCGGCCCCAGTTGATCAAATCGTCCACCGATCCGAGAATAATGCCGGCTCCGTCGCGATTCAGATCGCGTACCATCTGTTCCAGATAATCATTGTTCTTGAACTCGTCATACTGCATGGAGCGTATGGCCGTCTTTTTCTTTATTTCCATTCCAACGCTCCTTTCCGCCAGGCGTATGCCAGGCCTAAAATCAATACCAACAGGAAGAAGGCGATGCTGATGAGTCCGTAGGCACCGACTTCCTGAACCACAACGGCCCAAGGAAACAGGAACACGGTCTCAATGTCGAACATCAAAAACAGAATGGCAAAGAGATAATAGCCCACACGGAACTGCACCCACGAACGTCCGCGGGTAGGAATACCGCACTCGTAGGGCTCCGCTTTCTGTTTGTTGTACGACTTCGGACCAATCAGATTGGCCACGGTCATGGCCAGCACAACCAAAGCTACAGCCGTGAGAATCACGACAATCAAAAAAGTAAAAAACATAAAAATAAGATTTTATAGATATACAAAACATCCCATTCCGCCGCATATAGGAATTTACGACGGAATCACTCCTGAAAAACAAATACTGAAAACAATCAAATCAGGATTTTTCGAAGCGTATATACGTAGTAGTCCACCACCCGATCACAGAGCGGAGGTTCATAAAGACGGAAAAGATTCTCTTTCCGGTTCGAAATAAAATGATGATTCTGTAAGGAAGTCAAAAAGAACTTGCCCGCCTTCCAGTCCTTACACTGGCTGACATCCCACCCTGCTGTGGAAGCCGGCTGGGCATAATTGTTGGCAAGGATATGGCGGATGCCTTTCTCATAATCAGAAAGGGGAGCCGACCAGGAGGTCTGTTCGCGCTCGGGTTTATTAAAACGGACCACTGCTTCCTGGCGTTCCGGATTCTCCGGAGCGTAACTCATATAGCCTGATACCTGAAGTAGGAGGAACAACATGAGCGCCATCATTGCAGTAAACCATTTGCCCATCAGCACTCGCCATTTTCTAAAAACGCTGCAAAGATAGTGATTTTTTTTAAAAGCGTACCGCTTTCATTTGGCGGAATTCGGAAATACAGCACCCTGAGGCCGGATAAAGTTCCGTTTTGAAAGAAAAAGAATACAAAAATCCCGGCTATTCTTTTTCAAGACTGCCGGGACCAGAAACTCCTATGAATCATTAGTTTTTGTCTACACCAAAGAAAATGCCTCTCCAACCCTGGTAAACAAGCACAAGTCCTACCAAAGAGATGAACGCAGATACCGCTGTTCCCAACAGAGGAATGATACTGATGACCGTTCCCACAAGCAGAATGATCATACTGGTACGCAAGCGGCCGGCACCGATGCGTCCTTCTTCACCGATAGCAGTCGAACGCTTCATCGCTCCGTAACCGACAAACTCCAGAATGAATGCAATAATCAGCAGGATACCCGATATGATGGAGCCCAACAGAGGAATCCATCCAAAAATAATGGCAATCAGATTCAGAACCAAAGCGATTTTGAGTCGTGATATGCCCACAGCTCCTTCGGCATCCAAAGACTGACGCAATTTTCCCAGCCCCATCCAGAACATAATGACTCCGACGAAAGCGAGAATTCCATGAATGGTAGAATCGCCGATGCCCTCATAAAGGCGCAACAGGATGGAAAGCAGAATCATGTAGGCTCCTTGAGCCCCGATACTGTTCCAGTTCACCTGCAAGCATCCCTTTCCCATGAAAAAGGCAATCATCAGAAGAATGATGCTGATAATGTCTGACCAGACAGGCATATCCATAAACAGAGACAAAATGGCCAAAAGCAATCCGACTCCCGCCACAATCAGATAAGGACGCGACAACGAGTTGTCTGCGCTGTAAAAAGCATACAGGGCCATGCCACTTCCTATAATACCGACAATGTGACAAATCAGAACCGGAACATCCAGAGACGACACCTCAAAAAACGAACTGACCAAAGAAGTCATATCCGGAATCAAAGCACAAGATAACAGCAACAAAGAAAACTGCATCTGCAAAAACATCTGTTTTTTCTTTCTGTCTTCCATAACCCAAAAATTTAAATGTAACGAAAAGCAATTCTATTCCGCTTGTAGCCAGAAGATGCTACAAACTCTTATCATGTGCAAAAATATAAAAAACAAGATAACCTCAAAGGAATCAGGAAGATTTCTGTAATATTCATAAGGACCATACAAAAAAGACACGCATGGAAAATGAATGCTCATCATTTCCATGCGTGTCATCTTTATGTAACAGAACCCTTAAAGGTTATTTCTTTAACAATTTGTGCTGACGCACACCATGTTCACCGCGTAATACTACGATGTAGCTTCCCTTTGGATGTCCCTGAAGCGACAACGATACCTGTGACGCACCATTGCTGCCTTTGCTGGACAAACAAACACCACTTGGGCAATACAAGCTAACCGACAAACTCTCTGTTGGCAAACCTGCACAAACAACTGATTCAGTGGCTTCATCATAATAAATGCTGCAATCCTCAAAGGCCCCTTCTACGGTTTCCACGTGAGTAGGCTCGTCTTCGTTCTCAGCCTCGAAACGGAGTGTGTAAGTATACGAACCCGATGACGGACACTGGTAAGCAGGCTCAGTACCCGGACCGCAACTACCATTACCGATACCACGCTGCATATAGTCAAAAGTAGCATAGATATCTTCAGAAGCCTGCAAATCCCAAGGATGCAATTCCGGAGTCAGATACTGTGTCTGGTCATAATGTGACAGGCTGAAAGAAACCTGACCGGCAGTCTGAATATGAATCTTCTGTTTTTTAGCTTCATTTTCCAGAGTCAGACTACGCAAATCCATTCGGTTACCCATTGATTGTGGATGAGTATAGTTTTCAAACATGTCATTTACAGTAGTTGTATAATAACCCAGGAATGAACCGGTCTGACGGTCCACATAGTTTTCCCACGGTCCGCGTGCATAATAAGCCACTTGTTCAAAGCCTCCCGGCAAAGTCATATCCATACCGATACGACGCAATCCATTTGCTTTCGGACGGAAGGTTGTCTTCATATCTACCACTCCATTGCTATATACCGTATACTCTACGTCATAAGGACATTTGTCATTCTCTGCACGGACGGTAATATGGCATTCTGTTAATTCCGCGTTGGTACCGTAAGACACACGTGAAGAAGTGTTTTGTGCAGTTCGGTCGCCAAACTGATGCTCTCCATACGGACTTTCATTCTCAATCCAACGAATGTTACTGTAAATAGGATTCTTGCTTCCGGCTCCTGTCATCTGTACTCCCTTAGCGGTCCATTCACGGATAAATCCGTCGGAACCAATCTGGAAGGTGATGTTACGATTGCTCACAAGCACACCACCAGATTCACCTTTAACCTCAAGTGTCTCGCTCAATCCGGTGACAGCAGGCAGCATATTGCTACGCTCTTTCAAAGCGTATTGCTGGTCGGCAATCGGATAACCGGCCTCACACCAGGTTGTTGCTTCCTTAAAGCAAAGAGCAAAATCAATCATGTATTCTTCGCTGCCAACCTTGTAATCAGTCTTTACCGGAATGATCAGACTACACTCGGCGTCCGGAGCAACTGATGGAATCTCCACTGTACCTTCTTCTACAATGTGACCATCCTTCAAGACAGTATATTTCAGATTGAATACCTGCAAGTTGAGGAAATTGTATTTGTTCTGCAACTTCAGCACCTTGTCCTGCTCGCTGAAGGAAAGGAATTTCACATACTGGTATACATGTTTCACTTCTGTCAGCTTGGAAGTCCAGGCACGGTCGGCTGTAATCAATCCGTTGTTCACGAAATTACCCTGATGAGGACCCGGATAGTCATAACCGGTACGATAATAATTGAATCCGTTCTTCTCCAAAGTGCCATTCTTGATATCCTGCGGATCGTAAATAGACTGGTCTACCCAATCCCAGATACAGCCACCGATACCAAAGCGACTGGATTCAATCAAATCCCAAAAATCTTTCAGGTTACCAACAGCATTACCCATAGCATGGGCATACTCACACATGAAAAATGGCTGATTGCCATTATTGGCATTGGCATAAGTACGCACATAATTCAAATCGGGATACATCTTGGAATGCAAATCCGACTGATCGGTTTTCCAGGCATAAGTACAGCCTTCATAGTGAATCGGGCGCGGATCCAAAGCACGGGTAGCCTGATAAGTTGCCGTAAAGTTGGAACCGGTAGCCGACTCATTACCCAATGACCAGAAGATAACAGAAGGATGATTGCGGTCGCGATAAACCATTCTTACGGTACGGTCTATATACTGTGCTCTCCAGGTCGGATCATTGCTGATACCATTTTCCTTAAAGTCATTCCAGTTCTTATGGCATTCCACATCCGCCTCATCCATAATATAAAGACCGAAATAGTCGAACATGGCATTCATCTTGGCCTGGCGAGGATAGTGACTGGTGCGCACCGTATTATTGTTTGACTGCTTCATCATCTCAATATCCTTGAGCATTGTCGGCACATCGATGCTGCGGCCATACAGAGGATGAGTATCCTGCGTATTCACGCCCTTGAAGAATACACGCTTGCCATTGACATAAACCAGTCCGTCGGTAATCCGGATATCACGGAAGCCATACTTGGTAGCGAAGACAGATTCTTCCTGACCATCCTGATTTTTCTGACGCACCAGTACGTCATAAAGATAAGGTATCTCGGCCGACCACAGATGCAACCCCGTCAGACCGTCAAAAGCAAGATCGATATTCTTCTCCGTATCTGTTTCCGCAAAAGTAACAGACTGTGATTTGCTGGCCAACAGTTTACCGTCGGCATCCCACAACTCCACTTCATAAGTCTTGGTTCCGGCCTCTTTGCTGCGGTTATCCAAAGAAAGAGCCACATTCATTGAACCATTCTGATAGTCGGCTGAAGCATCAAGAGTTGAAGTAATATAATGGTCACGTACGAATGTCTTCGGAGTGGCAAACAGATACACGTCACGGTGAATACCGCTCATGTGGAACATATCCTGACCTTCGAGATAAGAACCGTCTGACCAGCGGAACACCTGCACACTGATGTTATTCTTTCCCGTACGCACAAAATCAGTCAAATCAAATTCGGCCACATTGTTCGCTCCCTGAGTATAACCTACATACTTACCGTTAACCCAAACGTAGGCAGCACTGTAGATGCCTTCAAAATGCACAAAGACACGTTTGTCAGTCCAGTTTTCCGGAAGCGTGAAATCTCTGCGGTAGGAACCTACCGGATTGTTACCGACTCCCTCAACCTTATTGGTTACATAAGGAGGATTGTCATAGAAAGCATACTCCACATTGATATACATCGGCTTGTCATATCCTTTCATCTCCCAGCACGAAGGAACATCTATGTCATCCCAGGCTGTAACATCCGCCTCATCACCATAGAAGTCATTCTGACCGGGACGATCCAAGGTATCGGGCACCATCTTGAACTTCCAGGTTCCGTTCAAATCCAGAAACTCAGCACGTTCCGGAGTGAGCCATGCCTGTTTGAAGCGTGCGTCTGCCTTCAGGGCTTCGGTAGAAGCATAAGGCATGTAAGTGGCATGCCCCGGCTCCTTGTTTTCTTCAAAGAACTCCTGATTCTCCCAATCAGCACGGACAATCTCAGGCTTTTGGGCAACAGCCATGCGGAATGACGTTCCTGCATCTTCGGCATTCTCCGTCAAGACTGTTGTTCCGTCCTCATTGGCTTTCATATAATATTTCTTATTGGAATTCAGGCAGTAAATGTGATAAACTCCCTCCTGCTCACCAACCTGTTCAAAGTAAATGTTCTGATTGGCATTCTTTGTGTCCACGGCATACTGAAGCGGTGTCTTCAAAGCAACAGCCATATCGAGCGCCATATTCGTATAAAGAGAGTTTTTCAGCACATAGCTGTTTGCCCCCAACGCAATAAGCCAGATTTGTCCGGCGTCACCTTGAACAAAAGGCTCAGCTACAATTCGGGTGTCATTTTGATTGCTCTTCTGGTTGCTCAACGCCTTGCTACTGCCCTCAAGTGTCAGTGTGTAATAGAGCCCGACAATCGGACGCGACAATTCTTTGTCCAAAACTTCCAGTCGGAAATAACTGTTTTCAGCTGTCTCATCAGCTGTCTGCATGGATACCTGTCCGTTATCAGTCGGAAGCAACACCTGACTCGGATTCGCCGCATTACAGAACTGGAAAACATTTTCCTGTCCTGCTACTTCACGGATTTTGAAAATCTGGTTTTCATTGCCGTTCGCATCCCACAACACCAGATGTCCTTGTGTAGGAGCCATATCAGCAGCCTTTCCAGACAAAGTATGTATCACTTTATACTCCGAATCCATACCGCTGTGTTCTACCAAAGTCCATTCCTGCGACAAATCAGCCTTATCGGAAGCTGCAAGAACAAGAGCTGCATCATTGGCAACCGCCCCATTCGTGGACAACACTTTGTTGCTTTCTACATGTATCACACGATACACCTTTTCGGGTTGAACTGCAGCATACACATTGGTGGCTACAATACCCAACAGAAGCAACAAAAATTTCAAATAACTTAACTTTTGACTCATGTTTTTTTCTGGGTTAGATTAATAATTAATACATAACAGATGCAAATATAAACATTCCCACTCTTATTAAGAGGAAGAATCATACTTAAAGATGCTTTTAACAAGAAATAAACATAAGAATCCGAGAAAAAGACTATCTTTGTCACAGAAGTGGGAGCAGATTCTGCATCCATCTCTATTATCAAACAACCACTTTTAATTAAGTTCATTATGGAAAAAGTAGTCAGAAAAATAGGTCTGGTGGCACATGATGCCATGAAGGCAGACATGATTGAATGGGTTCTCTGGAACTCGGAAATCCTTATCGGTCATAAATTTTATTGCACCGGCACCACCGGAACACTCATCAAAAAAGCACTCGAAGAAAAGCATCCCGACATCACCTGGGACATCACCCTGCTCAAATCTGGTCCGCTGGGAGGTGACCAGCAGATCGGTTCCCGCATTGTGGAGGGAGAAATTGATTACTTGTTCTTCTTCACCGACCCGATGACCCTGCAACCTCATGACACGGACGTAAAGGCACTGACCCGACTGGCCGGAGTGGAGAACATCGTGTTCTGCTGCAACCGTTCTACAGCCGACCACATCATCACCAGCCCGCTCTTCACGGATCCGACTTACGAACGGATACGTCCGGACTACTCTTCTTACAGCAACCGATTCCAGAACAAGCCGGATATCGTAAGCCACGCCGTTGAGAAGGTAAAGAGCAGAAGAAAACGTAAGAAATAAACAAGCACGGATATACTTATAAAAACGGTCCCAATGATTTCTGAATTTCATTTCGATGATTTCAGAAAATCATTGGGACCGTTTTTTCGGAACATCACAAAAAAAGAAAGCAACCCGCATCGGGCTGCTTTCTTTTTTATGTAAGCTCAGCTTAGAATTTCAAGCTGTTCATATACTTATCCACAATCATACCATCGATGGCTTTCGTATCGATAGTGACCTTCTTCTTGGCCTTGAACTTAACCACCATCAGCTCGCCGTCTTCCAGATATGGTTTCTCGCCGAGATTGACGAAGGTTGGATATACAGCCTTCTGACGGTTGGTGTGCAGACGATCCTTAGTCAGGTTGGTCATTTCCTTCATGCCCTTAGCATCTACACCCACGTATTCCAGTTCGTCGGTATTATATGGCAAGGCGAAGCTCAATGCGTTGACAGACTTCAGTCCTGTACCCTTCACAATGAACTGAACCTCCTCGCCGGCATTGTAAGTCTTCTTCGATGGAGTAACGGTTACCTTTCCGGCAATCGGCTCCACCTTGCGGCTGCTTACTCCGGTTTCGAGCTTGATACCTACTGCCGAGATATCGAAGGCATCGATCAGGTTATTGCGGTTCAGGTCACCGATGCTTACATAGTCGAAGTCACCGTCGCCCTTGCGCAGACCGGTATAGTTCATGTATGAAGTCAAGTCGTTCTCGTCTACCTTATTATCACGGTTGATATCTCCCGGAATCAGGCTCTCTGTATTTGGTACACGGAATACATACATTTCCAGACCGGAACCAAAGTTACCTACAGCCTTGGTGATAGACAACTTGATATAGCGTGCAGTCGGCTTGTCCTTGAAGTCGAACTCGTGAGTGCCACCGGCTTCCCACTGAATCTTTCCGGCCTCAACCCAGTTTACTTTATCCATACTGTAGTAAACGGTACCTTCCTGCAAGCAACCGTTTCCGCCATCCGGACGAGACATATACTGGAACTTGTCGAGCTGGTTGATGCTGTTCAGGTCGATCAACATATCGAACGGTACAGCCTCGCCCTTGCCCCACTTACTGTGCCAGCCGGCGCTCTCGTCAAAGTCAAACAGTTTGTTGACATCCTGACCGCCCTGGTTCTCGCAAGTAGTCTCGGCAGTGATGCCCTTGATTGCGAATTCCAGCGGATTAGACTTGGTAGTAGCCTCAACAGTTGACCACTCAGACTTGCCGTCTTTGTTCACAGCGCGTACCTTGAAGCTGTAAGCGGTTTCCGGAACCAGATCCTCGAACAACAGCTTCGTATCCTTAATCGTAGAATACAGCATGCCGTTGAACTCGATTTCGTAATAGTCGGCATTGGCCACCTTCTCCCAGCTTGGAGTCAGCGTGTACGCCTCGGTATTCTCTTCGGTAATCTGAGCCTTAGGAGCAGTCAGAGCACCGGTCTGAGACAACAGTTTGTTTGCAGTGTCGAATACAAAGCCCTTGATCTCCAGGGTGGCAGCATTGGCTGTAACATCGGTTTCGGCCAGCTTCACGTGCAGCACCGGATTCTTGATGACCTTCTGGGCTGCAAACTCAGAACCCTTGTTGGCAAACTGGTTCATGTTTGGCTCTGCTTCGTAGAAGTATACGTTCTCTCCCTTGTTGAACTCGTCCAAAGAAGAAACCTCGGTCAGCTTCACGCCCTTCTTTCCCAGTTTCGCAGAAACCTTCTTAGGCTGAGCGGTAACATTGACGCGGAATACAGTTACCTTGTTCTTCTCCATGCCGTCGAAGCTTCCCTGAGTAGGCTCAACGGTAACGACTACCTTACCGTCCTTCTCCTCAGAAACGATCTTGGTAGTTGCGCTCTTGCCAAACTTATACTGTTCGGTGATACCGTCGTCATCATACTCGGTGAAAGTAGTGGTTCCACACGGATACAGATCGTAGATACGCAGTTTCTTGTCTATCTGGTTTGGATTGTTGTTCGGCGCAGTCATCGGGATGATGGCTCCCATCTTGATGAACAACGGCAATTTCCAGATCGGTGCATCAAAGTTGTTGATGATGGTGTTTCCTTCGTAAACATCGCCGGTGAAATAATCCACCCACTTGCCTTCCGGCAGATAGATACCGTTGCGCACGTCGTTGCCCTTGTCGTCGGAAGCGGTGTTCTGATAAACAGGAGCTACGAGCACTGACGGACCGTACAGGAACTGGTAACGGGTTGCGGTTCCCAAAGTATAGTCGTTCGGATAGTCCAGGAACATCGCACGGTTGATAGGCTTGCCGTCGATAGCCTCCTCGGCAATACTATAGGTATAAGGCATGAACTCTGACTTCATCTTCAGATACCAGCGGTTAATAGATTCAGCCGGCTCGCCCAGAATATGCGGATACTTAGGATTAGATCCCCATCCGTCCATGTTCAGCTGCATGGTAGTAAAGGTCTTCCACTGGAAGTCGCGGATATTGACCGGCAGGTTCTTTCCACCGAAGATACCGTCCATATCAGAACAGATATTCGGCTGACCGGACAAACCGGAACCGATATAAGTCGGGATATGGAAGCGGATGTATTCCCATTCACCACCAGTCTGGTCACCGGTCCAGATACCGGCATAACGCTGTGTTCCGGCCCAACCGTCGAGTGAGATGATGAACGGACGGGCGTTGTTTCCGTAGTAAGGCATGATATGACCTACATCAGCCACACCGTTCAAACCGAATGAATATCCGGCTCCTACCCAAGCCACGTCGGTTTTCAGCACACGTACACCGGCATCGCGCACTTCTTTCACGATATCACGCTGCAACAGGGCGCTGATTCCCTCCTTCGGGTGCAGGTCAGACTGAGTCCACAAACCGATCTCCACTCCCTTCGAACGGGCATAGTCACCAAACTCTTTCAGGTTCTGGATGTTACCGTCCAAAGTTTCGGTCTGGCCGTATCCGGCTCCGTAACCGTCGTTCGGAAGAACCCATCCCAATGGCATGTCGTGTGCATTGTAACGGTCGATTACCGCACGTGCAGAGAACTGATAGTTGTTCTTCTCACCGTTCAGAGACTCCTTGGTACCGCCATTGTCGGTCTGACTCTCTACATATTTCTTTCCATCCTCATACAACACGCCCTTCGGATCTTCCTTCCAGTAGTCACGGTTGTAAGCGTTCAAGTGTCCTTCGTAGAAACCGAACTTAGGCAACAGCACCGGATTACCGGTAAGCTGATAGAAATCGTTCAGCAAGGCTACCGGAGTATCGTTCACCATCAGGAACATATCCAGATAGTCTTCGTCATGCTGCAACACTACCTTGCCCTTCTCGGCTGCGCCGAAATCATATTTTCCGGGCTTGAAGGTGTGCCACATAATACCGTATCCTTCGGTTGACCAATAGAAAGGTGTCGGAGAAGCCACACCGCCGTCGGTCCAGTTGTTGGTGTTCACGATTTCAATTTCCTGGCCCTTGTGTGAGAAGCGTCCGTTCTGCACACCGCCACCGTAGAAATATTCCTTGTTCTGCTCTTTCAGAGATACTGTAACACGGCCTTTCTCAAACTGAACGGGAGCCACAGACTCAGCAACCACCTTGCCTGTTTTCAGGCTGGTGACCTTGAAGAGTGTGGTTTTCTTGTCCAATTCAATCTTGACATCCTTGGTCTGTACCGTAATCACTCCATTCTGGTCTTTCAGTTCAATCTGAGAAACTGCCTTTCGGGGATTGTCCACCAAAATCTGAGCTTCGGGAGTAGCCTGCGGATCACGGATGATACCGCCCTGATTGTCCTGGAAGATACGAAAGATGTTCTCTCCGTAAAAATCCATACTCATGCGGGTACCGTTTGAATAAAGAATCTCCAATGTTGTCGGGTTGATCATGCACGCACCCACAATGTTCAAAGACTGCTGGGCGTTCTCCTGAACCGAAACAGTGGCATCTGCTGTAGCGGCTACAGCAGGAACTACTCCGGCCGGAACTCCCATGGCCAACAGTGCGGCCTTGCTTTGAGAAAGTTTTCCGATCAGTTTCTTCATAAATATATAATGTTATTAATAATGTACTCTTAATAAACCTTGTTGAATGTTTAGGTTTTCAAAGGTACGTTTTTTTTTAATAAGGAGAAAAAGTAATTCGTTTTTTTAATAAAAACGAGGAAGCATTTACCCTGCAACCCTGATTCGCCGGAAATAAAATTAAAAACCCCAACGAAAAATAAGATTTGTTTGCAATGGTTCGATAGAAAAGAATTATATTTGCGGCTTTGAAAACGAAAGCCTCAAAAACGATAAATATTTTAGGACTATGGACAAGAAAAAAATCATTGTAATTGCTAGTGTCGTAGTAGTCATCCTGTGCGGATGTGTGGGCTACCTCATTTATTCTCTGAGTGAAAAGAGCGCAGAACACGAGGAAATGGTCAAACTGGCAGAAATGGACAAAAAGGAAATGGAAAACGAATATGCACAGTTTGCCAAGCAATACAACGAAATGAAAACGCAAATCAATAACGACTCCCTCATCGCCCAGCTGGACAAGGAACAGCAGCGCACCGAGGAGTTGCTGGCCGAACTGAAACGCGTCAAGTCAACCGATGCCGCAGAGATTGCGCGACTGAAAAAGGAGTTGGCCACAGTGCGTGCCATCATGCGTGGATATATTCTGGAAATTGACTCTCTGAACCGCCTGAACCAGGCGCTGACCACAGAGAACCAGCAAATCAAGGCACAATATTCACAGGCACAGACCCATATCTCCAGCCTGCAAAGCGAGAAGGCATCGCTGAGCGACAAGGTGGCCATCGCCTCACAGCTGGATGCTACCGGCATTTCCATGTCTGCCAAAAACAAGCGAGGCAAGAACGCACGAAAAATCAAAGATGCCAAACAGCTGGTCGTAAACTTTACCATTGCCAAGAATATCACGGCTACCACCGGAATGAAAAGCATTTATGTGCGCATCCTGAAGCCAACCAACGAGGTGCTGACCAACGGAAATACATTCCCCTACGAGAACAAGAATCTGGAATATTCCATGAAACGTGATATCGAATACACGGGAGACGCACAGAACGTCACTCTGTATTGGGACGTAAACGAGTTCCTCAGCGCCGGAACCTATCGGGTATCCATCTTCGCTGACGGAAACAATATCGGAAACGCATCTGTAACCTTTGAAAAATAAACAGAAAAGCCTGCTCCTTTTCGAGCAGGCTTTTTTGTTTCTAAGATGATAATATTCAATAAAAAAAATGTCTTTTCTTTGCTTCTTTCCGCAAAGATATTACTTTTGTATCGTTGCCTATGCAATCATTCACGAACAAAAAGAAATATCAACTAAATACAATATAATGAAAAGACTAATCGTTATTTTAATGTTGTCTGGATTCATCACCGGAATTCAGGCACAACGGGTTCTATCTTTAGACAGCTGCAGAAACCTGGCGATAGCCAACAACAAGACTTTGCAGATATCCAAACTGAAGATGGAAAAGGCACACTACGAGGACAAGGCAGCCTTTACAAATTATCTCCCCAAGATTTCAGCCTCCGGAGGCTATATGCGCTTCGGCGATGAAATATCACTGCTCAGCGATGCACAAAAGAACAGCCTGGGAAATCTGGGTACCAACATCGGACAGGCATTGATGCCGGGACTCACGGAGTTTGTCACCCAACTGGGACAGATTAACCCGATTTTGGGACAGATGGCCCAGCAGTTCATCCAGTCGGGCAAATTGCAGGGTGTGGAACAAGCCCTGAATCAGGCCGGAAAAGACCTGGCTGATGCCTTCCGGACCGATACGCGAAATACCTGGGTGGCCGGTGTCATGCTCACCCAACCGCTGTATATGGGCGGAAAGATACGGGCCTACAACAAAATCACCGAACTGTCGAAAGAACTGGCCGGCAAGCAATATGACACCGAAACACAGAATCTGGTACTGAGTACGGATGAAGCCTACTGGATGACCGTGTCGCTCAGTAACAAAAAGAAGCTGGCCGAAGGTTATCTGAACCTGATCCGCAAACTGGACGAGGATGTGGAAAAAATGATTCAGGAGGGAGTGGCCACCCAAGCCGACGGACTTACCGTGAAAGTGAAACTCAATGAAGCGGAAATGAATCTGACGAAAGTGGACAACGGACTGAGCCTCTCCAAGATGCTCCTGTGCCAACTCTGCGGTCTGGACCTGACGGAAGAGATCACGCTGGCCGATGAAAGCGTGGAAAACGTACTGGCAGAAACCGTAAGCGAAGAAGAACTGAATCAGGGAGCCGACCAGCGTCCCGAAATTCAGAGTCTGGAAATCGCCAATCAGATTTACCAGCAGAAAATCAACGTTGTGCGCTCGGACATGTTGCCGTCACTGGCACTCATCGGCGGATATGCCGCAACCAGCCCATCGGTTTTCAACAGCTTTGAAAAGAAATTCCGCGGCACCTGGAATGTAGGCGTCATGCTGCAAGTGCCTATCCTGCACTGGGGCGAAGGATTCTATAAGGTAAAGGCTGCCAAAGCTGAAGCCACCATTGCCAAAATGCAAAAGGAAGAGGTAAAAGAAAAAATAGAACTGCAAATCAGCCAGAGCAAGTTCAAGACCGAAGAGGCCCAGAAACGCCTGGCTCTGGCCAACCGGAGCATGGAAAAGGCCGAGGAGAATCTGAAAATCGCCACCAAGGGATTCCGCGAGGGAGTCATCCCGACATCGAACGTGATGGAGGCGCAGACCGCCTGGCTTTCCGCCCAAACCGAAAAGATTGATGCACAGATTGACATCCGTCTGGCTGACACTTATCTGAAGAAAGCGCTCGGACGTCTGCAAGTACAATAAACCAAAGAACAACATATAAAACGAATCTATTACAAAATATTTAAACCTAAAGAATTATGGAAAAGAAAGCACAACAACATAGCATTATCTGGGCTTTGGTGAGTCTGGTTGTCATTGTAGCCCTGGTTGCCGGAGCAGGAATGTTCCTTTTAGGCAATGAAGATGAAATCATCCAGGGACAGGCCGAGGCCAACGAATACCGCGTATCGAGCAAGGTGCCGGGACGCATCCTGCGCATCCTGGTGCACGAAGGTGACCACGTACGCGCCGGCGACACGCTGGCTATACTGGAAGCTCCGGACGTGCAGGCCAAGCTGGCGCAAGCCGAAGCCGTGCAGAATGCAGCAAATGCCATTCGCGAGAAGGCTGACAAGGGCGCACGCCGCGAGCAGATTCAGGCCGCTTATGAAATGTGGCAGAAAGCAAAAGCCGGACTGGAGATTGCAGAAAAGTCATATAACCGCATCAACCGTCTGTTTGAAGAGGGCGTCATGAGTGCGCAGAAGCGCGACGAGGTGTATGCCAACTATAAAGCCATGCAGGCTACCGAGAAAGCAGCCAAAGCTCAATATGATCTGGCCCGCAACGGTGCCCAGAAAGAAGATAAAGAGGCTGCTGCCGCTCAGGCACGTCAGGCTCAGGGTGTGGTAGACGAAGTGAACTCTTATATCAAGGAGACCGTGCTCATCGCCCAGATGGACGGTGAAGTAGCCGAAATCTTCCCGCAAATCGGTGAACTGGTCGGAACCGGTGCCCCGATCATGAACGTGAGTATGCTTCAGGACATGTGGGTGACCTTCAACGTGCGCGAAGACCAGTTGAGCAATCTAGCTGTCGGTTCTGAATTCAAAGCCTTCGTGCCGGCTTTCAACAAAGAAGTACTGCTCAAGGTGTCTTCCATGAAGGATATGGGCTCATACGCTGCCTGGAAAGCGACCAAGACAACCGGTCAGTTTGACCTGAAGACCTTCGAGGTAAAAGCCACTCCGAAAGAGAAAATCGCCGGACTGCGCCCGGGCATGTCCGTAATCATCCGCAAATAATGGAAATCCACACATCATGCAAAGCAATAAAGGAATCATAGCAATCATGCTGCGGGAGCTGAGAATACTCGTCTCCCGCCCGCTGTATCTGTTCTGCATGGTCATCGCTCCTTTATGCTGTTGCTTGTTCTTCACAACCCTGATGAATGAAGGGTTGCCCAAAAACCTTCCGGTAGGCGTGGTCGATCAGGACAACACCTCCACCACCCGCAACATCATCCGCAATCTGGATGCCTTTACGCAAACCGGAATCAGCAAGCAATATGCCAACATCGCCGAAGCGAGAAAAGACATGCAGCGAGGCAAGATTTATGCCTTTTACTATATCCCCAAAGGAACGACCGACGATGTGATGGCCAGCCGTCAGCCCAAGGTATCTTTCTATACGAACAACACCTTCCTGATTGCCGGCTCACTGATCTACAGGGATATGCGCACCATGTCGGAGCTGGCCAAAGGAGCCGTGGGGCTTCAGACCATGCAGGCACGCGGCATCCCCGAAGCCGCAGCACGGGCTTTTCTGCAACCGATCGTGATCGACACGCATGCCTTACAGAATCCGTGGCTCAACTACTCGGTGTATCTGAACAATACGATTCTGCCGGGCATACTCATGCTCATGATCTTCATGATGACGGTATTCTCCATCGGCAGCGAAATCAAATACAACACGCGAAAGGAATGGCTCGAAATGGCCGACCAGAACATCATGCGGGCGCTGCTCGGCAAACTGGCACCGCACACGCTGATTTTCTATGCCGTGGCCTTGGGCATCAACGTATATCTTTACGGAGTGCTGCAATTCCCGTTCCACTGCAGTGTGGGCGCCCTGATGCTGTCCACGCTGGTCATGGTTCTGGCTTCGCAGGGCTTCGGAGTACTGGTATTCTCCCTGTTGCCCACACTCCGTCTGGCGCTGAGCGCCTGCTCGCTGTGGGGCGTGGTGTCTTTCTCCATCTCCGGATTCACTTTTCCGGTCATGGCCATGCACCCGTCCTTGCAGATGCTCGCCAACCTATTCCCGCTGCGCCATTATTTCCTGATTTACGTGAACCAGATCCTCAACGGATACCCCATCGAATATGCCTGGAAACCTTATCTGGCTCTGGTCATCTTCATCCTGCTTCCGCTCCCCTTCCTGGGGCGCCTGCACAAAGCATTGCGTGAATTTAACTACATCCCTTAAGTTATGAAAGAAAATACATCTTTATATCAGCGGTTTCTGCGCACGGTGAGCGAAACCTTCCTCATCTGGCGCCGGGAATGCGGACGTGTGTTCCGCGATCAGGGTGTGCTGATCTTCTTCATCCTGGTACCCCTGCTCTATCCGCTGCTGTATGCCTTTATCTACACCGGTGAGGTAGTGCGCGAGGTACCTGTCGTAGCCGTAGACCAGTCGCACTCGGCTCTGAGCCGCGAGTTCCTGACACGTGCCGACGCTGCGCCCGACCTGCGCATTGTGGCCTATGCTTCGGATGTGGAAGAAGCCAAGACGCTGATGAAAAAGCAGAAAGCCTACGGCACCATCCTGATACCGTCCGACTTCAGCAAACGCCTCAACTCGGGCAAACAGGCCACTGTGGCTGCCTATTCGGACATGAGCGGACTGCTTTACTATAAGGCCATTCTGTCGGTCTGCACCGATGTGTCGCTCGACATGAACAAGGAAATCCAGATTGAGCGTCTGGGAAACACAACCGACGAACAGGACAACATCAGCACGGCCCCACTGGAATATGAATATGTGCCGATGTTCAACCCGCAGAACGGCTTCGCCAGTTTCCTGATCCCGGCCGTACTGATTCTGATCATCCAGCAGACACTGCTGCTGGGTATCGGACAGATAAACGGAACGGCGCGCGAGCTGCATACTTTCCATTTGCAGCTGCCTCCCGGAAAACGAAACGGAACCTTCCGCATCGTAATCGGAAAATCTCTGTGTTATTTCATGGTCTACGCCGTGATGAGCAGCTGGCTGCTGTTGGCAGTGCCCAAGATATTCAGTCTGCCGCAGATTCCGCAAATCTGGGATCTGATGGCCTTCATGCTTCCTTATCTTCTGGCCTGCATCTTCTTTGCCATGACTCTGTCCATCCTGGTATTCTCGCGCGAGAGCTGTATGCCTCTGTTTGTTTTCACGTCAATACCTCTGCTCTTCATTTCGGGCATTTCCTGGCCGGGAGCAGCGATTCCCGAAGTATGGCACCTCCTTTCGTGGATAGCCCCTTCAACCTTCGGGGTGAACGGTTTTATCCGCATCAACTCAATGGGTGCCCTATTGGATGACGTGCAACAAGAATACTATGCTTTGTGGATTCAGACTGTAGTGTATTTCTTCACGGCAACCTGTGCTTATTATTACATGATCCGTCAAAGCCGTCGCCTGGCCCTGAGAGACCAACAGGAACAGCAAGAGGCAGACCAATAACCAACAATCCCCTTATTCCGTGGCAACAGACTCCAATTCCGGTCTGAGCGCCTACAGAATAAGGGGATTACTGTATCCGGGCTTCTACCGCACGGGCAAATTCTTACGAACCGCAGAAGAGCCTGAAAAAACAAATCCAATCTATAGGAATAAAAAAAGAGCAGGCTGCCCTCTTTTTATAGAAGAAGACAGCCTGCTCGGTAAACATCCTTTAATAAACCCAAATTTCCAAAACAAAACTAACCTTAAGGATGTTTTTTTAAATACCCCTTTCTCACGAGAGAAGTATTTGAGACGTGTGCTACGCTTAGCCTCCACTTTTACACTTAATCTAATTTACTAACTATGATTGCTTTTACTTTCTACTTATAATAATACAACTAGCGTGCCAAAAACAGCATTTCAATATAATTCACTGATAATCAATGCAAAATAAAAATACTACCAAAAATCCACACTGGGGAAAAGCGGGGAATTTGTGGGGAAAGTGTGGAAAAAATCCACAATCCACAGCATCATCGGGTTCTAAGATCACAGATTTTTTCATTTCTCCGGCCGATTCTGGAAACTGCCGGAAGTTATCAATCCCAATTATCAATGGGAAAATAATAAATTATCATCAGGGCGATAATAAATTATCAATGGGATGATAATTTCCGATAAGCAGCCTCATCGTAGTCAGACACAGTTTCCGCTTCGTAGCTTCTTCGCTATCCAACAAGATACCGTACACCTCGCACAAGCCTTTCCCAAAATATCAAAAACAGAAAGGTATATAAACGGCGAAAGACCCTTCCTTCACAGGAAAGGCCTTTCTCTGAGGATTTTTAATATAGAATAGAATCTCAAAACATACCTAACGAATATATAAATATCATGTTATCCTCTAAAACCAAAATAGTGGGTTATGCCATAAAACGAATCTTATTCTCAGCTTTTTCAATTACTTCTTCTACCTTTTTCTTTTCTGTGGTTGTTGTATCGGGCTCAATTTCATCGTCGTTCTTAGCAAGAGCTACCTTCTCTGTATCAACAATAATTGTATCAGACTGAACGGTATCATCGGCCATTGCCAGAGCAAATGTAGTCTCATCAGCGGTAACTACAGTATCTGTTGTTACGGTATCGTCGGCCATTGCCAAAGCAAATGTAGTCTCATCAGCGGTAACTACAGTATCTGTTGTTACAGTATCGTCGGCCATTGCCAGAGCAAATGTAGTCTCATCGGCGGTAACTACAGTATCTGTTGTTACAGTATCGTCGGCCATTGCCAGAGCGAAAGTCGTCTCATCGGCGGTAACTACGGTGTCTGAAGTTACGGTATCGTCTACTAATGTTTGTGCTTTGCTAGAATCTACAACAACAGTATCCGGTTCATCAACCACTCTATTTGTCATCTTATTATTGCTTGAAAATGCTGTTGCACTTACTACCATCACTGCTGCTACTGCTACAAATAACTTTCTCATAATCTTATCGTTTTTAGTTTATATTTTCTTGTTTGCTTGTTCTGCTTAATATCATGCAAGTGGCGTGCCAATCGTGCCAAAAAGTAGTAAAACACTGATTTTCAAGAATAAAAAAAATTCCACACTCCTGTGGCGAAGTGTGGAATTGTGGAAATTATGCAACCCGACTGTAGAATTTGTCCACAATCAGGACAGCTGATAAAGTTTGAGTTTGTTATAGAGCGTTTTCCGGTCGATGCCCAACAGTTGGGCCGCCTTGCTCTTGTTATTGTTCGTAGCCTGAAGTGCCTGGAGGATACGTTCCTTCTCTGATACGGCATCATGCAGGGCAAAAGTATTCTGCGGGGCAGCAGGACGCACCTCGGTAAGTTGCTCGCCCAAATCTTCGCGCGTGATGAAATCTCCCTTGGCCAACAAAGTGGCACGTTTAATCACATTTTTCATCTGACGCAAGTTACCGGGCCAGGAATAGGTCTGCAACGCACGCTCGGCATTCATATCAAAACCAATCAAATCCTTGTCGAGCTCGCGGTTGGCCTGATCGAGGAAGAAATTGGCAAAAAGCAGAATGTCTTCCTGACGGTCCTTCAATGCCGGCATCTTCAACGTAAACTCATTGATGCGATGATACAAGTCCTCACGAAACTGTCCATTGGCAATAGCCTGCTCCAGATTCTCGTTTGTGGCACAGACCAGACGCACATCCACCTCGATTTCCTGAGTAGAGCCCACCGGACGGATGCGGTGTTCCTGAATGGCGCGCAGCAACTGCACCTGCACATCATAGCTCAGGTTGCCGACTTCATCCAAAAACAAGGTTCCCCCATTGGCCTCCACAAAAGCACCGGTCTTGTCGGTCACGGCTCCCGTAAACGAGCCTTTCACATGGCCGAAGAATTCGGAGGCGGCAAGCTCCTTGAGCATGGCACCGCAGTCAATGGCCACAAAAGGCTTGTCGGCCCGCTTGCTGAGCTGATGGATGCGGTGGGCCACATACTCCTTACCCGTACCGCTTGCTCCGTTGATGAGTACCGACATCGGGGTCGGCGCCACCAGACGCACATAATTATAGAGCATGCGCGCCGCTTCGCTTTCGCCTTCCAGAAAATTGTTCGTATAGGAGTCATGATCCGCTTCGCCCGCCACGACATCGAGTTTGCTGTCGTCGGGCAGAGGAGCGCTCAGGGCATCGTCAATCTTTTTAAGAAGTATGTCGGGCTGAACCGGTTTGGCAATATAATCGCTGGCTCCCTGCTTCATGGCATCCACCACATTCTGCACCTCGGCATAACTGGTCATGATGATAAACGGGGTGTTGTTGCCCATGCCGCGCAGCCAGGACAACAGATAAAGACCGTCCTCGTCGGGTAAACGGAGGTCGGAAAGCACCAGGTCGTATTCCTGCTGATGCAGGATTTTCCGGGCACGTGCGTTATTGCTCGCCGTATCTACGGCAAAGCCTCTTTTTCCTAACCAGGTTTTCAACATGGTAGAAAAAGTCAAATCGTCTTCTACAATTAAAATGGACTTCATTGTTCCCATATTTTATGACACTAAGGAGGCCTCGCGCTCTCCTTGTTTTATTATATCCTGAATCTGAAGCATCAGATTTCTGATCATTTCCTTTTCTTCCTCGTTCATGGTGTTCATGGTACGTTTGGTTTCCAACACTTTCAACACCTGACACACTTCCTGCGCGCCGAGCATGGTGTACGAAGGGAGCATCTTGTGGGCAATCTCTCCCACACGCCTGATGTCTTCCTGCTCCAAAGCCAGCCTCATCTGCTCCACATTCTGTGTGCTTTCGGTCACGAAGGTCTCCAGAATCTGCCGCGAAGCCTCACGGTCTCCGTCGGCAAAAGCCAGCAGATTCTTGAAATCAAGCTGCGGTTCCTTAGCGGGAGGCGGTTCGGGCGTTTCATCGACCTGCACACCGGTGCTCATTCCCAGAACACGTTCTACGGTCTTGACCAGTTCACCGGCATTAAACGGCTTATACAGGCTGGCCGCAAATCCGTGGGCTACAAAATCCTGCTCGCTCATATCGCTACGGGCCGTAATGGCCACCACCGGAATGCTCCGTCCGCAAGTGCCCGAAAGGGCACGGACCGATTTCAGCAACTCAAAACCGTTCATTCCCGGCATCTGTATGTCGGTAAACAAAAGATCGTATTCCTGTTTCTTCAAGGCCTCAAACAGTTCTTCAGGGCTCAGACAACAAGTCAGTTCCAGTTTCTGGTCGCCCAGAGTAGACTCGAACATCGCCCGATTCAACTGCATCTGTATGCGGTCATCGTCAATCATCACCACACGCAGTTTGCCCCGCATCTGCGGCATTTCCTCATCCGCTTTCTGATGCAGCGGCTCGTGCTTCAAAGGCAGATAAACATGAAACGTGGTTCCATGCCCCACATGACTGCCTATGCGGATGCTTCCGCCCAAAAGTTCCACCAGTTTCTGAGTGATGGACAGTCCCAGACCGAAACCTTCCTGTCCTTGCGCACTGGTAAGGCGGGTAAATGCTTGGAACACTTTCTTCTGTTCCTCAAGCGACATGCCGCAGCCGGTATCTTTCACGGCGATATGCATCAGGGGTTCTTCCAGTTTTACCTGAAGTGTGATTCCACCCTTTTCCGTAAATTTCAGCGCATTACTCAACAAGTTGTCGGTAATCTGACGAATGCGGAAAGGATCTCCCGCAAAGCTTCCGTTCAAAGCCTCGTCCAGCTCGGCGGTAATCTCCAGCCCTTTCTTATGGGCCAACGGCACGAAGCTGGTAAACAAAGTCTCGAAAAGCTGCTTGGGATTGAATGCCACACTCTGAATGTCCATCTTATTGGCATCCAGGCGATGAAAATCAAGCAGCGAAGTGACCAGCCGGAGCAGATGCTGCGCCGAACTGCGCATATTCTCCAGATAGAACTGCGAACGCTTCTCCTTGAGCAGGCGCGAAAGCAAGTCTATATATCCCAGAATGGAGCCGACAGGGGCCTTGATATCATGGGTGATGGTGAGCATCAGTCGTTCACGCACCTGCAACAGGTCTTCGGCCCGTTTCTTGGCCTTTTCCAACTCCTTGCGGTAATGATTGCTCTGTGTGATGTCTCTCCACACGATAAAGGAGAACACCAAAGCCAGCAACACCGCCGATATGGAAATAATGGCCAGAGTCAAAGCCGCTTTCTGACGGATCTCGGCCTCACGCTGCATCCTTCGGTTCAGCAGTTGCTGTTCTTCCTGCTCGATGGTTTCCAGCATTTGGGTAACCTTCAGGCTGAGCAAGGCACCGGATGCCTGCTGTTCTTTCAGCCGGTTGCGGATCAGGTCGGTGCGGCGTGACTTCTGCAGCGACACGCTGTCTTCGGCCCGCTGCAAGATATTCACCAGCGTGTCGGCCGCATTATAGGCTTCCTGCTGCACCGTGTCGATATAAACCTCCTGAACCACTTTGTTCACCTCGGTGGAATCTTCCTTAGCCGGAGAGAAAGCCTCGGCCAGACGCTGGAAGAATCGTTTCTTCTTTTTCTGCTTGACGACATAAGACTGATTGTTGGTAATCACCTTTTTCTGGATCTTCGGCTGGTTCACCACCGTATCCTGCTGAGCAATCATTTTCTTGATCTGGCTTTTGTAGGCCTGATTCTCCTTGGTGTCGCTCACCAGATGGAGCAACGACCGCATGTTCTTTTCCTTTTGTCCCAACAAATCCTTCAGTGTGTCGAGACGCAGGCGCTGCCCTTCGTCGGTAAACACAGTCCGCAGAGAGTCTATTGCCTCGCAAGCGCTCTTCATGGCTTCCTGATAGGCCTGTGAATTCGGAATCTGGCCGATGCTGACATACTGAGCCACGATTTCGGCTTCATACAGCCGGCTCACTACGGTATTCACGGCACGACGGCGCTCGGTGATGGCTTTCTCGGCCTGCTCCGACCGCTCCAACAGCATCAATTTGTCGTAGATATAAAAAATCGACACCATAAGCAGCAGAATAAGGATCACATAGCCAAAGGCCACTTTTATGGAAGTTCCCAGTTTCATCAATCCCTCCTTATTTCTGTCGTTCTATACAAGCAAGATAATCGTAATGGCTGCCTTCGAGAATCTTGGTCGCCGTAAAACCGTATTCCGAAGCATAATAAGATAATGTTTCAAAATCTACATAGAGCCAGTCGAACTTCGGACCGGAAACATTTCTGTATTTCATCTGATAGTCCACTTCTCCATAATAAGCGGCATTCAAGTCAATGTCCAGACTTCCGTCCTCGTTCTCAAAAATATATCTCAAGTCGGACGAATCCATATAGACGCGTCCTCCCTCGGCAAGTAAAAGCTTCATCTTGTTGAAAAATGCGGGCATGTTCTCCAGCTTGCCCACAATGCCCGATCCGTTCATCAGAAACAGGATGGTGTCATACTGCTCGGCAAAGGTCGGGTCGAAGAGGTTGACCACACGGGCATCCCGCACCCCTCTCTCCTGCTGTACCTGTACCGACAGCGGAGAAATGTCTATGGCAGTAACTTCCAGCCCTCTGTTCTGCAAGACCAGACTATGACAACCCGCACCGGCTCCCACATCGAGCACACGCCCCCGGGCCAGTTCCAGAGCCTTTCGCTCGATATCCGACATGTCTTTCTCTTCGCGGAACAACAGAGGCACCGGCAATTCATCTTCATCAAACAAAGAAGAAAGCACGCGCAACTTGGAGGCTTTCCCCTTTTTCATATACTCCTGCAATGCCGCCCCCATCGGGTCGGAACTGGAATCCAATACTGTGGTTATCATAAAAAATAGGCTTTTGATATTATCGCAAATATAATGTTTTTTTTCGGCAACAGGGAGGACTCTCCCCGCGCAGCGTGTTAAAAATGAAAAATGCCTAGCGCTCCACGCGTTTCGCCTTCATACGTGAAGAGGAAACGAAGGCGCCGACAAAGGTAAGCACTCCGGCCAGCAACAGCGCATTATGAGGAGCAGAATCGGGAGTGAGGTGGAACATCAAAGCCACCAGAGTGGCTCCCGTGGTCTGACCGACAAGACGGGCCGTAGCCTGCATGCCGCTCGCACCTCCACTGCGATAGGCTGGAGCGGAACTGAGCATCAGGTGATTGTTGGGCGACTGAAACAGTCCGAATCCCAAGCCGCACAGCATCAGTCCGGCAATCAGCAGCATCTGTGGCGCAGATGCCGGCATTGTGGACAGCAGAAAACATCCGCAACTCATAATCAGCAGACCGATACCTCCTAACAGTCCGGCATGAATCTTGCCGACCAGAAAGCCGGCAACAGGTGAAGCAAATACGATGACCAGCGGCCAGGCTGTCATAAACAAACCGGTACGCACGGCATCGAACCCAAAAGTGTGGTGCAACAGAAAGGGAATGGATACCATGGCCAGCATCTGCGAAGTGAAAGAACAAATGCTTGTCAGAACGGACAAACCGAAAACCGGTATGCGCAACAGGTCAAAAGGCAGCATGGGATAAGGTTGCGACAACTGCTGGCGCACAAAGAGTGTGCCCACTGCAAGCAGCAAAACGAGTCCGCCAAACACCCAGGTCAGGCTCGCACCATGAGCATAAGCCTCCAATGTGCCGATAAAAAGACCGAAAGTAAGGGCATTCATACAAGCCGAACGATAATCAAAACGGCGCCCTTCGATGCGTGTAGGATTATCGGGCAGATATTTCCAGGCAAAGTAGAAAGTGACCACTCCCACCGGAATGTTGATGGCAAACAGCCAGGGCCACGAAGCCACGGCAAGAATACCGGCGGCCAATGTCGGACCGGCCACAGCGGCCAAAGCAACCACCATAGCATTCAGTCCAAAGCCCTTGGGCAAATGTTTCTTGGGATAGATCAGGCGCACCAGTGAGCCGTTCACACTCATCACCATGGCAGCACCCACTCCCTGCAACATGCGCGAAAGCACAAGCTGTGTCAGGGTTACCGAAAAGGTGCAGCAAAGAGAGCCGACCAGAAACACCACCAGCCCGGTCAGATATACCTGTTTGAATCCTTTCAGTTCACCCAACGAGGAAAAAGGCAACAGAAACATCATCACCACCAGCTGGAATCCATTCACCACCCAAATGGAATCGGAAGAACTGACCTGCAGTTCCTTGGAAATGCTGGGAAGCGCCACATTACAGATGCTTCCGTCGATAACCGACAGAAACAAACCGGAAAAAATGGCGGCCATCGCATAAAATATCTGTGGACGGTGCAATCCGTCCCACTCCAGATTGCCTGTAACTTTCAGACTATCCATATTCATCCAATCTTTACCTGAAAACTTATTAACCTGAAAAACCTCCCCGCACAGCACAGAGCTGCACGCGGGGAGGCTGTATCTGTAGGAGCACAGCTCGCTTTACTTACTTACTTCCACAATGTGTGTCGGAGCCTGTTCCTGATTTCTCTTGTCTGTCTGGCGCACTACGGCAGCTGCCAGTTTCATGAACGACTTGCCCACCGGAGTTTCTCCATCCAAAGCTTCGGGAGTTCCCTTGTCGCCGTTCTCGCAGATGCTCTGCACCACCGGAATCTGTCCCAGCAACGGCACGTTCATTTCCTCGGCCAGATGCTTCACACCTTCCTTTCCAAAGATGTAATACTTGTTCTCCGGAAGTTCGGCCGGCGTGAACCAAGCCATATTTTCCACCAGTCCGAGGATAGGCACATTCACCTTATCGTTCATATACATATTGATACCCTTGCGTGCATCGGCCAAAGCCACCTGCTGCGGTGTGCTGACAATCACGGCACCGGTAATCGGCAGCGTCTGCACCAGAGTGAGGTGAATGTCGCTGGTTCCCGGAGGAGTATCGAGCACAAAATAGTCCAAATCACCCCATTCGGCATCGCCGATGAGCTGCTTCAGGGCATTGCTGGCCATACCGCCACGCCACAAGGTAGCCTGGTCGGGGTCTACAAAGAAACCGATGGAAAGCACCTTGATGCCATACTTCTCCACCGGAATGATCATGTCGCGGCCATTAATATTCTCGGCATACGGGCGGGCATCTTCCATCTGGAACATCTTCGGCACACTCGGACCGAAAATATCCGCATCGAGCAAACCGACCTTAAAGCCCATCTTGGCCAACGCAACAGCCAGATTGGCGGCTACGGTAGACTTGCCCACACCACCTTTTCCGGAAGATACGGCAATGATATTCTTCACACCCGGCAACAGTTTGCCCACTTCGGGACGCGGGGCCTGAATGGTCTTTATGTTGATTTCCACCTCTACTTCCTTAGCCACATAAGCGTGAATGGCAGCTTCGGCCGCTTTCACGATGGACTTGATAAACGGATTTGTCGGTTTATCGAAAATAAGAGAGAAACTAACGTGCAAACCGCTGATGCGCAAATCATCCTCTACCATCTCTGCCTCGACAATATTCTTGCCGGTACCCGGATAACGCACTGTGGCGAGCGCATCCATAATCAGTTTAGGATAGATATTCATATTCTGTTTTATATTTTAAATGTATAGATTCTTATTTGGAGGTAGCCAGACCGCTTCGCTTGCTGCGATTATAGCTTCTGTAATCATCCAGCTCGATTTCCACCTCAGGCTCCTGCAGCTCACCGGCATGCGGCAGGCGGAAACGCAGGTATTTGATGTTCAGTCCGCGATCAATCCACTGCTGTTCGTAATAGGTCTGTATGCTCAGAATACGGGCCTCCTCCGTATCGGGATGCTCGGCCAGCACGCTGTGATACAGGTCTGTAGTGGAGAATTCCACCGGAAGAGCGTTTTTCTCTACCATATAGTTGGTGTAGGTAAACAGGAAATTTGAGTCTGTTTTCAGGTGAATCAGACCGCCGTCCACCAGAAACTTGCGGTAGCGGTTCATGAAAAAAGTAGAGGTCAGTCGCTTGGTAACCTTTTTCATCTGCGGATCGCTGAAGGTAAGCCAGATTTCCTGCACCTCGTCCGGTTCGAAGAAACGGTCAATAATCTCGATATTCGTACGCAGAAAAGCAACGTTTTTCAGGCCCTCACGCATAGATTCCGTAGCTCCGGTCCACATTCGGGCCCCCTTGATATCTACTCCGATGAAGTTCTTTTCCGGATACAAGCGTGCCAGTCCCACGGTATATTCCCCGCGACCGCATCCCAGCTCCAGAACAATCGGATTCTGGTTTCCGAAGAATTCATGCCATTTTCCTTTTCCTTCGAACGGCACATTGTCAACTACTGAATACGGATACTCAAATACGTGCGGATATTCTGCCATATCGGCAAACTTAGCCAATTTACCTTTTCCCATGCTTTTCTTTGATCGTTACTGATTTTCTCTGTTTCTTATTCTGTTTTTTGGATACCTCCCTAAAATAAATAGATACCGCACGCGTTTTTCAACGTATGCGGTATTCTACTATGATTTTTCTGTCAGAATGACTTCATTTACTGCATCTGCTCTCCTTCAGTCTCCGGAGCCTTCTCGATCAGATCCATGAACTGATCCAGCTTAGGAGTAATGATAATCTGAGTGCGGCGGTTTCTCTGTTTTCCGGCAGCAGATGTGTTGTCGGCAATCGGGTTGTACTCTCCACGTCCGGCAGCAGTCAGACGAGAAGGATCTACACCATACAGGTTCTGCAAAGCCTGTACTACAGAAGAGGCGCGCAGGGCACTCAAATCCCAGTTGTTTCGGATATTCGGACGTGAGATCGGATCTGTATCGGTGTTACCCTCTACCAATACATCGTAGTCCTTGTAGTCGGTTATGATCTTCGCAATCTTGCTCAGAGTCTCTCCGGCGCGGTCGCTGATCTCATAGCTACCAGACTTATACAACATGTTGTCTGACAAAGAAATGTAAACAACGCCTTTCAGCACCTTGATGTCTACATCCTGCAACTCGTCGCGACTCAAAGAACGGGTCAGGTTGTTGGTCAATACCATATTCAGAGAATCTGACTTGTCCTTAGCCTCAACCAGCTGTTTGATAAACTTGTTGGAAGCATTGATTTCGTCTACCAGCTTTGAGATATTCACGTTACCCTGTGAATTCTGCTGAATACTCTTGTCCAAAGAGTTCTGCAATGCTGCATAAGATGCCTTCAACTCGGCATTGGCCTTCTGAGCCTCAGCCAGTCTTTCTTCCAGGCTCTTGATATTTGCTTTATTTTCTGCCAACTGCAATTGTGCGTTCTGATACTGGGTCTCCAGTTTGCTCTTCTCTGTCTGCAAAGAAGCATACTTTTTCTTCGTTACACATCCTGAAAGCAGGAACAGCGCAACGACCATCGTAAACAACGAAATAGAATGTTTCATAATCAGGGATTTAATGTTTTCTATTACTAAATATAAGATTATTCGCGGACTTTATGGTCCATTATCGGCGCCAAAAATACGAATATATTTTAAAAAGAAGACTTTTTTCCTAGTAAAATAAATTTAAATGGCTGAATATTAGTAGAAATTGCACCGCAAAAATAAAGCCGGCTTTCCGAAAATTCCTTTCAGAAGCCGGCTTCTATTCTGTAAAATGTTTTTTGAATGTCTCGCAAACGTCAGGTTATTCGATAACCACCTTGGTCCATCCGTGTACGTCTGGTTCGGTTCCGTATTGGATACCGCGCAAGTGGTGATACAGCTTGGTGCTGATTGGTCCCGGCTTGCCGTCCTTGCTGATGACATAGCTCTTCTTGTTTTCCAGATCATCAATCCGTTCAATCGGACTGATTACCGCAGCAGTACCGCAGGCACCGGCCTCTTCGAAGGTAGCCAGTTCCTCTTCCGGAATCTGTCTGCGCTCTACTTTCATACCCATATCCTCTGCCAGCTGCATCAGACTCTTATTGGTAATAGAAGGCAGAATGGATGATGATTTCGGAGTGATGTATGTATTGTTCTTAATACCGAAGAAGTTGGCGGCACCGCACTCGTCGATGTATTTCTTTTCCTTGGCATCGAGATAGAACTCGCAAGAATAACCCAGATCGTGAGCCATCTTGTTGGCACGCAAGCTGGCGGCATAGTTACCTCCCACCTTATAGATACCTGTTCCCAGCGGAGCGGCACGGTCGAACTCGCGGATAATCACATAAGGATTGGTTGCGAAACCGCCTTTGAAATAAGGGCCAACCGGAGTTACGAAAATCACGAACATATACTCGTCGGCAGGATGAACCCCCACCTGTGCTCCGGTACCGATCAGCAACGGACGGATATACAGTGAGGCACCGCTCTCGTATGGCGGGATGAAGCGCTCGTTCAGACGCACCACTTTGGTCACCATCTCTTCAAAAAGTTCGGTAGATACCTCCGGCATCAATATTCCGCGACAAGTGCTTTGCAGGCGTGCCGCATTTTCATCCATGCGGAATACACGCACTTTGCCGTCAGGGCAGCGGTAAGCTTTCAGTCCCTCAAAAGCTTCCTGTCCGTAGTGCAGGCAGGTAGCAGCCATGTGAATATTGATGGTCTGCTCTGAACACACTTCAATTTCTCCCCATTTTCCGTCGCGATAGTAGCAGCGGACATTGTAATCTGTCGGCATATAGCCGAAAGACAGATTTGCCCAATCGATCTCTTTCATATTCAATCAATAATGCGAAAACGCAAAGGTTATGCTTTTGTATCTTCGCTCGTTAACCTATAAATTATTGTTTTTCTTTCTCTATTATTCTGTCCGGCACCACTCATGCAGATGTCTGTGTCGGGCTGCTGTGTGCAAAGTTATAGAAAAATTTCATATTTTAAACAAAGAAAGGAAATAAATTCCAAATTGAAATTATTTTTCCTCGCTATCTAATATTTTTCGTATCTCCTCATCGGTATGGTACAGTTTTTCCTTACAATACGCAATCAGAGTCTTTGCTTCTTTCAGTTTTTCGGCCAGCTGGTCAATTCCCAGTTCATTGTTTTCCACCTGTTTCAGGATTTCCTGCAAGGAGGCTATGGCTTCTTCATAATTTTTGGCATTATTTTTTCTCGGCATAAGTCATCGGGTATTTTTTGATTCTCCTTATAAAACTTTTGAGTGCACGCGTCCCTCGGCCAGATGGGTTTCAATCACATCGCCCGGCTGCAGTTCGTCGGCACAAGTCACAATCTGTCCGTTCCGGTAGGTCAGGCTATAGCCCAGCTTCAACAAACGCTCCGGATCGAGCGCCTGCACCTGACGGGCATAGAAATCCAACTGACGTTTTTCATGCTCCAACCGGTTGCGGAATCCCTGTGCCAGGCGTTCCTCCTGCGTATCCAGCCTGAGCAACTCGCGCTGCACCCGCATACGGACTGCGGCCTGAAGAGCATGCTCGGCGCTGAGAATCTGCTGTTCGGCCCGGCTTTTCACCGAATTGAAAACCACGGGCAAACGGGTAATCAGAGTCGTCAGGCGCAACTGCTCTTCCGTGAGGCGTTCGCGGACAGACCGAAGAAGATCTTCCTGCAACTGCTCCAGCCGGGAGGCCGTCTGCAACATGTGGTTCAGCAGACAGGCAGCCGCCGCCGTAGGCGTCTTGACCCGCGTGTGTGCCACGGCATCGAGCACCGTGTCGTCGCGCTCGTGACCGATACCCGTAATAATGGGCAGCGGAAACTGGGCACAGCTTGCCGCCAGCAGATAAGTATCAAAACCGGAGAGGTCGCTCGTGGCTCCTCCTCCGCGGATAATCACCACCACATCCCACCGGTCGCGCTGCTCCAGAATCTGATCGAGGGCGGCCAAGACGGTCTCTTCGACACGCTCTCCCTGCATCACGGCCGGAAACAGACGCACCGTAAAACGGAATCCGTAATCATTGTGCAGCAGCTGGTCGCAGAAGTCCTCAAAACCGGCGGCTGTCTTCGAGGAAATTACAGCTATACGGTTGGCCAGCAGGGGCATGTCCAGATTCTTGTTGTCATCAATCACCCCCTCGCGGCGCAACTGATCCAAAATCTCCCGGCGCCGACGGGCCAGATCACCCAAAGTATAGGCCGGGTCGATATCCTCTACCGTAAGCGTATAGCCGTAGAGCTCGTGAAAAACCACCCGCACACACACCAGCACCTTGATTCCCGCAGCCAGACATTGCCCGGTTTCGCGTTCAAAATAAGGTTTGAGCACCCGATAGGCCGAAGCCCAGATGGCGCCTCGCGCCTTGGCCACCAGCTGTCCGGAGAACTCATCCTTCTGGACAAACTCCAGATAGCAATGGCCCTGATAGGCCTCGCGCACCTCGCTCAGCTCGGCCTGAATCCAATAAGACTGCTGGAATTCCAGGTCGATTGTGCGCCGCACCATCCGGTTCAGTTCCAGCAACGACAAGGCATCTTTCATGCAAACTCCTCTATATAAGAATGTATTCCTTTCTGCGAAGCAATATATCCACCGCCCACAACCAGATCATCTACGTAGAACACCGCCGACTGTCCCGGGGTGACGGCCGAAGCCGGTTCGTGGAAATGCACCAGATACAAATCGCCCTTGGCATCTTTTTCCTCCCACAGGCGGTTCACCTTCTTCAGGGTGCAGGAAATCGGCTTGCTGCGGTAACGGATGCGCACCGCCAGTCCCTCGGCAGGCAGCGCATCGGCATTCACCCAGTTGGGCTGCTCCACCAGCATATATTCTGTCATCAGGCGGTCGGCATCGCCCAGCATCACCGTATTCTTCTGTGGGTTGATTTTCAACACAAAGGCCGGTTTTCCCAGAGCGATTCCCAATCCTTTGCGCTGTCCCACCGTGTAAAAGGGAAAGCCCTGATGGCGGCCCAGTTTATGACCCTGTTCGTCCACAAAGTCGCCCGGCCCTACTTTCTGCTCCAGATCCGGAAGCTGCTCTTTCAGAAACTCCCGATAGTCGCCCGGAATGAAGCACACCTCCATGGATTCCCCGCCGCGGGCCTTGGCTTCGAAGCCCTTTTCGGTGAGATAGGCACGCACCTTGTCCTTGGTGGTATCTCCCAGAGGGAAGATACAGCGACGGAGCACCTCCTGCGACAGGCGCCAGAGGAAATAAGACTGGTCCTTCTTGGTGTCGGCACCGCACTTGAGGTAAACAGAACCGTCCTGCTCCACCTTCTGCACATAATGGCCGGTGGCTATATAGTCACAGCCCAAACGGTCGGCCCACTCCATCAGCATGCGGAACTTAAAGGTGGGATTACACATGACACACGGATTCGGAGTCCGTCCGTTGAGATATTCGTCGATAAAGTTACGCACCACCACGTCTTTGAAAGAGGCTCTTTCATCGGCCACATAGTGCTCTATACCCAAACGCTCGGCCAGTTCGCGGGCCTGCATCACGTGGTTGGGCTGTTCCTGTCCGGGTTCCGAAAAATGCTGGGGCAAATCCCACACCCGCATGGTTATTCCGATTACTTCATATCCTTTATCCTTTAACATCAGGCACACGGACGAGCTGTCTATTCCGCCCGACATGCCTACCAATACTTTCTTCTTCATAATGTCTCTCTATTTCAGAAAAGCAAAAATACGGAAAAAAATGAATTGGCAGGAGCAAATTCACATATTATCGGATACGGCGACTGTTTTTAATATTTCCGTACAACCGGAACGCTCGCGACGGCAGGGGCGCAAGATGCTTTTTTTGAGAGCAAAAGAAAGCCGAAGTAGTTTTTTTTGTACCTTTGCAGCATCATTTATCGATTCATAAACAAAAGATTCATTATGTCAGGAAAAGCATCTTCACCCACCGAACTGGGCACACGCCCCGTGGGCAAACTTTTGATGGCATACGCCATTCCGGCAGTCATCGCCATGACCGCCTCCTCCTTATATAATATGGTAGACAGCATCTTTATCGGACAAGGTGTCGGCGCCATGGCCATTTCGGGTCTGGCCATTACCTTTCCGCTGATGAACCTGTCGGCAGCCTTCGGTTCCATGGTCGGTGTGGGAGCTGCCACCCTCATGTCCGTAAAGTTAGGACAGAAGGATTACCAGACAGCCCAGAACATTCTGGGCAATGTGGTGGTTCTCAACCTGATTCTGGGTATTCTGTTCGGAATCATTGCCCTGATATTCCTGGACCCCATTCTCTATTTCTTCGGGGCCAGCGAGACCACCATTCCCTATGCCCGCGACTATATGGAAATCATTCTGTTGGGTAATGTGGTGACACACAGCTATCTGGGACTGAACGCCCTGCTCCGCTCGGCCGGTCATCCGCAGATGTCCATGTATGCCACCATCCTCACCGTGGTCATCAACACCATACTCGACCCGCTGTTCATCTACCAGTTCCACATGGGCATCAAGGGAGCGGCCTATGCCACCATTCTGGCCCAGATCATTGCATTGGTATGGCAGTTTGTGGTGTTCAGCAACAAGAAAGAGGCGCTTCACTTCCGGCGGGGCATCTACCGGCTGAAGAAAAAGATTGTTTTGGACACCATCGCCATCGGTCTTTCTCCGTTCCTGATGAACACCTGCGCCTGTCTGGTTGTGATTCTGATTAACCGCGGTCTGGCCGAATACGGAGGCGACCTGGCCATCGGAGCCTACGGTATCGTGAACCGCGTACTGTTCCTCTTCATCATGATTGTGATTGGTATCAACCAGGGCATGCAGCCCATTGCCGGATACAACTATGGAGCGGGGCACATTGACCGTGTGTTCCGGGTGCTTCGCTACACGATTTACAGCGCCACAGTAGTAACCACCCTGGGATTCCTCATCGGTGAATTTACTCCCGAACTCTGTGCCCGCGCCTTCACCAGCGACGAGAAACTTATTGACATGGCCGCCCACGGTATGCGGATTATCGTCATTTTCTATCCGATTATCGGTTTTCAGATTGCCACGACAAACTTTTTTCAGAGTATCGGACACGCAGGTAAAAGTATTTTCTTATCTTTAACACGTCAATTACTGTTTCTGGTTCCGGCTCTTATCATCTTCCCCCGTTTCTGGCAACTGGACGGAATCTGGATGGCCATGCCGGCATCCGACCTGGTGGCTTGCATCGTCACAGCCGCCATGCTGGTGATACAAAACAAGAAAATGAAACAAAGACATTTGGCAAACAATGGACAACAATAAAAATTTTGTACTCAACATCGGACGCCAGCTGGGTAGCGGCGGCCATGCCATTGGCACTATTCTGGCCAAGGAATTCGGCATCAAGTTCTACGACAAGGAGGTGCTCGATCTGGCCGCACAGGAAAGCGGCTTCAGCAAATACTTCTTTGAGCGCGACGACGAGCACCGCGGCTTTGTAAAGAGTCTGTTCAACTCCATCATTCCCTTTACCAGCAGCGGCGACCCTTACGGCAACCAGCTCAGCTCGGAATCGCTCTTCAAGTTCCAGAGCGATGCCATCAAGAAAGCGGCCGAAAAGGAATCGTGTGTGTTTGTGGGCCGCTGTGCCGACTATGTGCTGCGCGACCATCCGCGCTGCGTAAACATCTTCATCTCGGCCGATATGGAAGACCGTGTGGCCCGCCTGATGCAGAATCTGCAGGTAGATGCCCAGGAAGCCGAAAAACGGGCTCTCGAAGGCGACGACAAGCGCGCGTCATACTACAACTATTACAGCGCTCTCACCTGGGGCGAGGCTGCCACCTATCACATCTGCATCAACTCGTCGGTGCTGGGCATTGAGGGAACGGCAGACTTCCTGAAGTCCTTCATCGTGAAAAAGCTGGGCTTATGAAACGGATAGGAATCCTTTCGGACACACACGGCTATTGGGACGACCGCTATCTGGAATACTTTGCCGAGTGCGACGAAATCTGGCATGCCGGAGATATCGGCTCGTTTGAGCTGATCCGCCGCCTGGAGGAATTCCGCCCCGTAAAGGCCGTATGCGGCAACTGCGACGGCGGCGACACCCGCAAGACTTATCCCCAGATTCTGGAATGGGAGTGCGAAAATACCCGTGTGATGATGACGCACATCGGGGGCTATCCCGGGAAATATGCACCGGGAATCCGGAAAATTCTGGCCGAAAAGCGCCCCCAGCTGTTCATTGCCGGCCATTCACACATCCTGAAAGTGATGTTCGACCGGCAGATGAATCTGCTTTACATCAATCCCGGAGCCGCCGGAATCATGGGCTGGCACAAGGTGCGCACCCTCATCCGGGTCACTTTATCACAGGGCAACTTCAGCAATCTGGAAGTCATTGAGCTGGGTGCCCGCGAAAACGAATAAGAAACCTAAAAACATATACACTCGTGAAAACTTATCTAGTAACAGGAGGAGCCGGCTTTATCGGCGCAAACTACGTGAAATATATCCTGAACAAATACAACGACATCACGGTCGTGGTTCTGGATCTGTTGACCTATGCCGGCTATCTGGGCACCATCGCCCAGGATATTGACAACGAACGCTGTATCTTTGTAAAAGGCGACATCTGCGACGCTCATCTGGCAGACGACCTGTTTGCAAAATACCGTTTCGATGTGATCGTGAACTTCGCTGCCGAGAGCCATGTGGACCGCAGCATCGAAAACCCGCAGCTGTTCCTGCAGACCAACATTCTGGGTACCCAGAACCTGCTCGACGCTGCCCGCCGTGCCTGGGTGACCGGAAAGGACGAAAACGGCTACCCAACCTGGCGCAAGGGCGTACGCTTCCATCAGGTATCTACCGACGAGGTGTACGGAAGCCTGGGCGAAGAGGGCTTCTTCACCGAAGAGACTCCGCTCTGCCCGCACAGCCCGTACAGCGCGTCAAAGGCCAGTGCCGACCACATTGTGTGTGCCTATAAGGACACTTACAAGATGCCGGTGAGCATCACCCGCTGCTCCAATAACTACGGACCGTATCAGTTCCCGGAAAAACTGATTCCGCTGATCATCAAGAACATTCTCGAAGGAAAGAAACTTCCGGTCTACGGTCAGGGTACCAACATCCGCGACTGGTTGTATGTGGAGGATCACTGCAAGGCCATCGACATGGTCATCAACCAGGGTGCCGACGGCAGCATCTACAATGTGGGCGGACATAACGAGCGTCAGAATATCCAGATTGTGAAGCTCACCATCCAGACCATCCGCGAAATCATGGAGAAGGAACCGGAAATGCGCTCTCTGCTGAAGAAGCAGGTGAAGAACGAAAACGGTGAAATCGCTGTTGACTGGATTAACGACGACCTGATCACCTTCGTAAAGGACCGTCTGGGCCACGACCTGCGCTATGGCATTGATCCGGAAAAGATCAAAACCGACCTGGGATGGTATCCGGAGACTGATTTCGAAACCGGTATCGTGAAAACCATCCGCTGGTATCTGGACAACCAGAAGTGGGTGGAAGAAGTGACCAGCAGCGACTATCAGAACTATTACGACCGGATGTACGGCAGACGCTAAGCACGGATTCCGGCGATAAAACGAACAAAATGTAAGCATCCCGAAGCAGAAGGCCTGATGCAAGGCTGTGCTTCGGGATGCTTTTTTGGTATCTTTATGCAGACTGTCCCCCGACATATACGGTCTGGAACGTATTTTTATGCAGCATCCAGAGGTGCGGATGCCTCTTCCCTCCCCCATCGGGAAACAAAAACACCGGCATGATTTGATCCAGGCATCAGCATGACTCCTTCATTTCATCACAATAATCCCCAAAACGGCCTCAAAAGTCCTGTCCGGAAGAGTTCCGCGAACAAGGATACTTTTTTACAAGAAGCAGTGCATCAACACCTTACAGTCCAAAAGTCTCTGAGCCTTGAAAAAACAACGGCCGGTGGCCGCCTCTTCCCAAAATCAGCAGTCTGAACGACTGCCGGAATGCAAGAACTTACATTCTGACAAATCGTAAGCCGGCTCCCCGCAGGACAGAGCACGAAAAAAGGGTATCGGAAATCCCGATACCCTCACTTTTCTGTATCTTAATAAATGCCTGATGCAGATTATTTGCCGAAACGAACCTTCAGTTTCTCAATCATATCCTTAGTCATGGCATCCAAGTCATACTCAGGCTTCCAACCCCACTCTTCGCGAGCGCAAGTGTCGTCCAAAGAGTTTGGCCAAGATTCTGCAATAGTCTGACGCAAAGGATCTACCTCGTACTCCATCTTGAAGTCTGGGATATACTCCTGAATCTTCTTGTAGATAGTCTCCGGCTCGAAGCTCATAGATGCGATGTTGAATGAGTTGCGGTGAACGAACTTAGAAGGATCAGCCTCCATGATTTCAACAGCTGCACGCAAAGCATCCGGCATGTACATCATATCCATATAAGTACCGGCAGCGATCGGACATTTGAAAGTCTCGCCCTTAACGGCTGAGTAATAAATGTCAACAGCATAGTCGGTAGTACCACCTCCCGGAGGAGTTACGTAAGAAATCAGTCCCGGGAAACGAACGGAACGGGTATCCACACCGAAACGGATGTTGTAGTAGTCGCTCAACAACTCACCGGAAACCTTAGTCACACCATACATGGTGCGTGGGTTACGGATTGTATCCTGCGGAGTGTTGTCCTTTGGAGTGTTGTTACCAAACACACCGATAGAACTTGGAGTAAACACGGCACACTTCATTTCGCGTGCTACCTCCAATACATTGAACAAACCGCCCATACCAATCTTCCAGGCCAACTGTGGCTTAGCTTCTGCAACGGCAGACAACAAGGCAGCCAGGTTGTAGATGGTGTCGATCTTGTACTTGGAAACGGTCTCGGCAATCTGCTGCTCGTTGGTGATATCTACGATGGCGCTCGGACCAGACTCTTTCAGTTCTCCTGTTGGTTCTGCACCCGGAATGTAACCGGCAACGATGTTACCATTATACAGTCCTCTCAATTTCATGGTCAACTCAGAACCGATCTGGCCGGTTGAACCGATAATCAATACATTTTTCATGCTTTATTGTTTCTTGATAACTAAAAAAATCAGATGCACAAAGATAGTATATTATTCTTGATTTTTTCTGATAATATTCGGGAGATTTTATTCGATATTTCAAAAAAAAATGAGACCTTTGCATAGAGATCCTAATATTAACATATATGTACGGTAAATTTAAAGACTTTTTGGCTCAAGAATTAGCCAATATCGAGGCTGCAGGCCTCTACAAGAAAGAGCGTATTATCACAACTCCACAGCGCGCTGACATCAAGGTCAACGCCGGAGAAGGTGTTTTGAACTTCTGTGCCAACAACTACCTGGGCCTTTCAGACAATACCCGCCTGATCGAGGCTGCCAAGGCAGCTATGGACAGCCACGGTTATGGAATGTCTTCTGTACGTTTCATTTGCGGTACACAGGATTTGCACAAACAGCTCGAAGCAGCTATTTCTGACTACTTCAAGACTGAAGATACAATCCTTTATGCAGCTTGTTTCGACGCCAACGGCGGTTTGTTCGAGCCTCTGTTGACCGATCAGGATGCCATCATCTCTGACTCTCTGAACCACGCTTCTATCATCGACGGTGTACGTCTGTGCAAGGCTAAGCGCTACCGCTATGCCAACGCCGACATGGCCGACCTGGAGCGTTGCCTGCAGGAAGCTCAGGCTCAGCGTTTCCGTATCATCGCTACCGACGGTGTGTTCTCTATGGACGGTAACGTGGCTCCTATGGACAAGATCTGTGATCTGGCTGAGAAATACGATGCATTGGTAATGGTTGACGAGTCTCACTCTGCCGGTGTGGTTGGTCCTACCGGTCACGGTGTTGCCGAGCAGTTCGACGTTTACGGTCGTGTAGACATCTTCACCGGTACTCTGGGTAAAGCCTTCGGTGGTGCCATGGGTGGTTTCACAACCGGTAAGAAGGAAATTATCGACATGTTGCGTCAGCGCTCTCGTCCTTACTTGTTCTCTAACTCTGTAGCTCCTGCCATCGTAGGTGCCAGCATCGAGATGTTCAAGATTCTGAAGGAGAGCAACGCTCTGCACGACAAGTTGATGGAGAACGTAAACTATTTCCGCGACAAGATGATCGCTGCCGGTTTCGACATCAAGCCGACTCAGAGTGCCATCTGCGCCGTAATGCTTTACGATGCTAAACTGTCTCAGGACTTCGCTGCCAAGATGCAGGAAGAGGGTATCTATGTAACCGGTTTCTACTATCCGGTAGTTCCGAAGGATCAGGCCCGTATCCGTGTTCAGCTGTCAGCCGGTCACGAGCGCGAGCATCTGGACCGTGCCATCGCTGCATTCATCAAGGTGGGCAAGGAACTGAACGTGATCAAGTAATCCACTCAGGAAGCATAAAAGAAAAAATCTCCATTCCGGCTCGGCCGGAATGGAGATTTTTCTTTTGTATCTGCTATAGTTATGGGAACAACACCGAGCAGGGAGTGACGTATCCGCTGCGGATGCGCCAGGCATCGGGATAGAGATTGTTGGCGCGGTTTCCAATCTGCTTGGCAAAGCCGAGCGGGAAATTCCGGTAGGTGAGCATCACAAATCCTTTCGGAGTATCTGCCGGAAGAACCAGGGCTTCCTTGCGCAAATAGGCCACAGCCTGTTCATAACTCAATTCTACCTGTGGAAAACTGTCCCGGCAACAGGCCCGGTTCAGAGCCAGTCCGTGACGCGGCACCCAGTCGCGCCCCTTCAGTTCGGCCACCGGTACACCACAGTGCATCACCGTCAGGCATTCTTTTACAGCCCGGCAGGCATCGGCCCATTCTTTCGGAACGGCCGAGACTTGCGTGTCTTCCGCCAGCCACTCCCAGTCGCTGCCCGAAAGCCAGCCGGAAAGCGCAGTCAGCTCACTGGCCGAAATCTCATTTTTTCCTTTATTCTTGTCTTTCTTATCGGACTTTCCCTTTTTTGCGGCCTTACGGGGCAGGCAGGCACGCCATCCGTCCTCGGCCTCCTCACGCTGTCCGTGCTTGCGCAAAACGGCCAGGAAGAACCCTTCGCCACGTGTCCAGCCGGGCAGAAAATGATATACGGGCAGGTTGCCGCCGGTAAGATCGCCTTGAATGCCCCACTCTTCGGCACAAGGCACCGGTATCAGATCTGCTCCCAGTTCACGGGCTATCCAGGCTACATTGTCTTCGTCTTCGAGTGCGTTGAAGGTGCAGGTGCTGTAAATCAGATAACCGCCGGGCTTCAGAGCCGGCCAGATGTCGGCAATGATGGAGCGCTGGCGCTTCCAGCAGAGTTCCACATTCTCCGGACTCCAGTCGGCAATGGCGCCTTCGTCCTTACGGAACATACCTTCTCCGGAGCAGGGCACATCAGTCACCACCACATCGAACAGATGCTCCAAAGCCGAGAAATCGGCCGGATAACCGTTGGTCACCATACAGGCGGAGTCGCCCCACTTCATCATATTTTCAGAAAGCACCTGGGCACGGGGACGCATCGGCTCATTGCTGACCAGAAAACTTCCCTCGGGCAGCAAACTGCGCAAATGGGTGGACTTGCCACCGGGTGCAGCACACAGATCGAGCGCCATCAGCGGCTCCTGAAAACCGGCATCGGCCGACAGGGCGGCAAAGGCCTGCTCCAGAAACATGGAACCGGCTTCCTGCACATAGTAGGCACCGGCATGAAGCAGAGGGTCGAACGTAAAGGCCGGACGGTCTTTCAGATAATAACCGGTGCGGCACCAGGGTACAGCCACATCGGCCGACTGCGGCACCGGACATTCGTGTCCGCATCCTGCCAGTTTGCGACGGTTCAGACGAATGCTGACCTGCGGCTCGTCGGCCAGTCCCTGCTCCAATCGGCGGCAGGCTTCTTCGCCTATCAGGTGCGCCATATACTCAGTAAATGCTTTCGGTAAGTCCATATAGTTTGTTTTTATGCTGATATTTATTGATACAAAGATAGCATAAATGCCCTAAAAGATAGTATTTTTGCAACTAAATAAAACCAAGACGATATGAAAACGGAAATCTTCTCGAAACTGCCTGTATCTCTGCGTGTGTTGTTCTTGCTGGTCACTTGTCTGCTACCGATGGGCCTTGCCGCTCAGACGACAGCCGACCCAAATGACCCAGAGGAAGGTATCGTGGTATATTCCGACACGAGCGGAGTGACCACAAACAGCGATTATGTGCAGCCCGACACCAGTGCTCTCAGTCAGACGGACAGCATGCAGACAGCCGTCAATCTCTGGGACACTCTATTTTCTCAGGATCAGGATGCAGACAGCGGCGAGGATGGTTTCTTCCAGTCCGGACATCCGCTGATTTATCTTTTCCAGCACATGCTCGGAATCAGTCTGATATTAGGCATCATTCTGATCATTCTTTTTATCGGCATTCCGCTGCTGATCATCATCGGTCTGATTTATCTGATTCTGAAAATGACGCGCCCGGTTGTTCCGGTTACCCGCCCCGGAGAACCGCCTCTCACCCCGGAAGAAATCGAAAATCTGAAGAAACAGCAAACCATCCGTCTGGCATCTGTCGGAGTGGCTCTGCTGCTGGTGGAATGGTTCTTCGGCATGGCTCATATCGCCGGCATCGTGGGTATCGTGCTGCTGTGCATTGCCGGCGGACAATGGCTCGGACGAAAAAGATAGACTGCCGACGGGCATGAGGCAAAAGGTGATACAGGGAGCTCTTGTAGAAACAAACAAATAAATGTACCTTTGCAACAGAAACGATAAGAACATAATTACAATACATACATGAAACAATATCTTGACTTGCTCAACCGCATACTGACCGAGGGCACAGAAAAGAGTGACCGCACCGGTACGGGTACCATCAGTGTGTTCGGGCATCAGATGCGTTTTAATCTGGAAGAGGGCTTTCCGCTGCTCACCACCAAGAAGCTGCATCTGAAATCTATCATTTACGAACTGTTGTGGTTCCTGAAAGGAGATACAAACGTGAAGTATCTTCAGGACAACGGCGTGCGTATCTGGAACGAATGGGCCGACGAGAACGGCGACCTGGGTCACATCTACGGTTATCAGTGGCGCTCATGGCCGGATTATAAAGGGGGCTTCATCGATCAGATTCAGGAGGCCGTAGACACCATAAAAAACAATCCGGACTCACGGCGCATCATCGTCAGCGCCTGGAATGTGGGCGACCTGGATAATATGAACCTGCCGCCGTGCCATGCCTTCTTCCAGTTTTATGTGGCCAACGGACGCCTGAGCCTGCAATTGTATCAGCGCAGCGCCGACACATTCCTGGGAGTTCCGTTCAACATTGCCTCTTATGCCTTGCTGCTGCAAATGATGGCACAGGTAACCGGACTCAAGGCGGGCGACTTCGTTCATACCTTGGGCGATACGCATATCTACAAGAATCACCTGGAACAGGTACAGCTCCAGCTGACACGCACGCCGCGCCCGCTGCCGCGCATGATTCTGAATCCGGACGTGAAGAACATCTTCGACTTCCAGTATGATGACTTCAAACTCGAAGGGTATGACCCGTGGCCGCACATCGCCGGAAAAGTATCTGTTTAACCCCATGCTAATCACAAACTGCTTATGATGACCATCATTGCTGCCGTGGCTCAGAACAATGCCATAGGCTTTGAAAACAAAGTGATATACTGGCTGCCGAATGACCTGAAAAGATTCAAGGCACTCACTACAGGACATACCATCATTATGGGCCGGAAGACTTTCGAGTCTCTGCCGAAAGGCGCCCTGCCCAACCGACGGAATATCGTGCTTTCACGACAGAGCACATTCACAGCGCCGGGAGCCGAGGTATTCCACTCTCTGGAAGAGGCTCTGAAGACCTGTAAACCGGAAGAGGAACTGTTTATCATCGGCGGATCAAGCCTGTATCAGGAAGCACTCGGACAGGCAGACCGCCTTTGTCTGACTCATATCGAGGATACACCGGAGCAGGCGGATGCCTTCTTCCCGGAAATAGATAAAACGGTGTGGACCGTAGAAAACGAGGAAGCACACGATACGGACGAGAAGCATGAGTTCCGATATCGCTTCACGGACTATCTGCGCCGCTGATGCCACAAAAAGCCGTTTTTGGTTTGAGCAACTGAACTTGCAACCAAAAACGGCTTTCTCGACTAAACCAATCAAACTGGAACCCAAAACACTTTAAAAATCTGTTTGTTTATGATTCAAATTGTGCTTTGCCTGGAAATCGTTGCTTTCACCGCATTGGTTATGTCTGCAATATTTCTGGCCGTTGCTTATATCCCTCACGAACGGAAGGTCCTGAATGTGAAGCGCAGCAAAAATCTGGTCCAGCTGGCCTCTGTTCTTTTGGGCAGTAGCGGCATTGTGCTGGTGGCACAAAACTATCAGCTGCGCGACATCACTTTTTACGTTCAGGTCATGGCGCACATAGAAAGTGCGATCCTGATTCTGGCCATGATCTTGCTGTTGACCAAAAATTTCAATACCCAGAAATTCGTCTTCACGCAAAGTATCTGGATTGCCGCGTGCATCCTGATTCTATACGGTTATTACTATGTCTATAAGGGCAGCATACAGAATGGCTGGTATTACCTGCTGAACTGCATCTATATCATACAGTTCTTTTTCTATTTCTTCACCTATAAGCATTTGTTCGAAACCTGGAGAAACAAAAAATATCAGTACGGAAAGTATGGCAGTACCATCAAGTTTCTTTGGCTTCTGCTCAACCTGATGGCTACATTCGTGATGTCAATGCTGTTTTTCCCCAGCCGGACATTGTTCTCCGTGCTTATCGTATTTTACATTATTACATTTATAACCTTTACCATCCTCTTTTATCGCTTGCTCATCATCCTGAACATAGCCGACTTTGAAAGGGAATATCAATACAATATGAAGGGACGGGACAAAGCCAGTACGCAAAAGAATATGGAAAGCGCACTGCAAGGATGGATCGAAAACAAGGGCTTTGTTGAAAGAAACATCACCATCACCACTCTGGCCAAGCAGCTGGGCACCAACCGCACCTATCTGTCGAATCATATTAATGAGAACTTCGGGGAGAATTTTAATACCTGGGTCAATCAGTTGCGAATAAAGGAAGCTCAGGTTCTGCTAGAGGAAAACAACCGTTCCCTGCATGAAATTGCAGATTCGGTAGGCTTCACAGACCTGCCTCACTTCAGCAGAACCTTCAAATCAGTCACAGGACAGTCTCCTTCTGCATGGAGAAAACAAAGTGGAAAAAGTGAATAAATATTCCAAAGTCCTGACAATCATTTAAAAACATTTACAAAATTCTTGTTGAAAGGTACAAATAGGGTCTCATTTTTGTTGTTTCGTACAATTATACAATAATATGAACTCATATTAAACATATATTTGCATCAACCAAATAATCCAAAACTGTATTATATGGTTTATAGAATGGAACTAATACAACCTGACGCATAAGGGTTGATTAATTCTAGAATTTGATTATACTTTCCTACATCGTTCGGAACTATCGTGAGATACTACCGAACATTTTGTTTTTATACCTCATGCTCCAAAAGCATGCCGTCATAAAATGATCTTTTAAAAGAAAAGGCAAGGAAAGAACAGAATATCTTCCGGAAAAACAGCCCACACGGCATCTGGCAATATCAAGATATGGAATAAGAACAGCAGTAAACGCATTTTAAGGGCATCAGAAGCACGCAAAGAGGATCAGACCATGGTAGATACCAGAAAAGAAAAAGACCTCAGCAGAACGTTTCTGCTGAGGTCTGACAATATACTTAGCTTTGAATCTGCTGACTCCAATAAAAGATGCGGAAGATTATTCAAGTTCCAGATCTTCGGTCTCATCATCTTCTCCACTTCTGCGCTCAGAATCCTTTGTCGCAATGTCTACAATAGGCATCTGACGGGAAAAGGCTTCGTGGAAGGAAATGATGGTTTCCGTACGTTGCAGGCCCAACGGCTGCAACTTGTCGTGAATAATGCTCAGCATGTGGTTATTGTTGCGTGCATAGATTTTGATGAACATATCATAGTCTCCTGTAGTATAATGGCATTCTACCACCTCAGGAATCTGTTCCAAAGCAGCTACCACACGATCAAAGTCCGATGGGTCTTTCAGGAATAGCCCCATATAAGCACAAGTGTCATAACCGATTTTCTCGGGATCCAGAATGTATTGAGATCCTTTCAAGACACCCAGTTTTACGAGTTTCTGAATTCTCTGGTGAATGGCTGCACCAGAAACCCGACAAGCACGGGCCACCTCCAAAAACGGAATACGTGCGTTTGAGGCAATCATCTGAAGAATCTGCTCATCCAAGCTGTCTAAGTTTAAAGCTTTCATATTGTTACATTTTATAGATTACTACAAAAGTAGCAATTTTAGTAATACAATCACAAAAAAAAGGCATCTCCGATTAAGGAAATGCCTTTTTTTAATAATTATTTGAATAATCAACAAATTGCTTAATTACGTTTACTAGCTGAATAGTTGATCTTCAAAGCCCATGACTTACGCAATACCTGCTTGATATCAGTAATGATACCCATCTTGGTCTTCTGGTCTACCTTCAATGAGATCTGCTGTGCAGCCTGATCTGACATGCTTGCGCGCTCCTGTGCAACGAAATCCATGATTTCAGCTGGCTCTGCAAAGCGGTCGTTCAACTGAATACGGGTTCCTGAACCCATTGTGGCACGCAACTGATCTGTTGGAGGACCCACATAAATGAAAGATACTGCTGATTTCTTCTCCAGTTTCTCCAGTTCGGTACCGGCCGGAACGGTGAATTTCACCTTCAGCGTAACCTCACGCATTGTGGTTACAATCATAAAGAAGAACAGAATGGTAAAGATCAAGTCAGGAAGTGAAGATGTATTCATTTCGGGCATCTCTCTACTACCCTTTTTATTAAATCTGCTCATTACTTTTCTCCTCCATAATTTTTAGGTTCTGCCTCAGAGATCTTCTGCGGATAATAACCGCGGATAGCCTCCTGCTGCTCATCGGTACAGTTTGCATACAGTCTGCCGAATTTAGCTTTTGCCAACTCATCACGCAGTTCGTTGTAAGCACGTACCAATTCATTCTGAACCTGGAAGTACACATTATAGCTTGTACCACGGTCGGTCTGTACAGAAATCACATGTTTGTCGGTTACCGCGCACATACCCAGCAATGGGATGTTTTTGGCATGTTTCTCTGGCAATGACGGTGAGTTGTTCGGATTCTGAACAAATTCCTTTGCACGTTCGCAAAGCTGATCCAAAGCGATAAAGTCACCGTTTACCATCAAATTACCGGCAGAGTTGATTTTTACGTTCAGTACGTTTCTTTCCTTTACATCGATTTCAGCTTCGTTCTGTTCGTCCTCTGGTGGAGGCGGAAGGCGGCGAACCAAACCCATGTCAGTATCCATAGAAGTGGTCACCAGGAAGAAAATCAGCAAAATGAAAGAAATGTCCGCAGTAGAACTCGCGTTCAAACCAGGTACTGATCTTTTTTTCTTTGCCATTTAATTTTTAGTTTTATAAATTGAAAACGATGTTGTTATTTCTTTTGTGCGCTCTTCTTAACGATACCTGACATATTAACCACAACAGCGATTGCAGCTACAGCCATCAGGATATAGATAGAGATGATGAACATATCCACCACTGAAACCATGGCACCGCTGGTTACGTTACCGTCAGCAGCTGTAAAGTCAGGCTCATTCAGATTGGTCAGCAAGCCAACGGCCAAAGAACCAACCAACAGAACTACAGATATAAAACTAATCTTGCCACCGGGAACACCACTCAGGTTCTCACCTGAAGCTCCCATACCGTCTTTAATGCTCTTAATTGCGCTCCATACAGCCAGCACGGCAGTTACACCGATCAGCACGTACATGAGGTAAATAACAGCCTCGGTACATTTGGGCTCATTGTAATCGCCCATTGGGTTGTCATAACCGTACAAGAAGAAGAATGCGAATACAACCAGGATGATTGCAATGCAGACATTCAGGACGGTTCTAGACAATTTTTCTGTCTTTATCATGATTTATTATTTTTTCAAGTTATACTTCATACACATATCCAACAGAGAGATTGTAGCCTCTTCCATGTGAGAGGTGATAGTCTCGATCTTAGACAGGATATAGTTGTAGAAAATCTGCAGGATCAAAGCAACCACGATACCGAAGATAGTAGTAATCAAGGCCACTTTCATACCACCGGCAACAACTGTCGGAGAGATATCACCAGCCTGCTGGATCTGGTCGAACGCCATAACCATACCGATCACAGTTCCCAAGAATCCCAAAGACGGAGCCATAGCGATGAACAATGTGATCCATGAGCAACCCTGCTCCAAGTAGCTTGACTGTACGCTTCCGTAAGCAACAACTGAACGCTCAACGTTTTCGATACCCTCGTCGATACGCATCAGACCCTGATAGCAGATAGAAGCAACAGGACCACGAGTGTTGCGGCATACTTCCTTAGCACCTTCTACATCACCAGCTGACAACTTCTCTTCCAAAGAAGCCAACAGTTTCTTCACGTTGATTTCTGCCAAGCTCAAGTAGATGATACGCTCGATACAGAAAGCCAAACCCAATACCAATGCGATGGCTACCAATGACATAAAGCCAGCGTCACCTTCGATAAACTTAGTCTTCAACTCTTTGTGGAGACCACCTTCTTCTACGATAGGCTCCTGAGCGATTTCTTCTGAAACAGCAGCAGCTGTATCAACAGCAGCTGTATCAACAACAGTTGTGTCAACGGCAGCTGAATCTACGGCAGCTGAGTCGGCCTGAGCCATCATCGACTGAGTCGCACCAAATGCAAAGACTCCCATCATCGCAATAATTGCAAATAACTTTTTCATTGTGTGTCTATTTTTTTAAGATTATTAATTGTTTTATATTTATCGCGGAGAGAGGGGGATTCGAACCCCCGATACGCTTTTGACGTATACACGCTTTCCAGGCGTGCCTCTTCAGCCACTCGAGCATCTCTCCTTTAACTGAAAATGTTCAAAAAAAATGCTACATTCTCAAAACGGGTGCAAATTACAAAAAAAATGCGATATGCAAGCGAAATCAGGTGCAAAAATATTCTTTTTTTTGTTCTTATCCACTATTCCACAAAGAAAAATTTGCGTTAACTTATGAAATATTTCTTTTTTTCCTTTTTTAAGCTTCCACCCGGTCAAATATTTTCAGTGCCGTGGCAGCAGTATGCCGTATAATTTCGTTCTCATCCACCCCGTAAATCTGGCTCAATTTCTGAACGACCAGAGGCAGATAACCACTTTCATTGCGCTTGCCCCGATAAGGCACCGGAGCCAGATAAGGCGAATCGGTTTCGAGCACCAGACGATGCAGAGGAACCGCCGTCTGCAAGGTTGCCGGCAAATCGGATTTCTTGAAAGTCACGATGCCGTTTATGCCCAAGGCAAAATCCTTGAACGCAAGCAGCTCTTCGGCTTCTTCGACGGTACCGACAAAGCTATGGAAAACGCCCCGTAGCGGTTCTCCGCGATAGACATCCAGCACGCGCACCAGATCGGCATGTGCGGAACGGCTGTGAATCATCAGCGGCAAGTCGTACTTCAGAGCCAGCTGTACCTGAAAGTCGAAAGCTGCCAGCTGTTCCTTTTTCATACTGTCGTCCCAGTAATAGTCCAGTCCCACCTCACCGATACCAATATAAGGATGTCCCGGTGCCGCCACCAGTTTCTCCATGCGCTGAAGCACTTCCCGGTAGTCCTGCCCCAAATCCGTAGGATGCAGCCCCATCATCGGATACAGGAAACCGGGATTTTTCTCCACCAGACGATTCATGGCCACGATGCTGGGCTCATCAATATTCGGCAGGAAAATCTTACCCACTCCATTTTGACGGGCACGTTCGAGCACCTGGTCTATATCTTCTGTAAACTCCTCACCATAAAGATGAGCGTGTGTGTCGATAATATACATAATTATACGTCGCGGTCCAGCAAAGTAAGTACAAACTGTTTCAGGCCCTCTTTTTTCTCTTCGGGCAGAGCTACCTTTTCGAGCAGTTGCAGGGCTTCTTCAAAGTAGGCATTGATCTTTTCGTTGCAGCATCCCGGTACACCCACCGCATCATAGATGGCGCGTACCGAAGAGATTTTCTCCTCTTCTACATAAGATTTGCAGTCAATCCAGCTTTTCAGGATGCGGCGCTGCTCTTCGTCGGCCAGTTCGAAAGCCTTGATCAGCATATAGGTCTTCTTGTTGCAAAGGATATCTCCTCCGATTTTCTTACCGAACTTTTCAGGATCACCGTAAACATCCAGATAATCATCCTGCAACTGGAAAGCCAGACCGACTTTCTCACCGAACTGATACAGCAAGTCGGCATCCTTTGCCTCTGCTCCACCGGTCAGGGCACCGATTTTCAAGGCGCAAGCCAACAGGACGGAAGTTTTCAGACGGATCATTTCGATGTATTCGTCCTCGGTAACATCGTTACGCTCCTCAAAGTCAATGTCATACTGCTGTCCCTCTCCGATTTCAAGAGCGGTGCGGGTAAACAGGTCGAGCACGGCGGCCAGATGTTCAGCCGGTGCCTGCTGCATCATGGAATAAGCCAATACCAACATGGAATCTCCACTGAGGATAGCCGTATTCTCATTCCATTTCTTATGCACGGTAAGATGACCACGGCGCATATCGGCATGGTCCATCAGGTCATCATGCAGCAGGGTATAGTTATGATAAGTCTCCAGACCCAAAGCCAACGGCACGATGCGTTCGAAATCTTCACGATAAAGGTTATAGGCCATGAGCATGAGCACCGGACGGAGGCGCTTGCCTCCCATAGACAGGACATAACGGATAGGATCGTAGAGTCCGGCCGGTGTGGCCTTGATATTCATCTTTTCAACCTGCTCTCTGACAAAAGCGATTATTTCTTTTGAAGTATACATAAGCGAAACATTAATGATTAAAAAAAGGCTGCACAAGGCAGCCTTTGATTTTTCCTATATTACTGTAAGCGGAATGTTACCGGCAAAGAGAATTTCACACGTACTGGTTTTCCACCCTGACGACCAGGCTTCCAGCGTGGCATCATCTTCAACACGCGCTCAGCTTCTTTTGACAAATATGGATCCGGGCTTCTTACGATTGTGATATCCACGATAGAACCGTCCTTATTTACCACGAAGGTTGCGATAACACGTCCCTGAATATTCTGTTCTACACAGATTGGCGGATACTTGATGTTTTCCTGCAACCATTTCATACAAGCGGCATCACCACCCGGGAATTCCGGATTCTGCTCAGCCATGTTATAAATGGTTTCATCTTCTACAGCCTCTACTACAGGACCGACAGGGCCAGTAGGACCTGTTGAAGCCACACCACCGGTACCGGTTACAGGGGCGATAGCCTGATTCATTTCCTCAGAACTTTCTACCTCTTCCTCTACCAGTTCGGTCTCGTTGTCCACGATGTTCAGGATTTCGGCAATCTTAGGAGCAGCTGCTGGAGGAGGAGCCATAACTTCAGGTTGTTTTGAGATTGGAATCATGTCTTCCTCAATGGCTGCGGAGAATACGGGTTCCACCTCTACAACTTTCTTTTCGCGCTGTGTCCATTCGAACGCAACGAAGATAGCAGCAAGAACAATCACATAGCCAATCAACATGCTGGTGCTTTTCTTACCTTCAAGATCTGCTTTCTGCGATTTTTTTATTTCCATAATATATTTTATTTTTACTTATTCGTCTTAACGTGGCAAATGTAGCACATTTTTTTATTTTAAGATACTGAAATCCTCTTTTTTTTTTCGGCAAGCGCATTCTTTTTTATTTTTTCGGGTATCTGACACCCTAAACTCCTTTTTTCTACGTTATATTTTAAAAAAGATGTATCTTTGACCACAAAATTAGAATGATAATGAAAAAAACTGGCTGTCTACTTTTCGGAATACTTCTGCCCCTGTTTGCCCAGGCACAGGAGGCTTCCAGCGTTTTTAATTTTCTGAAGCAGCCGGCATCGGCTCATGCCACGGCACTGGGCGGACCGGCCGTTTCGCTCATCGAAGACGATGCTTCGCTGGTTTTTCTCAATCCGGCTCTCTCGTCGGCCGTTTCCGACAATACCATCAATCTGAACTTCATGACCTATATGCAGGGTTCCAAAAGCGGAAGCGCTGCCTATATCCGCACTGCAGGCGAACGGAACACCTGGGGTATACTGGCACAGTTCAGCAACTATGGCAAAATTACCGAAACCAATGAAGAAGGTATCGAAGGGGGCACACTCTCATCGCTCGACATGGCTCTCGGCGGAGTCTATTCTTACCTGTTCAATGACTATTGGGCGGGCGGTGTCACCGGAAAATTCATCTACTCCGGTCTGGCGGGCTACCAGTCTATCGGTCTGGCCGTCGATCTGGGACTGAACTATTATAATGAAGATGCCGATTTCTCGCTCTCGGCAGTGGCCAGCAATGTGGGCGGCCAGGTAAAAGCCTATAACGACCAGTTCGAACGGATTCCGTTTGACTTGTCTGTGGGATTCACCAAGGGAATGAACCATGCCCCGGTGCGTGTCACCGTAACGATGAACGACCTGACCCGCTGGAACTATAAATATTATTACAATCCGGAAGGAAAGGAAAAGTTCGGCACCATGCTGCTCAACCACTTCAGTCTAGGTGTCGACATCACACCGTCCAACTCCTTTTATCTGTCGGCCGGCTATAACTTCCGCCGCGCTGCGGAGATGAAGGAAGCCGGCAAGTCGCACGGCGCCGGCCTGTCATTCGGAGGCGGACTGATGCTCCAGCGCTTCAAGCTGGGCGTAGCCTATGCCCAATACCATGTATCCACACCAACCCTGGTATTCAATGTGTCTTATCAACTATAAATAGAAACAAGCAATGAATCATTCTACAAAAAAAATAGTCATCGCCGTAGACGGTTTTTCATCCTGCGGCAAGAGCACTATGGCCAAGGATCTGGCCAAGGCCATCGGATATATTTACATTGACAGCGGAGCCATGTACCGCGCCGTCACGCTTTTTGCCCTGCGCCGCAACCTGTTTCTGGCCGACGGACAGGTAAACGAAGAGCAGCTGCGCGCCGAACTGCCGGAAATCCGCATCACTTTTGTCCTGAACCAGGAACAGCGCCCGGAGACTTACCTGAACGGCGAGAATGTGGAGAAAGAAATCCGCGGACTGGAAGTTTCCTCACGCGTGAGCCGCATTGCCGCACTCGACTTTGTGCGCGCCGAACTGGTACACCAGCAGCAGCTGATGGGTCAGGAAAAGGGCATCATCATGGACGGACGCGACATCGGTACCTGTGTGTTCCCGAACGCCGAACTCAAGATTTTTGTCACGGCATCGGCCGAAATCCGGGCACAGCGACGCTATGACGAGCTCACCGCCAAAGGAGAAAAGGTGAACTTCGAGGAGATATTGCACAATGTGCAGGAGCGCGACCGCATTGACATGACGCGCGCCGTGAGCCCGCTGCGCAAAGCCGATGATGCACTGGAGCTGGACAACAGTCATCTGACTCCTGAGCAGCAGAAAGAATGGCTTCTGGAACAGTATAACCGTGTAATCGCTGCCCTATGATCATCGAAATCGATCAGGAATCCGGATTCTGCTTCGGGGTGACCCGTGCCATCCGCAAGGCGGAAGAGGAACTGCAAAAAGGCCAGACGCTGTATTGTCTGGGCGACATCGTGCACAACGGCAAGGAGTGCGACCGGCTGAAGAAACTGGGTCTCATTACCATTGACCACGAGCAGTATGAACAGCTTCAAGGAGCAAAAGTCCTGTTGCGGGCTCATGGAGAGCCGCCGGGCACTTACCTCAAAGCGCGCGAAAACCAGATTGACATCATTGATGCCACCTGCCCCGTGGTGCTCCACTTGCAGGAACGCATCAAAAAGGAATACCAAAGCAACAACCCGCAGCGCCAGATCGTGATATTCGGCAAGAACGGTCACGCCGAGGTATTGGGTCTGGTGGGACAGACCGAAGGCACAGCCATCGTGCTGGAAAGTCCCGAAGAGGTGACCAAACTGGACTTTACCCGCGACATTTCCCTTTACTCGCAAACCACCAAGCCGCTGGACGGCTTCCGCAAGATTGTGGAATATATCGAAGCGCACATCGCCCCGCAGGCCACCTTCAAATACTACGACACCATCTGCCGTCAGGTGGCCAACCGCATGCCGAACATACGTAAATTTGCGGCGCGCCATGATGTCATCCTCTTTGTCTGCGGCAAGAAAAGCTCCAACGGCCGTGTTCTCTACAATGAGTGCTGTGCCGTAAATCCCAACACTCATCTCATTGATGCGGCACAGGAAATCGACATGGACTGGTTCCGGGGCTGTGCTTCGGTGGGAATCTGCGGAGCCACTTCCACTCCCAAATGGCTGATGGAAGAATGCAAGAGCCACATCGAATTGGCCTCGGCGCCACAGGACTGAAAACGTCCGTCCGGAACGTTCCTTTTTTTCATCCCAATGAATTGAACCCATGATCGTGATGTTTTTTAAAAATCATCACGATGAATTTCAACAGGCATCCCAACCCGGTTTCCACGGGGAGGAATGCAGCATAAAAACGAGTGCGGCCCGTCAGCTGAAAACTGACGGGCCGCACTCGTTTTTATCGGTATCATTTCTTTTCTTCCTGCTTGATTTCCGTACGGATTTTCACCGGAATGGTCACCTTCGGACGGGCCGGATCGTTGGTAATGAGCAACACTCTCGGCTTGTTCTTTGCCTTGACCAGATATTTGTCCTGAATAGTAATCTTCAGTTTGGTCTTGCCGCCGGCCTCAATCTTCCGGTCGCCCAGACTCACATTGACAGCGCGGTTAAACACCTGGATGGTACGGATTTCGAGGGTGGACTTACCCTGATTCTCGATGGTAATCACACCGGTCTTTTTCTTGCGCCGGCCCATTTCGCCCAAATCCAGCGAGTCGGCCGAAAGCACCATCTTGGGAGCGCGCTCCAGATCGGCCTTAGTCAGTTTGGAGAAGTCGGGCAGCAACACTGCCGAAACCACGATTTCATTCTCCTCACCAATCTGATCGCCCACCTTGCGGGCCAGATAAATGTTTGTCTGGTTCAATCCCAACTGCTGCAGGTGCTCGCTGTCCAGGGTGAGCTGTATCTTTCCGATTCGTCCTCCGGACAGTTTCTCGGGCAAATAACGTGCTTCGAGATAAGGAGGCAGGTGCATGAGCTGCGGCACATAGCTGGTACGCGACGTATTGACCACCGCGATCTCTACCATCGGACGGTCGCCCTTGTTCACATTGTCAAACTCAATGTTATTGGTATTCAGGCGCACATTTCCCAAATCAATAGGGAAAAGTCCTTCATAATTAGCCAGTTTGGAAACCACACGACCCTGGATGTGCAGATAGAAAGGTTCCTCGGAAGCATTGGTGTAGACCTCCATGTCTTTCTGGAACACACCGAGCATCTGCGCATCGTAGACCACCTCAATCTTACCTTTCTCGCCGGGGGCAATGGGGGTTTTCGTCCAATCCACCGTCGTACAGCCGCAGGAAGGGTTGATGTCCGTAATCAGCAAGTCGGAAGTTCCGGTATTCTCTATCTGGAATTCGGCTTTTCCCGGCATCTGGAACATTATCTCTCCCATATTGGCCACATCGCGGTCCACTTTCAGATCCGGCTGTGCCCAAAGTGTGCCTGCCACCAGACACGCCGCTCCCCACATATATATTCTTCTCAATATCATCTTTATTAGCTTATTTATGGCAAAGATAAAGATTTTGAAGCAGATTACAAGAAATACTTACCTTTTTCTCATTTCTTAATCTTCTCCAGTGTGCGCAGGGCCGCTTCCATGCGGCGCATCAGATTGCGCTTGTCCGTGCGCGGAGAATAGACAAATCCCTCGCACACGATGACCTTGTTCTCGGGGGTGTCGATCCGTGCCAAAGAGACAAACGGACCGCCAATTCCGCCGTGGCGCAACTCCCAAAGGCCGCGCACCTCCCAAGCCTGACGGTTGCCGATGACGCGCTCCCGCATGCTCACAATGGGTCTGTCCTCCTCCCAGGTGGTCGTCATCCACTGGTCCGGACGGCTGCCGGGGATATTCTTTTTCAGGGCTGAATCGCGCTTGGCAATCCAATAGTTCACCTCCGAGAAATCGGCTTTCGGTTCATAGGGGAAGGTATACATCACCAGATTCAAATCCTTTTCGTTCAGATCCGTTGAAGCCCAAAGGAACTGTTCACGCTGCTTCATGGAGCGCATCTCGTCGGGCACACAAATGCGATAGCCGAAGGTTTTCCGGGCAGCCTGCTCGGTGTCGCGATGATAGCGTTGCTTCAGCCGCTCCGCTTCGAGATTGAGTTCGGACTCCACGAAATAATCCACAATCTCCTGACGGCGTTTCATCAGAATGTGTTCCAGACCGTTCAGGTCGGGTGCCTTGAGTTCTACATAGACCTGCGGTCGGGCCTTTACGTTGTAGGCCACCGCCAGACGGGGCTTTTGGAGCGTGGAATCAATCTCTACAAACATGGTGTTGCGCATGGTGGTATACATCTGCACATAGTTTTCGGGAAATACACGGAGCATCTTGAACAGCGGTTCGTGTTGCGGCAGTCCGGGCACACTTCCCTTTAAGACTGCTTGCAGGGAATCGCCCAACGGGCTCTCCCACGCCGCACGGTCCACCACCAGCAATAGTTCATAGGGCACTCCCTTCGAAGCGGGCAGTTCGGCCTTTTTCTTTTCTTCGCGGCAGGCACTCAGCGCAAACAGAGCCAGCAGGAAAAAGGACAACAGACGTATGATTCTGACTTTTCTCATAATAGACGAGGATTAAGCGTTAATTTTTCGTTTGTGTTTTTGCGGGAAGCACCAGCACCCGCAGATAGTCTTTCAGATGAAACAGCCGGTTTCCGGCACCGCTCTGTGCATCGCAAAGCAGCAACACGGTCTGCCGCCCGTCGGCCAGACGGATGCCGGCAGCCATCCCTTCGAAATTGGCCAGCCGATAAGACAGAGGATTGAGACGGGTGCGGAAGGTAGCAACGGGAGTCTTGGCTACCGCTTTTCCTCCGGCCGTCCACAAGGCTTCGGGGTCTACCCGATAGACCGTGTGGTTCACCCAACTGCGCAGATAGTTCCTGCTGGCAAAAAACTCGCGTTCCAGCACCAGCAGACCATAACCGGGCAGGACAAGCAGCTCGGACACTCCGTAACAATAGGCGCGACCGGACGTCCGGGCACGGGGTACATCGGTGGGATAACGGGCCGCTAGACGTGCTGTACCGTCGTCGTTCAGGCAGAACACGGGCACGGATGCCGCCTCGCGCCGCAACGGACCGACCGTCAGCCCTTCGGCCCGCAAGACGTTTTCCGTACAGGTCCAGAAGCAGGAATGGGCCTCATCACGGGTCAAGGATTCAAATCCATAGTTGGCATGTATCTTTTCCGGGGCAGCCTCAACTGGCATCGGCCACCGGAAGTCCACGGGAGTTCCCGTCAGATCGTAGGCCAGAACCGTCTGTTTCTGCTCCGACATCAGCAGCAGGCAGTTACGCTCCGGCCACCAGCTCACAGCTTCCAGGTCGAGACGCGGCTCCGTCTTGCGGTCCTGCAAGGCCACCTGCCGCACTTCTTTCACCTGCATCACGCGCCCGGTCAGCGAATCCTGACGGATTTCCCACAGGCTGAATCCGTTCCGTTTGTCGTTGACCACGGCATAAAGCCCCTGCCCCACCGGAGTGATGCCGCTGTAATCGCCTGCTGGAATGTTCCAACGGGCCAGATTACAGGTTCCCGCCCACACGGCTCCGGCTGCAGATGCCCGGTGCGGCAGCAAGGCACCGCACCAGCAGAGCAGCCCCAACAGACTGTAGTGTAAGATATTATTTCGCTTCATTTACTTTTATCTTTTTGCCCGGCAGATAGGTTCGGAACTCCGGAGCGTAATAACTCTGGAACTCGGCTCCTCCATGCAGATAGTTGCCGCTGAACTGTACCTTATAGGGCACTTCCAGCACATAGTTTCCTTTCGGCAGATGGTCGAAATAGAGCAGCATGCCGTCCTCTTCCAAAGAAAGATAGTATCCCACTCCCTGCACGGAACGGTAACCCGAAGTGAGCCATGCCGGACGGCAGCAGGCTGCCGACTTGAGGTGCAGCAGCATATAGTCATAGTCGCGGTCAGCCCGGATCATATATACAGCATTCAGGTCCTGACCCACCGTGAGGCTGTCGGGCATGCGGCTGATCTCTACCGACAGAGCGCCCCACTCTTTCTGCTCCCGCATAATCTGGTCGGGCGACAGGTCATATTGTGTATAGGCTGTACCCCACGTCAGCCGGTCGTCCTGCTTCTTCACGGTCAGCGCATCCGGACAGCCGTTCTTTCCGTCCAGCGGCAGCACATAACGCACCACGGGCAGTGCAGCCGGAGCCGCAGCCACACCCTGACGGGCTGTGCCGGTATGCAGCCACAGCGAATCGCCGGCCGAGGCAGGAACAGCCTCAGCGGCATCGGCCAACAAAGCCTGTACGGCACAGGCGGACAGATAGTTGTTGTCCCATCCCTGAATGCGTTTCTGCAGCAGTACCCAACGCAGCATACCCTGTGCCGGCTCTTTCTGCTCTGGTTGCAGGGTGCGGAACTGTTGCAGGGCAGCCAGATGGAGCAGGAGACGCTGCTCGCCGGCTGTTTCTCCGGCCAGAGTCGTATCAAAGTAACGGGCTCCCAAAGAATCGGTCACCAGATGCTCGGCCACGGAATTCAGGCAGGCCAGTGCCTCATCGCGATAACCGTAGGCATGAAGTGCACGGGCCGCAGAAATCTTGCGGGCATAAGGCAGCGTGCTGCCATGACGCGCCAAAGCCTCTACCGCCGACTTCACAGCCGGAAGTTTCCGGGCTTCATCGGCTCCCAGATGACAGGCAGCCAGCCACAGGAAATCGGTCTCATCGGCGCTTCCTGCCATAGACAGCGGCTCTACGCCCACAGAACGCTCCTCGAATGTTTTCTGGAGATAACGGAAAGCACGGTCGCGCAACAGCTGTTCCTTGCGGTTCAACTCCTCATCGGCCAGAACGGCACTGTAAGGACGAAGGGTCTCCAGCAGGGACAGCACCCGCAGGGTTACCGAAGAACGGCCTCGCAATCCGGGCATCCAGGCAAACGAACCGTCGGTCTGCTGGCAGGCCAGAAGTCCGTCGAGCAGACGGCTTCGCTGTTCGGCTATCTTGGCGGGATCATTCTGGGCCACATAAACGGTCGCCAGACGGTTGCCGCTTTCTTCATAAGAGCGGCTCCACGGAGTTTCTTCCCACAAACGCGGATTCAGACGGCGCACCCACTTCCACCACTCGTCTTCGTAGCGGAGATATTCCGGATCGTTCCAATGCTTCAGCCAGTCACCGATCTGAGGACGGGTCTTCAGCAAATGGGCCGAGCAGACTGTGGCATAATAACCGGCAACCAACTCCTCGGCACCACGGCTTTCGGTGTTCTGCAACAAAGGAAGCACCTGAACGGCCGCAAACAGCGGATTGGTGTTATACTCCAAGAACCAGGAAGAAGGTGACAGTCCCTGCCTGCGGTAAGCATCCTGCACCGGCAGACCGATCTGATGCACTCCGCTTCCCTCTATCACAAACGGGCGGGCATAAGTAACCGGAACGGTGGCCGGAAGTACCTGAATATACTGCTGCTCGCCATCGGAATGATGCTGTCCGTCGGCCAGAATGCGGCACACCAGAGTGCGGTTGCCCTGCTCGGGCACAAAATCAAAGGTATATTGTGCCGACTCTCCTCCGGCTATGCGGAACGGCTGTTCCTCACGGAAGACCATAGAATCGGTTTCTGCATCACGGATTTCCAGCGTCAGCGTGCCCCGGTCTGCCTCATCAGACAGATTGGTCAACGTGGTCTGTAAGCGGGCCTGATCACCGACATTCAGATAAGCCGGACGGAACAGCTGCGCCATGAGTTGCTGTTGTGTCACAACGGTAGTATCAATGCGGCAGTAGGCCATATCCTTGGTATATCCCACTCCCAGCAGTCGCCAGCGGGTCAGAGCCTCGGGAACCGTAAACGACAAACTGACCATTCCCTCCTTGTCCGTATTCAATTCGGCATTGAAATAGGCTGTTTCCTGCAAATTCTTCCGAATCACCGGATTTGTTTCCAGAGAAGGCGCAGCGGCCATATCCATAGATTCCTGAACTTCAGCCACGACAACCTCGTCCAGCATCTTCGGACTGTGCATCCGGTTGACCGAAACGCCGGCAGCGGACTGATACAGCAAAGGTGCTCCCTTGGCCTTTCCTCCGGACGGCATTCCTCCCAACAACTGGAGATTCAGTTCCGACCAGATCTCAGCCGGCTGCAGTTCATGCTTCCACGGGAAGGAGATGCCAAAACTGGTTACTGACAGGTAACGGCTGTTCCACGAAGGCATGGCCAGATAAGGTACCGACGGTGGGGAAAGTCTCCAGGAGTGTCTGCGGATAGCATCGAGCGAGGCATCATAGAGCGTAAAGAAGCAACGGGCCTCCACGGGGTTGCCCTTGGAATCGGTCAACTGCAAGGTCCATTTCTCACGGACACCCGGAGATAGCTTGTCGCGGAACGTATGCCATTTATAATGCAGGCGAGGCGTTTCGATGCGATGATTGATGCGGATATCACGGGTGTAGACCTTATTGTCCTTGACAAATGCCAGATGCAGACTGGCTCCATCGGCATAGTCGGCCTGGTAAGGAAGCTGCAAGGTAAAGAGTGAATCGCTGAACTCCAGCACTTTGCGTTCCTGAATCTTTCCGTTATGACACAAGGTATAATATAAGGTTACCTCACGTTCCGATGAACCGACCTCGCAAACAAAAGGCTTGCTTTCCGTAAAATCGGGCTGCAATGTGCGGAACCAGAATACGGTATCCGCCGGAACACGGGTATCTTTCGGAGAATACACGATGACCGGACGGGAAGCTTTCAGTGTATCGTTTTCAACAACCGAAGTGGCTTTCAGAATATATCGTCCGGACGGAAGCCCCTGCAATCCCTCCAAGGCAAAATCTTTATTGGCTATATACTTGCCGGTGGCCTGAACCGGAGCACCGGAAGAAACGCCATCTGCCGGAACAAGGTGATAGAAGACAGTACCTTGCAGCAACTCGTTCCGGGTATTATTCAAATGGAAACAAACCTGTTCGACAGAGTCGCGGTTCAAAACCTCGGGTACTTCCAGAGAAAGCTTATTGCGGAGTGTCACCACCTGAAGAAAAGCTCTTTGTTCCGCCTGTTCGCCTGACGGATGCAGTGCTGTGCAGCTCACGCTGGCCGGGTAGGAATAATCCGGTTTGTCGGGATTCAGGGAAGTGCCCACCGGGAAAGAGAAACAGAAACGGCCGGCAGCATCGGTCTGAAGCGTATCGTTTACCGGACTTCTGTTTTCCCAGGAACTTGCAAAAATATTGCTTATCCGGAACTGAGCGGCCACACGGATATAGGCGGCCGGTGCTCCGTTATAATTGCGTACGACACCCGAAACTTGCAGAGAATCTCCCCAGGCCTTTGGAGCCATATCGGTCTGATCCAGCACGATTTCAAAATGAGGACGCGCATATTCTTCCACGGAGAAGTTTTCGGAAACTTCGCCCACCCGTACCCGGTAACTGCCGTTTGCTCCCTGCTGAGGTAACTGATAATCCATACGCCAGGAGCCCCAGGCATCGGTCCGCACACTGTCACGATAGACTTCCTTGCCGGAAACATCATAAACGGACAACGGCAAACGGGTATCAGGCATCACCTGATAGGTCGCACTCTGACGCTTGCCCGCAACACCGGCCAAATGAACAGTCTGTCCCGGACGGTACAAAGAGCGGTCGGTATAGATTTCTCCCCAGGTTTCCGCGGTTTTCGGAGTGGCAAAGCGTTCTTTCCCCCTCGGGTCCAGCCAAATGGAATCGCCCTGCCAGCTGGCATAGATCTTATATTGTTTAAAATCGGATATATCCAAAGAGGCCCGTCCGTACGCATCGGTATAGGAGGTGATACGGAGCTGTCGGTCTTCCTCCAACGAAGGAGACGAGACTTCTACCCGTGCCCTCGGACGAGGGGCACCGCTGCGCGCATCGGTAACCAGCACATCCAGCATCCGGCCGTCGGGCTCCGCCAAAGAGAAAGCACGCAAGGTGGAAGACTGGAAGAAACGGCATTCCTCTTGTGTGCCTTCGGGAGAGCGGACCGTAAAATATAAGGCATAATAACCGATTTCGGGTACGGTCCAGGAAAGCGTATCACGCACATATTCATAAGGTGAAGGCTCTTCTTTCAAAACCAGCTTGCGTGTTTCCAACAATTCTCCTTGCTTTTGCAGCATCTTTCCGACCTTTTCAAAAGGCTGGCGGGTCAAAGTGTCCTGCAAACTTTGGGTAATCCGATAAATCCGGCACTCCACATCGCGGATATTGCGGTGTGCCAAAGTCCAGGAAATGGTATCACCGGGATAAGCGATCTCATCAACAACCCAACTCAGATAAGGCTGACTCAGGCTTTTCAACTCGTTCTTTAATGCAGAAATGCGTTTATAGCGCGGATAACGATCTAAGGCAGTCTGCAACAGACGTACTTGCTCCGGAGTACTGAATCCCATCTGCGAAGCGCGCAGATAGGCTTCGGCCACAGAAGGGCGGTCGGCAAAACGCTGCATGATATCGGCATAAGCCCGATATTCCGCACTGGCAAAGAGCAAAGAATCGCGCTGCTCGGAAGATACGGCTCCCCAATTCTTCGGGGGCGTCATTTGAATAGAATCCAGCAAGAAATATAATTCCGCATCCCGGTTTTTATGTTCCCGGTAAACAGACAATATCTTTCCGACCGACTCCTGTAACAATGCCGGGTCCGCATTCAGGCTTTTCATGCCTGCCAGAGCACGGCGCCCGATCAAATGAAGCAGATCATGCCCGAACTGACGGTCGGTTTCTCCCGGAAGTACCAAAGGCATATAATCTTTCAAACGGACCTCACCCAATACCGAAACATCGGTCAGGGATAGCGTATGGTAATAAAGCGCCCGTTTGCGATAATCCTCACGGCTCCAGTATTCTATCGGCAGACTGTCGCCCTCAGCCCAGGCACGCCATTGTCCGCGGTACTGGTTATTCTGACAGACTTCCGCCGCAAAAGAAGCATAAACAGCCCGTTCGGCCGGCGTTTCTGCCTGAAGCACACGCCGTTCCAGTTCTTGAAAATCAATATAAAAGCTGTCCGGAGAAATCTGTTGCCGGAAAGAAGTTGCGGCCAGAAAGGCTGCCATCTCCTGATTCCGGTTGTTCTCCCGCAAGGCTTTGGTCTGAATCTTGTCCACAACCTTACCGGCAGAAGCCGGATAGCCCTGCTCCTGATAACGGAAAGCCTGCTTCCACAGCCTGTCGTAGCGGCGTGCCTCTACGGGCTGACACAAAAGGAATGACAGCAAAAGCACTCCTGAACAAAAGCGCAGTCTGATATTTTTGTATGTTTTCATGGGCAAGAATTTTTATAATTACAAAAATACTCCTGAAAAAAACAAAGGTATCTTATTTTTTCTGCTAAATGGGAATTTTAATATTTTTTTATGAACAGGAAAAAGAAGGAGACTTCTTAAAAAACAAAATCCAATCTGACTGTTTTTGATTTATCCGTTAAGAGCCATACTTTCACCTTTTCCGGTTCTGTCTAAAAGAATGAATCTAAAATAATGAAAAACCGTTTCCTGATTTACAGCACCGTAAGAAACCAAGAAGCAAGTTTCGAATACGTCTGCATTACCAGACCTAAGAAACATATAAACATGGGTCATGCAAACAAAAAACGTACACACCACATTTCTCCATTTGCCTATCAAACCACTCTTACATACAAGAAATAAAGGTGGTCCTTCAAGCAGATTCGCTTTGGACCACCTTTATTTCTTATGATAATCATTTCAACAACGGAACATCATAAGGCTAATAGCCCTTTCAGAATGTTCCTTTATCCAACTACTGAATAAACTTCTTATAAGCACGAAGATCGTGACGCAGACAGCTGATCAACTCCTGACTCTCCTGCAGGATATTCAAATAAACCAAGGCAACCTTGAGGTACTGGCTGTTTTCTGTCTGCAAGCGGTCAAACTGCTTTTTGCGGATTACGGAAAGCTTGTCTTTGTAACTCTCCGTTTCGAGCAGGAAAGCCTCAACAATCTCCAGGTTCTGCTCCTCAATGATAGCACCACCGCGGGCAATAAATTCCAGAACCTGCTGTTTTACCTGTTGCAATTCGGCAACGCACTCCTCGTTCAACGGATTGAAGTTATTGTCAACATGCTCCTGACACGGGTCGTTCATACGCTTCAAACAGTAAATCATCTGCTGGTCGCTGTTGGTACTCAAATGGAACCAGGTGTTCTTCTCCAAAGACAATTGTGTGTCGATTCTTCTCATACCCACCAGTTCTCTCTGACGCAGCTTCTTGATTATGCGCTTCTCCTGATCCAGTTTTCGGGATACCTTTCTCAAAGTCTTCAGGTTTTCACCGGTGAATCCGTCAATCACACGCTCATAAGAGATAGCCACAAAATCAAGCACTTCTTTCTGAGTGATGGATACATGTTTCTTAAGATAACCCCAGCACTCGGCCTTGTCGCGGGTTGCCATCATTTCCTGGAACACCACATCGCGTGCACCGCGTTCGTCCTTCTTTCCGGCACCGATGTTGTTCTTCAGCAATATATATATGGACAGGATAACAAAGGCAAACATCACAATCATACCACCATAATACATCAGGATGGTTACGAAAGCGCAGGAAATAAAGGCTACGGCTGCTGTCAGGAACCAACCTCCAATCACATTGAGCACTCCGGTGATACGGAATACGGCACTCTCACGGCTCCAGGCTCTGTCGGCCAAAGAAGAACCCATGGCCACAATGAAGGTCACGTAAGTGGTTGACAAAGGTAATTTCAAGGAAGTACCCATGATAATCAGCAGACCGGCTACCACAAGATTAACCGAAGCACGTACCAGGTCAAAAGCGGCTCCGTTCTCCAAAATAACTTCGTTCTTGTTAAAACGCTTGTCGCACCAACTGCTCAATCCTTTCGGAGTGTAGTTGGAAAGGAACTCACCAATAGAGGTCGAACCGCGGACAATGCTACGGGCCACACGTGACGAACCAAACATTTCCTCACCCTCATCCTGACGAGACAGGTCAACCGAAGTTTTGATTACGTTGTGTGCTTTCTTTGAGAAAGCCAGGGCAAAGACCATGATGATACCGGCAATCAGAAGGAAAACAAACGGAGTTTTGGCACTCTCGTTCAGAGAAGACATCATAAATGTGTCGGCGTTTCCGGCTCCGTTGGCCACAAAATCCTGAAAAGCGGAATAGGCAGCCAAAGGAACTCCGATAAAGTTCACCAAGTCATTACCGGCAAAAGCCATTGCCAGGGCAAAAGTACCCATCAGGATGATAATCTTGAAGACATTAACCTTCAGGAAGTGCAGGATCTGCATCAGAATGGTAAATATAACCAGGCTGGCAATAAGAGCAGTAGAGATATTCTGATTGATGTATTCCAACCAGGGAGCACCTGCGAAAGCAGATCCCTTCAGACCTTTAACCAAAGTAAAATAAAGAATTGCCGTTACAGCTATACCGCCAAAAATACCGACGGTATAGTTCAGATTCTTGCGATAGTTGAAAGTAAAAATCAATCGGGATATCCACTGCACAATGACTCCGACCACAAAGGCGATGGCTACGGACAGGAAAATACCCAAAATCACGGAAAGTGCCTTTTCGGTGTTCATCAGTTCGGCAAATCCAAGGGTACCGGTTTCGTCGAAAGCAATCTTCAACAAAGCCAGAATAAAGGTACCTCCGAGGAGCTCAAACACCATGGATACGGTAGTTGATGTCGGCATTCCCAAAGAGTTAAAGATATCCAGCAACACGACATCGGTCACCATGACTGCCAGGAAAATACACAGCAAATCATTGAAAGAGAACATCTGGGGCTGGAAAATACCGTGACGGGCGATGTCCATCATACCATTGCTGACTACAGCACCAATCAATACTCCGGCCGCTGCCACAATAAGAACGGTACGGAAGCGGGCCACTTTTGAACCGATTGCGGAGTTCAGAAAGTTCACCGCATCATTACTGACTCCGACTACCAGGTCGAAAATAGCCAGCACAAAAAGGAATAGAATTAATCCTAAATAAACTGTTTCCATAAAATATAATTGATTATTAATTTCAACTTTCAGCAAGCGCGAAAATAAAAATAGATTTTCAGTTTGACATTTCAATTGTGTTACAAAGGTGTTAAATCCGTTTTTTAGCATTATTTTTTGCCGGGAGTTCTACAGCCCATGCCGCATTTGTAACATCATCGTAACAACCGGAAACATTTCAGAAGCCTCTGTTTTGCCCTTTCCGGCGTAATTCCATTCCTGCTTTCTTTCGGTAAACAAACAGCCCCAAAGCACTGTCAGTACCTTGGGGCTGCTATCTTTTTATCCGCTTTTGCGGAAAATCATTTCCTTTCTTACTCTTTTACGGGAATCTGCTCCAGCAAGTGTTTCAGGAAAATCCAGAACTTCTCTACTGAAGGAATGTTACAACGCTCATTTGGAGTATGAGGTGAACGGAGTGTCGGACCGAAGCTGATCAGTTCCATATTCGGATAAACCTGTCCGATGATGCTGCATTCCAGACCGGCATGTACGACCTGCACAACCGGAGTCTCCTCAAATACTTTCTGATATACCTCTTTCATCACACTGGTGATCTGAGCATCGAAGTTTGGCTGCCATGCTCCGTAATGTCCGTCTGTTGTCACCTTCATACCAGCCATACCGAAGCAGCTTTCCATCATTGTGGTGATGTATTCCATCATACCTTCGTTTGAACTGCGGGCCAGAATCAGGATTTCGGCCTTGCCTTCACCGATCTTGATAATAGCCAGATTTGAAGAAGTCTCTACAATATGTGGAATAGACGGGATGTTTCTCAGCACTCCGTCGTGACATGCCAGAATTGCAGAAATCAGATTGTCCTGGATTTCCTCTGGAACCTCATGTGCCGGAAGTTCCACTTTCTCCACAGTCATCGTGATATCTTCCTCTACGCCCTGATATTCTGCCTGGAACAGACGCTCGCAGTAGGCTACCAGATCTGTCAGGTCGTCCAGATTCTCAGCCGGAATGGTCAGCACCACTTCACACTCGCGTGGAATGGCATTGCGCATGTTGCCACCAATCCATGAAGCCAGACGTGCGTCGTCATCGGCAATGGCCTGCTTTACGAAGCGCGCCATCAGCTTATTGGCATTTCCGCGTCCCTGGTTGATTTCCAGTCCGGAGTGACCGCCACGCAGTCCCTTGAGCGATACCTTCACGGCAATATCCTCTGTATCTGTTTCTGCGGCATTGTATTGCAGCTGGGCAGTGATATTCACGCCACCGGCACTTCCTACCACAAATTCGCCCATAGTCTCGTTATCAATGTTCAGCAGGATGTCGCCGCTCAGCACATCATTTGCCAGATGGTTCACACCATACATGCAGGTTTCTTCGTCGGCAGTAATCAAGGCTTCCATCGGGCCATGCTTCAAATCCTCGTCCTCGAAAGCAGCCATAATCGCAGCCACACCGATACCGTCGTCGGCTCCCAGAGTAGTACCCTTGGCACGTACCCATTCTCCGTCTACGTAAGTCTGAATCGGATCGTTTTCAAAATCGTGAACCGTGGTTTCCAGTTTCTGCGGTACCATATCCATGTGAGCCTGCAACACCACTTTCTTTCTGTTCTCCATACCCGGAGTGGCCGGTTTCTTGAAAACGATATTCTCACCGCCGTCCTTAAATGCCTCTATATGATGCTCTGCAGCCCAGTCCAACAAAAAGGCCTGTACCTTTGCGAGATGTCCGGATGGACGTGGAACCTGAGTCAAAGCATAGAAATTCTTCCAAACAATTTGTGGATTTAGATTCTTGATTTCGCACATAGTTTTATTCGTTATTAGGGTTTAACAAAAATCATTTATGGATGGGACACGGCCTGTCTCGGTATCCTGCGGATAAACTGCAGACGCACAATGGCATAAAGTCCCAGCACCAGCACCAGCAGTGTCTGCAAGGTATGCACGGTGAGTACAAACATCACGCCGTCTTGTGCCTGAACGCCATAGAGCAGCAACACGGTCTTTACGGCGAAATGCCACGGTCCGGCTCCGTTTGGTGTAGGCACCAGCACGGCAAAGCATCCTACAACAAAGGCCACCAGAGCGGCCGACATTCCCAAAGATGAGGTAGACTCAAAGCAAAAGAACGTGAAATAGAAATGCAGATAATAAGAAAGCCAGATGCCTATCGTATAGAATAGGAATAAAGGCACGCTTTTGATTTTGCGCAAGGAAATCAGTCCGTCGCGCAGATCGACAAACACATTCCGTGTTTTCTTGAACACCGACAGCCGCTTGACGAGCCATGCCAGCAACAGAATAAAAGCCAGCACACACACGATGGTCACAATATATCCCGTGAGCGAAAAGCCTTGCAGCACACCGACCACACTCACTCCCGTCTGCCGGAAGAAGGTGACAAAAACAGGCATTTGAAACAGAATGGTAAAACCGGCGAGCAGCACCACAAACACGGAATCCACGATGCGCTCCGTCACCACTGTGCCCAGAGATTTGGAAAAGGAAGTACCGTCGTAGCGGCTCAACACGCCGCAGCGCAACACCTCGCCGATGCGGGGGATAACCAGGCTGGCGGCATAAGAGAGATAAACGGAATTGATACAAACCGTGGTGCGGGGATACTCCTGCACCGGCTCCAGCGCCTGTTTCCAGCGCAAGGCACGGAACACCTGTGCCGTCACTCCGAAAGGCATGGACAGGAGCATCCATGTCCAGTCTGTGTGATAAGTCAAGGCCTCAAAAAACTCATCCCAGTCAAAACCGCGGTACATCCACCATAAAATCAGTCCCGACAGAACCAGTGGGCCTACCACTTGAAATGCATAGTTTATGATCTTATTGTCTTTCAATGTAGTTTTCTTATTAATATTACTTAATATCCCCGAGATATTCATAAGCCGCCGCAAAAATAAAGCCTTTGTGCTTGTTCTTTTTGCAGGGGATTATACTATCTTTGCATACACAAAAGTAGTATAAAAAAGCAACAATGAAGTCTGTAAAACCTAAAAAATTTTTGGGCCAACACTTTTTAAAGGATTTGAAAATAGCCCAGGACATTGCCGATACAGTAGACGCATGCCCCAATATTCCCGTTCTCGAGGTGGGTCCGGGTATGGGTGTCATGACTCAGTTTCTTATTCAGAAGGACCGTCCGGTCAAGGTGGTGGAAATTGATTATGAATCCGTTGCCTATCTGAAAGAGGCCTTTCCGGCTCTTCAGGGCAATATACTGGAGCAGGATTTTCTGAAAATGGACCTTCGGGAAGTGTTCGGAGGCTCTTCATTTGTACTTACAGGAAATTATCCCTACAATATCTCGAGTCAGATTTTCTTCAAGATGCTCGACTACAAGGAGCTGATACCCTGCTGCACCGGTATGATTCAGAAAGAGGTGGCAGAACGCATTGCCGCCGGTCCCGGAAGCAAGACTTACGGCATTCTGAGCGTACTGATCCAGGCCTGGTATCATGTGGACTATCTGTTTACCGTGCATGAACATGTCTTCAATCCCCCTCCCAAGGTGAAGAGTGCCGTCATCCGGATGACACGAAATGCCACTGAATCACTGGGCTGCGACGAAGCCTTGTTCAAGAAAATCGTAAAGACCTGCTTCAACCAGCGCCGAAAGACTTTGCGCAACTCCATCAAGCCTCTGTTTGCCGAGGCCGACCAGCGCAGGCAGCAAAAAGGCGAGGCCGTAAAAGACCACAGCGTCTTTTTACAGAATGAAATCTTCAACAAGCGTCCGGAACAGCTTTCCGTGGCCGATTTCATTGCCTTGACCAATGCTGTGACCCAAGAATTGTCTTGATAAATTGAGCCTGTTTCTTTAGGATATAAGGAATCTTTTTGTATTTTTGCAAACGGAAAATTCTGGGTCATAACTTATGGACGATTATTACGCGACTTTTTTAAACATTTAGACCTATCGGAGTGCGCTTCTGGACTCCGATAAGAAACTTTTTATTGGAGGAAGATGCATGCGAACATACTGGAATACGGCCAACGGCCTGAGAACGATGGAAAACTGGGAGCCTAACTGTTGGGTTCAAGTAACCTGCCCGACGCAGGATGATCTTGACTTTCTGGAAAAGGACCTGAAGATTCCGGATTATTTCCTGATGGACATCGCCGATACCGACGAGCGCGCCCGTTACGAATTTGATGAGGGCTGGATTCTTATTATTTTACGAATCCCTTATGTCAAGGAAGTACGCTCCCGAACCCCATATACCACCATCCCCCTGGGTATTATCATGAACAAGGAAGTGTGTATCACGGTTTGTAATTTTGAAACAAACATGATGATCGACTTCGTGAGCTACCAGCAAAAGCGCGGTGTCGGCTTTACCGACTCCGTAGACCTGGTGTTCCGTCTTTTCCTGTCTTCGGCAGTGTGGTATCTGAAACGGCTAAAGCAGATCAACACGCTTATTGAAAAAGCCAAACAGAATCTGGACCGCAATGTGGACAATGCCGACCTGATCAACCTTTCGCGTCTTCAGGACAGCCTGACCTATTTCATTACCTCCATCCGAGGTAACGAAACCCTGTTGTCGAAACTGAAATTCAAACTCCCCATCGACGAGCTGGACGCCGACCTGATTGAAGACGTCAATATCGAGATGAGTCAGGCGCGCGAAACCACTTCCATCTATGCCAACATCCTGGATTCCACAATGGATACTTATGCCAACCTGATTAACAACAACATGAGCAGCGTCATGAAGATGCTTACCTCTATTTCCATCATCCTGATGTTCCCGACCCTGGTAGCCAGCTTGTTTGGAATGAACCTGGTAAACGGCATGGAGCAGTCGCCTTGGGGATTTCCGTTGGCCATCGGCATCACGGTCATCGTGACGGCCTTGTTTATGTGGTTCTTCAGAAGAAAAACATGGATTTAAAGAGAAAAAAACAGAAAAATCTTAGGACTTAATTTCTTTTTTGTTTTAATTTGTAAAAAATATAGAGACTGAAAACCGAATCAGATACTAAAAGCAAGTAAAATGATGGACTCTCAAGAAACAACTTCCCTGGAAGGATTAGACAACGCATGTATTTCTGCCAAAGACGAAGCAGGAACAGAAACAGTGAAAAACGTCGTGCTGCAATCAAAAGGAGAAATATTGGAATACATAAAGAAACTGGCGCAAAGCAGTGACATCCCCGGCAAACAGGAACTGGACAGCCTCAAACAGAACTTCTACCGCATTCATAAGGCAGAGCTCAACGAAAAGAAGGCCGCTTTTGTAGAAGCCGGAGGAAACCCCGACGAATTTGTTCCGGAAGTGGATGCCGACGAGCAGACTTTCAAGGAGTGGATGCGCATCATCAAGGAAAAGCGTGCCGAGATCATGGCCGAGCAGGAACGCATCAAATCAGAAAATCTGCAGAAGAAATTCGATATCCTGGACAAGATCAAAGCCATGATTTCTTCGCCGGAAGAGGCCAACCAGCACTATAACGAGTTCAAGGAACTGCAAAACGAATGGAAAACCATCACCAATGTGCCGGCCGACAAGGTGAACGAACTTTGGAAAAACTATCAGTTATATACCGAGCAGTTCTACGACCTGCTCAAACTGAATCACGAATTCAGAGAATATGATTTCAAGAAGAATCTCGAAATCAAGACACGCCTGTGCGAGACTGCCGAAAAACTGGCCGAGGAAGACGATGTGATTTCTGCCTTCCAGCAGTTGCAGGCCCTGCATCAGGAATATAAGGAAACCGGTCCGGTTGCCAAGGAACTGCGCGAGGAAATCTGGAACCGCTTCAAGAACGCTTCAACCATTATCAACAAAAGACATCAGCAGCATTTTGAGGATCTGAAGCAGAAAGAAGAAGAGAACCTGACCAAGAAGACCGAACTGTGTGTCAAGATTGAAGAAATCGACCTGTCGAACCTGAAGACCTTTGCCGACTGGGAACAGGCTACTCAGGACATCATCAAGATACAGGCCGAATGGAAGGAAATCGGCTTCGCTCCGCAGAAGATGAATGTAAAAATCTTCGAGCGCTTCAGAGCTGCCTGCGACCGTTTCTTCGAACAGAAAGCCGCATTCTTCAAATATCTGAAAGAAAGCCAGAACAAGAATCTGGAACTGAAGAAGCAGTTGTGCGAAAAGGCTGAATCCTTAAAGGACAGCACCGACTGGAAGGCTACCGGCGATATTCTGACCAAACTGCAGAAGGAGTGGAAAACCATCGGACCGGTACCTAAGAAGTACTCTGAGTCTTTGTGGAAACGCTTCATCGGTGCCTGCGACTATTTCTTCGAGCAGAAGGGCAAGGCTACTTCGTCTGTACAGAGCCAGGAAAACGAAAATCTGGAAAAGAAGAAGAGCATTATCGAACAGCTCAAGAACATTGCGGTAGAGGAAATCGACTCTTGCGCCGACACAGTACGCAAACTGGCCAAAGAGTGGAACGAAACCGGTCATGTGCCTTTCAAGGAAAAGGACAAGATCTATGCCGAATACCGCGAGTTGGCCGACAAACTGTTTGAAGCCATCAACAAGAGCAACGCCAAGCGCAGAATCAATAACTTCAGAAGCAATCTGAAGTCTTCTGCCGAGAAGGGTGGCAACACGCTGAACCGTGAACGCGACCGCCTGATGCGTGCCTATGAGAATATGAAGAACGAAATCAAGACCTATGAGAATAATCTGGGCTTCCTTTCCTTCAATTCTAAAAAGGGCAACAGTCTGGTGAACGAGCTGAACAAGAAAGTGGAGAAACTGAAAGAAGAACTCGCTATTCTGAAAGAGAAGATCAAAGCCATCGATGAGGAAAAAAGCAAATAAGAATATAGCTTGATATTTCAGGAATAGGCTGCGCCGTCAGGGTGCAGCCTATTTTTGTATCTGCCGCGCCGAAATGACGCGAAAAAACCATCCTGATGATTTTTTCAAATCATCAAAATGAAATGATGCATTCATCGAAATGAATTATTAAAGAGCCGGAAAGCAAAAAGAATATGGGGCAGGCTCCCACCCGACAGCGGAAGCGCAGAAAGGAACAAAAACAAAAAAAGATCGCCGGAGCGATCTTCTTCTGTTGGGCTACCTGGATTCGAACCAAGAAAAACAGGACCAGAATCTGTTGTGTTACCATTACACCATAGCCCAAGAAAATAATAAATAATAGTAGAAAAAAGTTGGGCTACCTGGATTCGAACCAAGAAAAACAGGACCAGAATCTGTTGTGTTACCATTACACCATAGCCCATTATCTGTTTCTGGATGCAAAGGTACTACTATTTTTTGTAACTGCAAATTTTTGGGCAACTTTTTTCCAACTTTTTTTTCAGAGAAGCGATATTCATGATTTTTTTTTGCAAAAAAATCCAAAAGTGGAGATATTTTGGCGTGAATATATAGCCTAATGTGAGTTTATCTAGTATCTTTGTCGCGTTCTATTTTATAAATAGGTAAATAACATGTATAGATCACAAAACATTTTAGTAGACAAAATCATTGAAGGAATACAAGAGAAGAAAGGATATGACATCGCTGTAGTCAATCTGGAGAACATAGAAGAAACAATCTGCAATTATTTTATCATCTGTCAGGGTAACTCTCCGTCGCATGTAACCGCCATCACCGAATCTGTGGCAAAATTTGCCCGCGAGCAGGCCGGTGCCAAACCGTCGGCCGTGGACGGACTGCGCAATGCCCAGTGGGTGGCAATGGACTATACCGACGTTATCGTGCATATCTTTACTCCCGACGCACACGAGTTCTATGATCTGGAAAATCTGTGGACCGATGCCGACATCACAAAAATAGAAGACATTCAATAAAAAAACACATTCACGTTTATGAAAGAAGACAACAAGAAAAGAAACATGCCCCGGTTCAACATCGGTTGGATCTACGGCATTATCATACTCATTCTGGCTTACCTGTTCATTATGGGTAATGACAGCAGCGCCTCGAAAAATGCCACGTACACCGAATTCAAGGAATACGTTACCCGCGGCTATGCCTCAAAAATCATCGCCAACAAGGACGAAGGAGTGCTGCGCATGTATGTGAAACCGGAATTCATCCGCGATATTTTCAAGACCGGTGTCAAGCAAACCGGCAAGAATCCTTATCTGGACATCACCTACCCTTCGGATGACAAACTGGAGGAATTTATCGACCAGCAGCAGCAAAGCGGACACTTCACCGGAAAGCTGGCCTACGAACACTCCAGCGGCTGGGTAGGAAGCCTGCTCTTCAATCTGCTGCCGTTTGTTCTGATCTTCGGCGTGTGGTTCCTGCTGATGCGCCGTTTGGGCGGAGGAGCAGGCAGTGGCGCCGGCAACGTGTTCAATGTAGGAAAGAGCAAAGCCAAACTGGTAGAGAAAGGCGAAGGCACACGCGTCACCTTCAAGGATGTGGCCGGACAGGCCAGCGCCAAGCAGGAGGTGCAGGAAATCGTGGAATTCCTGAAGAATCCGGGCAAGTTTACCGAGTTGGGTGGTAAGATTCCTAAGGGTGCCCTGCTCGTAGGCCCTCCGGGAACGGGTAAGACTCTTTTGGCCAAGGCTGTGGCCGGCGAGGCAGACGTACCGTTCTTCTCCATGTCGGGTTCCGACTTCGTGGAAATGTTCGTGGGTGTAGGTGCCAGCCGTGTGCGCGACCTGTTCCGACAGGCCAAGGAAAAATCGCCGTGTATCATCTTCATCGACGAGATCGACGCCGTGGGTAGAGCCCGCGGAAAGAATCCGGCCATGGGCGGTAACGACGAGCGCGAAAACACCCTGAACCAGCTGCTCACCGAAATGGACGGTTTCGGAACCAACAGCGGTGTGATCATCCTGGCGGCCACCAACCGTGTGGATATTCTGGACAAGGCCCTGCTGCGTGCCGGACGATTCGACCGTCAGATTCACGTGGACCTGCCGGATCTGAACGAACGTAAGGAAGTATTCCAGGTACACCTCAAACCGGTCAAGATTGACGACACCGTGGATATCGACCTGCTGGCCCGCCAGACTCCGGGATTCTCGGGTGCCGACATCGCCAACGTATGTAACGAAGCAGCGCTGATCGCTGCACGCCATAACAAGAAATCTGTCAGCAAGGACGACTTCCTGAGCGCCGTGGACCGTATCATCGGCGGTCTGGAAAAGAAGACCAAGGTGATGACCAATGACGAGAAGCGCACCATCGCCCTGCATGAGGCAGGACACGCCACCATCTCCTGGTTCCTGCAATATGCCAATCCGCTGATCAAGGTGACCATCGTGCCGCGCGGACGCGCACTGGGCGCTGCCTGGTATCTGCCGGAAGAAAGACAGATTACTACCAAGGAACAGATGCTGGACGAGATGTGTGCCACTCTGGGCGGACGTGCCGCCGAGGAAGTTTTCGTGGGCCACATTTCTTCTGGAGCCCTGAACGACCTGGAGCGTGTCACCAAACAGGCTTACGGCATGATTGCTTATATGGGTATGAGCGACCGCCTGCCGAACTTGTGCTACTACAGCAATGACGAGTACAGCTTCAGCAAACCGTATTCCGACAAGACGGCCCAGCTGATCGACGAAGAGGTGAAGAACATGATTGCCGAGCAATATGAGCGCGCCAAGAACCTGTTGCTGGAACACAAGGAAGGACATGCACAGCTGGCTCAGCTGCTGGTAGAGAAAGAGGTGATCTTTGCCGAGGATGTGGAAAAGATCTTCGGAAAACGCCCGTGGACCAGCCGCACCGAAGAGCTGCTCACCCTGAATGCCGAACAGGAGCAGCAGGAGGCAGCAAAGGCTTCGGAAAGCGACAGCCCTGCAACGGAAACGGCAGAGGAACCTAAAGCCCTGCCCGCCGACACTGCGGAGCCTGCTGTTTCCGAAACACCGAAAACAGAAAACGGTACAGAGGCAGAATCAACAGAAAACAAAGACAACCAATAAAAGGTTACAGCTCCACGCCGCCTGCGGGTGACGTGGAGCATAAAATTTAAACCATCATGACGGATAAAATAAAAAATCTAATATTGCGCACACTGACGGGCATCATCTTCGTGGCCGTTATTATCGGCGGCTTCCTCTACGGACCGCTCACATTCTGCCTGCTCTTTTGCATCATCACGGCTCTTTCCGTATGGGAATATACGCATATTGTGAATAAGCAGGAAAACGTAACCGTAAATGCTTTCATCAGTACTGCCGCCGCAGCTTATCTGTTTCTGGCCTTCTTCGGCTATTGCAGCAACATCACTCCGCCGGCTGTATTCATCCCCTATCTGCTTTCCATCATTTATCTGCTCATCAGCGAGCTTTATCTCAAACGGAAATCGCCGATCAATAACTGGGCATTCACCATGCTGGGACAGATGTATGTGGCACTGCCTTTTGCCTTGTTGAGTGTGCTGGCCTTCACCACCCGCCCGGACATGCTGGCCACAGAAAGCATCACTTACAACGGATTCATTCCGCTGTCGGTATTCATTTTCTTGTGGATGAGCGACACCGGTGCCTACTGCTTCGGCTCTCTGCTGGGCAAAAACAAACTGTTCCCCAGCATCTCTCCCAAAAAGTCCTGGGAGGGTTTCTTCGGAGGACTGGTCGTAGCTGTTGGCTGTTCGCAGCTGTTGGCCATGGACACCACACTGAACCGCTGGGAATGGTTGGGCCTGTCACTCGTGGTGGTATTCTTCGGCACTTGGGGTGATCTGGTGGAGAGTCTGCTGAAAAGACAGCTGGGCATCAAGGACAGCGGCAATATCCTGCCGGGACATGGAGGTATGCTGGACCGCTTTGACAGTTCTCTGCTGGCCATTCCGGCTGCGGTGATCTACCTCTACACCATCACCTTATTCTAAGAAAGGTATTAAAGTAAGGAGCTCTGCTCCCGAACCAAAGATTCCCGCGACATGGGGGAATCGGAATAAAAAAAGGAAAGGAAGCCTCGCATACTCCTTCATGGGGTTCTGCAAGGCTTCCTTTCCTTTTTTTCGTTCTGTAAGATCATTTCTTTTGCAGGAGCTGCACCATCTGCTCTGCGGCACGGTCGGGAGCTCCGGGCTCACCCAAACGGGAAAGCATGCGCTGGTACCCCTGAAGTTGGGCCTCGCGTCCGATACCTCCTGGCAGAATGGCCTGTAACTCACGGCGAAGACGCTCGGGATTCATCTGGTCGGCAACCAGTTCGGGCACCACTTCCTCGGCGGTAATCAGATTCACCAGCGACACGAACGGCACCTTCAGGAATAGCTTGCGCAGCACGGAAACAGCCTTTCCGCAAGCAGTATAATAGCAAACGACCTGAGGCACACGGAACAAGGCGGTCTCCAGAGTAGCCGTTCCGGAAGTGACCAATGCGGCCGCCGAATGCTGCAAAATGCGATAAGTGCAACCGGAAAGGATATGCACCTGCTCCTTGTCGATAAACTGATGATAGTAAGACAGTTCTATATTGGGAGCACCGGCCAGCACAATCTGGTAATCGGCAGCATGCTCCCGGGCTATCTGTGCCATCATGGGCAGGTTATCTTTGATTTCCTGCTTGCGGCTGCCCGCCAGAAGAGCAATGATCGGACGGTTGTCCAATCCATGTTCCCGACGGAATCCTTCGGGATCGGACGGATGCTGCTCCAGAAACTCGTGCACCTCGTCGAGTGAGGGATTTCCCACATAATGAATGGGATAATGATGCTTCTGCTCAAAGAATTCAATCTCAAAAGGCAGAATGGAAAAGAGCTCGTCCACATCGCGACGGATATTCTTGATGCGGTGTTCCTTCCAGGCCCATATCTTGGGAGCGATATAATAATAAACGGGGATTTGGGTGTTTTTGCGCAAGAACTCCGCTATGGACAGATTAAAACCGGGATAATCAACCAGAATCACCACATCGGGCTGCCACTGCACAATATCCTGCTTGCACAAATCCATATTGCGGAATATCTGACGCAAATGAAGCAACACGGGGATAAAGCCCATATAGGCCGTGTCTTTGTAGTGACGTACCAGCGTTCCGCCCTGACACTGCATCTCGTCGCCTCCGAAATAACGGAACGCTGCCGCAGCATCGTGCTGTTTCAACGCTTCCATCAGCTTCCCGGCATGCAGATCTCCACTAGCCTCGCCGGCAATCAGATAGTATTTCATGAAATCTCCTCCAATTTTGTTTTCATATTCTCCAGATAGTCATAGGCCGTGACATCCAGGCGTATAGGAACCACCGATGCATATCCCTGCGACAAAGCCCAGACATCGGTGTCCGTAGCATCGGGCTCCAGATTCTCATATTGGCCTGTCAGCCAATAAGCCGGTTTACCGGCAGGATGCGCGGCCGACTTCCACTCACAGTTCCAGCAGCCCCACCCCATGCGGCAGACGCGCAAACCGCGCAAATTCTTTCCGGCTGGGAAATTGACATTCAGACAGACGCCCTGAGGCAGTCCTTCGGCCAAAATCTGGCTCACCAATGTTCTTATACAAGGTTGTAAAGCCGTGAAATCAGCATCCGCACAAGCGTCTGCCAAAGAAAAGCCGATGGAAGGAATTCCCTTCAGACAGCCTTCAAACACCACTCCCATCGTACCGGAATAATGCACATTGACCGATGCATTGTCGCCGTGATTGATGCCGCTCAGCACCAGATCGGGGCGGCGCGGGAGCACGGTTTCAAATGCCAGTTTCACACAATCCACCGGAGTTCCGGAACAGGAATAGATGCTTACACCCGGCTCTTCGGACACCTTTTTGTAGGTTACCGGGACGATGGAAGTAATCGCCGCTGCCGAACCCGAGCGCGGACCGTCGGGAGCCATAACCACCACGTCGGCCATATCCTTGACCCAAGCCACCAGTTCGTTCAATCCTTTGGCATGCACGCCGTCATCGTTCGAGATAAAAATTAAAGGTCTCATTATTATTGTAATAAAATTATATGCTACAAAAATACGAAAAAAGGTTTAAAAAGGCTCTTTATCAAAGAAATAATGCATATATTTGCATTTATTCATGTAGCTTAAGTTATCAACAATAAGCGTGAGTTATCAACAATTTTCAGAAACTCACTCACGATTATTAGGAGAAGAATAAGATTATCCGTTACTTTGTAGCATCAAAGATACATAGAAATGGGAAAGATTATCGCTTTAGCAAATCAGAAAGGTGGTGTGGGCAAAACCACTACCTCTATGAATTTAGCAGCTTCTTTGGCTACTTTGGAAAAGAAGGTTCTTTTGGTTGATGCCGATCCGCAAGCAAATGCCTCATCTGGTCTGGGTGTAGACGTTTCGGAGATTGACTGTTCCATCTATGAATGCATCATAGAACAGGCGGATGTTCGCGAGGCTATCTACACCACCGACATCGACGGACTGGATATTATTCCGTCACACATCGACTTGGTGGGAGCCGAAATCGAAATGCTCAACCTGAACAACAGGGAGAAAGTGCTGATGCACTTGTTGCAGCCCCTGAAATCGGAATACGACTATATATTGATAGACTGTTCACCGTCACTGGGACTCATCACGGTAAATGCGCTCACGGCTGCCGACTCCGTCATTATTCCCGTACAGTGTGAATACTTTGCCCTGGAGGGTATCAGCAAACTGCTGAATACCATCAAAATCATCAAGTCGAAACTGAATCCGGCATTGGAAATCGAAGGATTCCTGCTCACCATGTACGATAGCCGTCTGCGACTGGCAAACCAAATCTACGATGAAGTGAAGCGCCATTTTCAGGAACTGGTGTTCAAAACCGTAATCCAGCGCAATGTGAAACTTAGCGAAGCACCAAGCCACGGAGTGCCGGCCATTCTGTATGACGCAGAATCTACCGGAGCCAAAAACCACTTGTCGCTCGCCAAAGAAATCATCGAAAAAAACTAAAACTGAAAAAGACACATGGCAGTACATAAAAAATATCCGGCACTGGGACGCGGACTCGATGCCCTGATCTCAACTCGTGAGGTACAGACCGACGGTTCGTCGTCCATCAACGAAATAGAGCTGGATAAGATAAAAGCCAATCCCAACCAACCCAGAAAGGAGTTCAATGAGGACAGCCTGAGAGAACTGGCCGAATCCATTGCCGAAATTGGGGTTATACAGCCGATCACCGTGCGACAAACCGGTGAAGACACCTACGAAATCATCGCCGGAGAACGCCGCTGCAAAGCATCGGCTCTGGCAGGAAGAAGAACCATTCCGGCTTACATCCGTACAGCCGACGACGAAAATATGATGGAAATGGCGCTGATCGAAAACATACAGCGCGAAGACCTGAACGCCGTGGAAGTGGCCCTGGCTTACCAGCACCTGCTGGACACTTACGGACTGACACAGGAGCGTCTGAGTGAACGCATCGGAAAAAACCGAAGCACTATCACCAACTATCTGCGTCTCCTCAAGCTGCCCGCTCCTATCCAGATGGCTCTTCAAAACAAAACGATCGACATGGGACATGCCAGAGCACTGCTTGCCCTGGAAAATACCGCCGATCAGATAAAAATCTTCAAACAGATTGAAACAGAACATCTGTCGGTGAGAAAAGTGGAGGAAATGGTGCGCAACCTGCAATATGGCATGGAAACAGCACCCAAAGCACAGCCTGCCGCCAAAGCCGCACTGCCAGAGGAATTCCATTTGCTGAAGGACAGCCTGAGCCAATTCTTCCAGACAAAAGTGCAACTCACTTGCTCGGACAAGGGAAAAGGCAAAATCAGCATCCCATTCTCCAGCGAAGAGGAACTTGAACGCATTATTGAATTGTTTGATCGCTTGAAAAGTTGAAAACTAAAAACATAGCATATAAACTGGTCATTATCCTGTTGTGCCTTTTCTATGGGCCCAATGGGATTTCTTCGCTTGCAGCGCAGGAGGCTGATTCGACCCGCATCAATCCGATTGCCCCACTGGATTCCATCAGAATGGATTCCGTGAAGGCTGAGACTATTGTGGCGGACTCTTTAGTAGCCGACTCGATAGAACAGGCCAATCTGAAGAACCTGGAAAAACTGGAAGCAGTGACCGATACGAGTCTTCTCGTCAAGAAAAACGACTCGATAGCCGTACAGAAACCCATGGTCAAGTTCGTGCCCAACCCGACACGGGCCCTGTGGCTTTCGCTGATTATTCCCGGCGCCGGACAGGTATATAACCGCAAATACTGGAAAATACCGATTGTGTACGGTGGATTTCTGGGATGTGTCTATGCTCTGACCTGGAACGGTCAGATGTATAAGGACTACTCACAGGCTTATCTGGACATTATGGACAATGATCCGAATACGGACAGCTATCTGGACATGTTGCCGATCAACTACGATATCACCGGTAAGGAAGAACGTTTTAAGGAAATCTTCAAGAACAAGAAAAACTTTTACCGGAAATATCGAGACCTGAGTATTTTCTGCATGGTGGGCGTGTACCTGCTCTCTGTGGTCGATGCTTATGTGGATGCGGAACTGTCTTCGTTTGATATCTCTAAAGACTTAGGACTCAAGATTGAGCCTACGATCATGAACAACGGACATCTGTTGAAGAACCAGACAAGTGTGGGACTACAATGCCGTTTAAATTTTTAAATAAGAATATGAAGAAAAGAATAGGAACTTTATGCCTCTCATTATGCCTTGCAGCAGTCTCTATGTATGCACAGGACAATATCACCGTGCATGATGACGAGACCGATCAGGACGAGGTAATTGATCTGCCGGAAGGTATGACCTCCGACATTGACAGCCTGCTTCACGAATGGAATGTCAAGAATTACCTTTCACCCGACGAAAACTGCGAGTCAAGCAACGAGAATCCGGAGTATAGCAAAGAGACCTATATCAACAGACTATCACGTTTGCCGAATGTCATTGAAATGCCTTACAATGAGGTTGTAAGAAAATTCATTGACCACTACTGTACCAAATTACGGCGCTCAGTATCCTATATGCTGGGGGCTTCAAACTTTTATACACCCATCTTCGAAGAGGCATTGGAAAGCTATCAGCTGCCTCTGGAGTTGAAATATCTGCCGGTTATCGAATCGGCCCTGAATCCGCAGGCTGTATCCAAAGCCGGAGCGGTGGGTTTGTGGCAGTTCATGATTACCACCGGAAAAAAATACGGACTGGAAGTGAACAGTCTTATTGACGAACGACGCGACCCGATCAAGTCGTCATACGCCGCAGCCCGTTATCTGCGCGATTTGTATAACATATATAATGACTGGCCGCTCGCCATCGCAGCCTACAACTGTGGTCCCGGCAATGTAAACAAAGCCATCAAACGTGCCGGCGACTCCAAGGACTATTGGGAGATATATCCTTATCTGCCTCAGGAAACCCGCGGATATGTCCCCGCATTCATTGCAGCCAACTATGTAATGAATTACTATTGTGAACACAACATCTGCCCGGTAAAGACCAAATTACCGGCAAGCTCTGATACCTTGCAAATCGGCAAACCGCTGCATTTCGAGCAGATTGTAGCCATGTGCAACGTATCCATGGACGAAGTTAAGGCACTTAACCCTCAATACCGTACGGGGCTTATTCCCGGCAATGACCATGAAGAACAGATTCTGCGCCTCCCTACGCACAGCGTCAGCGCCTTTATCAGCGCCGGTGACTCAATCTACCGTTACAATTCTGACGAGCTGTTTACCAACCGCAAGGAAACGGAAGTCAAGAAGGTTGCTTCTACCAAGCCGAAAACATCTTATTCAAGAAGCAGCAAAAAGTCTTCCAGAAGCCGTGCCAAGTATGCAACCATCCGCAAGGGAGATACTCTGTCAGAAATTGCCGCGCGTAACCATACAACTGTCAGCAAGTTGCGCAAGCTGAATGGAATTAAGGGCAACAACATTCGTGCCGGAAAGAAAATTCGAGTAAAATAACTTGAGAACAAAGGAGGTCAAGATGGAGGAAAGCAAATACAAAGAAATAGAAGACGAGAAACTCGTCCAAGATGCATTCCAGCATTTGGTGGATACCTATCTGGCATCTCGTCACAGAAAGAAAGTAGAGATCATCACCAAAGCCTTTAATTTTGCCAAGCAGGCCCACAAGGGAGTGAGACGACTGTCGGGAGAACCGTATATCATGCACCCGATTGCCGTGGCCCAGATTGCCTGCGAGGAAATCGGACTGGGGTCTACTTCCATCTGCGCCGCTCTGCTGCACGATGTTGTAGAGGACACAGACTACACGGTTGAAGATATCTCAAACATCTTCGGTCCCAAGATCGCACTTATTGTCGACGGACTGACCAAAATCTCAGGAGGTATCTTCGGAAACCAGGCTTCGGCACAAGCCGAATCCTTCAAAAAACTCCTGCTTACGATGAGCGATGATATCCGTGTGATTCTGATCAAGATTTCAGACCGCCTGCATAACATGCGCACCTTAGGCTCGCAGTTGCCCAACAAGCAATATAAAATTGCAGGAGAGACTCTGTATATCTATGCTCCATTGGCCAATCGCCTCGGACTGAACAAGATCAAAGAGGAGTTGGAAGACCTCAGCTTCAAATACGAACATCCGGAAGAATATGCTGCCATCAAGGAAAAACTGGCACAGACACAAGCACACCGGGACAGTGTGTTTGAGGAATTTACCCTTCCGATCCGTAAGGAACTGGACCGCATGGGCATCAAATATGAAATCAAGGCCCGCATCAAAACCCCATATTCCATTTGGTGCAAGATGCAGAACAAGCATATCTCCTTTGAAGAGATATACGATATTCTGGCCGTACGCATTATCTTTGAACCCAAATCCCTGGAAGATGAGGTCAACGAGTGCTTCCAGATTTATGTTTATGCCAGCAAAATCTACCGCCCGCATCCGGAGCGTCTGAGAGACTGGCTGAACCATCCGAAAGCCAATGGCTATCAGGCTCTTCACGTCACCCTGATGAGCAATGCCGGACAGTGGATTGAAGTGCAGATCCGCTCTACCCGTATGGACGAAATGGCCGAGCAGGGATTTGCCGCACACTGGAAATACAAGGAAGGAACCAAGACAACCGCCGACAGCGAAAACGAGCTGGAAAAATGGCTGAAGACCATTAAGGAAATTCTGGATGACCCGCAGCCTAATGCTCTTGATTTCCTGGATGCCATCAAGCTGAACCTGTACGCATCGGAAATCTTCGTCGTCACTCCGAAGGGAGAATTCAAAACCATGCCGGCCGACTGTACGGCTTTGGACTTTGCCTTCAGCATCCACACTTTCCTGGGCAGCCATTGTATCGGCGCCAAGGTGAATCATAAACTGGTGCCCCTCAGCTACAAGCTGAAGAGCGGTGACCAGGTGGAGATTCTGACTTCAAAATCGCAGCACGTGCAGAAAGAGTGGATTAATTTTGCCACTACTGCCAAGGCCAAAGGAAAGATTCAGGCAATTCTGCGCCGCGAGGACCGCGAAAACCAGAAACAGGGCGAGGATATCCTTGTCAAATTCCTGGGAGAACACGATCTGGAGGCCAACAGCATGAACGTGGACAAGCTCTGCGATTTGCATAATATCAAATTACGCGAAGAATTGTACATTGCCATCGGCACCGGAAAAGTGATTCTGGGAGAAGATGACCTCAATGTGCTGCGCACCAAGATCAGCGGAACCCGAAGCTGGACCAAGTACATTCCGTTCCTGAACTTCACCAGCAGTCACGAAAGCAACACATCGCACAAAGATGACAAGAAGGAGAACGGACAGATTGAGCAGAAGATCGACAAGAAGAAACCGGTGATTCTCAACGAGGAGAACATCAAGCGCTTCATCATTGCCGAGTGCTGCCACCCGATTCCCGGCGACGACGTTCTGGGTTATCTGGACGAGAACAACAACATTGTCATCCACAAAAGACAGTGCCCGGTTGCCGCCAAACTGAAGACCAGCGACGGAAATCATATTCTGGCCACGCGATGGGACACCCACAAGACCATGTTCTTCCCGGTTACCATCCACATCAGGGGCATAGACCGTGTGGGTATTCTGACCAAAGTAACCCAGTTGCTTTCGGAACAGCTGCACCTGAACATCACGCACATCGACATGACCTGCAAAGACGGTATCTTCGACGGCGAGCTGGAATTCGGCGTACACGACGTGGAAGACCTGAACATGATCTGCAAGACCCTCAAGGAATTTGAACCGATTGAGGAAGTGAGCCGAATCAGCTGATTTGCAAAGACATCCCCTTTCGGCGCTCCGGCAAAAACGGAACGCCTGAAGGAAAGTAAAACCATAAAAAAGAGTCATTTCAAAACCACGGTAAATCATGTTTTGAAATGACTCTTTTCTTTTTATCCGGCGGGAGCATCCTTGCGCCCGATCCGCTTTTTCTTCAATGCCAACGGAACGCGCCCTTCTAAACCAGTGTGTCCAGCCCCTTGCGGAGCGCCACTAGTTCCTCGCGCAGCTGTTGCAGACGGTCTATCACTTCCGTCACATTCTGGGCACCTTCCTTATTCTTTTTGATAATCTCGCGCGCAGCGGCAATCTTCAGTCCGCGCACCTTGACCAGATTATGCACCAGGCGCACCGCTTCGATATCCTCCTGCGTGTACTGCCGCACATTTCTGCCGGCTTTTTTGGGGGCGATTGTCGGAAATTCCTTCTCCCAATAACGCAGCAAAGTTTCCGTAACGTCAAACATTTCCGCCACCTCGCTAATCGAATAATAAAGCTTAAGTTTTTTATTGGGATTCAATGCCATATTTATCCTCGTTCCTATAAATCGTTTTCAATTCTTTTCCTTGCAAAAGTAAGCAAAACAAGCTATCTTTGCAACAGAATGTATAAGAATATTAAACACTTTAAGACAAAAATAAGATGACTGCAAATGAAATTCGCGACTCGTTCAAGAAATTCTTCGAGTCAAAAGGACACCTCATTGTCCCATCAGCACCAATGGTCATTAAGGATGACCCGACACTGATGTTTACCAATGCTGGTATGAACCAGTTTAAAGATATCATTTTGGGTAACCGCCCGGCAGTAAGCAAGCGATGCACCGACTCTCAGAAGTGTCTTCGCGTGAGCGGAAAGCACAACGACCTGGAGGAAGTGGGTCACGACACTTATCACCACACCATGTTCGAGATGCTGGGTAACTGGAGCTTCGGCGACTACTTCAAGAAAGAAGCGATTGAGTGGGCCTGGGAGTATCTGGTTGATGTGCTGAAAATCGACAAGACCAATCTTTATGCCACCGTATTTGAGGGAGCGCAGGAAGAAGGCCTGGAAAGAGACAATGAAGCGGCAGCCATCTGGGCACAGTTCCTGCCGGAAGATCATATCCTGAACGGAAACAAGCACGACAATTTCTGGGAAATGGGAGCTACTGGTCCTTGTGGTCCTTGCTCTGAAATCCACATCGACTTGCGTCCGGAAGAGGAAAAAGCCAAAGTTCCGGGAAGAGAACTCGTAAACAAAGACAATCCGCTGGTGATTGAAATCTGGAATCTGGTGTTCATGCAGTACAACCGCAAGGCTGACCTATCACTCGAGCCGCTGCCTGCCAAGGTTATCGACACCGGTATGGGCTTTGAGCGTCTGTGTGCCGTAATGCAGGGCAAGCGTTCCAACTACGACACCGACGTGTTCCAGCCTATCATCAAAGTAATCGGCGAGTTGTCAGGATGCCAGTATGGCGAGGACCCGAAAAAGGATGTTGCCATGCGCGTTGTGGCCGACCACTTGCGTACCATTGCCTTCTCTATCGCCGACGGTCAGTTGCCAAGCAATGCCAAGGCCGGTTATGTAATCCGTCGTATCCTGCGCCGCGCCGTACGCTACGGCTACACTTTCCTCGGACAGAAGGAAGCCTTCATGTATAAACTGCTTCCGGTGCTGATTCAGGAAATGGGCGGCACTTATCCGGAACTGGAGGCTCAGAAGGTTCTGATCTCCAAGGTGATGAAAGAGGAAGAGGATTCTTTCCTCCGCACTCTGGAAACCGGTATCCGTTTGCTGGACCGCGTGATGGAAGAGACCAAGGCTGCCGGCAGCAATACCATCAACGGTGTGCAGGCATTTACTCTGTTCGACACTTACGGATTCCCGCTCGACCTGACCGAACTGATCTGCCGCGAGAATGGCATGACAGTAGACGAAGAGGCCTTCAACGCAGAAATGCAGAAGCAGAAAGAGCGTGCCCGCAATGCGGCTTCCGTAGAAACCGGCGACTGGGTAATGCTGAAGGAAGGCGAAACAGAATTCGTAGGTTGGGACTACACCGAATATGAATGTCAGATTCTGAAATACCGTCAGGTAACCCAGAAGAAGCAGACTCTGTTCCAGATTGTGCTCGACAAGACTCCGTTCTATGCCGAGATGGGTGGACAGGTTGGTGACCGCGGTGTGCTCTGTTCAGAATTCGAGACTATTGAAATCATCGATACCAAGCGTGAGAACAACTTGCCGATCCACTTGTGCAAGCAGTTGCCTCAGCATCCGGAAGCTCCGTTCATGGCATGTGTAGATGTTGACCTGCGCAATGCGAGCGCTGCCAACCACACAGCCACTCACCTGCTCGACCAGGCACTGCGCGAGGTGCTGGGCACTCATGTAGAGCAGAAGGGTTCTCTGGTTACTCCGGAATACCTGCGTTTTGACTTCTCTCACTTCCAGAAAGTGACCGACGAGGAGTTGCGCGAGGTAGAAAGAAAGGTTAATGCCAAGATCCGTGCCAACATTCCATTGCAGGATCACCGCGATATGCCGATTGAAGAGGCTAAGGAACTGGGTGCTATCGCCCTGTTCGGTGAGAAATACGGCGACAAGGTGCGCGTGGTTCAGTTTGCCGACAGCGTAGAGTTCTGCGGCGGTTGCCACGTAAGCGCTACCGGAAAGATCGGTATGGTGAAAATCATGAGCGAAAGCTCTGTTGCTGCCGGTATCAGACGTATCGAGGCCATCACCGGAGAAAAGGTTGAGAATATGCTTTACACCATCGAGGATACTCTGGCCGAGCTGAAGGGCATGTTCAACAACGCACCGGATGTGAAGGCTGCTGTCATCAAGGCTATCGAAGAGAACAGCGCCCTGAAGAAGCAGATGGACGACATGGTACGCGAAAAGGCTGCTCAGGCAAAACAGCAGCTGATTCAGAACGCTACTCTGGCCAACGGCATGCACATCTTCAAGGGAATCCTTCCTCTGCCGGCTGATGCCATCAAGGATATCGCCTTCCAGTTGCGCGCCGAGCAGGAGAATGCTCTGGTAGTTATCGGTAGTGTATTCGACAACAAGCCAATGCTTACAGCTGCTGCATCCGACTCTTTGGTTAAGGAGCAGGGGGTTCATGTAGGCAAGGCCATCCGCGAAGCTGCCAAACTGATTCAGGGTGGCGGTGGCGGTCAGCCTCACTTTGCAACTGCCGGCGGTAAGAATGCCGACGGATTGAGCGCAGCCGTAGACAAACTGATTGAACTGGTTTGCTAAAAATCAAGATATAATCCTCAGGGAGAAAAAGAGAGGGGCCCTGCCGCATGCGGCAGGGCCCCTCTTGTTATTTCAGCACTTCGTACAGACTTTGAAAAATCATCAGGATGACTTTTCAAAAACATCGAAATGAATGCAACCATTCATTGGGATGAAATTCAGCACCGGTCACTCTTCTTCAATCATGCGGAACAGACGCGGCGACATGCCGGTTACATTCTTGAAGAAACGCCCGAACTTGCTCTGGTCCACAAAACCCAGTTCCTGACTCACTTCCTTGATACTCTTATTGGTGAAATAAAGCATCTTTTTGGCTTCGGTAATCAAAGGTTCGTCAATCCAATAGGTAAAGTGGCAACCGCTCACCTCTTTGATTACGGCCGAAAGATATTTCGGGGTCAGGTCCAGTTCCTCGGCATAGAACACCAACTTGCGCTCGTCCAGAAAATGCTTCTCCACCAGTTTCATAAAATCGTAGAACACCTGTTCCTTACGCGTCGGCACCAGCAAGGCCTTGGGATTGTTCACCCAATAGAGCTCCATATCTCGGAGCAGCATCATCTCCAGGATGCGCTGCACCATGCTTTGGTCAAAAGCGTTGGCCGACAAGGCGCGCTGTTTCAAGGAACGATAGAACCCCTGCTGCGCGATATGATGCTCCTCAGAACACAGGGTCTTGTAATATTTGTTGATGCGGTCATGCGGACCCAGATTAAAACCGACCTCATCAAACAGGCGTTGCACCATATTTCCGCCTACCACAATGCAATAATATCTTAAATCCTCGGAATGGTCAATCGTCCGGATAAAGCATCCCTGCATCAGTACCAGAAAGTCCTTCGGACCGAGCTCCACCTCATGTCCGTTGATGTCCAAATGACAAGAACCGGACAGGATATGCACGCAATACATTTCTGTGGCTGAGGTCATTCTGCGGAGTTTGTTCCAATTGTCCGTAATATTTCGTTCTGAATTGTCCGCAATGGAGAAATCGTCGTTTATCGTGTAGCGAAAGTAAGCCATCAAACACCTATTGTTTTGAAAATCATTATCATGAGCCCCGAAATAGAATCCGGAAACGGAAATGCAAAGATAATGATTTTATAGAAAAAAACGGGTGAGTGATGCCATATTGTAGACACATTTTTTCCCCTACTGAAGCTGGCTCTTGGGCCAGTTGACCAGATACACGCGTTCGCGGGCTCGCGTCAGGGCCGTATAGAGCCAGCGGGTATATTCCTCGACCGACTGGTCCTCACCCACATAGCCCTGGTCGATAAACACACGCTCCCACTGTCCGCCCTGTGCCTTGTGGCAGGTCATGGCATAGGCAAACTTCACCTGAAGGGCATTGAAAAGCTGGTCGGACTTGATTTTCTTCAGGCGTTCCTTTTTGTTTGTCACCTCGGGATAGTCTTCCCAGACAGAATGAAAAAGATGGTCGGATTCGGTGCGTGTCAGAGCCGCAGCCTCACTGGTCAGTGTGTTCAGGATAACGGTGGCTTCAAGTTCAATCTGTCCGTAATCCGGAAACTCCAGAAGCACATCGGCAAAATCAAATCCATAAATATTCCGCTGATGCCGCACCTTGCGCACCGTGGCCACATCGCCATTGGCAATAAAGTCCAGTCCGGAAGTTTTCCGGGTGTCCTCATCCACCCAGAAATAGTTGTTCTTGGCCACCAGCAGACGGTCGCCACTTGTCAATAATTCCTCACGGCCCAGAATACGCCCGCGGATGCCCTGATTGTAAATATTTGCGCGCTTGTTGGAACGGGTCACCACAATGGTTTCCTCGATGCCGCACTGATAGTAGGCCTGCTCCAGTTCTTCAATCAGCGTTTCGCCGGAGATGGACACAATGTCCGGAAATCCGCTCACCCGCAACTGGGGCAAGGCCGACTCTCCCTCCGAAAAAAGAAAGCGGCGCAAGGCACTGGCATTCCACAAAATGCCGGACTCGGACATCTGGCGGTGCACTCCAGTCAGCCGGGCGGGAACAACCGTCAGTCCATATCCTTCCAGACGCGGCACAGACAGGGCCGGGCTGTCCAGCACACCCACCGGCGGCAGCTGGGCATCATCTCCAATCAGCACCAGCCGGCATCCCTTGCCCGAATAGACAAAACGCATCAGGTCGTCGAGCAGATGCCCCGTTCCGAACGAGGCTCCTTCCCCGCTCTCGGCATTGGAAATCATGGAAGCCTCATCCACAAAAAACACGGCATTCTGATAAAGATTGACGTTCAGCGAAAAGCCGTCCATCGTGCCGTCGAACGCCTTCTGCCGGTAGATGCGGCGGTGAATGGTATAGGCCGCACAGCCCGATGCCTTGGAAAAGACCTTTGCCGCCCTGCCGGTAGGTGCCAGAAGCACCACCTTCTGCTTAAAATCCTGCAATGCCCGGATGACGGTTCCGATCAGTGTGGTCTTTCCGGTACCGGCATATCCCTTGAGCAGAAACAGGCTGTTTGACTCCGCACCCAGAAGAAAATCCACCAGCAAATGCAACACTTCGCTCTGTTCAGATGTCAACGAGAATGATATTTTATCTTTAATGTAGCATTCCAAATCCCTATTTATCATATTTCAACATAAAAAAATGAGAGAAAAGTCGAATATTAAATTTATTTATTCTATTTTTGCGATGCGAATGTAATAAATAAAAGTATAAATAATCATGAAAAAAGTAATTAATCTTGTTTTAGGTCTCTGTGCCCTTGCACTGCTTTACCTCTGCTACAGCAGTATTATGGAGCCTATAAACTTCAACAAAGAAAAAGAAATGCGTGAAGCTGCTGTAAAAGAACGTCTTATCCAGATCAGAGATGTTGAAGAGCAGTACCGTTTGCAAAAAGGCGAATTCTGTGACAGTTTCCCTGAACTGATTGCCTTTATCAAGGACGGTAGAGTGCCTTTCATCAACAAGGTGGGCGAACTTACCGACGAGCAGATGGAAAAGGGTCTGACTGAAGCAAAAGCTGCCGCTATCGTAAACAGCGGAGACGCTGCTGCCATCGCAGCCAACGGTTTGCAGAACTTCCGTCGTGACACAGTCTGGACCGCACTGGCCGACACACTCTTCGGAAAAGGCTTCGTAGCAGATTCTATCCAATACATTCCTTACAGCAACGGTAAGAAATTCGAATTGGAGAAGAGCGTTGTTACCAACAAGTCAGGTACAGTACAGAACGTAATGGAATGCCGCGCTACTTATGATGATTATCTGCAGGGCCTGAGCGCTCGTGAAGTAGCCAACCTGAAAGACTTTGCCGACAAGACAGAGCGCTATCCGGGTTTGAAGATTGGTGACCTCTACACAGCAAACAACAATGCAGGAAACTGGGAATAAATCAAACAATCCATATAGCCTATCCATCCGTTTTCACACGGATGGATTTTCTTTTTTTATCTGTAACCCTCAATCGGACAAGAACTTTCTGAGAAAAGATTTTGCGGTCACAGAAAAGGATTCCCTGCCTTCTGCCCTATCGCAGGCACTCGAGGAATATGCCCCGCTGCAGGAACGGAAATACACCATCGTATCGGCTCTGTTCCACGGTCCGGTGAGCCGGGTGCCTTTGGAACTGTTCCATAAAGAACGGCGACAGGCTCTCTTCGAACTCGTATGCCCGCTGCCGCCGGAACACAATATCCATTACAATATCCTGCCTCACCTGGAAGTGGCCGACTTGTTTGCCATCCCGCAAGCCCTGGAACAGATTCTGCTGAGGCATTTCCCCACCATACATTTCTACGCGCGCAACTCCATGATTCTGGAGCGTTCGGTGGCACGCACGGCATTGGAGCAGCCGGCTGCACTGCATGTTTATCTCAACGGCAAAAGTCTGTTCCTGTTCCGCTATCGGGACAAGAAGCTTGAATTTACCAACGAATATGCCGTATCGGCCGCACAGGATGCCCTGTACTACATTCTGAATGTATGGAAAATGCTGGGCATGAACGCCCAGACTGATACCTGCGTGGTGATACAGCCGGAAAACGGACCGCAACAAACGGTGGAGGAACTGGCACACTATCTGAGGAACATTCAGGTAGCAGACATGAAGGCCTGGTTCGGACAAGCTCCCCTGGCCTCAATCAAGAACATACCATTTGACATCTTATCATTACTACTAAACGGTTTCTAGCAATGAGAATCATAACAGGAATATACAAAGGACGCCATTTTGACGTGCCGAGAAACTTTAAGGCACGCCCCACGACTGATTTTGCCAAAGAGAATCTGTTTAATGTGCTGAACGGATACTTGGATTTTGAGGAAACAAACCGGGCACTGGACCTGTTTTCCGGCACCGGAAGCATCACTTATGAACTGCTGTCAAGAGGATGCCAGCACGTGACTTCAATCGAAAAGGACCCGATGCACTATAAATTTATCCTGAAGGTTCTGAAAGACCTGAAAGCGGAAAACTGCCAGCCTTGCTGCCTGGATGTGTTCCGATATCTGAATCTCTGCAAGGAATCGTTCGACTTCATCTTTGCCGATCCTCCCTACGCCCTGAAGGAACTGGACAAGCTGCCGGATCTTGTCTTTGAGAAGAAGCTGCTTGCACCCGACGGACTGTTTGTGCTGGAACACGGAAAAGACAAGAATTTCAGCGACCATCCTTGCTTTGTGGAACACCGCACTTATGGCAGTGTAAACTTCTCTTTCTTTAAAGCAAAGGAGACAACAAACGAATAAACGACTCACCCAGATGCCGCCACTTGGACCGCTCTTCCCAGGAATGCAGGTTCAACAGGCGGCACTTGTTTTGGTCCTCCAAAAAGATCCGCTTCATCACCAACGCCATCTTGCGGTCGAAAATAAAGGCGTTTACCTCAAAATTATGCTCCAGACTGCGGAAGTCCATATTCGTAGAACCGCACGAACTCAACGAGTCATCACTCACCCAGGTTTTGGCATGCAGGAAGGTATCCTGATACAGATACACACGCACTCCGGCCTTCATCACATCCATCAGATAAGAACGTGAAGCCCAGGTGAGCAACTTCGTATCTGCCCGTTCGGGAATCATCAGACGCACATCCACGCCCGACAGAGCTGCGGTCTGCATGGCATAAAGCAAACGGTCGGTGGGCATAAAGTAAGGACTCTGGATGAAACAGTATTTCTTGGCCCGGAGCAGAGCCAGCACCATTCCCTGCATGATGTCCTGCCAGGTATTCATGGGCATGGAAGTGACAATCTGCACCAAAGCAGACTTGCCCGATCTCATCATCGCATCGCCCACATAACCTGTAAACTGAAATTCAGAGGGGTAATAGCAGGCATCGGTGATCAGTTCTTCCTGAGCAACATACCAGTCGGCCAGAAACGCACGTTGCAGTCCGCACACGGCACTGCCTTCTATCCGCAAATGACTGTCCCGCCAGGCCAGTCTGTTTCCCTGATTATAAAAGTAGCGGTCTGCCAGATTCATGCCGCCCACATAGCCTATCCCGCCGTCGATCACAACGATTTTGCGATGATTCCGGAAGTTCACCTTACTGGTAAATTTCGGGAAACGCACCGGCATGAAAACCGCCACCTCAATACCCTTGGACTTCATGCGCTCAAAAAATGCATTACGCACCTTCCAACAGCCCACATCATCATAGACCACACGTACCTTGACACCCTCGGCCACCTTTCGGGCCAGTTCATCCAAAACAAGGTTTCCCACACGGTCGTCTTCCCAAATATAGAACTCCAGATGAATGTGATGCCGTGCCCTGCGGATATCTTCAATCAGAGCCGACAACAGGTCCTGCCCGCGCACATACAGATTCAGCTGATTCTCGGGATAAGGGAAAGCCATGCTCTGCCGGCGGAACAGATTGATGAGCTGACGGTGCTCCTCGGGAATATCGGGCACCTGCATCCGGAAATAACGATAGGCTGAGCGGCGGGCCAGCTGTATGGCACAGGTCCTGCTGATCAGTACATTCTTCTTATGGTTGCGCCCGAAAAAGAAATAAATGATCAGGCCCAGAACAGGCAAAGAAGACACAACCAGAATCCATGCAATCGTTTTGACCGGTTGCCGATTGTCCAGTACAATCACCAAAACGGTGCTGCATACAATCAGTAAATAGATGACCGTAAAAGTTACATATAGAAATGTTGCCAGCTCCATAAACTTGTGTTTTACCTAGGAAAAGGCAAACTTACAAAAAAAGCCCCACTAAAGAAAAATAATCCCCAAAAAATCCGGCCCGATTCTGAACAGGATTTTTTGGGGATTATCATCGGTTATCAAAACTATCTAGGACCACCGAAACCTAATGGTGCCGGACCTCTGTGTCCGCCAGGACCTCCACCGGGGCCCATAGGCATTCCGGCACGTCCTTCCTTACCTCCCATCAGGTTCAGACGGTAAATGAAGTGAACCATCACATAGCTGTTGATGGCGTTGGTCCAGGAATCCCGGCGCTCCAAAGCCGACAGCGTACGGCTGATGTTGCTTCTCTGGCGCAGGATATCATACCACTGCACACTCACGGTTGCGGCATTTCCTTTCAGGAAGCTCTGTGACAGCTGAGCGTTCCAGATCAGTTCGTTGGTATTCATGGAAGCATCGTTGTAACCACGACGGCTCTCTTCGGTCAAGTCTGTAGACAGACTCATGTTCCAAGGCATGTTGATAATGGCGCTTGCTCCATAAGAGAAGGTGTAGGTATCCAGATTGGCGTTCTCCTGAATATCATTGCGGGCATGCTGGTAGTTGATGTTTCCGTTTACTCCCAGATCCAACAGGTCATTTCTGAAATTCAGATTCAGGCGTTCACCCAGATTCCATGAGCGGGTAATGCTCTTTTGCGTCTGCTTCAGGATTTCATCGGCAGTGATTGTAGCATACACGTCCTTAAAGTCGGCATTTGAACTGACGTAACCCACCTCATTGTTATAACGTACATTGGTAAAGGTGCTGATGTTGAAGTATTTCTTCTCACCCAAAGCGGTGTTGAACATCACCATACCGCTGGTATTCCAGTTACCGTTGATATTCATCGGCATGGACAGCGTCTTACCGGTAGCCTCATCATACAACATCGCTGTGCTGATGCTGTTGTTTACCATCTGTGCATTCATGTGGAACACCCATCCGCGCTGCAAATCCGGAATGTAGTTGTTGTAGAACATAAAGAAGGTATTTGTCCACGATGGCTTCAAGCCCGGATTACCGCGTGAGATAGACAGCGGATTGGAATCGTCCACCACATCCAGCAAATTGGTCATGGAAGGCTGTCCGGCGCGACCAGAATAACGGAAGCGCACCATACTGGTCTTAGAAATCTTATATCTCAAGTCCACACGGGGTGCCCAGTTGAAAACCTGTCGTACGACACTGGTATCCATATCACCCTTCTGGTAATCCATATAAGTCTTCTGAGGCTGGAAGGAAACTCCGGCATTCAACTTAAATTCACCCAGACGATAGCGGAACATCGCATTAGCCTCCTGATTGTACTCTGTGTAAGTAGCATACTGACTGTTGCGATAGTTCTTGCACAGTTCCAGAAAATCTTCGCCGGGAACAAATGTCAACGGGAATCCGTCGGCCTGATACTTCAAGAACTGCTCAAACTGCTCATCGTCATCGGCAGCCTTTGCCAGCAGAGAGTCCAGAGAATACATGGTGCGGTCTGAATCCGAATAACGGTACTGGAACTTATAGCTGAACTGCAAGTTGGCTCCTGTAAAGATCGGTTCGCTGTAACTCAAGTCAGCACTGTAGTTATAGGACTTCGAAGGATTCAGATTATATTGATGATTATAATCTTCGCGGGCATCCTGCAAATAGTAATTGGTTCTGGACTTGCTGAAAGATGTGCTCTCAGAATCGGAATAACCACCGTTCAATCTCAAGGTGATATTTCTGCCGGTGCTGTTCAAACGACGGTTGATCATCAACATTCCGTCGAACGATCTGCTGTCCGAATTGGAACTTCCTTCATTCTTGTTCTGGTTCACCACCGCAGAATCTGCAAAAAGCTTGCTCAAATCATCCTTCAGCGGGTTGGTAACATACGCATAAGGATCCTCATTGAAAGTCAACGAAAGACTATTGCTGTTGCTGTAATTCTTGGAATAAGAGAAGTTCGGACGGAACATGATTCGGGTCATGGTATCCGGACTCCACTGCAAACGGAGATTGGCGTTGATATTGGTTGCTCCGCTTAAAGAGCGGTCCTCGCTGTTTCCAAAAGAACTGGAACTGCCAGAAGACAGGAATCTTTCAGAGTTTACTGTAGACCAGTTGTCCGTATTTCTAAAAGAATAGCGCACATTACCGTTGATCTCAAAGGCACCGGCTTCGCGGTCTTTCTTTCCATTTTCCCAAGCAAAGTTCAAACCCACCATCTTACTGGTGACCTGACCACTGTTACCTCCACCAAAACCGCGGAATCCGCCACCCGGGAATCCCTGATCATTGGTGTTGTTGATAGAACCGATCAAAGACATCTGCAGGCGGTCCGTAAAACGGTTGACCATCACCTTACCGGTATAACGGTTCTCAGTACCATATCCCAAATCCGTATTGGTCATCCATCCCTGATTCATTCCCTTCTTGATGGAAAGGTCGAGCACCGTTTCCTCCTCACCGTCGTCAATACCGGTCATCTTGGAGTAATCGCTCTGCTTGTCGTAAGCCTTGATCTTATCAATGATGTTGGTAGGCAGGTTCTTCATGGCCATCTTGGTATCATTGTCGAAGAACTCTTTTCCGTCCACCATGATCTTCTTCACTTCTTTTCCGTTAATCTTGATGGTACCATCCTCCTCGACTTCCGCACCGGGCAGTTTCTTCACCAGCTCTTCCAGGGCAGAACCCTCGGGCACTCGGTATGCCGAGCTGTTATAGACAAAGGTGTCTTCCTTCATTTCCACCTTCGACAGGCGGGCGGTTACCTCTGCTCCTTTCAGCAAAACCGAATTCACTCTCAAAGTGATCTGGCCCAAAGCAACCTTAGGTGTTTGTGTTGTCAGTGTCAAATTCTTGTAGACAGTCCGGTATCCCATAAAGGATACACGCAAGATGTACGAACCACTTTTGGCCGACAGCCTAAATTTACCATTCATGTCTGTATTCACACCCGTAGCCAACGTGCTGTCGGCTTTCAATAATGCCACCGAAGCCGAAGCCATCGGTTCGTTCAGTTCTCCATCCATAATGGTTCCGCTCACAGCAATCTTTTGTGCGGATACCTGAAAAGCAATCCATGCCAGAAGGAGAAACATACCCAGTTTCTTCATAATTTTGTCGCTATTTTTAATTCTATTCTTTGCCCGTTATGACATGGCAAAACGCACAAAGTTTAAAACAGAATGTGTCATTTAACAAAAAAAAACGAACGAACTAAAATAAAATGTTCCGCTTCCCTAGCAATATTGTTTATCTTTGCTATCCGAAACAAGTTTGAATCATTCGTTATGAAAAAGCAAGATGTTATCATTTCCAGGAACCTGGAGCAAAGCCTCGAGGAGGCCATTGCCCGGTGTCCACACGACCGTCTGTTCATCCTGACAGACGAAACCACACAAACACAATGCTGGCCCGTCATCAGCAACTTTACCTGCCTTCAGGAGGCTCAACATATCACCATCCGTCCAACAGACGATCATAAGGATCTGGAAAGTCTGGCTCATGTATGGAGCGAGCTGGGCCGGTTGGGCGGAACGCGCCATTCTCTGCTGATCAACCTCGGTGGCGGTATGGTTACCGACCTGGGCGGTTTTGCCGCTTCGACATTCAAGCGGGGCATTGCCTACATCAATATCCCGACAACACTGCTCGCTATGGTCGATGCTTCGGTGGGCGGAAAGACCGGCATCAACTTCAACGGTCTGAAAAATGAAATAGGTGTGTTCAATCCGGCATCAACTGTCATTCTGGACACCGAGTTTCTGAAAACCCTCGACCGCGCAAATCTCTGCTCCGGCTATGCCGAAATGCTCAAACATGGCCTGATCAGCAACGAAGAGAACTGGAACGAACTGCTTCGGTTTGACTTGGACAACGTGGATTACAAGAAACTGCAAGACATGGTGGCCACCAGCGTAGCCATCAAGGAGCGTGTTGTGGAAGAAGATCCGTTTGAACAGGGCATCCGCAAGGCCCTGAATCTGGGACACACCGCCGGCCATGCTCTGGAGAGTCTGGCCATGAAAGAAGAACGCACCGTGCTGCACGGTTATGCCGTGGCCTGGGGACTGGTTTGCGAACTGTATCTGAGCACACTCAAGGCCGGTTTCCCGAAAGAGAAGATGCGTCAGGCCATTTATTATATCAAGGAGTACTACGGTACATTCCCTTTTACCTGCAAGGAATATGATCAGATATATGAGCTGATGACCCACGACAAAAAGAATACTTCGGGCCATATCAATTTCACCCTGCTGGGAGAAGTCGGAGATATCCGGATCAACCAGACGGCCGAAAAGGAAGACATCTTCCAGATGCTCGATTTCTATCGTGAAGTAATGGGATGCTAACCCGTAGGAACCAAAATACAGAACAAGAAACACGCGCCATCAGCCAGAAAGAATCATTTTTTCTGAGGGAGAAGATTTTTCTCAGAAAAAATGATTGCTTCACGAAAGAAATCGCTACATTTGCAAGGCAATGCGGTAGTAACTCAGTGGTAGAGCGTTGGCTTCCCAAGCCAAAAGTCGCGGGTTCGAATCCCGTCTACCGCTCATCGGAAAATGCAACCTGTTGTCGTTCTTCAGGTTGCATTTCGCATTTCTGAAAACTTAAACTTACTGACCATGAAACTGCTTAAAACCATCACAACTTTAGCCCTCTGCTTCCTTGCATACAGTCCGCTAAACGCGCAACAACCCGACTACAAACTCGTATGGAAAGAGAATTTCCGCGGACGGAGCATTAACGAAAAATATTGGAGCAAGATTCCGAGAGGAGGCTCCGACTGGAACCGTCACATGTCGGCACACCCCAGTCTGTATGAAGTGAAACAAGGCACCGCCCGCCTTTACGGCAGAGTAAACGAGGGCATTGCCCCCGAAGACACGGCACGCTATATCACCGGAGGCATCTTTACCAAAGGCAAAAAGACACTCACTTACGGCAAGGTGGAAATCAAAGCCCGCCTGCAAGGGGCACGAGGAGCATGGCCGGCCATCTGGATGCTGCCGGAAAACGGCAAGTGGCCCGACGGCGGAGAAATTGACATCATGGAACGGCTGAATCACGACAGTATCGCCTATCAGACCGTGCATTCCTATTATACCTTCGTACTGAACGAGAAAAAGAATCCGCGTCCGGGAGGCATCGGCCGGATTGATCCGGATGACTATAACATATATGCCGTGGAGATTCTGCCGGACAGCATCGTGTTCTCCATCAACGGCCGCCATACGCTCACCTATCCGCGCATTGAAACGAACAAAAAGGGGCAATATCCTTTCGGCACTCCTTACTATCTGCTCATCGACATGCAGATTGAAGGCAGCTGGGTGGGCAAGGCCAATCCGGCAGAATACCCAGTACGCATGGAGGTGGACTGGGTGAAGTTCTATGAGCTGAAGGAGTAAAGCCTTTTTCCGTTCCAGCATAAAGGCAAATGAAGCAACCGGAATGATTTGTGCGTCTTCAAAACGGAGGAACAAGATTATTTCCTCATCACGGGACAAAGCATAGCTACGGCAATACTTTAAGAACCGTTCTTTGAGTGTACGAAATAAAGGGACATTATCGGTTTCCGGATGACTCAAAAACAAAAGACGGAAACCATCTGAAAAAAACATCCTGATGATTTTTCAAAAACATGGAAGTGTTTTGAAAATTTCATTGGGATGGTTTTTTCGTATTCTACAAATAATTAAAAATCAACGCATTACAGAAGAGTAGATTTCATTGAATATCATTTTCTGAAATATGTACAAAGCATCATGCTTCGAACCGGATTGCAAATTACTCTTACGCACAGCAATCAAAAGAAAAGTTTCAGGACAGAAAAACAAAAAAGCATCAATAATCATCAGATTATCAATGCTTTTCCTACTGTCGGGATGACTGGATTCGAACCAGCGACCACTCGCCCCCCAGACGAGTACTCTAACCGGACTGAGCTACATCCCGTTTTGCGAGTGCAAAAATATATATTCTGTTTGAATTATGCAAATAAATTCCTACTTTTGTATGCGTAAACAGATCGTTATATTCGAAGTATCAATCATGCAATATCAGATAACAGCACCACAAACACTTACCGGCACCATAACCCTGCCGGCCAGCAAAAGCATCAGTAACCGGGCGCTCATCATCAGCGCTTTAGGACACAATAACCAGACACCGCAGAATATCTCAGTATGCGACGATACGGACGTCATGGTACGGGCTCTGAAAGAGATGCCGCAAACCATTGATATCGGCGCCGCAGGCACAGCCATGCGCTTCCTCACGGCCTACCTGGCCGTCACTCCGGGACAGCATATCATTACGGGTACCGAGCGCATGAAGCACCGCCCTATCGGTATTCTGGTAGATGCCTTGCGCACTTTGGGTGCGAAAATCAGCTATGTGGAGCAGGAAGGTTTTCCGCCGCTCGACATTCAGGGAGCACCGTTCGAGGGGGGAAGCATCGCACTGCCGGGTAACGTGAGTTCACAATATATCTCGGCCCTGCTGATGATCGGTCCCACCATGCAGCGCGGCTTACAGCTTCACTTGCAGGGCGACATCATCTCCCGCCCGTACATTGATCTGACATTGAAAATGATGCGCGACTTCGGTGCCGACGCCCGCTGGACGGGAGCACAGGAAATCACCGTAGCCCCGCAACCGTACCGCTCTACGGACTATCTCATCGAGAACGACTGGAGCGCCGCTTCCTACTGGTATCAGATGGTGGCGCTGAGCCGCGACCCGCAGGCAGAAATCCTGCTGCCGGGCCTGTTTGCCGACAGCGCGCAGGGCGACTCCCATGTGGCCGAACTGTTCCGTACCTTGGGCGTGGGCACAGAATTCCGCACGTTGGCCGACGGCAGCACTGCCGTGCGCCTCTTCAAACAGGGAGAGCCGGCAGCGCGCATGGAGCACGACTTCATCAATCAGCCGGATCTGGCACAGACGTTCGTAGTGACTTGTTCCCTGCTGGGCATTCCGTTCCACTTCAAGGGCTTGCAGAGTCTGAAGATCAAGGAAACGGACCGTATTACGGCACTGATCCGCGAGATGGGCAAGTTGGGCTTTGTCATCGGGCAGGCAAACGACTCGGAGATGTTCTGGAACGGCGAACGTTGCCCGAAGGACGAGCAGAGCGGCATTGACACGTACGAGGACCACCGCATGGCGATGGCCTTTGCCCCGGCAGCTCTGGTCCTGCCGGAAGTGCGGATCAACAATCCACACGTAGTGAGCAAATCTTATCCCCAGTATTGGAACACCCTGCAACAGGCAGGTTTTAAAATAACAGAAGCATGTTTATAGTTTATTGTTTGATTGCCCTGGCGGCCCTGACCGTTATCGCTTTGATAGCCGGTTTCTTCCACAACCTTTATCTGCGCCGCAAAGTGGAGCGCGGAGAACTGGACAAGATGCCCGAAGTGAAGCAGGTGGATCAGGAGTGCTGCGGACAGCATGAGGTGTGTGAGAAGGAAAGTCTGCTGGCAGCTGTCAGCAAACAGATTGAATATTACAACGATGAGGAACTGGACCGCTTCCGCGGACGCGAAGGCGACCAGTATGAAGAAACGGAGGTGGAGGAATTCCGCGAAGTGCTCTACACGATGAAGGACGACGAAGTGGCCGGATGGGTGCGCAGCCTTCAGTTGCGCGGTGTGGAGCTGCCGGACGTGCTCAAGGACGAAGTGTTCCTCATCGTGGGCGAAAGACGCATGTCATAATGGAAATACTGCAATATACATTTTTTCAGAATGCCCTGCTGGGCAGTCTGCTGGCCAGTATTCTGTGTGGCATGATCGGCACGTACATCGTTACCCGCCGCCTGGTGTTTATCAGCGGTGGCATCACGCACGCTTCGTTTGGCGGTGTGGGCCTGGGGGTTTATTTCGGTTTCCCGCCCCTGCTGGCGGCGGCAGTCTTTGCCGTACTATCGGCATTCGGCGTGCAGTGGTTCCGCAAGCAGCGCGACATGCGTGAAGATTCGGCCATCGCCATATTCTGGACACTGGGTATGAGCGTCGGTATCATTTGCAGTTTCCTGTCTCCGGGATTCATGCCCGACCTCTCGTCGTTTCTCTTCGGCAATATCCTGACGATCACCACGGCCGACCTGTGGGCGTTGGGAGTGCTCACCGTCATCGTGGCCGTTTTCTTCGCCCTGTTTCTGCGAAGCATCGTAGCCATCTCTTTCGACAGCGAGTTCGCCCGTTCGCGTCATCTGCCGGTCACGCTCTTTGAATACACCCTCATGGCACTCATCGCCCTGACCATCGTGGCCACACTGCGCATGGTGGGCATCGTGCTGGTGATGTCGCTGCTGACCATTCCGCCTACCACGGCCAATATTTTCACGCACAGCTACCGCAACATCATTTTATTGTCTATGTTCATCGGCAGCCTGAGCTGTCTGGGAGGACTGTTCCTCTCCTATCAGTATAACATACCGTCGGGAGCGTCGATCATCTTCGTATCCATCCTGATTTATATGATCTGCAAGGCCGCATCGGCATTAATTCTCCGGAAAAAGGCAATAAATCCCTGATTTTTGGGTTTTCATTAAAAAGCAATATCAATTCTCTTGAAAAAAACAGCATTACATATCGTCTTTGTCGCTGCGGTTCTGGCACTGGCAGCCTGCTCCACGAAGAAAAACACTTCGGGAACTCGCTTCTACCATGCCATGACGGCGCGGTTCAACACGTTCTACAACGGCAACGAGGCCTACAAGTCGGGCGTTCTGGAGCAGGAGAAAGCGCATGTGGACAACTATAATGAGCTGCTCCCCATGTTCATTTCGCGCAACAAGAAAACGAGCACCACCGGCGAGGGTAGCTTCAAAACGGCCATCGAGAAATGCGAGAAAGCCATCAAGCAGCACTCCATCAAGACGCGGCCGGCCACCAATGTAAACAAAAAGAAGACAGCGGCCGACAAGGCTTACCTGGCGCGCAAGGAGTTCAACCCTTTCCTGAAACATGCGTGGATGCTTATGGGCAAGGCGCAGTTCCGCCAGGGACAGTTCATCGAGGCGGCTTCTACCTTTCAGTATATCACCCAGATCTATGCCACACAGCCCGAGATGCAGGCCGATGCCTATGCGTGGCTGGCGCGCTGCTACGTGCAACTGGACTGGCCTTATGATGCCGAAAATCTGTTTACACGCATCCAGCGGGATTCACTGGCCAAATACGGCACCCGGGAGCGCGATGCGTCGTATGCCGATTACCTGATCCAGACGCACCAGTATAAGGAAACGGTGCCTTATCTGATTTCGGCCATCAAAAATGAAAAGAGCAAGAAACAGAAGGCCCGTCTGAACTACCTGCTGGCTCAGGTTTATGAGCTGAACGGCGAACCGGCACTGGCTTATAATGCCTTGCGCAAGGTGATCCGCAGCAACCCGCCTTATGAACTGGAGCTGAGCGCACGGGTGAAGCAGAGCGAGGTGTCGCCGAAAGGGCAGTATCAACAAATGGTGAAAAAACTGCGCCGCATGGCGAAAAGCCAGAAAAACAAGGATTATCTGGACCAGATTTATTACGCGCTGGGTAATGTGTATCTCTCGGTACAGGATACCGTGCACTGCATCAGCGCCTATGAGCAGAGCGCACAGAAGAGTACCCGCAACGGGGTGGCCAAGGCCAATGTATTACTGCATCTGGCACAGCTGTACTGGGAGATGGAAGATTATGTCGAGGCGCAACGCTGCTATGCCGACCTGATCGGTATTCTGGACAAGGAGCATCAGGATTTTGCCGAAAGCGAGCGACGGGCCAAGATATTGGAGGCTCTGGCTCCGCACGTGGCGGCCGTAGAGCTTCAGGACAGTCTGCAGGAGCTGGCGCGCATGCCGGAAAAGGAGCGCAACGCGGCCATCGACCGGGTAATTGAAGCGCTGATTAAGAAAGAAAAGGAAGAGGCCAAAGAGCAGGCGCAACAGAATGCAGCCAATAACCAGCCGGCAACAGGAGCCACCGGCAACACGCAGCAGACCACCGGTCCGACCGGCAATCAGACGGGTATCGGCGGCATGGGTGCCGACCGGGGCAGCTGGTATTTCTACAACCCGATGCTGGTGCAGCAGGGTAAGAGCCAGTTCCAGAGAACCTGGGGACGCCGCAAACTGGAAGACAACTGGCGACGAAGCGACAAATCTACTTCCAGCAATAATGAATTTGAAGAGTATAACTACGACGAGGATGCGGCACAGAATGATTCGGTAGCCACGGATAGCATCGTCACGGAAACCGCTCCGGAGGAATTGAACGACTCGGCAGCCAACGATCCGCACAAGCGGGAATTCTATCTGAAACAGATTCCGTTCACTCCGGAACAGATAGCGGCTTCGGATGCCATCATCGGCGACGGACTGTATCAGGCGGGTGTCATCGAAATGGTGGACCTGAACAATTATCCGCTGGCACAGCGCACCTTGCTGCGGGCCTTGAATGATTATCCGGATTATGTGGAAATGGATATGCTGTATTATCAGCTCTTCCTGCTCTATCGCCGCATGAACCGCCCTGAAGAAGCGGAAGTGTATCGCCAGAAACTCATCGCCGAATATCCGCAAAACCGCTTTGCACAAACCTTAGCGAACCCGAACTACGAGCTTTTCGCACGCGAAGGACGGGCATTGGAAGACTCGCTTTATGCTGCGACCTACGGTCTGTATGAGGCTAACAACTATGCCGCCGTACTGGAAAACTTCCGCAAGGAACAGACCGACTTCCCCGAAGGGGCGCACTATCCGAAGTTCCTTTACCTGAAGGCGATGAGTGAACTCTACACCGGCGAGCGCGACTCGTTCCTGGTTTCCCTGCGCACGCTGATCCAGAAATATCCGAAAGAGGAGCTTACCGAAATGGCTTCGGCCATTGTCAAGGGTGTGGAAGAAGGACGCGCACTGAATAACAGCAAGTTCGATGCCGGAAGCATCTGGAGCCGCCGCGGTATGGCGCTGGCCGCAGATTCCACAGGCGGACAGGACACGCTCTCTACCGAACGCTACTGCAACTTTGTGTTCCTCATGGCTTATCCGAAGAACAGCCTCAACGAGGACCGCCTGCTCTATGAGCTGGCACGCTATAACTTCAGCAGCTTCCTGGTGCGTAACTTCGATATCGAGGTGACCGAAGACAACGAGATCGGCGAAATGATCGTGCGCGGATTCCTCAGCTTCGACGAGGCACATGCCTATACGCAAAAACTCTATACCAATCCGACCATGTCGGAGATTCTCAAGAAGGTGCGCGTTATCCTCATTTCCGAAGAGAATCTGAAACTGCTGGGCAAGGCCTTCAGCTTCGACGATTATGCCGCCTTCTACGAAAAGCATTTCGCTCCGCTCCAGATCAAGGAGGACTTGCGCCTGGACGAACCGTCGGAAATCCGTATCCGCACCGAGGAGGACTTCCCGGGAACGGAAAACGGCGAGACCGAGGACAAGTACAACGAGGACGAATATGGCTATGATTATTAACCGAGAAAAAGTGAATGGATATGAATAACGGTTCCCTGCTGTGGGTGGACGATGAGATAGAACTTCTGAAAGCCCACATCATTTATCTGGAAAAGAAAGGTTATCAGGTCACCACGGTGTCCAACGGCCAGGATGCTCTGGACTGCTGCAAGGACACGACCTTCGACCTCATCCTGCTCGACGAGAACATGCCGGGCCTCAGCGGTCTGGAAACCTTGTCGCGCATCAAGCTGATTTCTCCTTCCACGCCCGTAGTCATGGTGACGAAAAGCGAGGAGGAGAACATCATGGACCAGGCCATCGGAGCCAAGATTGCCGACTATCTGATTAAGCCGGTCAATCCGACCCAGATTCTACTGACCCTGAAAAAGAATATCCATAAAAAGGAAATCGTATCGGAGGTAACGCAGACTTCCTACCAGCAGGAATTCGGGCGCATCGGCATGCGCATCAACGATTCGCTCACCCTGGAGGACTGGAAGGAGGTCTACAAGGATCTGGTGTATTGGGAACTGGCGCTCTCCGAAGCGGACAGCAGCATGTATGAGATGCTGTGCATGCAGAAACAGGAAGCCAACCAGATGTTTGCCCGCTTCATCAAAAAGCATTATGAAGACTGGCTCACGGGCGATGACCGTCCGGTACTGAGCACGGATCTGTTCAAGACAGCTGTGTTCCCCGCTCTGAAACGGGATGAAAAGGTGTTTCTGCTCGTTTTCGACAACCTGCGCTTCGACCAGTGGAAAACCATCTGCTCGGAGATTTCGGACAGTTTCCTCATCGACGAACAGCTTTATTGCAGCATTCTGCCCACGGCAACGCAATATGCCCGCAATGCCCTGTTCTCGGGACTGATGCCTCTGCAAATTGCCCGTATGTATCCCGATCTGTGGGTGGATGAGGACGAAGAGGAAGGAAAGAATCTGAACGAAGAGGCACTCATCGCCGCGCATCTGGAGCGTTACCGCATCCGGAAATCGTTCAGCTATCATAAAATCAATGAGTCGGCCGGACTGGAGAAGCTGAATGCCCAGTTCCGTCAGCTGGAGCATCAGGACCTGAATGTGGTGGTGCTGAACTTTATCGACATGCTCTCGCATGCCCGTACGGAATCGCGTATGGTGCGCGAACTGGCTTCGAACGAAGCGGCCTACCGCAGCATCACTTCCAGCTGGTTCAAGCATTCTCCGGTGCGCGAACTGTTCCGTTTGCTGGCTGCCAGCGACTATACGGTGGTCATCACCACCGACCACGGAAGCATCCGTGTGGGCAACCCGACCAAGGTGGTGGGCGACCGTAATACGAACACGAACCTGCGCTATAAGCTGGGCAAGAACCTGAGTTATCAGGCACGTGATGTGTACGAAGTCAAGGACCCGCAGAAATTGCAGCTCCCCTCACCCAACCTGAGCACAACGTACATTTTTGCCACAGGCAATTATTTCTTTGCCTACCCCAACAACTATAATTATTATGTGTCTTATTATCGCGACACCTTCCAGCACGGAGGAATCTCCATGGAGGAAATGCTGGTGCCGCTGATTACATTAAAAGGAAAAAAACGATAAACCAATCAAATAAACAAGCATTATGGAAATCAAGATTCAATCATTGGAAGAGATACACGAAGCGGCACGCACCTTTATCCGCGAAATGGGCGACAACACCGTTTTTGCCTTCTACGGCAAGATGGGAGCCGGAAAAACCACGTTCATCAAGGCGGTGTGCGAGTGTCTGGGTGTGGAGGATGTGATCAACTCACCGACTTTCGCCATTGTCAACGAGTACCGCTCTGAAACCGGCGAACTGATTTATCATTTCGACTTCTACCGTATCAAGAAACTCGAAGAGGTGTACGACATGGGGTATGAAGACTATTTCTACAGCGGCGCGCTGTGCTTCATCGAATGGCCGGAACTGATCGAAGAGGTACTTCCGGGCAATGCCGTGAAGGTAGAAATCGAAGAAGCCGAAGACGGTTCGCGCGTGATCCGCTTCTAAACCGGTTTCAGCACACAAAATCAAAAAAGGTGCGTTCCGATGGTCATACCATCCGCGAACGCACCTTTTTTGATTATTTATTTATTCCTCTTCGTCGAGAGAATCACTGAATTCAGCCTCTCCCTGCACTACCCACAATACATCTTCGGGATCGAAGTCGCCGATTTTGTCCTTGTGAGCCTGTTCCACCACGTACTTCACAACCTCATCCAGATCGATGTCGATGAATCCCTCCTCGTCCGGTGCGGCATCCAGCACTCCGCTTGTGGCGTAATAGTCCACAATCACATCCAGGAAATAGTACAGTTCATCGTCTGTAAACTTTCCCTTGACGTCCTGTGGCAGATAATTCTTGATGAATTCGACTGTGCGTGCATCGTCAGCGGCGTCTTGCAGCAAGTCCTGTTCAAAATCTCCCATAAGAAACGAAATTAAAGAATAGCCTTGAGTTTTTCTTCGAAGGTAGCCTTCGGAGCGGCACCGACCTGCTTGTCTACCACTTCACCGTTCTTGATGAAAAGTACGGTAGGCACGTTACGGATACCGAAACGGGTAGCCAGATCGTCATTTTCCTCTACATCGCACTTGCCGATGATAGCCTGGCCTTCGTATTCTGTAGCCAATGCCTCGATATCCGGACCGATTTTCTTGCAAGGTCCACACCAGGTAGCCCAGAAGTCCAAAACGATAGGTTTGCCGGTTGCTACCAGTTCTTCAAAATTTGCGTCTGTAATTGCTAAAGCCATAATTTTCTATATTTATTGGTTTGTTGATTTACAAATATACTAATTAATTTTATAGGACAATGCGGGTTTGCTCTCAATAAATGAAATTAAATTCTTTTTTACAGAAACCTTCGTACTGCGCGAATGCATATTCAGATGCGTCTGCCCGTCGGAATCGGCAATCAGGAAATACAAATCCGAGTTGCCCGGACATTCGCGGATGATGCATTGCAGCGAGAGCAGCGTGTCATCGTCGAGCGCATCCACATTCATGGCAATGGTGATTTTCTCAATGACTGAATCGCGGATATCGGCCAGAAAATCTATCTTGCCCACCTTCAGTTCCAACTGATTGGGGTTCCACTGGCGCGGCTGACAGCGGGCATAGATCATCAGCGTGTTGCCCACTTCCATATATGAGGCCCATTCGGCCCAGTCCTGTCCGAAAAGCGGCAGCTCCATGGAGCCGCTGTAATCCTCAAACTGCACGATACCATAGGGCTTTCCGGTCTTGGTGACTCCCTTACGTACTCCCGTAACCATACCTCCCAGTTTCAGGTCGCTGTTGGCAAAACGTTCCATCTGCTGCAAGTCGGCTGCATGCACGTTGCAGACATCGGTCAGAATCACCGAATAGTCATCCAGCGGATGCGCAGACAGATAGATACCCACCAGTTCGCGCTCGCGGTTCAAACGTTCCAAAGCGCTCCACGGTTCGGCCTGCGGAATCTCGGGCGTAGCCACTTCCACCACATCCAATCCTCCGAAAAGAGAATTCTGAGCCGTGTTCTTGTCCATCTGATATTTGGAACCATAGCGCGCCAACGTGTCGATAAACGTTTCTCCCTTACTGTTCAAAGCAAGATATTGCTCACGGGTCAGCTCCGTAAAGCAGTCAAAGGCTCCAGAGAGCACCAGACTCTCCAGATTGTTACGCTTGCAGGCTCCCGTCGGCACGCGCTGGATAAAGTCAAAGATTCCCTTGAACGGACCGTTTGCCTCGCGTTCCTTAATAATAGCCTCCACTGCCGAATCACCCAGTCCTTTCACGGCACCCAGACCGAAACGGATATTTCCTTTGGAGTCGACACTGAACTTGCGGCGACTCTCGTTTACATCCGGTCCCAGGGTATCAATACCGATGGCCTTGCACTCGCTCATCAATTTGGTGATGTCGGAGATATTGGCCAAGCTTCGGCTCATCACAGCCGCCATATAATGTGCCGGGAAGTTCGCCTTGAGGTAAGCCGTCTGATAAGCCACCCACGAGTAACAGGTGGCGTGACTCTTGTTGAAGGCATAAGACGCAAACTTAGTCCAGTCTCCCCAGATTTTTTCCAGTACCTTCGGATCGTGACCGTTTTTCTTTCCGCCCTCGATAAACTTAGGATACATGTGGTTCAGCTTGTCGATAAGTTTCTTACCCATCGCCTTACGGAGCGTATCACTCTCGCCTCGCGTAAAGTCGGCCAGCTGACGCGACAGAAGCATCACCTGCTCCTGATATACGGTAATTCCGTAGGTATCCTTCAGATAGGTCTCCATGCAAGGAATATCGTACTCCACCGGCTTGCGCCCCTGTTTACGGTCGATAAAGTCGGGGATGTAATCCATTGGTCCCGGACGGTAGAGGGCATTCATGGCGATGAGGTCCTCGAAGGTTGAGGGCTGCAGCTCGCGCAGATATTTCTGCATACCGGCAGATTCGAACTGGAAGGTACCGATGGTGCGACCGTCGCAATAAAGCTTATAGGTGGCAGGGTCTTCAATATCCAGCTCGTCTACATCTATATCAATGCCCAGACTGTCGCGCACATTGGCCTGACATTCCTTGATGATGGACAGGGTTTTCAGTCCCAGAAAGTCCATCTTGATCAGTCCGGTATCCTCAATCACCGAACCTTCATATTGTGTACAACGGAGTTTCTCTCCGGTTTCCTTATCTTCGGCCGTACTGATCGGTACCCAGTCGGACACATCGTCACGGCAAATAATCACACCGCAGGCATGCACACCGGTGTTGCGCACATTGCCTTCGAGCATCTTAGCATAGCGGATGGTGTCGCGCAACACGGGGTTGGGCGAAGCCTCCGCTTCCTGCAACTCGGGAATGCAGGAGATGGCATTCGGCAGATTCATCTTGCGCTTCTTGCCGTTTTCATCGTCGGGCAATTTATCGGGGATGAGTTTACACAGTGCGTTCGAAGTGTCGAGCGGCAGTTTCTGCACGCGCGCCACATCCTTGATGGCCAGTTTCGTGGCCATGGTACCGTAAGTAATGATGTGCGCCACCTTCTCCTCACCGTATTTCTGAGTCACCCAGCTCAACACCTTTCCGCGTCCGTCGTCATCGAAGTCCACATCAATATCAGGCAGGGAGATACGGTCGGGGTTCAGGAAACGCTCGAACAGCAAGTCATATTTAATCGGGTCGATCTTTGTGATACCGAGACAGTAGGCCACCGCCGAACCGGCCGCCGAACCACGGCCCGGGCCTACCGATACGCCCAGCTCATGACGCGCCGCATTGATATAGTCCTGCACAATGAGGAAGTAACCCGGGAAACCCATGGTTTTCATGATGTGCAGCTCAAACTTGATGCGCTCCTCCACATGGTCGGGCAGCGGGTCGCCATACATCTTGCGGGCACCGTCATAGGCCAGCTTGCCCAGATAGTCGGCCTCCAGTTTGAGTCGGTACAGTTTGTCGCAGCCACCCAGTTTCTCTACCTTGTCCACGGCTGCTTCGTGACTCATCACCACTTCGCCGTTTTCGTTTCGGGTAAACTCCTCGAACAGCTGCTCGTCGGTATATTTCCGGCGATATTCTTCTTCGGTGCCGAAATCTTCGGGAATTTCGAAGCTCGGCATGATCGGTCCGTGGTCAATGCTGTAAAACTCCACCTGATCGCAGATGGCACATGTATTCTCCAGCGCCTCGGGCACATCAGAGAACACCGCATTCATCTCCTCGCGCGTCTTGAACCATTCCTGCTTGGAATAGAGCATACGCTTGGGGGCGTCCAGATCGCGGTTCGTACTCAGACAGATCAGGCGGTCGTGCGCTTCGGCATTTTCCTGATCCACAAAGTGGCAGTCGTTGGTGCACACCAGCTTCACCCCATATTTATGCGCCAGACGGATCAGTTCCTCATTGGCCCGCTGCTGCAAGGGATAGGTCTCACGGTTAGCCCGCTGATTCGGGTCCGTAACCTGATGACGCTGCAACTCCAGATAGTAGTTCTCGCCGAACACACTCTGATACCAGCGCACGGCCTCTTCGGCTCCTTCCAGATCGCCCTTCAGGATTTTGTGAGGTACCTCACCGGCAATACAGGCTGAACAGATGATCAGTCCTTCCTTATGCGCCTCCAGCTCTACCCGGTCGGTACGGGGCTTTCCATAGAAACCGTCGGTCCAGGCTTTCGACACCAGTTTGATCAGGTTGTGATAGCCCTGCTGGTTCTTGGCCAGCACAATCAGGTGATAACGGCGGTTGTCGCCCTGGTCCTTTTCCATCTGAAACAGACGTCGGGGCGCCACATACATTTCGCAACCGAAAATCGGTTTGAACAGTTTCTTCTCCGTTTCGGCCAACTGCTGCTGCGCCTGCTCCAACTGAGTTTCTACCGACGGGAACTCGGGAGCGGTCTGCCCCTGCTTCTCCTCGTCGGGCAGGGCTTCCCATTCTTCCGAAGCCACATTGCGCCCGGCTTTCAGGGCCTTGATTTTCTGTTTCAGGGCCTTGATTTCGCCTTTTACGGGACCGTTCTTTTTATTCGTATAATTAAAGAATTCCTTGATGGCCATCATGTTACCGTGGTCGGTGATGGCCATTCCGCGCATGCCGTCCTTCATGGCCTTATCGACCAGACGCGACACGCTGGCCTGACCGTCGAGGATGGAATACTGGGTATGTACGTGAAGATGAACAAAATCGTGCATAGGAATCAGGTAAAAATGCTATATCAAAAAAATGATTACGTAAATCCGGATAAAGTTACGTCAGTTTCGCGGGAATGCCAAACAGCCGGCCGTTTTTTTTATCATACAGGACAGGAATCCTTTCAAAAGAGACGGAAGGACACAAATAGATAGAAGATTTTTTTTGTTCTTCGTTAAAATATATCTATCTTTGCCCATTAATATCATAAATTTACTCTAAAACGTGACTTTTGTCTATTGCGGACAAAAGACTAAGACTCTATAAATCCATGGGAAGAAGACTAAAGAAACTGAAGAAGATCAGACTACACCGTGAAGGCACACACACCCTGCTGTTCGGCGGCCTGGCGCTGCTGGTATTGAACGGGGCGTTGTTCTACGGAATCGAAAACAAGATACCTTTTTATATAGTTGCCGTGATCAGCGTCATTCTGTATCTGATTGTGGTAAACTTTTTCCGTTGCCCGATCCGTGTATTCGAGGGCGACACGGAGCGCGTTGTAGTGGCTCCTGCCGACGGTAAGATCGTGGTGATTGAGGAGGTGGACGAGAATGAATATTTCAAGGATCGCCGACTCATGGTATCTATCTTTATGAATGTGGTGAATGTGCATGCCAACTGGATTCCGGTGGACGGAACCGTGAAGCTGGTGCGCCATCACAACGGTAATTTCCACAAGGCATGGCTGCCGAAAGCCAGCATCGAGAACGAGCGCTCTACCGTGGTGATCGAAACTCCGGAAGGCACGGAAATTCTGGCCCGCCAGATTGCCGGTGCCGTGGCACGACGCATCGTGACTTATGCCAAGGAAGGCGAGGAATGCTACATCGACGAGCACATGGGATTCATCAAATTCGGTTCGCGTGTGGATGTCTATCTGCCGCTGGGCACCGAAGTGTGTGTCAAGATGGGACAGAAAACCACCGGTAACGAAACCATTCTGGCCCGCCTGAAATAACCAAACAACATTTGCATTATGGCTAATATCATTACCAAACAGATACCCAATACGCTGACCTGCTGCAACCTGATGTCGGGCTGCATAGCCACCGGAGCTGCCTTTCACGGCAATATGGAATGGGCAGTCATCATGATTATCATCGGTGCCGTGTTCGACTTTTTCGACGGTATGAGCGCCCGCCTGCTGCATGTGTCCTCGCCCATCGGCAAGGAACTGGATTCGCTGGCGGATGTGGTGACTTTCGGCGTGGCTCCTTCGGCCATGATATTCTATATGTTCTCGCAGGTGGTCTATCCGGATTTTCTGGAGCCTCTGCGCAGCATCCTGCCCTACTCGGCTTTCCTCATGGCTGCCTTTTCGGCACTGCGACTGGCCAAGTTTAATCTGGACGAACGCCAGACCAGCTCTTTCATCGGTCTGCCCACTCCGGCCAACGCCTTGTTCTGGGGCTCGCTCATCATCGGCAACCGGGGTTTTCTGATTTCGGAGAAGTTCAATGCCGCATTTCTGTTCCTTTTCATGCTTCTGTTCTGCTTCCTACTGGTGGCCGAGCTTCCGCTCTTCGCCCTGAAGTTCAAGAATCTGAGTTGGAAGGACAACAAGATAAAATATGTATTTCTGATTGGCTGCATTCCGATGTTTGCCTTCCTGAAATACAGCAGTTTTGCCGCCATTATCGTGTGGTATCTGTTCTTGTCTATACTGACACGCAAGCAGAACTGATTCGTTTTGGCACGCTTCTTGTACCTCTTCCCTACGAAGAAACTAAAATAAAGAAGAAAACAATATGCATACAATAGGTTGCCTACTCACGTTTATCATTGCACTGTTCATTGCAGTACTGGTAGCTGTGCGCCAGATTATCAGCCGTTTTTTCGGCATTTTCCGGAAAATGGACCCACGCCAGCAACAGAACGACAACCCTTTCGGTGGACAAAACAACAGCAGTAACACCCAGAATCGGGAACAGAAACAGCAGCAACAGCACTCGGGAGGCAAACAGAAACTCTTTGACGACAACGAAGGAGAGTACATCGATTTTGAAGAAATCCGGGAAAAACCGGACCAAAGAAACTGACATTCTGACAGATAAAACGAAAAGGACCAAGGCTTCTGCTTTGGTCCTTCTCGTTTTTTAGAAACGGCCACGAATCGGCAACAGCAAACACCGGTGCCTATCCGCAATTATCTTCAGGGAGATAATAAATTATCAACGGGGAAGTAATAAATTATCATCAGGATGATAATTTATTCCCATCTCAAACGGATTCATCCGGCTAGCGCTTGTTCCGGAAAAAGCGACGCATCAGCTCTCCAGCCTCTTCGGCCATTACTCCCTGCACCACTTCAGTTTTAGGATGCATGGCTCCGGGAGCCAGACGTGCATAGCCGCGTTTCTCGTCCGAAGCGCCGTAGACCACCCTTTTCAGTTGTGCCCAACCGATAGCTCCGGCACACATCACACAGGGCTCAACGGTGACATAAAGCGTACACTCCGTCAGGTATTTCCCACCCAAGGCATTGGCAGCCGCCGTAATGGCCTGCATTTCGGCATGAGCGGTCACATCGGTCAGTGTTTCCGTAAGATTGTGCGCCCGTGCTATAATACGGTCACGGCAGACTACTACCGCTCCCACGGGTATCTCATCCTGCTCAAAAGCTACTTGTGCTTCTTCCAAAGCCTTTTTCATATAAAACAAATCGTCCATCTATATACTCTTATTTTGTTTTAACAAGGCACAAAAATATCTATTTCCCGCCGAAGGTGAAAAAAACAAACATAAAAAATTGGGTTTTATATCTATAATGACATATATTTGTAATTAAGAAACAAAATAAAAACCACAAAGATTTTTTACATCATGGAAGAAGATAAAATCAAGTCACCACAAGCGTCACAGCGCTATCGCCGGACACGCGCCACTCTGGAGCAGGATATCATAACTGCTGCAGAACAGTTGATTGGCGAGAAAGGATTCAGCAGACTGAAGCTGACCGAGTTGTGTGAGAAAGCCAAAATTGAGAGCCCCGTATTTTATAACCGTTATGAGGACATCGACGATTTTGTTGAGAAGTTTGTCAGAAACTATGACTACTGGTTGAGCGATAACGTCACACTCGACACTAAAAATCTCTCACCGGTAGAAAATATGAATCATATAATTCAGACACTCATTGATTCGCTTGCAGCCAATCCGGTGATGCAGAAGCTGATTGCCTGGGAATTGAACGAAAACACTTATGTCACCCGCCGCACTGCACAGAACCGCGACAACAACTCACAGGAAGTGATTCATTATTTTGAGAACCAGCTGAAAGCCAACGACATCAACTTCAATGTGGGATGTGCCATTCTGATCGGCGGTGTGTATTACCTGATTATGCACAAGGATCTGGCCACTTTCAACAATATAGACTTCAGCACCGACGAGGGCATGCAGATGCTGAAAGAAACCGTCACCAAGATGATTTACAAACTGTTTGGCACTGCCCGCGGCAAAGCGGCCTCAACGACAGAAAAACTTACCTCACAACGTATTGCCCGCAATCTGCTTCAAAGTGGAGTGGACCGTGACACCATTCTGAAGGCAACCGGACTGAGCGAAGACGAACTGAATGCCTTAAATAATCCCGAAGAAGCAACCGAATAGAACTTTCTTTTGAATCTTATAAAGCCATATAAATTATATAAAAGAGGAACTGTTTTCAGTTCCTCTTTTATTTTATCCATACATATAAATATAGAAAAAAATCGAGAGTAATGTCCGTTTTTGTGTCCAAAAATGGACACTGTGTCCATTTTCGGACAGTACGCTTTTCATTAAAGGGCTGATTTTTAAAGAAATAATATTTTGGCATAGCTTTTGTTTGCTGAAAGATAGATATATTATATATAATATAAAGTACTTAAAAAAAACAGCAAAAATTAAAGAGAAACAAAACAGCAAAATATCATGAAACATCATCTTCAATTCCTATGGCTCACTTGCCGCTTTCTATGTTCCATTTTTCATAACCTTTTTATACCACAACCCATGAAAAGACTATTATTCCTTCTTCTCTGCGCCATTTCCCTAAGTTTGCAGGCGCAATCTCCTCATTATATATGGGGAAAGGTCATTGACGCATTCACATACGAACCTCTGGATAGTGTACACGTCAGCATTCTGTCTAAAGACAGCACACTCATCACTCAGTTTCAAACCAAACAACCCAAAAACATGACCTTTACCAGTCCCATCAAGTCGGTAAAGAACGGAACCTATATCTTTAGATTTTCTAAAGCAGGATACAAGGATACCTATCAGAACTTCCGTATAAAAAGTTTAAAAAACAGATCGTTCAGCACAGACGTGGGTATCGTCAAGCTGGACAAGAAGAATCTGATACACATGAAAGAAGTGGCTGTCAATGCCACAATGGTCCGAATGGTTTATAAAGGAGATACTCTGGTTTATAACGCCGCCGCCTTCAAGACGGCCCAAGGCTCCATGCTGGATCGCCTGATTGCCATGCTGCCTGGATTCGAACTGCATCCCAATGGACAGATCTTTGTCAACGGAAGACAGGTGAGCAGTCTGCTGATCAATGGAGAGGATTTTTTCAAAGGTAAGCCGAGCGTGGCACTGAACAACCTTCCGGCCTACATGGTGGACAAAGTAAAAGTATATGAAAAGATGTCTGATCGGGACAAGGCGCTCGGCATGGACAAGACACGCTACGCCCAATTGCCATTGGTAGTTGATGTCAACCTCAAGAAGGAATACAGCATCGGATGGATTGCCAATGCCACCGCAGGCTACGGCACTGATAACCACTATGTGGGCAAGGCTTTTGCCCTGCGTTTCAGCCCCCGCACACGTTGGGCCACCTATGCCACCGTCAACGATGTATATGCCGGGGACTATTATTCCATGGACGGCAACTGGCAGTCAACCAATTACAAGCACAACACCGGAAAGACCATCGAAGGTGGAACCGACCTTTTGCTCACCCACCCGGAAGACAAATACAAAATCAATGCAAACGCAAACGCCAAGTATACGGATTTCTTTGCGGACACGAAAACTTCGTCCACTTATTTTCTGCAACCGGACAATATCTACAAAAGACAAAACAATGTGTCACAAAGCCGGAATGTGAATACCGATCTCAAGGCTAACATGGAATTCAATCCTAAAAAAGGATATTTCATCACGTTCAATCCCTATCTGTCCTACAATCGGAACAAGAGTGATCAGACCAGCAGAAGCGCAGACTTCAATAAGGAACCGTGGGAAAGCTATCTGGGAGAGTCCTTGGACAGCATCTTCCACAACCCGGGAGCTGGCGGATATCATAATGCCCTGATCACTGCCATGAAGAGTCTGAATCGTAGCCGTGGAGAATATTATTATGGAGGGGGAGATTTCAAGGCGGAAAGTCGTATGGCTTATACCCCGGACATCATCACTCTTGATGCCAAAGCCCGTTTTGACGGAAGCAACAACGATCAACTCTATAAGATGAGCACCGGAAAGCCGTTTCAGAATCCCACAGAACAGGATCAGTTCCGGTATCAGAATTGGAACTCCTATCTGTATCAGTTCGGCGGTTCCTATGAATGTATTATTATCTCTGGCAAAAATAGAAATTACAGATATTTCATCACTCCACAGTACCATTACAAGCAAACCCACAGCTCAGATCATCGCCCGCTGTACGAATTGGCCGGCTCACTTTACGAAGACTGGGACCTCGACAAGCTGGCCTCCACAAAAGACCAATTGGTGCAACAAATGGATCTTCAAAACAGCTATGACCTGAAAAACTGGCAACGGGTACACCGGGAAGAATTGGGACTCAGCACCTCCTATCAGCGACCAGACTGGAAATTTCAATATAACTTTAGCGTCAACCTCCCGTTAGAACAGGTTTATGAAAGGGCACATTACCAAAGAGACCAGACCGATACGGTCATGATCCGTCGGAAAACTTTCTTCACTCCTGAAGTATCTTTGGATTTTCAGGCCGGAGACCGGAATACAACCTGGCGAGGATATAACATCAATTATAAATTCTCACAGGAAGCCGCTCCGATACAATATAGCATGGACTATCAGGATCATTCCGATCCGCTGGTTGTCCGCTTGGGTAATTCAAATCTGAAAGACAAGAAGACGCATTCCGTAGTGCTGAACTACTATGTGAACAAAAAGAAATTGAACTCTTTCCTGAACGTCCATTTCTACTATGACCTGTGGAAGAATCTGCTCTGCCAGTCCATGACTTACAACGGCCAGACCGGTGTGCGCACTTACCGACCGGAGGTGATCAACGGAAACTGGCAGACCCGGTTGAACGTATACTACATGCGTCCGTTCCAAAAGAACAAGAAATGGAGAATGACCTCGCAGTCTTACGGAAGCTATCGAAACAGTGTGGACATGCTGCAGACCGAAGCCAGCGCTAATAGCGTCCGAAGCAATGTGCGCACCACTTATATCAGCGAGAACCTGACGTTCAACTACGGAAAATACGGAAAGCTCAACCGTTATCTGAGTCTGACTGCCGGAGCGAACCTGAACCATTCCGAAGGGAAAAACTTCCAGACTCTGAACGCATGGAACTTCAGCTATGGAGTGGGCGGTTTCGTGGATCTGCCCTGGAGCATCAATCTGCAGAGTTATCTCACCATGTACAGCCGCAGAGGTTTCTCCGACGATCAGTTCAATACGGACGACCTGCTTTGGAACATCAAGGCGAACAAAGCTGTCATGAACGGAAACCTGATCTTCGAACTGGAGGCTTACGACCTGTTGAACCAGCTGTCGGGCACGCAATATTTCATCAACGCGCAGATGCAACAGGAAAAATACGAAAGCGTGCTGAACCGCTTTGTCCTTTTCAAAGTAATCTGGAAGCTGAACAAAGAACCGAAAAAGAAAGGATAAAGTATGACACAAAAAATGCCGACAGACAGAATTTTTCAAGGATTCCTTGTATCTTTGTGAAAAGAGAAACCTGAACCGTAGAAAACATGGCTTTACACAACGAACTGGGAAAAGAGGGAGAGGCGGCCGCCGAACAGCTGCTTCTCCAAAAAGGATATCGTATTCTGGAGCGTAACTGGCGCTTCCGGAAGAACGAGATCGACCTGATTGCCCTGAAAGACGGCATCATGGTATTCGTGGAAGTGAAAAGCCGGAGAAATACGGAGTTCGGAAACCCTCAGGACGCGGTGGACATGCCGAAAATAAGACGCACGGTCACCGCTGCCGAGGCGTATATCCGGAAAAAGAGATTTGACGGGAAAGTACGCTTTGATCTGATCTGCGTCGTGGGACTGCAACCACCCTATCACACGGAACATATCGAACAGGCTTTCTACCCGCCACTGGAATTCTAAAAACAAAAGAAGCTATATGGAAAAACATTTCTGTCTGGACGATGGACCGGGATTCAAGATGATTGAACTCGAAAGCATCGACTCTACCAACAATTTTCTGAAATCATACCGCCCTCTGCAACCGTGCGACATGATTCTGGTTACCGCTGAATATCAAAGCCGGGGACGGGGACAGATCGGTAACTCCTGGGAATCGGAACGAGGCAAGAACCTGCTTTTCAGTATGAAGGTGCATCCGCGCTTTCTGGAGGCGGGACAGATGTTCCGCATCTCGCAGGTGGCCGCTCTTGCCGTGCACGATGCCTTTGCCCACTACACCGAAGGCATTTCGATCAAGTGGCCCAATGATGTATATTGGAACGACCGGAAGATCTGCGGCATGCTCATCGAAAACGACTGGATGGGCAAGCAACTGGAGCAGAGCATCATCGGCATCGGCATGAACGTCAATCAGGAAACATTCACAGGAAACGCTCCTAATCCGGTGTCGCTCTGTCAGATTCTCGGTCAGGAAACGGAACGTCGCTTCGTGCTGGAGCTGTTTATGGAAAGCTTCCAGAAATACTACCGCATGTTGCAACGGGGCGAAGCCGATACGGTAGACGCCCAATACCGCAAGGCTCTGTACCGCAAGGAAGGCTGGCATCTGTATGAAGATGAAGGAGGACGCTTCCGGGCACGCATTGCCGATGTGGAGCCGGACGGACATCTGATTCTGGAGGATGAACAGGGACAACAGCGGAAATATGCCTTCAAGGAGGTGCGCTATGTCCTGAATGGACCGCAGGAACAGGAACTCACCTTATAGAAAACCTACGGAAAGTACACTCACGAATCGGGGCGCAGAAGCATAGTCCCCTACCCTTCAAGACCGCAAAACAGGTACATTCAAGAGATGTGCCCCGGCAGAAGACGTAAGAAAACTTCCGGATTTTATTGGAACAAGAAAACGAAAAAGGTATCTTTGTAGGGAATTCGAATTAACTTAACAAACATCGTATCATGGCTAAATTTAAAAGAATCTTGCTGAAATTGAGCGGAGAGAGCTTGATGGGCGAACAGAAATATGGTATTGACGAGAAAAGACTGGCAGAATATGCCCAGCAGATCAAGGAAGTGCACGAAATGGGGGTACAGATCGGTATCGTGATTGGAGGCGGTAACATTTTCCGCGGACTGAGCGGCGCCGGAAAGGGATTTGACCGCGTGAAGGGCGACCAGATGGGTATGTGTGCCACCGTGATCAATTCTTTGGGACTGAGCAGCGCCTTGGGTGCTATCGGCGTAAAGAGCCGCGTGCTGACTGCCATCCGTATGGAACCGATCGGTGAGTTCTACAGCAAATGGAAAGCAATTGAATGTATGGAGAACGGCGAGGTAGTGATTATGAGCGCCGGAACCGGAAACCCGTACTTTACTACTGATACCGGTTCTTCTCTGCGCGGTATCGAGATCGAAGCGGACGTCATGCTGAAGGGTACCCGTGTGGACGGTGTCTATACTGCCGACCCGAAAAAGGATCCTACCGCTACCAAGTTCACAGAGATTACTTACGATGAGATCTATAACAAGGGCCTGAAAGTGATGGACCTGACCGCCACCACCATGTGCAAGGAAAACAATCTGCCGATCTATGTGTTCAATATGGACATCTACGGCAACCTGAAGAAGGTGATGGAAGGCGAGAATATCGGTACACTGGTACACAACTAATCCCGATATACGGATACAGCAAGGGCTGTTATGCTTCGGAAACATCCGGCATAACAGCCCTTGTCCGTTTTCAACAGGCTGTTGAAAACTCTGTATGCTGACCAAATGACTATTTGATGACTCCGGCTTCGATCGAAGCATCTACCTGGCCACCCGTATTGCTATACGTGCCGGCAACCTTGATGCCCGAGCTGTCCTTTCCGGTATTGACTACCTTGATTTTTCCGGCTTCTACCGTCATGTTGAAGTCAATCTTCATGCCCATACATTTCTTTACTTCCTGAGTTGTCGGATCGGTGTACGGACCACCGGTAGCCTCGATGTCGATGTTCGTAGGATTATCATTCTCGTTGACAAACAGATGACCGTCGGTACTGATACCCTTGGAACCGTTGCCCGTTACCTTTATCCGGATATCTCCGCCGCTGATCGTGATGTTCTTGTCGGCTTTCAAGCCCTTGACATCGTTTCCGGATACCATAAGATCAAGCGTACCGCCCTTAACCAACAGCTGGCCGTTGAGTTCGTCCTGCGGATTATTAGTCAGTTCTGCCTGTACCGCATCTTCCTTATTTCCGGCAACCACCAGGTTACCTCCATTCATCTGAAAATACTGACCGCAGTGCAGACCGTCTTTCACGGCTTCTGTCACCGTAACCGTTCCGGTAGATTTTTTAATCAACAGATACTCATTGCTGCGGATGGCATGTCCGGTCTTTCCGGCCACGGTCAGGCTTCCGCCGTCCTCAAACTCCAGATGACCGTCGCAATTGAGCGCTGCCTTCTGGACACCGCCCGGAGCGTCCTGCAAAGAATTGACGGTTCCCTCGTGCAGAATCATTTCAATGCGCTTGCCACACTGAATGTTGATGGCCGCTCCTTTATTGGATACCAGATTCAGATTATTCAAATAGAACTTACATTTATAATCACCGTAGTAGAGTAATGAACCGGCTGATGAAGTTCCCTGCAACACATATTCCAGTTCATCCGTCGTATTGGTAGAGGTCAGGATGACATGCGCTCCGTTCACCTGTGCAGTAACTCCGGAAACCGATGCCGGAATGCTTACTTCGGCCCGGTTACCCTCATAGCGCACCACCACTTTGCCGGTTGTATCCAACACAGGAGGTGTAAAGGTAATACTGTCCAGACGCGATACCGGATAGCTCACACCATCAATCTGCAAATAATAACCGCCGCCGGAGAAAGGCATGTCGCCCACCGTAGAACGGTCCACCCGAGTGAAGTTTCCACCCTGCCACACATACATATAACGCTGGGCTGCCACCGGCAGAGCCAACAACAAGAGGCACAGTACAGCCAGCCCCTTGCCTATATTCATCAATCTTTTCTTCATGGCTTCACAATTTTAAGCGTCATTCCGGCATAATGCACCACATAAACACCCTTTGGCAGATGACTCAGCGACAGAGTTCCTCCGGCTGCGGCCATCCGTTCCTTGCAGATCACCGTACCACTCAACGAGTACACCGTAGCCCAGGCTCCGGAAGAAGTTGCCGGCAGTCCTACCTCGGCGGTCTGTGCGTTCCAGGTCAGGCGGGCGCCAGCCTCAGCGGGTTTCTCTATTCCGGTAGACTGCATCCGGAAAAACATCTTGTTCATATCTTTCAGTGCAAAACGCTCCGAAGTGTTGTCCTTCTTCTCCACAATCATTTCTCCGCTCTGAAAAACCACCTTTTTCAAGTCGGAAACAGCAATCCCCTGCTCGCCGGCCGATGACAGAAACACCATATATTCCGTCTCGTCAGCCTGAACGCACTGAGGTGCCAGCAATGCTATTACGGGCAGAATGCCCCACCAACGTTTTTTCATATTCCTACTATTTTGTGTTTTGGTTTAGAAATCGTATGAATAGCCCAGAATCAGCACATGACGGCTCTCATAAGGGTGTGTCTCCATCTCGGTATTGAACAGATAAGACACATTCACTTTGTGCTGTTTGGAGATTTTATAGTCCGTACCACACATCACCTTATACTCTCCGGTTTTCATCTGATTGGCCAGATCGTTGTAGACTTCGAAAGAAACGAACGGTTTCCAGTCGCATTTCTTCTTGTCGTATTGGAACTCCAGACGGGAACGCAGCATGTGCGTGCGCTTCTCGTGCTTTACATCCGGATCAGACTCCGGATATCCGGGTTTGAGTTCACCCTCGTAGAAGCGGTACTTCATGCGGGGCACTTCCTGCTCCGGGCGGAATGTGTACTGATAGCGCTCACGCAGAGAAATCTTCAGCCACTTGAAGAATTTCTTGTCGAAAGTGACATCAGCCTTGAAGCGGTGGCGCAAGGACCAGTAAGCCTCAGTAATATTATATCCTTCGTAGAAGAACGGATCCTCAACATCGTTGGTATATTTTTCCTTGCGCTCCTCCGAATTATAGCCATACAGCAAGGCATATCCGGCCTTGAGCTTCATAAACTTGGTGGGCTTGTATCCCAGACTGAGCGTTCCACCAAAACGGTCGGTCTTGCGCAGACAATCCTCCATACGGTATTCGCCCTCAAACGACAGTTCCAGGTTATGCGGTAAGGACTTCGACACATTGATTTCCGTCCACAACCCAAAGTCATCACTCTGAGCCCACAAAGCCGTGCCCCAGCAAAGCAAGGCACCGGCCAGTCCTAAGATTCTCTTTTTCATCATTGCTTGCTATTTTTCGTTCTTATCAATAAGGTATCAGTTATTGCGGGGCAGACGGAGCATGTCCTCCATTTCGCTTCCCTTTTCCTCGGCATCCTCATAATAGATTTTGAGCAGTGCGCTGTCGCGCAGGAAATCGATGGTGCCCACCTCCACACGGATCACATTCAGTCCGGTGCGCTGTTTCAGATCGGCAATCAGATCGGCACGCCGCTCGGGAGTAATCAGACTGATGTTGTCATAACAGATATACTTGCTGGGCACGTGACGAACCAGACGGCTGCTCTCAAAGAGCCAGGCCACCAGTATGAAAATCAGGTTCGGAATCAGCAGCTCGATGATGCTCATTTCCTCGGCCATACCGTTGATGACCGACAGAGCCACCAGGAAGAACAGATAAGTCATCTCACGGATGGGCACCGCCTCCGTACGGTAACGGATAATGCCGAAGATGGCAAACAAGCCCAGAGCCGCACCAACCTTCAGTTTGGCCCCTTCCATGTAGTAAACCAGCATAAAGATGCTGACAGATATTAAAATGAAAGTAAAATAATAATCTCTGCGCTGGCTCTTCGGATAATAGAAGAAACGCACGATACTGCCTACGGCCAGAATGTTCAATGCAAAGCGCACCACCAGTTCCAGCAAGCCGCGCATGTCCAGGACGGGAACTCCCATCACGGTAATTGGTTCTAAAAAAGACATAGCTATAAAATTGTTTGGTTTTTAATGGGTTATAGTTTCAATATTGCTCTCTTTCTGATTTCTGTCATTTTCATCTTGAAGCGGTTCTGCTTCAGCGAAGGATTGGTCAATAAAGAACCGATACAGTATTTGCTGAAGCCCAAGGGACGCACCCGCAAACGGCGAAGTACCTGCAACACGGGCGAAGGCACATTGCCGTCGCGCTTCAGTTCTATGATAACCAGATTGCCGGTCCCCTCCTTGCATCCGGTTTCATAATTTTCAAAACAGACCCCGAAATCAATGGTCAGACGCTCTGTTTTTCCTTTGTTGACCAGTGTGATGCGATAAAAGTGATTGCATACGGCCGGTTGGAAAGCCGACAAACCGCAACGGAACTGCTCTTGCAGGAAATTTTCCGCCCCGCTCTCCAGCAGACGGTCCTCGCCGGCCACCATAATCCGCTCCTTATGCGTGCGCCCGTGATTGTTCTTTTCTTTCACCTCCAGAAAGGTGATGTCCGAATCCAGATAGGTACGCACCCGGATTTTGCGTCTCGGCGTCTTGCCGTTGTGATGCATCCGGTAAAAGGCATGGTCGGGAGTGTCCCAATAGATGGTCTGATAGGCACAGATGCGCACGCCCTCCACCTCCTGCACAAAGTAGTCATCCCGGAGCAATTCGAGCATCTGATACAAATGTCCGATATCCGTCACAAATTTCTTGTCCGTACGATTCATCAGACGAATGGACGACATCTCATGCAGAGAAATCGGGTCCATGGCCGCCAGCAGGGGCTGTAGGCTGTTTTTATAAGCTGTTGGATCTTCCACGAATGATATTATGTATTAAGGTTGACGATTATTACGATATGGTTACAAAGGTATTGTTTTTTTTTTCTTATCCACCAAATCATATTGTGAAAGAGAAAAAAAAAAACTATTTTTGCTCCATCATCAAATATTAATTCAATAACGACTAAAACAATTCAATATGATTGACGTAAAAGCATGCCTCGCTGAGGCACAAGAGAAAATGGATGAGGCCGTAATGTATCTGGAGGACTCATTGGCTCACATCCGCGCCGGAAAGGCCGACGTACGAATTCTGGACAGCATCCGTGTGGACTCATACGGAAGCATGGTACCTATCAATAATGTAGCTGCCGTAAACACTCCGGACGCACGCACCATCGCCATCAAGCCTTGGGACAAGAGCATGTTCCGCATCATCGAGAAGGCAATCATCGACTCTGATCTGGGCATCATGCCGGAAAACAACGGTGAGATTATCCGTCTGGGTATTCCTCCATTGACCGAGGAGCGCCGTAGAACTCTGGCCAAGCAGTGTAGCAAGGAGGCCGAGACTGCCAAGGTAAGTGTGCGCAACGCACGCCGTGACACCATCGACAAGCTGAAGAAGGCCATCAAGGACGGATTAAGCGAGGATATGGAGAAGGATGCTGAAAACGACTTGCAGAAACAGCACGACAAGGCCATCAAGCAGATCGATGCCTTGCTGGCTGCCAAGGAAAAAGAAATCATGACTGTCTAAATGAAAGGACTTGTCATCAAGAATACAGGAAGCTGGTATGTCGTCAAAACCGACGACAACCGGCTTATTGACTGCAAGATCAAGGGAAACTTCCGCCTGAAAGGCATCCGAAGCACCAATCCTGTGGCCGTGGGCGACCGTGTGACCATACAACCGAATGCCGAGGGTACGGCCTTTATCAGCGAGATTGAGGACCGCAAGAACTATATCATCCGCAAGGCTTCCAACCTGTCCAAGCAGAGCCACATTCTGGCGGCCAATCTGGATCAGGTTTTTCTGGTTGTCACCGTGAGCCATCCCGAAACGTCGACCACCTTTATCGACCGTTTTCTGGCTTCGGCAGAGGCTTATCGGGTGCCGGTGTGCCTCATCTTCAACAAAACGGACTGCTACAGCGAGGACGAAACAAGCTATATGCAGGCGCTGGTAAATCTGTATGAAACCATCGGTTACCGCTGTTTCTGCTGCTCCGCACTCAACGGCGAGGGCATTGAAGTCCTGCAACAGGAACTGGCCGGCAAAATCACTCTGTTCTCCGGCAACTCGGGTGTGGGCAAGTCTACTCTGCTGAACGCCCTGCTTCCGGGTATCGGAGCCAAAACAGCCGAGATTTCCTACGCGCATGATACGGGTATGCACACCACCACCTTCAGCGAAATGTTCGAACTGCCCCAGGGCGGATACATCATCGACACTCCGGGCATCAAGGGCTTCGGCACCTTCGACATGGAGAAAGAAGAGGTGGCGCATTATTTCAAGGAAATATTCGCCGTATCGGCCGACTGCAAGTACAACAACTGTACGCACACACACGAGCCGGGTTGCGCCGTGCTCCGGGCGGTAGAGGAGCATTATATCAGTCAAAGCCGCTACAATTCTTATCTCAGCATGCTTGAGGACAAGGATGAAGACAAATACCGGCAAGGATATTAGTCTTCTGCCCCGAACTTATTATCTGGCGTTTCCACTTCTGGAAACGCTTTTCTCCGCCTATTACATATAAGGAACCGTAAAATCATAGGCTTATGGACATCATTCTCATCAGTACCTTATTCGTACTCTGCGTGTTCTTCATGGCTCTGGAGATTTTTATCATTCCCGGAACCAGTCTGGCAGGAATCGTTTCGGCCGCGTGCCTCATCGGTGCCAACGTGCTGGTGTTCGACAGCTACGGTCTGTCGGCTGGCATCATCGTACTGGCCGCTTCGCTGATTGTCTGTCTGGTGGCGGGCATCTGGATGCTCCGCTCCAAAGCTCTGGACCATATCTCGCTGAAGCGCACCATTGACTCGACCGCCGCTACAGAAGAACAGCTTTCGGTCAAGGTGGGCGACCGGGGAATCGCACTGACCCGTCTGGCCCTGATCGGCAATGCCGATTTCGACGGAAAAATCGTACAGGTACAGTCGGCCGACGGTTTTCTGGATGAAAAGACTCCGGTTGTCATCACCCGTGTCATCGACGGACAGGTATGGGTGAAACGCACAGAAAACCTTATCTGAAAAGAACCCTTTTTTATTCATTTAATTACCTATAACCATGGAAATTCAATTTTTCGGACCGGTTATCATTGCGGTAGCGGTCATCATCGTTCTGAGTATATTCTTTCACTTCGTGCCTTTCTTCCTCTGGCTGTCGGCCAAGGTATCGGGCGTTCACATTTCGCTCATCCAGCTGTTTCTGATGCGCATCCGTAATGTGCCGCCCAATGTCATTGTGCCTTGTCTGATAGAAGCGCACAAGGCCGGACTGACCAACGTGACACGCGACAATCTCGAAGCGCACTATATGACCGGCGGTCATGTGCAGCGCGTGGTGCATGCGCTGGTATCCGCTTCGAAAGCCAACATCGACCTGCCTTTTGAAAAGGCTACCGCCATCGACCTGGCGGGCCGTGATGTATTCGAGGCTGTGCAGACTTCCGTAAACCCGAAGGTAATCGACACCCCTCCGGTAGCAGCAGTGGCCAAGAACGGTATTCAGCTGATTGCCAAAGCGCGCGTCACCGTGCGGGCCAACATTCACCAGCTGGTGGGTGGTGCCGGCGAAGATACGATTCTGGCCCGCGTAGGCGAAGGCATCGTGTCCTCCATCGGTTCTGCCGAAAACCACGAGCAGGTGCTCGAGAATCCGGATTCCATTTCCAAACTGGTTTTGAAGAAAGGTCTGGATGCCGGTACGGCTTTCGAGATTCTGTCTATCGACATTGCCGACATAGATGTGGGTAAGAATATCGGTGCCACCCTGCAAATGGATCAGGCAAACGCCGACAAGAACATCGCACAGGCCAAGGCCGAAGAGCGCCGTGCCATGGCGATTGCCGCTGAACAGGAAATGAAAGCCAAGGCTGAAGAAGCACGTGCCGAGGTGATTCAGGCCGAAGCCGAGGTACCTAAAGCACTGGCTCAGGCTCTGCGCGACGGTAACATGGGCTTTATGGACTACTACAAACTGCAAAACCTGAAAGGAGACACCGCCATGCGCGAACGGATCTCCAAACTGGGAAAAGACGACATTAAAGATATTCTGGAGTAAAGGCTCCGCAACGATTCATCCCTTTATTTTGTGCTGCATGCTTGAATCCCGGCACGGAATAAAGGGATTTTTTCATACTCTGACCCGAAGATGCGGCATCTTTTCATTTTACTGCCCCGTAAGTAATGGATTACTGACGGCGCAGTAATCTTTTACCGACGGGGAGATAATTTATTATCATCACGGTGATAATTTGGAAAAAACCGCACAAGGATACAAAAACGGGGCGACACCGTGTGATGTCGCCCCGCATTTTTGATCTCCCATTCAGGAATTAATGCTGCTTGTAATTATATACTTTCAGATTGCTGATACGGCTAGAGAACTGACCGGCCTTCTCCAATGGGAACACCAGAGTGCGTGACTGGTACATCTTGTCCTTGCCGCCCTCGTTATAATACAAAGTGCGCTTGCCCAGTTCTTCTGCCAGTTTGCCGTCGATATACAGACGGGTGGCCTGATTATCGCCCTCGATGGCAATGTTCACCTTGCCCGGTTTTACCCGATAGCCGAAGGTGTAGAGATAACCGTCGCGGGCATATCCCAGCATACCACTGATTGGATCGGCCAGATAGAACACGGCATCGCGTGAACGGAACAGCTCGGTACCCTTGGCCTCATCGACTCCTTCGATATCAAAGCTTACGGTGTAATCGTAGCCCACTTCACGATAAGGAGTCTTCATGCCCGGAGTCACCGCAGCAGCTTCATATACCATTTCCTTACCCTTGCCGATACGGCCCAGAATATTCACACCCGGAGCCTCGCTCAGTGCCAGGCGCTTCTGGTTGAAATCGGCGTATGGCAACTTGGTATCCTTGCCGGTCCACATCTTCACAGCCAATGTCTGCATGGCCGGGAAAGCACGGTGGTGCACATCCTGCATCGAAATTCCATTACCTACATGATCGTTCCATACGGCAAACATACCACCCAGAACAGCCGGATCGTTCTCATCGAACACCTCGTTGGCAATCACTGCCGGAGTCCAGTTCTCATACAGATACTGGCAGTTCAGGTAATCGTAGTAATAACCTGCCTGAGGCACGATGTAAGTCAGTCCGTCGGGAATGCTGATCATCTTATAGCCCAACGCCTTCATGTCGCGCGGCTGCGCAAACGGATTGTGCCAGATGTTCATCACGACATTGTCCACCTTCACCGGAGTTTCACCCTTGGCATGAGTCAGAGCGCCCCATACACAAGCCTGTTTGCCGAACTGCTCTACATATTTGATGTAGTGGTCGGTAAAGGCACGGAACTGCTCTACCACCTGCTTGTCTTTATTGGAATACTCGTCGGTACCGATATTCACACGCTTGCCACGGAACACCGGATTGTTTCCCTCAAGATATTCCTTGAACAGACCGTCCATGAACTTGTAAGTTTCCGGATTGCCCAGATCCAGATGGTCCATACCGTAAGTCTGGCTGCCGATTTCCGGCTTATAGTGTGAGAAGGCCAAAGAGTGGGCCGGAGCATCGATTTCCGGAATAATCTCCACATAGTTGTTCTCGGCCAGTTTCTGTAAGTCGATGAATTCCTGCTTGGTATAGAAACCGTCCTCGGCTGTCAGCCCCGGATAAGTGTCGCATTCCAGACGGAAAGCGGCATAGGTCTTGTTCCAGTCATGACCGAAGAATTGCTTGAATCCGTTGTCGTTCAAATGAATCTGGAAGGTATTCATCTTATAATAGGCCATGAACTTCACATAATCGCGCAGGAAGTCGATGGTGAAGAACTTACGACCGACATCGAGCATGAATCCGCGCACGCCATAGCTCGGGAAGTCACGCATGTTTCCTTTGGCCAGACTGCGGCTGTCTGACTGTTCCGTCATCTGCAACAGGGTACGGGTTGCCCAGAAAGCGCCCGAGGTTTCAGGAGCCGTAACCTGTACGCGGTCGGTGATACGGATATCATAACCTTCTTTCGGCATCTTCTTGTCGGCCTTGAGCTGGAATACGAAATCTCCGGCTGCAGCCTTGCCTACCATGACCGGCATACGCACGCCGAACATCTCTTCATAGTCGGCGGCAAAGGCCTGGGCTACACGCAACAGTTCAGCCTCACCGGAGGCACAAACGATGCGTGACGATGCGGTCGGCACAAACTGTCCGTCGCCACCCTTCCATTCCTTCAACTCGGGAATGACAAAAGGCTTTGCGTTCTGCGCCCACACAGCGCCCGACAGACAGAATACACTGCATGCCAGCAAAACTAATCTCTTAACTTTTCTCATAAGGGTAATTACAATTTATTGGTTAGTAAATAATTTATCGAGTTTCTGGTAGAGTTCCTCAGACTCTCCGACAAAGATCTGCACCAGATTGCCATTCGGGTCTATCAGCACCTTGGTGGGAAAACCGCTGACGGCATAACGGGTGGTGACTTCTTTTTCATAACCGTTGTAAAGATTGGTCCACGGCAGACCGTGCTTGGTCACTCCGTTCCGCCAGGCATTCTCCGTGTCATTGCAGCAAATGCCCACAATCTCCATCCGGTCTTTATACTTCTGATAATATTCCTTCATCTGCGGAATGCCCTTGATGCACCATCCGCACCAGGTTCCCCAAAAATCCAGAAGCACATATTTTCCCTGAAAATCGGCCAGAGTACGTTCCTGCCCTTTCAAATCGCGCAGGCGGAAATCAGGTGCCTTCTTTCCGGAAACCAGTGTCTTCTGGGCCTCTTCACGCTTCCGGGCCTGTTCATAATCGCTCTTCATCCGGTCAAAAACAGGCCGGAATGCTCCGTTCTGGACCTCAGGCTGAAGCAGCGGTATCAGGGGCACGGCATCATTCAACGGTTGCAACGTCACCAGATAAGCCGCAACCAGACTACCGGGCTGCTGCATCACAATCTCCTTGCAGACCTTTTTCTGTTCGGCATAGACCTCTTTCAACTGTCCCATCAGACGGGACAGGATTGCCTGGTTTTTCTCTTTGTCCTGATAACAGGTATTGATGATCCGCAACAAAGAATCGGATTTCGCATGCAGGTTTTTCCAAGCTCCACAGGCATCCAACTCCCTATACAGCCTAGTCCCCGAAGGTTTCAGGGCCGTAACCGGACCGTTCAGTTTCAGATGGTCGCCGGGCAAAAACAGAAAGGCATTGCGGGGACTCATCATCATGGCTGCCGCCGCAGGATCTTTCGGCTTGGCAATTACATGAATCTGCATCAAGCGGTCGGGTACGGTTATCGAGAACGCTCCGTTCTGCAAAACGACCGTATCACGCATCAAAGCCTGTCCGTTGGCAGGATCATAACTGCATACGATGACTGCCCCGCTCTCAACACCCTGGATATTTCCGGAAAGGTTGTCGGCCAGAACTGTCCCGGCCAACAGGCAGGCAGCCAAAAAGGAAAGAAACTTTGTTTTCATGTTATTGGACCTTTAAATAAACAGTCTGAGACCGGCGCATCATAAATGGTGTTCACCGGTCTCAGAATAAGAATGCGAGCCAAGCGAGGCATCAGAAAATACTCCTCCCTTGGCTCTGAATATTATTTGCAGTTACCCAGACAACGAGGCTTGATCTGCTTGAAGAAATCGTTACCCTTGTTGTCCACCAGGATAAATGCAGGGAAGTCTTCTACTTCAATCTTCCAGATGGCTTCCATACCCAGTTCCGGATATTCTACACACTCAATGCTCTTGATGTTGTTCTGAGCAAGGATTGCAGCCGGTCCACCGATAGAACCGAGGTAGAAACCGCCATGCTTCTTGCAGGCATCGGTTACAGCCTGGCTACGGTTACCCTTGGCCAGCATAATCATGCTGCCGCCGTGGCTCTGGAACAGATCTACGTAAGGATCCATACGTCCGGCAGTAGTCGGACCCATAGAACCGCAAGCCATACCGGCCGGAGTCTTGGCCGGACCAGCGTAGTAGATAGGATGATCCTTGATGTACTGTGGCAGGTCTTCACCACGGTCCAGTTTCTCTTTCAGCTTGGCGTGAGCAATATCACGGCCTACGATGATGGTACCGTTCAAGCTCAAACGGGTAGCTACCGGATACTTGTCCAACTCAGCCAGAATCTCGTTCATCGGACGGTTCAGGTCAATCTTCACAGCGTTGCCCTCACCAGCCTGACGCAGTTCTTCCGGAATCAGTTCGCCTGGGTTAGAATCCAGTTTCTCAATCCAGATACCGTCCTTGTTGATCTTACAACGGATGTTACGGTCGGCAGAGCAAGAAACGCCCAAACCTACCGGACAAGAAGCACCGTGACGAGGCAAGCGGATGATACGCACGTCGTGTGCATAGTACTTACCACCGAACTGAGCACCCAAACCAATACGATGAGCCTCTTCCAATACCTGCTTCTCCAGCTCGATGTCGCGGAAAGCGCGACCGGTTTCGTCGCCGGTAGTAGGCAGAGTATCATAGAAACGAGTTGAAGCCAACTTCACAGTGAGCAGGTTCTTCTCAGCAGAAGTACCACCAATCACAAAGGCGATGTGATAAGGAGGACAAGCTGCAGTTCCCAGAGTCTTCATCTTTTCAACCAGGAACGGAACCAAAGTAGCCGGATTCAGGATAGCCTTGGTTTCCTGATAGAGATAAGTCTTGTTGGCAGAACCACCACCCTTGGTTACACACAGGAATTCGTATTCCATACCCTCAGTGGCCTCGATGTCAATCTGAGCCGGCAGGTTACACTTGGTATTTACTTCCTCATACATGCTGAGCGGTGCATTCTGTGAATAGCGGAGGTTTTCCTCAGTATAGGTTTTGTATACACCTTTTGACAGAGCCTCTTCATCGCAGTAGCCGGTCCAAACCTGCTGTCCCTTCTCACCGTGGATAATGGCGGTACCGGTATCCTGGCAGAACGGCAGAACGCCCTTGGCGGCAACTTCGGCGTTGCGCAAGAAGGTCAATGCCACATATTTATCGTTTTCACTGGCTTCCGGATCAGTCAGAATCTTAGCCACCTGCTCGTTGTGTGAACGGCGCAGCATGAAAGAAACATCACGGAAAGCAGCGTTGGCCATAGCGGTCAAACCCTCGGGAGCAATCTTCAGGATTGGGGTTCCCTCGAACTCGCTGACAGACACATAGTCTTTGGTCAGCAGATAGTATTCAGTATTGTCCTTTCCTCTCTGGAACATAGGAGCATACTTGAACTCTGGTGCATTTGCCATAATCTTTATTTTATTAGTTTACAGTTATGTTTAATCGTGTAGCAAAGGTAACAAAAAAAGTCGATACCGCGGACATTTCCCGGCAGGAATATCCGGGATTCCACGCTCTTTTCTTTAAGCCTTGGCGCTCAGTCGGGCTATCAGTTCGTTTCCCAGTTCGGTTTTCACCCGAATGTGCTCCAATACGGCCGTCACAAATGGATTGCTGTTGAAGGCACCGCGCACTTCCTCGAAGTCCATCTGTTGCTCTGTACGACTACCGTCGGCTCCGAAACCGGTCATGGCGCTGAGTGAAAACTCCTTGCGCGCATCTTCATAAACCATACGGTCCAGTCCCACCACGGCGGCCTGCCAGCGCTGCACGATGTCGATCACATCCTGACGGGATATCGTTTCGGGATTCAGATGATAGTATTCCAGAATCTTGCCGTAGGCCCAGGTCCATTCATAAGCATAATAATTCCGGTGCATTTCGGCAAAGCGTTCGTGCATCTGATCCACCGTGCGGACACGTTCCTGCTCGATATCGTCCATCAGGCACTCCACTTCGCTTTTCGGAGCAATCAGTCCGGAAATGTCTACCCAGTCTCCTTCGCCAATCGGACAGTCGGGCTTCAGCCAGACACGCAAGGCCTCATCATCCGTATATTCCAGCTGTTCCAGGCGCTTGATAATCGAATTACCGAGGAACTTCTGAATGGCTGTTTCATAGAACATGATTCCCTTGTTCAGGGCCGAATTCTTGATCTTGGCACTCTGATAAGAGTATATCTCGGACGTTTCGCCCGATACCCGGGCCAGTTCTTTCAGAATACGGCGTCCGTTCATCATCTTCTGAATGGTATACGGGCTGAGCAGATTATAATTAATCTGGTCCAGACGGTTCGGATCGGTACGCTTGTCACGTTTCGGCCATTTCTGGGCATCACGGATGGTTCCCACACTGCGCAGATTGACTCCCGGCACTAGATAAGTGGTGTTCTGCTCTTCAATCAGATAAGAGAACGGCAGGTTTGTGGTGTCAGGATGGTGCACATGACGCCCCATCACCAGTGAGAAAGCTCCGATACGAGCCGGCCAAAGCACATAAGAATCGGAAGTGGTCTTTGCACCGCGCTCCAGAGTTCCCTGATGAATCGGGCCCAGTTTATACATGTGATTGCTTTGGTTGGAACCCGAACCTGCGTTCATAAAGGAAAACATACCGGCAATCAGCAAGGTAGACTTGTGGTGTGTCACCGTAAACGGACCGGCAAAAATGGCACAGGCCTCTCCGTTTTCCTCCTGACAGTTGCTGAAGAACAGAGAATCGGATGCGGAATACGTGTGCCCCATGTGGCAGGCCTGCCCGACAAAACAACGGGTCAGCATCGTACCGTCTTCCACACGTGAGCCACTGGAAATAATAAAGTCATCGCAAATCACCCCCTGCCCGATGTGAACAGGAGCTGCTTCATTACTGTTCAGGCTTCCGTTCTTCAGGCGACCGGCTCCCTTGATCTTGGCAAAATCACCGATACGAACATTTCGTATATATCCGGAATCCACTATCGTAACATGACTGCCAATGGTTCCAATCTCCGAGGCATGGATATCGGCATATTCCTGAATGATGCGGCGCATCTTGTCAATCAGCAAGGGGCGGTGACGGTACAAAGCCATGAAATAAGCCTGATGAGCCGACAGATGATCATGGATGAGCACCTCGCGACCACCGGTTTCATTCAGTACAGACACCTCGACTCCGTTACCGAAGCGGGTCTTACCGTCGACCAGAATCGTATCGACGTTTTCTATAAAGGTATGGTCACCGATACAATAATTCGCAATGTAGTTCTTTACGTTTTCTATCAGACAATTGTCGCCCACGGTGACATGATGCAAAGTGACATTTCTCAATCCGGAATGCTTTACAATGCCTCCGCTCAGAGTAAATTCGTCATGGAATACCCCAAGACGCACTTGTCCTGAAAAACGGGTCTGGCGTACATGTTCCGGCGAGAAGCCTTCGGCCACCTCAACATGCTGCCAGTCATCTGCCTCGCAGAACTGCCGTTTCAGGCAATCAATCTCCTCCTTCGTTAGTTTGCGATAAGTCTTCATAGCTACTGGTTTTTATAAAAACAAAAAGAGGGTGAAGAACTGTGGTTACAGTTCTCCATCCTCATCATATTTCTGAAATAAGAAATCGTTATACGGATACTTTTGCACGTGCAGCTCGCGCACCTTGTCGTAGAGCACCTTGCGGAACTCCTCGATGTTGGCTTTCTGACGGGCCGAAATAAAGATGCAGTTGTCGTTCATGCGGGCCATCCAGGTTTTCATCATATCGTCGAGCGAAATGTTTTCCTTGGTAGCCGGAGTCAGATCGTCTTCATCCTTCTCGGTCCAGGTATAGGCATCCACCTTATTGAATACGATCATCGAAGGCTTGTCACTGCAATTCAAATCGGCCAGCGTTTTCTCCACCACCTTGATTTGTTCTTCAAAGTCAGGATGCGAGATATCTACCACATGCAGCAGCAAATCTGCCTCGCGCACCTCGTCCAGTGTACTCTTGAAAGAGTCTACCAGATCGGTCGGCAATTTCCGGATAAATCCTACCGTATCGGAAAGCAGGAACGGCAGATTGTCGATAATCACCTTGCGCACCGTGGTGTCCAGAGTCGCAAAAAGCTTGTTTTCGGCAAAGACCTCGCTCTTGGCCATCAGGTTCATCAGCGTGCTCTTGCCCACATTCGTATATCCGACCAACGCCACACGAATCATTCGTCCGCGGTTGCTGCGCTGGGTGGTCTTCTGACGGTCGATCTCGGCCAGACGCTGTTTCAGGAGCGACATGCGGTTCAGGATAATACGGCGGTCCATTTCCAACTGGGTTTCACCCGGACCACGCAGTCCTACAGAACCTTTTCCTCCTCCGGAACCGGAACCACCTCCCTGACGCTCCAAGTGCGTCCACAAGCGTTGCAGTCGGGGCAGCATATAGCGATACTGTGCCAGCTCTACCTGAGTCTTCGCGTTGGCCGTTTGGGCACGCATGGCAAAAATATCCAGAATGAGCGAAGTACGGTCCAGGATCTTCACCTTCAGAACCGCTTCGATATTGCGCATCTGCTTGGCCGACAACTCATCGTCGAAAATCACCATACCGATTTCGCGCTCAGCCTCTTCCTCGGCTTCGATATAGGTGCGTATCTCCTCCAGCTTACCTTTACCCACATAAGTCACGGCACTCGGGCCGGCAGCGCGCTGGGTAAAGCGCTTCACGGTGACGGCTCCGGCCGTATCAGCCAGAAACTCCAGCTCATCCAGATACTCATTGGTTTTGCGCTCATCCTGCTGTTGTGTAATCAGACCGACCAGGATGGCGGTTTCGGCCTGAGCTTCTGATATTACAAATTCTTTCATCTGATAAAATCCTTTCGTAATCAATTCCCGGGATTTCCGGCTGCGGAGCGTCAGGAAGGCGCCCTTTGCCGCCCCGGAATGTAAAACAAATACAAAGACAGGACCAAATAGGAACACAAAGAAGCATCCCCTGTACCAAAGGGATGCTTCCTGATGTATGTGTCTGTCGGATTAACGCACCTGGATAACCAGATACTTGCTCACGCTCCAGAATTCAGTAGGATTGGTGATGTGCAGCACATACTGCCCTTTGGTATCCTTCTCCAGTTTATAGGTACCGGCCGGATGATTGGTCAGCAACTTGGCACTCTTAGAGTACAGTTTGATCTCCTTGTCATAACGGATATCAATCTTGGTGAAGTAATCCTTGTTGAAGTTTCCACTCTTCAGAACATCGCCGTTCTGCAGAATCTTCTGTTCCTTCAACTCAGACTTGGTACCGAATACGAACCACGCTGTATTCAACTGCTTGTCCTGAGCAGCTACTGTCTGGCTCTTGCTGGTATTCTCGGCAGCCAGATTCTCCACATCGTTGTTCAGGCTGTTGATGGCCTCATCCTGCTGTGCAATCACAATGTCCTTTTCTGCCAGCTGGATTTCCAGTTCTTGAATACGCTGTTTCTGTGCCTCCATATCCTGAGTCAGCTTGTCGATTGTTTCTTTCAGCTTGTCGGCATTGATGGAGCTGGTGCGCAGCTTGTCCTTCAGTTTGGCAATCATGTCGCGGTTCTGCGCCATGGTACTCTGAATGAATTCCATATTCTCGCGGATAGCTTCCTTGTTTGAAGCAGACTCCAGGTTGCCGTCGGCCACTGCGATACGGCCTTCTGCCTCGTTAATCCGGCGGAATCCGTCCTGAATCTCGTTGAATGTACCCATGATCTCATTCAACTCCTGATCCTTATTATCGATAATGCGTTGCAAAGAGTCGCGCTCTGCGGCAGCAGAATTATCGTCGTTACTCTTATTTCCGGTACAAGAAGCAGCCATCAAAGATACGCAGGCTGCCAAAAAGAAAAGTTTTTTCATATTCTTGTCATTTAAAATTTTACAAAATCAGGCTTCGTTCTCGTTGTCTTCGTCCTCGTCCTTTCGGTTTCGGTTCTTGTTTTTCTTTTTCTTTTCCACTTCCGCTCCGGCCAGAATAATGACAAACTCTCCGCGCGGCTCCACTTCCTGAAAATGTCCGAGCACCTCTTCCAAAGTTCCCCGCACGCACTCTTCGTGCACTTTGGAGATCTCACGGCACACGGCCACTTGTCTTTCCGCACCATAAAACTCTATGAACTGTGCCAGTGTCTTCACCACGCGGTGCGGCGATTCATAAAAGATCATGGTACGCGGTTCTTCCTGCAAGGCTTCCAGACGCGTCTGCCGTCCTTTCTTCGGCGGCAGGAATCCTTCAAACGCAAAACGGTCGCAAGGCAATCCCGATGAAACCAGCGCCGGAACAAAGGCCGTAGGTCCCGGCAAGGCAATCACCTGAATGCCGGCCTGCACCGCTGCGCGCGCCACCAGAAATCCCGGATCGGAAATGCCCGGTGTGCCGGCATCGGAAATCACGGCAATGTTCTCTCCTCTTTTCAGACGTTCCACGATGCCGCTGACCGTCTGGTGTTCGTTGAACTTATGATAGGAAATCATGGCATTGCGGATTTCAAAATGCCGCAGCAGATTTCCCGAAGTACGCGTGTCTTCCGCCAAAATCAGATCTGCCTCGCGCAGGATCCGAAGCGCACGGTACGTGATGTCCTCCAAATTGCCCACCGGTGTGGGCACAAGATAAAGTATACCCATTTCTTTTTTTCTGATACGGGCAAAAATAAATAAATTAATATAGTTTTCGAATATTCAACGCGAAGATTTAACAGAAGTTTATCATTTCTACTTTCTTTCTCGTTTTTCTAAAAAGGAAATATTAATTTTGCATTTTTGTTCATCACTAAAAAACAAGATTCACAGCAAACAATGGAAACGAACGGAGAAAGAATAAGAAGAGGACGAATTGAAGTGATCTGCGGCTCCATGTTTTCGGGCAAAACGGAAGAACTGATCCGACGTCTGAAACGGGCCAAGTTTGCCCGCCAGAGCGTGGAAATCTTCAAACCGGCCATCGACACGCGCTATTCCGAAGCCGACGTGGTGTCGCACGAAGGAAATTCCATCCACTCCACACCGGTGGAATCGTCATACAGCATCCTGCTGCTCGGCTCCGACACCGAGGTTGTCGGCATTGACGAGGCACAGTTCTTTGACGACAATCTGGTACAGGTGTGCAACGAACTGGCCAATCAAGGCACCCGAGTTATTGTGGCCGGCCTGGACCTGGACTTTCTGGGCGTGCCGTTCGGACCGATTCCGGCTCTGTGTGCCATTGCCGACGATGTGACCAAGGTGCACGCCATTTGTGTGAAATGCGGCAACCAGGCCTATATTTCGCACCGCACCGTGAGCGACAACAAGCGTGTCTTGCTGGGCGAACAGCACGAATACGAACCGCTCTGCCGGGTATGCTATCTGGAATCCATCAAAAAGGATCAGGACAAAAAGCCCGACGACACACCTGCACAAGAATAAAATACACATATTATAATAGCCATGAGAAAAGAAATCACGTTTGACCGTTTTGTCCGCGGAGGATTGGGAATAGCCGGTACGGCACTGGCCATTTACATCCTCAATCTGCTGAGCGATGTGCTGCTCCCCTTTTTCATAGCGTGGGTATTTGCCTACATGCTCTATCCGCTGGTCAAATTCTTCCAGTATAAGCTCCGGCTGCGCAGCCGCGTGGTGAGCATCATCCTTTCGGGCATCGTCGTTCTGGCCGTGCTGACCGGCATTTTCTGGCTGGTCATTCCGCCAATCATTTCCGAAACCATCCGTTTCAAGGATGTCATCCTGGAATTCATTTCCGCCCGATGGGGCGACTCCGTCATCACGGAACAGGTCAAACTGTTTTTCCAGACTCATGTGGACCAGAACAGCATCTTGCAGCTGCTGCACGAAAAGAATATCATGGAAGCGGCCAAATCGGCAGTCAATCAGGCGCTCGACGTGGTGTATAAAACCGTGGACATTGTCTTCGGAATCATCGCTTCACTCATCACCCTGCTCTATATGTTCTTTATCCTGCTGGACTATGAAAAGCTGTCCAACGGCTGGATCAAGCTGGTGCCGAAAAAGAACCGGCGCTTTGCCGGACGCCTGGCACACGATGTGGAGCACGGTATGAATGCCTATTTCCGCGGTCAGGCTCTGGTGGCCTTTCTCGTAGGTATCCTGTTCAGCATCGGGTTCCTGATTATCGACTTCCCGATGGCCATCGGTCTGGGACTGTTCATCGGCCTGCTGAATCTGGTGCCTTACCTGCAAGTCATCGGATTCATTCCCACAATTCTGCTGGCACTCATCAAAGCGGCCGACACGGGAGAGAACTTCTGGCTGATTCTGCTTCTGGCCTGCATCGTGTTCATCGTGGTGCAAACCATCCAGGACATGATTCTGGTGCCCAAGATCATGGGCAAGCTCATGGGGCTGAATCCGGCCATCATTCTGCTGTCCCTGTCCATCTGGGGCAGTCTGCTGGGCATCATCGGTCTGATCATTGCGCTACCGCTCACCACACTGATTCTGTCGTATTACAAACAATACATTGATTATAATGAGAAACAGTGGCAAAAACGTCACAGAAACCTCACCCTGAAAGCCGAAGAAGAAAAAATTTCGCAAAAAAGTGCAGAATAATTTGGAAGTTTCAAATATATATTCTACCTTTGCACACGCAAACAGCAAATAGGATGATTCGCTAGCTCAGCAGGTAGAGCACAACACTTTTAATGTTGGGGTCTTGGGTTCGAACCCCAAGCGAATCACAGAAGAAAGGATCTCATTTTTGAGGTCCTTTTCTTTTTTATTCCCCTTTCATCCCTTTTTCTCTGTCTATCCCTCCCAAAGACATAAAAAAATGATCCTGATGAATTGTAAAAAACATCAGAATCATTTTATCAAATCATCGAAATAAAATTTTCGTGCGCCCAAGGCGCCTTTTCCATTCTCCTGAAACAATCTTGAAAAGACGAACGGCCCTGCGTCAGACTTTTGTTGCATGCCCTCTCAGAATACCGCGTGAAAAGCGGGTTGTAGTGAGCAAGGTGCATCCCAAAGCAGCCGCACAACAGAGCACCATAATGAGACTGGTGGTCTGAAGCATATCGCCCAAGCCGGTCAACGGCGACAGCACTCCTCCGAACAGAAACATCAGAAAGCCCAACACCGCCGAAGCATTACCGGAATTCGCACGCTCCAGATCGAGTGCCAGCATCGTACTGCTGGGCAGAATCAATCCCAAGAATATCATAAACACGAACAAGCAGCCCTCAACAATCATCACCGATGCACCGGAAATCAGTACGGAGGCCACCAACAGACTGATCAGTCCGAAGCCGACCACGCCCACACGCATGGCCTGCGTAGCGCTGCGGAAAAACGAAACCGTGAGGCTGCCCAGCATCACCGCCACGGCATTGGCACCGAAACACAGGCTGTAGGCCACCGGCGACAGACCGTAATGATTCTGGAAAATAAAAGGAGAGGCGGCAATATAAGTAAACATCACTCCCATGACAAACGCCTGCACCAGCACGTAGCACATGAAGCGGCCATGCCCCAACACGGGCACATAACGCCGGAAGGCAACCCACACACTTCCCTCACGACGCGCAGCAAGCGGCAGTGACTCCTTGAAAAAGAGCAGAGTCACCAGCAATGCCAGTCCGATGACAAAGAGAATCCAGAAAATCCCTTTCCAGTTGGTCACCTCCAACAAAAAGCCACCCAATACGGGAGCGCAGATAGGCGCCAGTCCCTGCACGCTGCTCAGCATGGAGAAAAAGCGGGTAAGCTCCTTACCCTCATAAAGATCGGTAGCGATAGATTTGGAAATCACCAAGCCACCGGCACCGGCCAATCCCTGAATCAGACGGAAAAAGATAAACCAATAGATATCGGGGGCATACAGGCAACCTAATGTGGAAACGGAAAAAGCCACCAGCGACAACAGTAACGGAGATTTGCGGCCATACTTGTCGCTCAACGGACCAATCAAAAGCTGCCCCACAGCCAACCCTACCATACTGAAGGTAAGACTCAACTGCACCAACGAGGCGGTAGTATGAAAATATTCATTTAGTGACGGTAGCGCCGGAAGATAGAAGTCGGTCACAAACGGGCCGAATGCGGAGATGGCCCCAACCATAAGCAACAGATAAAGCTCGGAATTTCTTGTTTTTTCGTTCATATTCTTTTTACCCTTTTAATTCAGGTGCAAAGTTCCGAACTTTTTACGAATGGATTTCGCCCTATTCTCTGCCAGAAATGTCCTAATCGTGACCAACATGGTTTCCGGTTCCCTACAAAAGAGTATATTTGCAGCAAAATGTGATGCTCATGAACACGAACTCCACACGATTCGGAATCACCGACTTCCATCCGGACTCTTTACCCTTCGTGCAGGAAGGGCAAAACTGGCGCGCCCCCATCGGACGGGTGCATTTCCTACTTGTGATGCAGGGAGAAGCACACATGCTTATCGACGGTCACCAACAGACACTCACCGAGAACACGTTTCTGTTTCTCCTGCCCAACATGCTGCTCTGTCCCCAGACACACAGCAGCGATTTCCGGGCGCAGTGCCTGTTTTTCGACTTTGATTTCATGTCCGACTTCCCGCTCCTGCTCAAGGCCGAAATCTCACACAAAGTGGCTTATTCTCCGCTCATTACCCCCGACACACGCACCGCAAACCTGCTGCAGCGCTATTTCGAATTCATCGAAGAGCGCTACCGCGCGCCCGAAAACAACAATGAGATTATCAAGGGACTGCTCTTTGCGCTGATCATGGAGGTGAACCGGCTCTATATCCACCGGGAGACCAAGGTCAGAGTGTCGCGTCCGGACGAAATTACCGACCGGTTCTTTTATCTGCTCCACCGGCACTGCAAGGAAGAACACTATTCTGCCTTCTATGCCGGCAAACTCTGCATCTCCGACAAACACCTGATGCGCACCATCCGGCAAAAAACAGGACAGACGTTCCACTTCTGGCTCTCGGACTTTCTGATGCGCGAAGCCAAAGTGCTGCTGAGGTCCACCGACATGAGTATTATGGAAATAGCCGAAATACTCCACTTTCCCAATTCGTCGTTTTTTGCCCGTTTTTTCCGCCGTCATCAGGGCGTTCCGCCCCTGCAGTTCCGCAAGAACAGATAGCCCGACGCACTCCGAAAACGGCAAAACCGACGGCCGCGGACAGCCCTTTCCGAAATTAAATATATTTTTCCTGTGATTTTCCGTATATTATAAGTATAGTGAATCAGAAAATTCGTATCTTTGCAGTTCAGAATCACAGTAATAGATAATAGAATACAGTATGGCAGAAACAAAGAAAATCAAGACAGCGTTGGTTTCAGTATTTCATAAGGACGGCCTGGACCAGATTCTGGCCGAACTGCATAAGGACGGAGTACAGTTCCTTTCAACAGGAGGAACCCAAAGTTTTATCGAAAGTCTGGGCTATCCGTGCCAGGCCGTTGAAGACCTGACCACCTATCCGTCAATCCTGGGCGGACGTGTAAAGACCCTGCACCCGAAAGTATTCGGAGGTATTCTGGGCCGCCGTGCACTGGAAGAAGACCAGGCACAGATGAAAAAATATGAAATTCCGGAAATCGACCTGGTTATCGTAGACTTGTATCCGTTTGAGGCAACCGTAGCCAGCGGCGCTTCAGCAGCCGACATCATCGAAAAGATCGACATAGGCGGTATCTCACTGATCCGTGCAGCAGCCAAGAACTTCAACGATGTAGTGATCATCCCGAGCAAGGCTGAATATAACGACTTCCTGAACATCCTGAAGGAAAACGGTGCACAGACCACACTGGCACAGCGCCAGATGTTCGCAACCCGCGCTTTCGGTGTGAGCAGCCACTACGACACTGCGATCCACGCATGGTTCGCCGACAACAAATAATCAAATAATAACAAACAGGAAATACTGATTATGGGATTTTTTTCATTTACTCAAGAAATCGCAATGGACTTGGGTACTGCCAATACGATCATTACCTGCGACGGGAAGATTGTGGTAGATGAGCCTTCAGTGGTGGCACTCGACCGCCGCTCAGACAAGATGATTGCCGTGGGCGAAAAGGCCAAGATGATGTATGAAAAGACACACGACAATATCCGCACCGTGCGCCCGCTGCGCGAAGGTGTGATTGCCGACTTCTACGCCTGCGAGCAGATGATGCGCGGCCTCATCAAGATGGTACATACCGGCAGCCGCTTCTTCTCTCCGTCATTGCGCATGGTCATCGGTGTGCCTTCCGGCTCTACCGAAGTGGAACTGCGCGCCGTGCGCGACTCTGCCGAGCATGCCGGCGGACGTGAGGTGTACCTCATTTACGAGCCTATGGCCGCTGCCATCGGTATCGGTATTGACGTGGAAGCTCCCCAGGGTAACATGATCGTGGATATAGGCGGCGGTTCTACAGAAATTGCCGTTATCTCTTTGGGTGGTATCGTCACCAACAACTCTATCCGTATTGCCGGCGACGATCTGACTGCCGACATTCAGGAATACATGAGCCGCCAGCACAATGTGAAGGTGAGTGAGCGTATGGCCGAACGAATCAAGATTCATGTAGGTGCCGCACTTACCGATCTGGGCGAAGAGGCTCCGGAAGACTACGTAGTATACGGTCCGAACCGTATCACCGCACTGCCAATGGAAGTGCCGGTGTGCTATCAGGAAATTGCACACTGCCTGGAGAAATCCATCGCACGCATCGAAACAGCCGTGCTGAACGCTCTGGAAAATACTCCACCGGAACTGTATGCCGATATCGTGCACAACGGAATCTACCTGAGTGGTGGAGGTGCCTTGCTGCGCGGACTGGACAAGCGTTTGACAGACAAGATCAATATCCCATTCCACATTGCCGACGATCCGTTGCACAGTGTGGCTAAGGGTACCGGTATTGCCCTGAAGAACGTCAACAACTTTTCTTTCCTTATGTAAACACTAACGGAATAAGAATCATAATTGCGGGAAATGAAACCCGGCGAGGTTGTACCCGTCGCCTTTCATTTCCCGTTTTTATTTAATCAAACAAGAAACGTGCGTAAACTACTTGATTTTTTATCGAAATACAATTACTGGTTCGTCTTTATCCTGCTCGAGGCCATCAGTCTGTGCGCCCTGTTCCGTTTTAACGGCTATCAGGGCAGTGTGTGGTTTACCTCGGCCAATACCGTGGCCGGAAACATTATGGAAATCCACTCCAAGACTCTGTCTTATCTGGCATTAGGCGACAACAACCGGGCACTGACCGAACGCAATGTCGTGCTCGAACATCGCATAGCACAACTGGAACACGAACTCAAGAAACTCAGCACGCCTCCCACCTACACCCAACAGCGCACGGACTCTCTGCTGCGCTCCTATCAGTTGCTGGACGCCAACGTGGTGAACAACTCCGTGCTGCTACAAGACAATTACCTCACCATCAACAAGGGAGAAGCCGACGGAGTGCGCCCGGAAATGGGCGTGGTCTGTGGTACCGGTGTCGTGGGAATCGTATATATCACAGCCCCGCACTACTCCATTGTCATGCCGGTGCTCAATTCCAAATCGAACATCAGCTGCCGACTGCGTAAAAGCGGTTACTTCGGCTATCTGAACTGGGACGGCGGCAGCCCGCTCTATGCCTGGATGAATGATGTGCCCCGCTATGCAAAAATCCAGACCGGCGACGTCATCGAAACCAGCGGTTTCTCATCCGTCTTCCCGGAAGGACTGTTCATCGGAAAAGTCAATCAGGTGAGAAACTCCAAAGACGGACTGTCTTATCGCATCAAGGTACACTTGGGTACCGACTTCGCCCGTCTGCGCGATGTATGCGTCATCATGTCTCCGGATCAGGATGAGCTGAACGCACTCGACGGACAATTAAAAGAAAAATCAAGGAAATGATATCATGGTATTAGTTTGGTTTTATAAGATATTATGGATGATTGCCCTCTGGGCCATACAGGTTCTGGTGTTTAACCAGATTCATATCCTTGGGTGCATCACACCCCTCATCAGCGTTTATTTCCTGCTGCTGTTCCCCAAAAACACTTCCCGCAGCGCACTGTTGCTTTGGGGCTTCATCGCCGGAATCCTGATTGACGTGTTTTCAGGAACCCCGGGTGTGGTTTCGGCTTCCATGACTCTGGCTGCCTTTTTCCTGCCCCCTTTGCTGAAACTGCTGGTATCCAAGGATGCTCCCGAGGATCTGGTTCCCTCAATCCGCTCTATGGGTAAATGGAAATTCTTCCAGCTGCTGTTCCTGCTCACTCTGCTGCACCACGTCACCTTCTTCCTGCTGGAAGCATTCTCTTTCTTCAATTGGGAGGTTCTGCTCATCAGTATGGGCGGAAGCATTGTCCTGTCGCTACTCCTGATGATGACTTTGGAATTTGCACGCAACCCTAAAAAGCAGAAAAACTAGGCATCTATGGGAAAATACGATTTTGAGAACCGCAAATATGTCATTGGCGGTGCCGCAGTATTCATTGTCATTGTTTTCCTCATACGACTGTTTACACTGCAACTGATGAGCGACGACTATAAAAAGAACGCCGACTCCAATGCTTTTCTGAAACGAATCAAATATCCGTCGAGAGGAATCATCACCGACCGTAACGGTAAGCTGCTGGTCTACAACCAGCCGGCCTATGACATTATGGTGGTGATGCGCGAACAAATCGGCGTGGATACGGCCGACTTATGCCAAAGTCTGGGCATCACTCCGGAATTCTACGTGAAACGCATGGAAGAAATCAAGGACCGCAGACGCAACCCCGGTTATTCCAGCTACACGCAACAGCTGTTCATGAGCCAGCTCTCGGCCGAGGAATTCAGTGTGTTCCGCGAAAAGCTGTTCCGCTTTCCGGGATTCTACATCCAGAAAAGAGCCATCCGCCAGTATCAGTACTCCAATGCCGCACACGTTTTGGGCGATGTGGGCGAGGTGTCTGCGGCCGATATCGAAAAGGACGACTACTATCAGAGCGGTGACTACATCGGAAAACTGGGTGTAGAGCGCTACTACGAAGAACAGCTGCGCGGTGAGAAAGGTATCGAAATTCTGCTGCGCGACGCGCACGGCCGCATCCAGGGAAAATACATGGATGGCAAATTCGACAAGGATCCGGTTCCGGGAAAAGACCTTACTCTGGGACTCGACTTGAAGCTTCAGGCCTTGGGCGAACGCCTGATGCAAGGAAAGCTGGGCAGTATCGTAGCCATCGAGCCTTCCACCGGCGAGATTCTGTGCATGGTGTCTTCCCCGACCTACGACCCGCACCTGATGGTGGGACGTATGCGCGGAAAGAACCATCAGACACTCAGCAAGGATTTGATGAAACCTTTGCTCAACCGAGCCATTATGGGTGTATACCCTCCCGGTTCAACCTTTAAGCCGACTCAGGCACTGACTTTCCTGCAGGAAGGAATCATCACGCCGCAAACGGCGTTCTCCTGCCCGCACGGATTTCATTACCGCGGTCTGAAGGTAGGCTGCCACGGCCATGCCTCCCCCATCAATCTGGTACCGGCACTCGGAACGTCCTGCAACGGCTATTTCTGCTGGGGACTGTTCTACATGTTCGGAAACCGCACGAAATATAAGAATGTGCAGGAAGCGATGACCCGCTGGAAAGACTATATGGTATCTATGGGATTCGGATATAAACTGGGTGTGGACCTGCCGGGCGAGAAGCGTGGTCTTATCCCGAATGCACAGTTCTACGACAAGGCTTATCGCGGATCGTGGAACGGACTGACCGTTATCAGTATCTCCATCGGACAGGGTGAGGTCAACGCCACTCCGTTGCAGATAGCCAATCTGGCAGCCACCATTGCCAACCGGGGCTATTACTACGTGCCTCATGTAGTGAAAAGCATTAAAGGCGGTTCTTTGGACACGCTCTACAGTCGCAAGCATTACACCATGACCGACTCCAAATACTATAATTATATTGTAGCCGGCATGCGACGCGCAGTAGTTGGCGGTACCTGTCGCGCGGCAAACAGCCCGTATTACGAGGTTTGCGGCAAAACGGGTACGGCACAGAACCGCGGACACGACCACTCGGCCTTCATGGGATTTGCCCCGATGAACAATCCGAAAATCGCCATTGCCGTGTATGTGGAAAATGGTGGATGGGGAGCCGACTACGGTGTGCCGCTCGGTGCCCTGATGATGGAACAATACATAATGGGAAAACTCTCTCCTGAAAGCGAGAAAAAAGCAGAAGAGTTTCAAAATAGAAGAATCAATTATGGTAACGAATCGAGATAATAAAAGTATATGGGCTTCGGTAGACTGGGTGACCATTCTGCTGTATGTGGCTCTCATGGCCTTCGGATGGGTCAGTATCTGCGGAGCGAGCTATGACTTCAGCCAGGGAGGAAACTTCTTCTCATTCGACTCACGTTCGGGCATGCAGATTGTGTGGATCGGCACCTCTCTTGTGCTGGGCAGCATCATTCTGTTGCTCAACGACCGGATTTACGACACCTTTTCTTATGTGATCTATGCCCTGTTGCTGGTACTGCTGTTCATCACACCCTTTCTGGCGCGTGACATCAAAGGTTCGCATTCGTGGATTAAAATCGGACCGTTCAGCTTGCAGTCTGCCGAATTTGCCAAGTTCGCCACGGCACTGGCGGTGGCCAAGTTCATGTCTTCGTATGGGTATAACATAGCCCGTTGGCGTGACTTCGCCATGACACTGGCCCTGATATTCGTCCCCATGCTGCTCATCATCGCGCAGCGCGAAACCGGTTCGGCACTGGTTTATTTTGCTTTCTTCCTGATGCTTTACCGGGAAGGAATGCCAGGCTCTATCCTGTTTGCCGGTATCTCGGCGGTAGTCTACTTTGTGGTTGGCGTACGCTTTGACGCAGATCCGCTATGGTTCACTCCAACAAGTATCGGAGAATTTTCGGTGATGCTACTCATCATGGTCTTCACTTTAAGCATGATCCGTATCTATTGCGGCAAGTCCAAGATGCTGACTCACCTGATTTACTGGACAGCCGGCATCAATGTCGTGGCACTGGCTTTTGCATTCTATGTCATTCCCTTCGATGTGGTATGGGTGCAACTGCCGTTATGCATCGGACTGGGACTCTATCTGATCTATGTATCCGTCACAGCCCGTGTGAAGAAATATTTCTATATTGCGGTATTTGCATTGGGCTCCCTGGCTTTCTTCTACTCAGTGGACTTCGTACTGAACAACGTGCTTGAAGCACATCAGCAGATTCGTATTAAAGTATTGCTGGGACTGGAAGACGACCCCACAGGAGCCGGATACAATGTGAACCAGGCAAAAATCGCCATCGGTTCGGGCGGTCTGAAAGGAAAAGGCTTTCTGAACGGTACACAAACCAAACTGAAATATGTACCGGAACAGGATACAGACTTTATATTCTGTACGGTGGGTGAAGAAGAAGGTTTTGTAGGTTCGGCAGCGGTATTGCTGCTGTTTCTCACATTGATTCTAAGGCTGATTCATCTGGCAGAGCGACAGCCCTACCGGTTCGGACGGGTATATGGTTATTGTGTGCTGAGTGTTTTTCTGTTCCACTTGTTCATTAATGTGGGAATGGTGCTTGGACTGACCCCCGTAATCGGTATCCCACTGCCATTCTTCAGCTATGGCGGTTCCTCCCTGTGGGGATTCACCATTCTGCTGTTCATATTTCTGCGCATCGACGCTTCGCGAAATCTGGCTCAACGCTAAGGAGCCGGAACTGCCTGGATTTGAAGGCCCACCTGGCCCACTCCGGGCACCTCCTCGCGGCGCAGGATATGAAAGACTTTAACGGTACCGGTCTGCCCGGCCTGATAAGTGTGCTCCGGCAAAGGACATTCTGACAAAAACAGTCCGATACCGTTTTTATCCAAGTCGGAACACGGCACAATCTCACAGCAAACAGTATCTAAAAAGACGGTATCGGGCTGATGCAACGTCTGGCAGACTCCAATCCAGATTTTCTGATAAGGGTAACAGGCATTGGTACGCACACCGACCTTTCCCTGATAGACGCCCGCCTGTGTTACTTCCGGCAGGCTGAAAAGCAACGTATCAGTCTTATTCCATCCGTCAAAAGATACGGGGCGGTATTCATATACCAAGGTAGACGGCTCATTGCAGCAACTGCCTGCTCCCACAAGGGAAGCAAGCAGTGCGCAAAAACCAGTCAATATGTTAAGCGTCTTTTTCATTGTTCTTTTTGCTATCGGCCTCTCCGGCTGTATTTTTTCCTTCTGGAGCCTGATTTCTGTTCCGGTTATCCCGGTTCTTCCTTACTTTCTTGTTTTCTCCAGGCTCGCGGTTTTCTTTCTGTGCCGGACGGTTACGCTTTCTTTGTTCGCGGTTATTTCTATTCTCCGCATTCCCGGCATTCTCTGGGGCTCCCTGCTGAGGTTTGTTCATCTCGGCATTCTTCTCACCCTGCGGTTTGCCAGTCTTCTGATTCTCCGGTGCGGCATTACGTTTTCCACCGTCCTTGCGGTTGCGGTTTTTCTTCTTTCTCTTATCAAAACGAGTCAGGCTCTCCTGTTCTACCAGATCCACAGTTCTTGGTGACAGACCGTCGTTTCCTTCGGTAAGCGTATCCGGCTTTTCTCCCTTGCGGTTCATCGAAATCACGGCAAAAGCGCGTTTGGCATGAATGGTTACCAGATTGGCTGCCAAATTCTTGTCGGTAGAATAAGTAATCATGCCCGAAAGAATATCTGCCTTGAAGAAGAAATATTCTCCAGCCTGTGTGAGCAATGAAATCTCGCGGCTCGGCAATCGTTTTCCGGCTTCCACATAAGCATCCACTTCGTAGTTCATGCAACATTTCAACTTGGCGCACTGTCCGGCCAGTTTCTGGGGATTCAACGAAATATCCTGGTAACGGGCTGCACTGGTTGACACGGAAACAAAATTCTTCATCCAGGTGGCACAACACAATTCGCGGCCACAAGGACCGATACCGCCGATGCGTCCGGCTTCCTGACGCGCTCCAATCTGTTTCATCTCAATACGTACCTTGAAAGCTTCGGCCAGCACCTTGATCAGCTGACGAAAGTCCACACGACCGTCGGCTATGTAATAAAAGATAGCCTTGTTTCCGTCGCCCTGATACTCCACATCGCCGATTTTCATCTCCAGTCCCAATTTCTTGGCAATCTGACGGGAACGGATCATCGTATCGTGTTCCTTGGCCTTGGCCTCTTCATACTTCTCCATATCGACGGGCTTGGCCTTACGGTAAATACGCTTGATGTCCTGTTCCGATTTCAGATTCGCCTTCTTGATCTGAAGAGGAACCAGTCTTCCGGTAAGAGTCACCACTCCGATATCGTGTCCCGGAGAAGCCTCAACGGCCACAATATCTCCTTTTTCCAGCGGCAACTGGTTAGTGTTGCGATAATATCCCTTGCGCGTGTTCTTGAACTGCACTTCCACAAGATCAGTCGCTTCGCTATTACCGGGGATATCCGCCAGATAATCGTATGTATTGAGCTGTTTGTCCTGTCGTCCGCACCCTTTGGCACAAAGTCCGCGACAGCAGCCGTTCATTTTAAAGTCTTGATCCATCATATCATAAGGATTAGATATATTAATTTATTGAATAAGAAGGACAATCATCTTCAGGGCAAAATCAAAGAAAACGAACTTGGGATTTCCGTTTTGTTCGATATCTCTTTGCGCCAGACTCAGTTCGTCCATTATATGAATCACATTCCGCTCATTGATGAAACGGGCAAAATTTCTGGAAAAGTTTTCCTCCTCCATCGTCTCATAATTCAAGTCAGGTTGCCGGAAGTTGTAGATAAAGTTCTCCCGAATCAGTTTCTGCGAATAGGCCAGAAAATTCTTCTGTTTTTCCCGTCCCAGTGCAGCAATCTGCTCACTCCATTTCTTCAGGTCCTTGATCTTGCGCTGATAGCTCAGACGCATCAGAATGACAAACAGATCAAAGAACAGATTCTGATCGGCATTGCTGCGCAGCAACTGTTGGGCGGCAATCAGGTTGCCGTTGGCTGTATGAGCCACACGTCGCGCCGTATCACTGTCGCAGGCATTCCGCTGCATCAGTGCGCCGGCGATTTCGTCCTCAGACAAGCCTTTCATACCGATACACTGCGCCCGACTGACAATCGTAGGCAACACAGCCTCCAAACGTTCACTTATCAACAAAAAATGTGTTTCGGCCGGCGGTTCCTCCAGAAGTTTCAGCAGTTTATTGGCACATTCCAGATTCATCTTTTCCGGCAGCCAGATAATCATGACTTTCTTTCCACCCTGATTGGATTTCAAGCTCAGCTTTTTCTGTATGGCATCGCTCTCGGCAGAATAAATCATCGCCTGCTGATTGCCAGCCTGCATATCCTCCAGCCATTCATCCAGACCGAAATAGACGTTCTCGCCCAACTGTTTTCTCCACTCCGGCAAATAGACATCAGACACGGAATGCGCTGCATCCTTATACTTAACAACCGGGAAAACGAAATGGAGGTCGGGATGCGCCCATCGGGCTGTCATCCGGCAACTGTTGCACGCATTACAAGGTTCACCGTCATGAGGCTGGCTGCACAACAGATAACGGGCAAAGGCCAAGGCGACCGGCAGTTTTCCACATCCTTCCGGTCCATAAAAAAGCAAGGCATGCGCCACACGCCCTTCATCGGCCTCACGACGCAGCCGGTCTTTAATCTCGTCTTGTCCTACAACCTCCTTGAATAACATCATCAGTCAGTAATTAATAAATTTGGCGGGCAATCTCACGAATACTGTCCACTGCCGATACGGTATAGAAATGAATGCTGGGCACGCCGTGTGCCATCAGTTCCTTACACTGCTGCACAGCCCATTCAATACCCACCTGCTTCACTTCCTCGTCCGACTTACACTTTTGGATTTCCGAAGACAACGCCAACGGCAAATCGCAATGGAAGGTCTTCGGAACCATCGTCAGCTGCGACAGTTTGGCCAGCGGTTTGATGCCCGGAATAATCGGAATATTGATGCCGATGGCGCGTGCACGCTCCACAAAGGAGAAATACTTCTCGTTGTCATAATACAACTGAGTCACGGCATATCGGGCACCCAAATCGGCTTTCAGCTTCAGCATCTGCAAATCTGTCTCCAGATTCGGCGCTTCCTCATGCTTCTCTGGATAGCAGGCCACACCGTAAGAGAAAGGCACTCCCGGCACCTTAATGGGGGTATCATCTACAAAAAAGCCCTCATTAAAACGGTTAATCTGACCAATCAGCTCTGTAGCATGGGAATAGCCTCCAGGAGTCGGTTTGAAAGAAGCGTCTTCCTTGGCCTTGTCGCCACGAAGCACCAGCAAGTCACTGATTCCCAGAAACTGCAGGTCGAGCAGCATATATTCAATATCTTCCTTGGAGAATCCGCTACAAAGAATATGAGGAACCACATGCAGGTTATATTTGTTTTGAATGGCTGCAGCCACGGCAATCGTTCCGGGACGGCGACGCAGGCGCGCCCGCTGCATGAGTCCGTTACCGGCATCCTTATACACGTATTCACTACGATGGGTGGTAATATTCACATATTTGGGATCGAATTCCTTCAATTGCTCAATGGTACGGAAAAGTGCATCAATACCTGTACCTTTAAGCGGTGGCAAGACTTCGAAAGAAAATGCTGTACTTTTAGTACTGTTGATCAGATCTATGACGTTCATCTGCTATTCTATAATCAATGAATAATATTCCAATATCGTACAAAGATACAAAAAAAAATAGATTATGTTCTTTCCGCTTCACAAAAGATAAAAGTTGAAAGGTTTCAGAACCAAAATATAAAATCGTTTTGAGCACCAAATCTGAAAAAAGAATATCTTTATTCAACAAAACAAAATCTGAAAACAAATCACCACCTTAGTCGTAAATTTGCTCCGGGCAATCCTCTGTTGCCCGATATCACTTCAAATACAATATTATAAATTATCACATTAAAACTAGCACAGCCTATGGATTTTATTGTTTTCATGGAAAAGGAAATCTTAAACAAGAAAAGGCAAGGGAAAATCAAGACCGCCAAGAACTATCAGGCAGCCCGAAACACTCTGGTGCAGTTTCTGGCAGAAAAAAGAAGCACAACCGTTCTTGAGCTGGAAACTTTTGATGCTCATCTGGTGAAAGCGTTTGAAAATTACTTGCTTTCCAAAAAGATCTGCAAGAACAGCACCTCCTTTTATATGCGCATACTGCGAGCGGTATATAACAGAGCCATTTCGGCATCCGGCATTCCCTCCCGCCAACCTTTCGGAACGGTCTATACGGGAATAGCCAAAACCGTAAAAAGAGCGGTAAACATTCAGATTGTGCAGCAAATCATGAAATTTACGCCAACAACTCCCTCCATGGAGTTTGCCAAGGATGCCTTTCTCTTCTGTTTCTTTTCATGCGGCATGCCGTTCATCGACATGGCCAAGCTCACGGCAAAGAACATTCAGGACGGGCGTATCACCTACACCCGAAGCAAAACCAACCAGCAACTGTCCATCAAGATAGAACCGGTCATGGAGCGCATCATCCACAAGTATTACAATGGCAAACGCGAGTATCTCTTTCCGATTCTGAAAGACCCCAAAAACCATCATGCGGACTATCATCGGGCACTACGGCTGTATAACCAGAACCTAAACAAGATCAGCCAGTCGTTAGGCAAAGGGGTTCACCTCACGTCGTACGTACCTCGACACAGTTGGGCCTCCATCGCCCACGAGCAGAACATCTCCATGAACGTCATCAGCGAGTCATTGGGACACTGTAACGAAAGCACGACCTCCATTTACATCAAATCGCTGAGCACCAAGAACACAGACCAAGCCAATGAAAGAATCCTGAAGAAAGTATTATCAGGAGAACAGAAGAAGAAACAACAGAAAACAGAAACCTATCTGAATCTTGTTTTTTTCAGAAAGTTCTATGAATATCACGACAAAACAGCAAGAAAGACATTCACATATTCTTTCTAAAGCAATCCGGAAAACGACAAAACCAAGACACAAACAAAAGAAAGATCTGCAAAAGAATAACTGATTGAAGTTCATTACTGAACTTTTTCCTTATTTACTTCTTATAAATCTGACTGACCAGATTGCATCTTTCTGACGACAGGATTCCCTGTCGCCAAGAAGTGTACGCCCATACGGCAAACAAGGATACAGAGAATGGATATAATAAAAAAATGAAACAGATTCTTAACAGATCCTCAAATCCGCAACTAAGCTCTTCAGCGTCCTTCTTGCGTCTAAACGTCCTCTCATCACTGAATTAGCAGATAAATTGAGGCTGAAATACCCACTTCTGCCCACAATATCCCCTTGCCCCACTATGCGACTTGAGGCAATACGCAGTATCATACCCATAAGTTGTAGGCGTTATCCAAAATCAGTCTGAAA
>OGGJ01000014.1_pt1 | contig 180340 bp, 162 predicted proteins | sample 1571071 | NCBI WGS metagenome assembly OGGJ01 (sample SAMEA2581954, study PRJEB24529) | metagenome | biome: Human gut stool | place: China | collected 2011
GAGACTCTAACTTGAATCCCGTATTTTCCATTTACACAAAATATTTTATAGTGCCTGAAAAAAGGATACTTTGTTGTCAGTTGTTTTTCAAACCTTCCAACCTTTTTGTAAAAATAAAAACTTGAAGGCCGTCTTTCCGAGTGAAGCTCGTCATCAATTCCAGTTGTTTTACATAGCCGATTGAATTTTCACGGATGTTTTCTATTATTTCCATATCATTGCTGCCGTCAGTTTTTTCCGATGTATGTATAATTAAGTCTTGTGTGATGTTCGAGCCGTTGAAGTAACGTGAGGCTTGCGCCATGGCCTTGACCGAGGCAACACTTAACCGTGTTGCCTCGGTTTTGTATTTTTCTTTATCCAATGCCAATATTGAGATTAGATATGCATTGTCATAATCATCGACAACTCGTACGCCTTCAAATGGAGCATTGTTATACATGCGCACCAAGAAATTTGTAAATGCAACATTGTCGCTATTGTAGCTTTGGGCAGTTGCGCCCAAAGCTACAAATAATAATATGTGGATAATGCTTGTTCTCATATTAGTTTCGCTTCCTTTAATATTGCGTAAGCAGGCGATTGATTGCCGTTTACATACGGTTTTAGTTTCGTAGGCGTTATTTCCTTGAAATGACACAATGCTTCATACAGCTTGTCAAGTTTTACTTTGAATGGTTTTTCTCTGTCATTCCCTTCACCGATACAATACCCATTTTCAACTTTTATGTTGAAATATGGTTTGCCTGTTTTGCTTGTTGCAGTTTGGATTTGGCATATCTTATGTTCAAACAGTTTTTTGTTCATTGGGCTTAATTTATAGGTTGAACCGTGAACTTTGATATTTTCATGAAATCATCTTTGTGAATTTTTAAGGAAACGGTAATCTCATGCTTGAGTTTTTCATACTCTAACATTACACTAAGTAGTAATCCGCGATCATTCGCCATTGGTGTAAAATCTTCGTAGTAATTACGTTGTACTGATATTTCACCAGAAATTGGCATGTTGGACCATTGTTCTAATTGGTCAATATATCCACAATTATTAGTTTTGTTATATGGATTTAATTTAACACTGCAATTAATTCCGTATAATTCATATGCACCTTTAGGGGTCATGGAACCAGATGATCCAATAATTATCGTTTTTCCACTATGTGGAAAATGTCTATATAGTTCCTCTAGCTTTCTGGAAAATGTTGTTTTATTATTTGTTATTTTATAACTTCCTAAATTGTTGTTTATAGTAAAAGCTAATACATTTGACTGATAATTACTGCTGAAGAAATCTGCAATTTGAGTTACAGATTTTTTTGATCTGAATCTGAATAATTGCATGCTGCTTAGTGGTATTGGTTTAAAACCATAGTCTGTAAAATAATATAAGGTAAAAAATGGTATTTTTAAATTTTTATATTCTTCGGATTCACCTTCATTCAATGATAAACTATTAATAGTCTTAAAGAACAGTTCAAAGGCTTTATAACAGTTTGAGTTTGCAACAGCGTCTACGGTTGCAGTCACGATTCCATAGTCGCCATCAAGCACGGGCTCGCCAACTTTGATGCTGTAATCAAATCCGTTTTTCAGCAATGCGTTCATTTGCGTTAGCATATTGCCAATGGCTTTCTCTTCATTAGCCTTGTTAAGTTCTTTCATTCTCAGGTTCATGGCAAATGTTGCTCCTGCAAACTCAGTCTCAGCACCCTTTGACTTGGCGTAGCTTACTAGATTGGTTATGGAAACAGTAGCTTTAAGGACTACAAAGGTTTTGCCGTCAGGCATGGTGTTGCTATCTACTTCCGAATAGTTCTTTATGTTTCCGCTTGCAATGGAGACAATTTCATCTTTCACTAAGGAGTCGTTTAAAATCGAAGTGTTGGCAGACACAAATGTGCCATATGCGCTTTCTATAGCACTGCGTAAAGCGTTCTTTATGGCTTCGTCTTTTGTTGCTCCGTCGGCAGATACAGTCAATGTGACATCGTTTGCCTGGTTGTCATTGGCATTATTTGTTAGGTTGGGAATGACGTTCTCTGACAGTTTTGCATGTGAATACATTGCTGATGCTGCCATGAGGCAGATTAAAAATAAGATTTTTTGTGGTTTCATAATCATGTTGTTTTATTTGTTAGTTATTAATCGTATTACCACCATCCGTTTATTATCGTTCTTATGACATTGCGTGGCTGGTTTTTACCATATGCGACACCTATGTCACGGCAAGCTGACACAATGTTACGTTTGAATGCTTGGTTGTCTTCGTATTGTTTCATTTGAAAGTCCCATTCGCGTTTTGCGTCGTCTTGGAGTTTGTCTTCTACTTGTTTCCTGAATGTTTCAACAGATTGATAATTGTCTGCTTTCGGGTTTATTTTGCTTATTATTCCAGCTACTTGTTGTGCTCCTGTATCATTTGGACTGCTTGCCCAGATGTTTTTTGCCTTGACCAACAGCTTTTCTGCTTCATCATTCATTTTTTGTTGATATATGGCTACGGCGGCAGATTGGCAGTCCTTGTAACTCTTGTTGTATATATTTGGCACTGACATGAGGCGGAATATTGCCTCGTCGTACTTTTGCATGGCGGCCAACGCTTGGGCGTTGATTATTATTGCGTCAGAGTTTGTCTTGTAATAATCTATGATTTTTGTCTTGGCTTCCGCCAACATATCTTGCAACCCGGCTTGTCTTGGGTTTATCTTCGTGAATGCGGAGACAAATGCTTTCATGTCGTTATTCCCTATTCCTGTCGCAGTCGTGGTGTAGGCAGCGTATACCTTGTTCTCCACGATGTCGCCCACAATGAACGTGACGGCGACTTTTTGCGAAACCTTGGCAGGCGTGGACGGCACAATGTCTTTGGACACTACGTCGGTCTTTGCCGTCAATACGATGCGTTCGGCATAGCCATTGTCGGCAAATCCGTTTGCTGTGAGCGCCATGACAAGTTTGTTTTCAAGTATGCCGACGGCTTCGCTAGGGATGGTCTCGTCGGCTACAAGCGCATTGATGGATATGCGGCTGTCGTCTGTTGCAGCATAGCTTGCGTTTGATATGGCAAACGTCAGGCAGATTAAAAGATATAATTTGTACATACGTATGTAAGTTTATTTCTCACCTAAAACTATTATTGCTTCACCAAGGCCGCGCACCATGACTTTTGATGTGATGCCGAACGGTGGTTTCTGCAAATGTTTTCTAAGTTCAGTTGCAAATCCACGTGCATCCAACGCGTGGCCTTTCTTATCCCAAAGAGGTATGCGTACTTGTTCGAACAAGGCAAACGTCTCTGAGCCGTCGCTTAAGTTGAAGGCTCCGTTGACGGTGTTGTCTTGCAGCCAGTTTTGTATGCAGTCTGTCAGTTCTTCCCCGTTGTATTCGCTTTCGAGGTCGTTCTCCCAGTTTTCCCAGCATTTTATGGTCAGTGTTATTTCACGTCCGTTCCTTTGTTGGTCGGCATACCATGCGTCCATTTGTCTGTCAAAAGGCTTTATGTTGTCTTTGACAGCTTCTTCTAACAGTATTGGTATGACTTCGTCTGATGCTTTGGTGGTTCCTGTGGATGTCGCTATGCGCTTGTTTGTGTAAGCGTCAAAGGCCTCGATTGTGAATGAGGCTGAATGTTGATTGCCTTCACGGTTGAGGTTCCACCATATTTGTATTATAACGTCTGATTTCACTCTGCGTTTCAATATGTCGAGGGGTGTCTCCGCGAGAGCCGCTCCAGAGGTTTTGCTTGACGTCACATTGTTTTCGGCAGTCCTTATGTTGAGGCTCTTTATGGCCTGCTCGGCATCTTTCAGGCTGTAGCCTAGGCCGGTGAGTATGCCGCCTATCTTGCTTATTACTTGTGGTAGTTCGGTGTCTTCAACAAACGCTTTTTGGTAGTCTGGTACTTTTACAATGGAGCCTTGGTCGGAAAATGAGGTCATAAAATAACGCTGGTTGCACCAATTGTCGCTAGGAAGCAGCATTACGGTAGGTTTCTTTTGCGCTAATGCCGCACAATGCCATAACATCACCGCGAGAAAAATCGAAAGGCATTTTTTCATGGTTGGATAGTTTTTATGATGCATTTGTTACCGGTAAAACACCCCAAACCGGATAAATTGAATCTTTGGTTATTTGGTATATACTAAAAAAGCGTGGGAGTTCTTACCTGTTACTCGTCCCACACTTCGAGGCCTTCGCATTGCCCATCCTGTCGAAACGAGCAACGCAGAAGCCCACGCCGATATGTATATATACTCCGATAAGCCCACTTGTCGTAAACAAGTGCGCACAAGGAGGACTGTATAACATATCCCAATGGACATCTACCGTTGCTTTGTCTTTGACAGGATTGAAAGTTGCGAAGTTTCGAAGTGTCAAGCACAAAGCGTCAAGTAAACGCCTTTCCAATATATAGTTACCCTCGCTCCGCCGCTTGCGCGGCTTCTGCAAAAGAAACATTGCAAAGATAAGAAAAGATGTGGAATGTTGCAAGTTTTGTCAGACAAAAATATATTGCTGCGTTATGATGCCTCCTTTTTGTATTGTTATAAATTTATGTGTTCCGCTTTCTTTTTGGTTTTTGATGACGCTCCTATGCTGCGTTATTCTGAAACGTAAATGCTTTTGGTGGAAATAACGCCGTGAGAAGTGTGCAAAAGTAATTGCCTTAGTATGAATATGTTACGCTTGATTGTGGCGGAATGTGCTGTTTTTGGAGGTCGGAACGGGGCTGAAAAGCCGTGAAATGGAGCTTTTTTGACGGCTTTTCCGGCGTGTTTTGACGGTCTTTGCGGTTGCCAAAGACCGTCTTCTGTATTGCCAAAGGCCGTCTTTGGCATTGAAATATGTGGTCTTTAGCCGCATGAAATGTCGTTTATGGCGTGCCGACTTGCTGTTTTCGGCCGCGTAATTTCCTGCTTTGACGATTTCCGTTGACACTTTTCCGTTGACGTTTTGATGCGCCTTTGCGCTTTGTCGGTTGCATAATGTCATGAGGACGGGGCGCGTGTGATGTCGCGTTCCGCCCTGTCATGCCGTGCCGCTGTTGATGTTAAATAATGCTTTTTGTTATGGCTGTCGGTATAAAATTCGTAACTTTGCAAAAATATTTGCGTTTGAAATGAGACTGTTTTTTATTCTTGCCGTGTGCCTGATGCCGTTGGCTGCCGTGGCGCAGGGTGTATGGGAAAGGCCGGATACAGGTGACGGGGATGGCGGAAAGGCCGTGGAGAAAAAGGCGGAGAAGCCCAATCCTGACGCAAAATACCTTGAAGGGGCTGTTACGGAGGTTGACGGCAAAGTGGTATGGACGTTGGAGGTCGACGTGCCGGGCAAGACGGCCGACCAGCTCTACGACACCATGCTCCAGTGTTTTACCGACCTTACCAAGACCGAGAACCAGATAGAAGGCAGCAGCGTGGCGTTGGTGAACAAGGAGGAGCACATCGTTGTGGCTACCATCAGGGAATGGATGGTGTTTACCGACTCGTTTCTCGCGCTTGACAGGACGAAGTTCTTTTATACGCTTATCGCCACCTGCAAGGACAACCACCTTACGGTCACCATGAGCAGGCTGTCATACCGCTATGAAGAAGGACGCGCTCCAGGTGGAGGATATGTGTACAAGGCGGAAGAGTGGATAAACGACGAGAATGCCCTTAACAAGAAAAAGACGCGTCTTGTACCAGGTTCAGCCAAGTTCCGCCGCAAGACGGTAGACCGCAAGGACTATCTTTTCAGTGTGATACGTGAGGCAGCATTGCAATAATTTCCATATAGCATCAATTTAACAGACTATCTAATGATTACAAATCAGGATAACACGGCCGACGACAGCCGCCGTATGCGCAGGCGTGGGGCCGGCGGCGACCGTTATATCGTGTTGCGCAACATACTTAACATTATATTCATGGTCGGTGCCGTGGCCGGTGTCGTGGTCTTCTATCAATGCGGACGCGAGGTTGGCACGGTCATAATCCTTGTAGCGATGATGTTCAAGATTGTAGAATGTGTATTCCGTTTCATGAAATGAGGGTTAGGCTGTTATTTGTATTATCGTTGCTGTTCATGTTGCCGGGCATGCCGGCCAGTGCGCAGGATTTCAACCAGCTGACAGACCAGGACGACTTTACCGGCTCGAATACGAACCGCACATCGCGGCGCGATTCGCTCCAGCAAGGCAATAAGGAAATCCCCAAGGGGCTGAAGGTGTGGACTGTTGACGAGCGTTTCGGCGAGCGCATAGCCGCCGAACCTGACACCATGCCCCACATGTACATGAACTCCATATTCACAGAGGGGCTGCGCGGCGAATACAGCACGCTGGGCAACCTTGGTTCGCCGCGCATCAACCGCATATTCATAGACCGCGGAGAGCAGCAGCAGTTCATGTTCACCCAGCCTTATGATTACTTCATAACGCCAGTAGACCAGTTTCATTTTACAAACACGCTGTCGCCTATTACCAACATATCTTATAATACGTGTGGCAATAGGACGAATGGTGAAGACCATTTCAAGGCCCTGTTCGGTGTCAACGCAGGCAAGCGGCTTGGCGTAGGTTTCAAGTTTGATTATTTGTACGGGCGAGGATACTTCCAGAACCAGAGTACGTCGCATTTCAATTATTCGATGTACGGCTCGTATCTTGGAGAGCGTTACCAGGCTCACTTGTTGTTGTCGACCAACCACGAGAAGGTTACCGAGAACGGCGGTATTACCGACGACCAGTACATCACGCATCCTGAAACGTTTGAGGACAACTTCCGCAATGACGAAATTCCAACGGTGCTTCAGCAGAACTGGAATCGTAACGACAACCAGCATGTGTTTTTCTCCCACAGGTACAGCTTTGGTTTCCGACGCAAGGTGAAGATGACCGAAGACGAAATCAAGGCCAAGAAGTTCGCCATGGAGTCGCAAAAAGAGAATGCGGCCAAGAAGGCCAAGGAGGAGGCCATGAAGAAAGCGAAGAAGGAAGGGCGCGAGTTTGACGAAGAGGAATTTGACGAGCAGAAGACCTTTGCCGGGCGGCCTGACGATGCCGTAATCGCAGGAAACGAACCTGCCGATACCGTTAAGGTTGCGAGCGGAAGGATATCGGTTGACAAGGCGGCTGCCGACAGTCTGCTGGCCGTTTCGGCCAGTCAGGACACTGTTGTGGTTGGTGACACTACCTGGATGAAGGATGAATATGTGCCGGTTACGAGCTTCATACATACATTGAAGTTTGACAATTACAAGCGCATATATCAGGCTTACGATACCCCCGAGGGCTATTACGCCAACACGTTCCCTGTTAACGAGAAGCTGCCGGGCGACTCAATATACGACCGCACGACGCATTATTCTCTGAAAAACACCTTCGCCGTGGCCTTGCTCGAAGGTTTCAACAAGTGGGCGAAGGCCGGGTTGAGGGCTTTTGTAACGTCAGACTTGAGGCATTTCACGCTGCCTGACTCTGTGGGAGGCCGCATGTCGTACAACGAGCACAACCTTAGCGTGGGCGGACAGCTGCTCAAGGCGCAGGGCAAGACGTTGCATTACGACGTCACGGGAGAGTTCTGGCTATTGGGTGAGGATGCCGGACAACTGAAGATTGACGGCAAGGCCGACCTTAACTTCCGTCTGTTTAAGGACACGGTTACACTCGCCGCCAACGCGTATTTCCACAGACTGAACCCTACGTTCTATTACCGTCATTACCATTCAAAGCATTTTTGGTGGGATAATGACGGCCTTTCACAGGAGATGCGCACGCATATTGAAGGGGCGTTCTCGCTAAAACGCACGCGGACAAGGCTGCGCGTGGCGTATGACAACTTGCAGAATTATACGTATTTTGCACAGCGTTACAATATTACCGAAGACTTTGGGCGTAGCGGTAATACCGTTTCCGTGCGGCAAAGTGGCAAGAACATAAGTCTTCTTACATTGCAGCTGGCGCAGGATTTCCGTCTCGGACCGCTCAATTTGCAGAATGTGATAACCTATCAGAAGTCGAGTGACGAGGACGTATTGCCCGTGCCGATGTTAAATGTGTACACAAACTTGTTCTTTCATTTCAAGGTTGCCAAGGTATTGACTATTGATTTGGGTGCCGATGCGCGCTTCTTCACCAAGTATAAGGCACTCGACTACAGTCCGGCCATTGGCCAGTTCACAGTTCAGGACAACGGGGCGGCCAATGTGGAGGTAGGCAATTACCCCATAGTCAACGCCTATGCCAACATGCACTTGAAACATACGCGCTTCTTTGTGATGATGAGTCACGTAAACGCCAGCAGCGGTGACAGCTTCCTTGTGCCGCATTATCCCATCAATGGAAGGATATTCCGCTTTGGCGTGTCATGGAACTTCTTTAATTGATAATTGTTGTTTTATTGGCTTATTACAATTGTTTTTTGTAACTTTGCCGCCGTTTGAAATAATAAAAAGACAATAAACATGCCCCAGATATCAGTCCGCGGATTGGAAATGCCGGAGTCGCCGATACGCAAACTTGCGCCTTTGGCTGCTGCGGCGAAGAAGCGCGGAATAAAGGTTTACCATCTTAACATAGGCCAGCCCGACCTGCCTACGCCGCAGGTTGCGCTCGACGCCATACGCAACATTGACCGCACAATACTTGAATACTCGCCGTCGCAGGGATATTTGAGCTATAGGGAGAAACTGGTATCGTATTACAAGAAGTACGACATCAATGTAACGGCAGACGACATAATCATTACCTGCGGTGGCAGCGAGGCCGTGCTGTTCGCCTTCATGTCGTGCCTCAACCCTGGCGACGAGATTATCGTACCCGAACCGGCCTACGCAAACTACATGGCTTTTGCCATATCGGCAGGCGCTAAAATCCGTACCATCGCCACAACAATCGAGGAAGGCTTTTCATTGCCTAAGGTTGAGAAGTTTGAGGAACTGATAAACGAGCGCACGCGCGCCATACTTATATGTAATCCGAACAACCCTACAGGCTACCTTTACACGCGGCGCGAGATGCACCAGATACGTGACCTCGTGAAGAAATACGACCTTTACCTGTTCTCCGACGAGGTTTACCGTGAGTATATCTATACCGGCTCGCCTTACATTAGCGCCTGCCATCTTGAGGGAATAGAGCAGAACGTTGTGCTCATCGACTCCGTCAGCAAGCGTTACAGCGAGTGTGGAATACGCATCGGCGCGCTCATCACTAAGAATGAGGAGGTGCGCCGCGCCGTGATGAAGTTCTGCCAGGCGCGCCTCTCGCCGCCGCTCATCGGGCAGATAGCAGCCGAGGCTTCGCTCGACGCGCCCGAAGAGTATTACCGTAACGTGTACGACGAGTATGTGGAACGCCGCAAATGCCTCATCGACGGACTTAACCGAATACCGGGAGTGTATTCGCCAATCCCTATGGGAGCGTTCTATACAGTGGCGAAGCTGCCTGTTGATGACAGCGAGAAGTTCTGCCGATGGTGCCTTGAAGAGTTTAATTATGAAGGAGAGACGGTAATGATGGCTCCGGCTTCAGGCTTTTATACCACTCCCGGGGCAGGGCGCAACCAGGTGAGAATAGCATACGTGTTGAAGAAAGAAGACCTTGTGAGGGCGTTGTTCGTGCTGCGCAAGGCTCTTGAGACTTATCCGGGGAGGGTGGACGAAGAATGAATTTGCCCTTATTCATAGCAAGACGCATCTATTCAGCAAAAGATGCGAGGCAGAAAGTAGGTCGTCCTGCAATGCGCATTGCCACCGCAGGAGTAGCTATAGGATTAGCTGTAATGCTTGTTTCGGTAAGCGTTGTTTTCGGATTCAAGCACACTATACGCGACAAGGTTGTAGGTTTTGGCAGCCATATAACCGTCGCCAATTTCATGTCTTTGCATGGGAAAGATACCCGTCCGATTTGTGTTGACGACAGTATGATGGCTGTATTACGCTCTGTTGACGGTGTGAAGCATGTGCAAAGGTATGCGTTCAAGCAGGGAATATTGAAGACCGACAGCGATTTTCTTGGCGTAGCGTTCAAGGGAATAGCGGCTGAATACGATACGACGTTCATACATGACAACCTTGTTAGTGGTTCAATTCCAGCGTTCAGCGACTCTGTCGGCCGCAACAAAATCCTTGTATCGAAAATAATGGCCGACAAGTTGAGGCTGGATGCTGGCGACAAGGTTTTTGCTTATTTTATAGACGGTGACGGAGTGCGCGTTCGTCGTTTTACAGTTTCCGGCATTTACCAGACCAACCTTTCCAAGTTTGACGAAGCGGTCTGTTTCGCCGACCTTTATACTACTGTCCGTTTGAACGGCTGGGATACAGGTCAGGTAGACGGAGCGGAGCTTACCGTGACCGATTTTGACAATATCGACGCTGTTGAAGAGGTGCTGGTTAAGAAGGTTAACCGCACGACCGACCGTTATGGAGAAACTTATTCGTCGGAAACTGTGCAGGAGTCTAATCCGCAAATATTCACTTGGCTCGACCTGCTCGACCTTAACGTGTGGATTATCCTTGCGCTGATGCTTTGCGTGGCAGGTTTCACCATGATTTCAGGTCTGCTCATAATAATACTCGAACGCACGGCTATGATAGGTGTGCTGAAGGCTCTTGGTGCCCGCAACGGCACTGTGCGTAAGACGTTCTTATGGTTTGCCGTGTTCATAATAGGCAAGGGTATGTTAATCGGGAACATCGTCGGCCTCGGCCTTGTATTGTTGCAGAAGCTGACGGGTGTAGTCAAACTCGATGCCGCGACGTATTATGTAGACATCGTTCCTGTAGAGTTCAACCTCTTGGCAATATTGTTGCTCAATGCGGCAACGCTCATTGTAAGCGTGTTTGTGCTCATCGCTCCGAGCTTCCTTGCGTCAAGGGTGCATCCGGCAAGGTCGATGAGATACGAATAAAAAGTGAAAAGGTGAAAGGGTGAAATGGTGAAAAAACAATATCTGTCAAATTAAGGCATTTGTTTTTCACCATTTCATCCTTTCACCTTTTCACTTTTAGTACCCTACTGGCATATAAACCAGTGGCATGATGCTTTCCTTTATACCGAGGAACTTTTGCATGTCCTTTGGCGCTTCGCCTGCATAGCAGCATACTGTTGCCAGCCCGTTGGCTGCGCAGTATAGGTAGACGTTCTGCATCACCGCGCCTACGTTGAGGCCGCTTATTCCCATGTTGCCGCCTGTAAGCCCCGTATCTGATGCTATTACGAGTACAACCGGAGCTGTGGCAATGAATTTGTTGCGGTCAGCAGCCGCCTTGCGCAGGTCGCCGCTGCCAATTTTCACCAACTTGTTAGCCGCCGCGTCATACCTGAACGTGCCGTCGGCCTTGCCCACGTAGATGGTTACGTCCTGGCGGTTCATGGCCGATGGTGCGGTACGCTTGCCGTCTTTGCGGTTTACGCCGTCGGCCGCCCATAGCAGGTCGGCCAGTGTCTGGTCTGACAGAGTGGTGTCGCTGAACGTGCGCGTGGAGCGCCGGTCTTGCAGGGCTTTTGTCAGACTGCCTGCCACATTGCTTTGAGTGGGTTGGGGTAGGGCTGTTTCCTGTGCGCTGGCTGTTCCGCATAAGGCGGTCAGTCCGAACATTGTGGCGCAGGCCGCGATAATGATTTTGTTCTTTTTCATGTCATTGTTGTTTTGAATTGTCAGTATATATTGCAAATCTATCATAAAACTGCCATAAAACAAAAGAATACCTGTTGTTTTTTCGTTTTGTTATGCTTTGGTGGTTAAAGTTTATTAATTCAGTTGGTGTAGCTTAGCCCATTATGGTAGTATAGCTGCAGATGTAAATGCAAGATGCGGTCTTTCGCAGTGTGAAAGGTTGCCTTTCATGCTGCAAAAGGCGGCCTTTTGTACTGCGTTTAGCCATGTTTTGTAATGTCATTTGTATGCGCTTGATATCCAGAGGTTTGCGTTGTTGTGGCCGTTGGCTGCTGATAGTGGCGTGACAGGCTGTCGACAAAATGTGTGAAATCGTTAATTTATTGAAATTCTACACTCTGGCGGTTATGAAAATTTCGTTTTTAACAGATAAAACGTTTATTTTGTAAGGCGAAGAAGCATTGATTCTAACCAACAAACACGATTGTCACATGAAGATATTGATAGTAGGAGGCGTTGCCGGTGGAGCTACAGCGGCGGCGCGCATACGCCGCAACACGGAGGATGCGGAAATCATATTGTTTGAGAAAGGCGCGTACATATCATACGCCAATTGCGGCCTGCCTTACTATATTGGCGGCGTAATCAGCGAGCGTGACCGGCTGTTCGTGCAGACGCCGGAGGCTTTTGGCCGGCGTTTCAACATCGACGTGCGCGTAAACCAGGAGGTTACGGCCATCGACTTGGCCGGGAAGGCTGTAACGGTGCGCACTGCAGACGGCCGCGAGTACACCGAAACTTACGACAAGCTGCTGTTGTCGCCGGGTGCGTCCCCCATGCGTCCGCCGTTGCCAGGCATCGATACTAAGGGCATATTCACCCTGCGCAATGTGGCTGATACCGATGCCATAAAAGCTTATGTAAAGGAACGCGGCGTGAGTAGGGCGGTAATTGTGGGCGGAGGCTTTATCGGTCTTGAGATGGCCGAGAACCTTGTACACGCCGGGGCGAGGGTGTCGGTGGTGGAGATGGCCGACCAGGTGATGGGGCCTATCGACTATTCAATGGCTGCGTTCGTACACGACCACCTGTTGCAGAAGGGCGTAGGGCTGTACCTCGGGCAAGCTGTAGAGTCGTTTGCCGGGGCTGACGGCGGTGTGGAAGTAAGGATGAAGTCGGGCATCCGCTTGAATACCGACATCGTAATCCTTTCTATCGGCGTGCGTGCCGAGACCAAGCTGGCGCAGGAGGCTGGGCTCAAGCTTGGCGAGATGCGTGGCATATACGTGGACGAATACCTACAGACATCAGACAAGGACGTGTACGCCGTGGGCGATGCCATCGAGTTTCCACATCCTGTTACGGGCAAGCCGTGGCTCAACTTCCTTGCAGGGCCTGCCAACAGACAGGCACGCATCGTGGCCGACAACATGGTGTTTGGCAACAAAGTGAAATACGAGGGTGCCATCGGTACGTCCATCGCCAAGGTGTTCGACCTTACCGTGGCATCTACCGGCCTGCCTGTTAAGCGGCTCAAGCAGATGGGCATACCTGCGCTTTCGGCTACAATCCACCCGTCTTCACATGCAGGCTATTATCCGGGAGCGGTGCAGATGTCTGTCAAAATAGCCTTCTCGCCCGTAGACGGACGGCTATACGGTGCGCAAATCGTAGGCGGTGAGGGTGTTGACAAGCGCATCGACGAATACGCAATGGTAATAAAGAACGGCGGTACGGTTCACGACCTTACGCGCATAGAGCACGCCTACGCCCCTCCGTTCTCGTCGGCCAAAGACCCCGTAGCCATTTCGGGCTATGTGGCAGGTAACATCCTGTCGGGCAAGATGCAGCCGCTATATTGGCGCGAGCTTAAGGATGCCGACAAAGAAAAGGTGACTTTGGTCGATGTCCGCACGCCTGACGAGTTCGCTCTCGGTGCTATTGACGGCGCGGTGAACATACCTCTTGATGACATGCGCCAGCGAATGGACGAGATACCGAGGGGCAAGCCCGTTTGGGTTTACTGTGGGGTAGGGCTTCGCGGATATCTTGCGTCAAACATATTGAAGGACAACGGCTACGCCGAAGTGCGCAACCTTGTAGGCGGATTGAAGACTTACAAGGCTGCTACCACCATAGTTCCTCTTCCCGACGGTGGTGGCGATGATGCGCGGTCGTCTATTGCTGCCTGCGTAAAGGCGGATACAGGCAGTGCAGACGCAGTGAATATAGACGCTTGCGGACTGCAATGCCCCGGCCCGATAGTTAAATTGAAGAAGGCAATGGAGGATGTGCCGTCAGGCGGACGGTTGTGCGTCAAGGCCACAGACCCGGGTTTTCCGCGTGATGCCGAGGCATGGTGCAAGATTACCGGCAACTCGTTTGTGTCGTCCGAGAGTGCAGGCGGCGTGTACACCGTAGTCATAGGGAAGGGCGGCGGAAGCAATGCCGCACCGGTGCAGGCGGCCAAGGGCAAGACATTCATAATGTTCAGCGACGACCTTGACAAGGCTCTCGCCACATTCGTGCTGGCCAACGGCGCGGCGGCTACAGGCGAGAAGGTCACGATATTTTTTACATTTTGGGGGCTTAACGTAATCAAGAAGGAGTGCAAGCCACGGGTGGAGAAAGACCTTTTCGGCAAGATGTTCGGCTTCATGCTGCCTGGCAGTTCGCGCAAGTTGAAGCTGTCGAAGATGAATATGTGCGGCGTTGGAGCGCGTATGATGCGCAACCTGATGAAGCGCAAAGGGGTAAGCTCACTCGAAGAGCTGCGCAGCCAGGCCATGGAAGCAGGTGTGGAGTTTATCGCCTGCCAGATGTCAATGGACGTGATGGGAGTAAAGCGTGAGGAACTGCTTGACTGTGTAAGCGTTGGCGGAGTGGCTACTTACATGGAACGTGCCGACAATGCCAACGTAAATCTCTTCATCTGACGTTTGTCATAGTTGCATGATAAAGGGGCAGGCATCAGTGCCTGCCCCTTATTATTACGTATATTATTACCGGCGCACCCATTATTGGCGTTATCGCGTTGAGCGGAATGACACCGTTTTCGCCCGGCAGCGTGCAGATGATGTTGCAGAGCAGGGCAATGGCTGCCCCCGTGAAGATGGTCGAGGGGATGAGATGGCGGTGGTTGTCGGTGGCGAGCAGCATACGCGATATGTGTGGTACGGCAAGGCCGATGAAGGCGATGGGGCCGCAGAAGGCAGTAGCCGAAGCCGTGAGAAGTCCTGTTACTACGAGTAGCTGGTTGCGCAGGCGTATGGTGTTTACGCCGAGGTTTTCGGCGTATTGCTCTCCCAAGAGCAGCGTGTTGAGCGGTTTTATGAGCAATAAAGCCCATGCCAATCCAGCTATTGTTACTGTTGCGAACAAAGGAATCTGGCTTAGCGAAACGCCGCCGAAGTTGCCCAGTCCCCATACCATGTACGAGTGTACGCCCTCTTCCGTTGCAAAGAAGTTCAGCAGGGATATTGCCGACGAGGCCATGTAGCCTATCATGATGCCCACTATGAGCAGCATCACGTTGTTCTTTACAATTCCTGCGAATGCGAGCAGCAGTAACATTACCGCAACCGCGCCAGCGAATGCCGCCGCGAGCACGGCCATAAAGCCGCCGATGGCTATGCCGCCAACCGTTATTCCGCCTCCGAAGGCCAGCAACACAAGGGCCGCTCCGAGGCTTGCACCGCTGTTTATGCCGAAGATGGAAGGCCCGGCCAAAGGGTTGCGGAACGCCGTTTGTAGAAGTAGTCCGCTCACGGCGAGCGAGCTGCCGCAGAGCATGCCTGTTATGGCCTGCGGCAGGCGTGCGTTGAGTATGATGTATCGCCATGCCTCGTTGCTTTCGTGGCTGCCGGTAAGAATGCCGATGATGTCTGCCAATGGGATGTCGACTGCGCCGAAGACAAGGTTCAGCGCAAACAGCGGTAGCAGTGCCGTCGCCGTTACGATGTTGGCTGTTGTGCCTCTGCTCATTTCAGGTTTTTGAAATATTTAGGTTCGCCGAGCCGGGCGGCAAGGTCGGGATGTGTTATAATGATAAAGTCCCTTAACAGCAGGTCGGGACTGAAGGGGGTGTCTTCGTAAAACGTACTGCTGCCAGTAGTGTTGCATCCGTATATGCGGTGTTCCCTGAATGCTTTGAACTGCGTGTAGCCTTTGTTCTCCGCTTGCAGCGAGGCGTATGTGGCAGGTTGCCGGCTGTCGTGGCGCAGCATCCATACGTCGGCGTCCTTTGCTTTTGCCAGCACCGTTTCAAAGGCCAAAGGCAGGCTGCCGCTGTTGCTGTCGTCGGCAAAAGGATATGCTGCGTTGGCGTCGGCAATGACCTGTCCCAGGGTACTCTGTCCGCCGGGTACATACCAAACAGGGCCTGTAACCTTGTCTATTATAATCGACATCCGTGTGTTTGACTTGTGTGCTATGGTTTTCAGTTCGTTATAGTTGCGTTCTATGTCGGCGAAAATGCTGTCAGCTTCATGCTCCGCACCGAACAGCATGCCGTAGAATTTCATCCATTCGGCGCGTCCCAAGGCTGAAGTTTCCATGTAGTCGGCAGCCTCAATGATGGGCTTGCCCCACTCGTCAAGCCGTCCGTAGCCGCCGCTGTTTTGGAAGGGGGATACAATTACCGCGTCGGCGTCGGCCTCGATAATTTTCTCCAATGTCGGTGCCGCTCCGTTGCCGCAGTCGGTTATAGTGCCGTCCTTTAACCGCTCTTTCACCCACGGCAGGTTGATGTAGCGTGCGTCGCATACGCCGCGCACGGAATTTCTCCGTTCGAGCTTGTCAAGCAGGGCGCAGTGGGTTGACGTTGCCACAACGGTTCGCTGCAAAGGTGTATGTACTATTTCGGCTTTCTTTCCGTCGGCCGCCAATGCCGCCACGGCTTTTTCCGCCAGCTTGTTATTTGTCTGCTTGTTGTTTGCTTGGTCGTCTGTTACTAAAACATAAGTATGCAGAGTCTTGTCTTTGCTCCAAGGGTCATGCAGCGTTGCCACGGTGTAGCCGTCGTATTTTACGATTGTCAGCCGCTTGGCGTATTTCATCTCTATTGTGTCTCCGCCGGAAAGGGACGATTCTGTGCTTTTACCTTTGCATGCGCAGAGTGTCGGTAATATCGTGACGATAAGGAAAATTATGGTGTTAAGTTTGTTCATAAAATATGGATGAATGATTTATAATCCACAACGTGTGGATTTATTGGCTGTGCAAAGGTATTAAAAATATTGTACGGGCAAAACAAATATTGCGAAATAGCGAAAACATGCTTTTGTTAGGTCATATTTACGTTCCTTAAACATAGACTAATGTTTCGTGCTTAATGAAAAACACCCTGCTTTACGCCAGGCATTTATAGAATGCAAAGTAAAGCAGGGTGAATATATCTGTTTTTATGTGTCAAAATTGGCGAATGCTGTTTGTCAATATTCATCGTCTGCCACATCGTCATCGGCCAATTCGAGGTCTTCCGGGCTTTCGTCTATTGTTGTGCGGTAGCTTTCTTCAGTAAGTTTGTCTTCATCGAAGGTGTCGTCATCGTCTTGGTCATCAAACTTGTCTTCCACTTCGGGCAAGTCTTCATCTTCGTTTTCTTCAGTGTCGAACTGGTCTTTCTCGTCTTGTTCGAATTTCAGTCTTGGTTTTTCCGTTTCAGGCTTTAGTTTTGCGAATATGGCTTCAACCCATGCGCCTTTGGAGATTTCAAGTACGGCGTAGCCGTCCGCCACCTTTTTTTCGTACATACCTCCAGGTTTGTGCAGGCGGTCTTTGGGCAGGGTCGTAGTGCTTATGTCGAATCCGCTTTGGATAATGTCTTGTATGCTTTGTGAGAGAGACTCCCATCCACCGCCGAAGTTGCGGTCTATTACTTCCATGAGCTTTTCTGCGGTGATGTGGCGAATATTCTCGTAAGTCAAGTCGGTCACACGCATTATGGGGCGTTTTTTGACAGCCATTTTTGTTTCGCCGTTTTCACCGATATGCATTAAGCCAACTTTATAACCTCGTGCTTCGTATTTTTTTATAATTTCAGGACGGTCGATTTTTATTTCTTCAACATCGAAAGCGCTTTTTATTATGTCAATATAATGTCTTAGGTTTTCTTTTATGTCAGCATCTTTCTCTGCTGCCACAAGCATTCTGAAAATGTCGTTTTCTTGAACGTCCCAGACGTTGCTCTTGTTTAATGTCTTCAATGTAAGTGACTTTCTATCAATATTTTTCATACATCGGATAAATTAAATGTTCTATCATTTTTCGTTTCAGCTAGTCCCGGTCTTCAAGGACAGGAAATTTGCTTCTGAATTCTCGTATTTTGTTTATGTCTATTTCTCCCGTTATGGTCTGCTCGGCCACATTATGGCTTTGGGCTACGATGTGTCCTTTTGCATCGATAATCATGCTGTTCCCGGAATAATGGCATACAGGGTCGTTACCTGTACGGTTTGCACCAATTACATAACATTGATTTTCTATTGCGCGTGCCTTTAACAGGGTATCCCATACGTGTTGCCTGCTGGATGGCCAGTTGGCCGTGATAATGATAGCGTCGTAGTCATCATTATAACGCGACCATACAGGAAAACGCAAGTCGTAACAAATGAGCAGAAGAAACCTTATGCCTTTATATTCTGCAACAACTCGTTTGTTGCCAGGCGTATAATGTTTGTTTTCTCCGCCGTAGGTGAAAAGATGGCGTTTGTCGTAAGAATAATATGAACCGTCTGGCAGCATGAAGTAAAGTCTGTTGCGCAATGTGCCATCAGCTAATTTTACAGGAAGGCTGCCGCATATTGCACATTTATGGTTGGCAGAGACCTGTTTCATCCATTCCAACGGCTCGGTTGAGAATGTGTCATTTCCTGGCTCTGTGTTAAAGCCTGTTGCCCACATTTCTGGTAATATGTACAAGTCTGATAGCGGAGCTTTGGCTATCAGTTTGTCCACAGAAACAATGTTGTCCGTTGGGGTCGCCCATTTTATGTCGGTTTGGATGATTGTTACTTTCACGTTATACGGCATTCTGGTTTATATGGGTGTTGCAAAAGTAATACATTCTCCGTTAACCGCAAGTTTTTGAATGATAATTTTTGCTTAATGCGATATATTTCTTACTTTTGCAATATCATTATGGTAAGACCTTTGGCAGAAAGATTAAGGCCCAAGACGCTGGACGAATATATCGGTCAAAAGCATCTTGTAGGTGAAAACGCCGTTCTCCGCAACATGATAGAGTCAGGGAGAATGGTGTCTTTCATCTTGTGGGGACCTCCAGGTGTAGGAAAAACGACGCTTGCATTGATTGTAGCCAATCAGCTGAAAGTTCCGTTCTATACGCTTAGTGCCGTGTCGAGCGGAGTTAAGGAAGTGCGTGAAGTTATAGATAAAGCCAGGCATTCGGGCTTTTTCAACAGTAATGCGCCGATATTGTTCATCGATGAGATACACAGGTTCAGTAAAAGCCAGCAGGACTCCTTGCTGGCGGCTGTTGAACAGGGTGTTGTGACGCTTATTGGTGCTACGACAGAAAATCCGTCGTTTGAGGTCATAAGGCCGTTGCTTTCGAGATGTCAGTTGTATGTGTTGAAGCCTTTGGAAAAGGAAGACCTTTTGGAACTGTTGCATCGCGCCATAACGGAGGATGTTGAACTGAAGAAGCTTGACATCACCATGAAAGAGACGGGGGCGATTTTGAGATACAGTGGAGGTGACGCACGTAAGTTGCTCAATATACTTGAGCTTGTTGTCGGAGCGGCTAATAGTAATAAGGTGGAAATAACGGACGACTCTGTCGTTGCATGCCTGCAACAAATGCCGCTGGCTTACGATAAGGACGGTGAATTGCATTATGACATAATATCGGCGTTTATAAAAAGCATAAGGGGGTCTGACCCCGATGCTGCCCTGTATTGGCTGGCGCGCATGATAGAAGGTGGGGAAGACCCGAAGTTCATTGCCAGAAGGCTTATAATAAGCGCGTCGGAGGATGTGGGACTTGCCAATCCGAATGCGTTGCTTCTTGCAAACGCCGCATTTGACGCTGTAAGCAAGATAGGATGGCCGGAAGGGCGCATTCCGTTAGCAGAGGCCACGGTTTATTTGGCTACGAGCGCAAAGAGTAATTCGGCGTATAACGGCATTGCTGAGGCGTTGAGCCTTGTGAAAAAAACAGGGAATCTGCCTGTACCGTTGCATTTGCGCAATGCTCCGACCAAACTGATGGCAGATTTGGGATATCATGATGGGTATAAGTATGCGCATGATTATCCTGGCAATTTTGTAATACAGCAGTATCTTCCTGATAGTATAAAGGATGAACGCATATGGCATGCGCAACATTCGCCCAACGAAGAGAAAATGTATCAAAGGATGATATCCTGTTGGGGCGACAGGTTTAAGGAAAGTTGATAATGAATAATTATATAGCCGGAGCTATTTATGTTACGGCTTTCATTGTTCAAATTTATATTTGTTTTTAAGGATATGAAGATAGTTGTTTTAGATGGATATAGTGTGAATCATGGTGATTTGTCTTGGAATGCACTTGGTGAATTAGGTGAACTGACTGTATATGACAGGACTGACGCAATGGATGTGGTAAGTCGTGCGCAAGGTGCAGATGTTGTATTGACTAATAAGGTCGTTATTTCCAAGGACATCATGGAGCGGCTTGCCGGACTGAGATACATCGGAGTACTTGCAACAGGGTATAATGTTGTGGATGTTGAGGCGGCAGCGCACTTTGGTGTTGTTGTAACCAACGTACCTGCATATAGTACGGACAGTGTAGTTCAGATGACTTTTGCCCATATATTGAACATGACAAACCATGTGGCACATTATGCTCGTGAAAATAAAGAAGGGAAATGGAGTGCTTCGGCTGATTTTTGTTATTGGGATACAGGGCTTGATGAGATTGCAGGAATGACACTCGGTGTTGTAGGACTTGGTCATATTGGTTATAAGGTGGCATGCATTGCTCGGGATTTTGGCATGGACGTTTTTGCCTGTACAAGTAAGAATTCGGCCGATTTGCCTTCAGGGATACAGAAGACCACTTTTAAGGGCTTACTTGGCATTAGTGATATTCTGACGCTTCATTGTCCTTTGACAACAAAGACCAATGAAATGATAAATAAGGAGACGTTGGGTATGATGAAGCGTGGAGCGTTGCTCGTGAATACCGGGCGAGGAGCTCTCGTCAACGAAACGGACGTGGCAGAAGCCTTAAAGTGCGGCCAGCTTGGTGGATATGGTGCAGATGTGATGCAACAAGAGCCACCTGCTGTAGATAATCCGCTTTTCGGTGCGCCTAATGTATACTTGACTCCGCATATAGCATGGGCTACTACTGCGGCACGCAAACGTCTTATGGCGGTTGCTGTTGCCAATGTAAAAGCGTTTGCTGAAGGTAATCCGGTAAATGTTGTAAGCAGATGAACACTATACAGCTGGTAATTGAGTTTCTCGGGACGTTTGCTTTTGCGATATCAGGCATACGGTGGGCGGCGGCCAAAGATTTTGACTGGTTTGGTGGCTATGTTGTGGGTTTGGCTACGGCAATCGGCGGTGGAACAATCAGGGATGTAATGTTGGGTGTTACGCCATTCTGGATGACCAATTCCATTTACATGATATGTACAGCAGTGGCATTGGTTACGGTTATTGTGTTCAAAAAAGTAATTGTACGCTTTACAAACACTTGGTTCTTATTTGACACATTGGGATTAGCCTTGTTTACAGTTGCAGGGTTGCAGAAGACTTTATATGAAGGGTATCCGTTTTGGGTGGCGATAATTATGGGCTGTATCACAGGTGCGGCAGGCGGTGTCATACGTGACGTGCTTATCAATGAAGTGCCTTTGATATTCCGCAAGGAGATTTATGCAATGGCGTGCATATTGGGAGGTTTGGCATATTATGTCTGCCAGTTGGCGGACTTGAGCGCCGAAACCACTGTTATAATAAGCTTTTCTGTCGTGGTAGTAGTGCGGTTGATGGCTGTAAGGCTGCATATCTCATTACCCCATCTTCATGAAGACAAGGAGTAGGTTTGGTTTGCAAGCGGTGTAAATTCGTTTGTTTTGTTTACATTTTATGTATTGAAACACGTTAAAAATGATAATCAGTATGGTAATTGGCGGAAAAATCGCTATCTTTGCATTGCATTACTGAATAACGGACATGGCTTATCAGGATGACGGCCGCCGTTTCAGCGGATACGGTTTTTAATGTAAAAAGGTTTGATTTTCGGGAGGATGACAATGTCAAAATACAATATCAGTACTGCCGTCAAGAAAGATGCGGCATACAGGACTTTGGTGAGTCCTAAGTTGATGAACAGGCTGAAGTTAAGGATTGTGTATATATTGCTTAAGAAGAAAAAGTATCGGGACAAGGATTATTCGGCCAAACGCTTGGCTGAAGATTTGGGTACAAACACACGGTATGTTTCAGCTGTTGTAAATGTTTGTTTCGACATGAACTACACTTCACTTGTAAACAAGTATAGGATAGATTACGCAAAGAAAGTACTTGTGGACAAACGTTGCCGTGGCTTGCGGATGGAAGAGATAAGCGATATGTGCGGCTTTTCAAATAGGCAGTCGTTTTATGCGGCATTTTACAAGTTCACTGGCACCACTCCGAGGCGTTATAAGTTAGGAATTGCAACATCAACGGACACAAAATGAATATGGCATATCATGATGATGTAAGACCTTCGGCAAAAGGCTTCAAATATGTGGATGAGAGTTTTGCCGATGTGATGATGTTAAGGTATCGTCTTGACGGTTTTGAGAAATTGTCACTTAGACAGAAGAGGCTTGTTTATTGCCTTTCCCAAGCTGCATTATATGGTAGGGACATAACGTTTGACCAATTCGGGCGTTATAACTTGCGCATACGCAAAACGCTTGAGGCCGTTTATACCTGTTATGCAGGAAATCGCGATACGGATGATTTCAGGGCGTTGGGGGAATACCTTAAGAGGGTATGGTTCTCAAGTGGAATATATCATCATTATGGTTGCCATAAGTTCAAGCCTGGCTTTACCGAGGATTTTTTCGTCACGGCAGTCAGGTCGGTTGATGAGGGCCTGCTTCCACTTGAGCCAGGCCATACAAAGGACGACCTGTGCAAAGAGCTGGTTCACGTTATGTTTGACGAGTCTGTTTTGCCTGTAAAAGTATGCAAGAAGGACGGTGTCGACATAGTGGAGATGTCGGCTTGCAACTTTTACGACGGGGTGAGCCAGGAGGAGGCGGAAAGCTATTATATGAAAATGAAAGAACCGTCAGATGCCGAACCTTTGTCATACGGCCTTAATTCCACACTTGTAAAGGATTGTGATGGGGTGTATGAGGATGTTTGGCATATTGGTGGTAAATACGGAAAGGCTATCGCCAAGATTGTATTCTGGCTTGAAAAAGCGTTGAATTATGTCGAGAATGACAGGCAGGCGGATGTTATAGACGCGCTTGTAAAATATTATAGGACAGGCGATTTGCGTGCCTTTAACGAGTATTGTGTGAAGTGGGTTGCCGATGACGCCTCGTTGATAGATTTTATCAACGGGTTTATCGAAGTTTATGATGACCCTCTTGGATTGAAAGGCACATGGGAAGGGCTTGTGGAATTCCGTGATGTTGAAGGTTCAAGGAGGACGCGCATGATTAGCGACAACGCGCAATGGTTTGAGGATAATTCTCCTGTTGACGCGCGTTTCAAGAAGAAACGGGTTAACGGGGTTTATGCCAATGTCGTGTGTGCGGCCATGTTGGGTGGAGGAGAATATCCTTCGACGGCAATCGGAATAAACCTGCCCAATGCCGACTGGATACGTGCAAGGCACGGCAGCAAGAGTGTTACGATAAGTAATATAATCGCGGCATATAATGAGGTGGCACGTGGCAATGGCTTTGACAAGGAGTTTGTGGTCGATGAGGACACGGTGGAAATGATGCGTAAATATGGCGATTTGTGCGACGTATTGCATACTGATTTGCATGAGTGTGTCGGTCATGGCAGTGGTCAGTTGTTGCCAGGCGTTGACCCTGATGCCCTAAAGGCTTACGGGAATACAATAGAGGAAGCGCGTGCCGACCTTTTTGGCTTGTATTATGTCGCAGACAAGAAATTGGTTGAATTGGGACTGTTGCCAAATGAGGACGCATATAAAGCAGGTTATTATTCATTCATAATGAACGGTTTGCTGACCCAATTGGCACGTATCAGAAAAGGCGACGACATAGAGGAGGCGCATATGCGTGACCGTGCCATGATAGCATGGTGGTGTTATGAACAAGGGCGTGCAGACCGTGTCGTGGAACTTGTGCATGTTGAAGGAAAGACTTATGTAAAGATAAATGACTATGAGAAGCTCAGGCATTTGTTCGGCCGCTTGTTAGCCGAAGTGCAGAGGATTAAGAGCGAAGGAGATTATGATGCCGCGCGTGGGTTGGTAGAACGCTATGGGGTGAAAATAAACCGTGATTTACATGAAGAGGTTTTAGAGCGGTATGCCCGGTTGGGCATACCGCCATATAAGGGATTTATAAATCCTGTATTGATACCAGTCACCGATGATGCTGGCAATGTGGTTGACATCTGCGTTGACTATACAGAGTCTTATGAAAGCCAAATGCTGCGTTACAGTAAAGTCTATTCCATATTAATATGAGCAAATATGTGTAAAGACACAAAGGAGAAGCTGAAAGAAATCAAAGGCCGGTTTCGGTTGATGATGAATGGAGTGGCCTCACGTTCGATGCGTGACAAAGGTATGGGCTATAAGATTAATTGGGGGGTCGAGCTGCCAGTCCTTAAGAACTTGGCGGAAGAATATGGAAAGGACTATGACCTTGCCAATGCACTTTGGGACGAGGACATACGTGAGTGTAAAATTCTAGCGACGCTCATAATGGCAGTAGAAAAGATGACAGAGGAAGATGTCAGGCTGTGGGCTGGCTCTTTGCCTAATTTGGAGATGGCGGAAATGGCAGCTTTCAATTTGTTCCGTCATTTGAGTGAGGCGAAAAAATATGCTCTAAGTTGGATTTCATCATGCAACGACTTGGAGGTAATATGCGGTTACAATGTTCTTTCGCGGTTGTTTTTGGCTGGTAAGGAGTTCGACATCCATGAGACTGACGAATTCATAGAGCAGGCTCAAGCGGCGGTGGCAAGCTCCAATCTTTCCGTGCGTCATGCCGCCGTCAATGCTTTGTCGCGGTTTGCTGGTATTGATGAAGAGCATTGTAAGATAGTGGAATGTGTATTCAAAACATGTAATTTTGATTTTTTTTGATATTTAGACTGCGTAATATAGGATTTTGTTGTACTTTTGTAAGCAATATGGCTTACAGGTAAAATGAAATCAAATTCCTACGATGCAGCAAAACGGATATTGAATAGCTATATAGAGCAGAACAAGTACCGCAAAACCCCGGAGCGTTTCGCGGTACTTGAAGCTGTCTATGGCTTTGCGTCGTATTTTTCCATACAGGAACTAAGCGAACGTTTGTTTGAGAGTAATTTCCCTGTGAGCCGTGCTACACTTTATAACACGTTAAAGTTGTTGCTTGGTCTGCATCTCGTTGTCGGTCAACGTATGCAAGGTGGGATGCGCTACAAGGCCGGGATTACTGATAACAAGTGTTTGCAAGTGTGTATGGTGTGTGGAAAGGTTAAAGAGATAAAATCTCCTGAATTGATAGAAGCGTTAAGTTCTATACATTTAAAACGTTTCCGTAAAGACAGCTTTTCTATATGTATTTACGGAACGTGCAGTACTTGTCAGGCATTATTGACTCGTCAGAAAAAGAAAGAAAACACAGATAACAAGAATAAACATTTGAATGAATATGGAAAAAGGCAAAGTTGATGTCCTGTTAGGTTTGCAATGGGGTGATGAAGGCAAGGGCAAAGTTGTAGACGTGCTTACCCCTAAATATGATGTTGTTGCACGTTTCCAAGGTGGTCCCAATGCCGGTCACACACTTGAATTTGAAGGTGAAAAATATGTGTTGAGGAGTATTCCTTCAGGAATATTTCAAGGCGGAAAGATTAATATAATCGGTAATGGTGTGGTGCTCGCTCCAGACCTTTTTATGGATGAAGCCAAGGATTTGGAGAGAACTGGACATCCGCTTAGGGAGAGGTTGTATATATCGAAGAAAGCGCATTTGATAATGCCGACACATAGGTTATTGGATGCAGCCAATGAAAAAGCCAAGGGTAAAGCCAAAGTTGGCACTACAGGCAAAGGTATTGGACCGACATATACGGACAAGGTGTCGCGTAACGGTTTGCGTGTCGGCGACATTTTCGAGAATTTCAATGAAAAATACGAGGCTCACAAGGCGCGTCATGAAAGGATGTTGCAGGCTCTTGGATATACTGATTACGACATTACTGAAGTTGAAAATAAATGGATGGAAGGTATAGAATACCTGCGCCAGTTCAACATTATAGATTCTGAACATGTAATAAACAAGGCCCTTAAAGACGGAAAGACAATACTGTGCGAGGGCGCTCAAGGTACGATGCTTGATGTGGATTTCGGCAGTTATCCTTTTGTAACTTCCTCAAATACCATCTGTGCAGGTGCTTGTTCTGGTTTGGGTATTGGCCCGAACAAGATAGGGGAAGTATATGGCATAATGAAAGCGTATTGCACACGTGTAGGTGCTGGTCCGTTCCCGACAGAGTTGTTCGACGAAACCGGTAAGAAGATACGCGACCTTGGCCATGAGTACGGTGCTGTTACGGGACGTGAACGCAGGTGTGGATGGATAGACCTTGTGGCATTGCGTTATGCGATAATGGTGAACGGAGTGACCCAGCTCATCATGATGAAAAGCGACGTGCTTGACGGTTTTGATACAATAAAGGCTTGTGTGGCTTATAAGTGCAACGGCACGACGACGAGGGACTTCCCTTATGACATAGAAGGAGGCATCGAGCCTGTGTACGAGGAACTCAAGGGATGGCGCACAGATATGACTAAAATGACAAGCGAGGATGAGTTCCCTTGCGAGTTTAACGATTATGTCAAGTTCCTTGAATCAGAATTGGAGACCCCTATAACGATTATTTCAATAGGGCCTGATAGGGAGCAAACCATCGTCAGAAAATAATTAACAGGATTTCCTTATTTTTTATTTCCAGCATTTGATGAATAAGACTTCAATACCTAAGGGTACGCGCGACTTTACTCCTGTCGAGATGTCAAAGCGTAACTATATTTTTGATACAATAAAGTCTGTCTTTGCCTTATATGGTTTCAAGCAGATTGAGACACCAGCAATGGAGACGTTGCAGACATTGCTTGGCAAGTATGGAGAGGAAGGGGACAAACTGTTGTTCAAAATCCTCAACAGCGGCGATTTCTTAAGCAAGGTATCGACAGACGAGCTGATGGATGCCAATCCTTTACATTTGGCTTCAAAACTTTGCGAGAAAGGATTGCGCTATGATTTGACTGTACCTTTTGCACGCTTTGTAGTGATGCACAGGGAGGAACTGCAATTGCCTTTCAAACGTTACCAGATACAGCCTGTCTGGCGTGCCGACCGTCCCCAGAAGGGACGTTACCGCGAGTTCTACCAATGTGATGCCGACGTTGTTGGCAGCGATTCTTTGCTTAATGAGGTTGAACTTGTGCAGATTGTCGACACTGTATTCAAACGTTTTGGTGTGCGTGTGCAGATAAAGATAAACAACAGGAAAATTCTTACAGGCATAGCGGAATATATTGGCGAGGCTGACAAGATAGTCGACATCACCGTAGCAATAGACAAGCTTGACAAAATAGGCATAGACAATGTCAATGCAGAGTTGGCCGAAGGCGGATTGAGTAGTGAGGCGATAGACAAGTTGCAGCCGATAATATCGTTGAGCGGAAGCAATGAGGAGAAACTTGACGTTATGGCTGGTTTGTTGAAAGACTCTGAAATAGGACTGAAAGGCGTTGATGAGTTACGTTATATCTTTGCAGCCTTGGACAGGGTAGGGGTTGACAATGAGGTGCAGTTTGATTTGACTTTGGCGCGCGGCCTTAATTATTATACAGGCGCGATATTCGAGGTCAAGGCGTTGGATGTGCAGATTGGCAGCATAACAGGCGGTGGAAGGTATGATAATCTTACCGGTATTTTCGGGATGCCAGGCCTTAGTGGTGTCGGCATTTCGTTTGGTGCCGACAGGATTTTTGATGTCCTCAATACGCTTGGCCTTTATCCGGAAACAGCAATGTCGGCGACAAGGCTGCTGTTCATCAATTTTGGAGAGGAGGAAACTGCGTATTGCCAGCCCGTCGCGGTCAAGGCTCGTGAGTGTGGAATCGCTACAGAGATATATCCCGACCCGGTAAAGATGAAAAAGCAGATGGCCTATGCCAATAATAACGGCATACGTTATGTTGCCTTGGCTGGAGAGAATGAGATTTCAGAAAACAAGTTGACGCTGAAGGACATGGTTACTGGCGCGCAGCGGCTTGTAAACGCAGATGAGCTTGTTGCTATTGTCTGCAATGAGAATTAATTTACCATAATTGTCTATGAAGAAGAATGTTTGGCTTGTAGTTCCTCTATTTTTAATCTTGCTGCTTTCCGCTTTTACAAATGAACGGAAGGTCAAGATTTTCATGATTGGCGATTCGACCATGGCTAATAAGGACATTGACGGTGGCAATCTTGAGAGAGGATGGGGCATGATGCTCAATAACTTTTTTGATGGAAACGTTGTTGTTGATAACCATGCGAAAAACGGACGTTCGTCAAAGAGTTTCATTTCAGAAGGTCTTTGGAAGACGGTGTGCGACCAAATCAAGCCGGGCGATTATGTTTTTATACAGTTTGGTCATAACGATGAAAAGCAGGACACTGTACGCCATACGGAACCGGGAACGACTTTTGATGCCAACTTGCGTATGTTTGTCAATGAAACGAGGGCAAGAGGCGGTATTCCTGTTTTGTTTAATAGCGTAGTAAGGCGTACATTTGCAGTCAGCAAAACAGCTGTGGAGGATGATGACAAGCGTGATAATTCATCTGCAAATCTTGTAGAAGGCGATTTGCTGATTGATACCCACGGAGCTTACCTTGTGTCGCCACGCAAGGTTGCGGAGGAAACAGGTACTGTGTTTATCGACGCAAATAAAATAACACACCGTCTTGAGCAGGATTTGGGACCAGTAGGGTCAAGGAAACTTCATATGTGTTATGAGCCAGGCGAAGTACCGTCCTTGCCTGAAGGCAGGCAGGATAACACACATTATAATGTCTATGGCGCATATACGGTGGCTGGCTTGCTGGCTGACGCTGTTGCAGACAAAGTGCCTGAACTGCGAAAGCATATCCGGCATTGTGATGTTTCGGTGGCCAAGGACGGCCGCGGACTGTATTTTGACGTTCAAGAAGCGGTCGACAGCCTGCCTGACGGCTGTAAGGCTACAGTGCTTGTTGGCGAGGGCGAATGGCGCAAGCCGTCTATATCAGGCGGAAAGGATGTCAAGTTCGTAATGCGTGATGGAGCTAAGTGGATAGATTGAGTCCGGCCACTTGTATGATTAACGGCAAACCGCAATGTAAAAGACTGTCTTTTACATTGCGGTTTGCCGTTAATTGCGTGCTGAAAGGCCGTATGTGTGATGACCTATGGTATATAGTGCATGGTCATACGGCCTTCGTTATCACTTCCTCTATTGTTTTCGGGAAATGTCGCTGTTCGAGGATGTGTACCTTTGCCTCGATGTCTTCGGGGGTGTCTTGCGGTGATACGTCAGTCTTGAACTGGGCTATGATTTCACCTCCGTCGCATACATTGCTTACGTAATGTATGGTTATTCCCGTTTCGCTTTCACCCGCATTCTTGACGGCTTCATGCACGTGGTGGCCGTACATGCCTTTCCCTCCGAACTTTGGAAGCAATGACGGGTGTATGTTGATAATCCTGCGTTCGTATTTTTCGGTGATAAAGTCAGGTATCATGAGCATGAATCCAGCCAGTATTATGAAGTTTATGCCGAAATTCTCCAAAAGCGGCATTATGACATCCTTGTCGTTGATTTCATGTTTTGAAAGCACCTTGCAGGGTATGTCGTATTTTGACGCACGCGTCAGAGCGTATGCGTCAGGCTTGTTGCTTACAACGAGACTTACATTTACGACATTGCTGTCTTTGAAGTGCTTTATTATGTTTTCACAGTTTGTCCCGTTGCCAGAGACGAAAATGGCAATATTAGTCATGCTCTTAGGTGGTTGATTATAATAAGAAATGTGATACTTTTTTATGTTAAGCCTGTATTTTGGCAATCATGGATTAGTTGTCAATGTCGTAATCGTCGAAATCGAAATCGTCCAATCCGAACATTGCTGGCTCGATGAAAGCGTCCAAGCTTCGGCGTTCCTTCTTTGTCGGCCTTCCTGTGCCCCTTGCCCTGTCCACAAATCCGCTGATGCGGCTCATTTCCAGTATCTCGTATTGCTTCGGGTCGGTCGTGTTTTCATATATTTGCGGTATTAGTTTTGCGCCTACCCGTTGCTCTATACATTGCAGGATTTTGAATGAAAATGTAATCGGCGGCTTTTTTACATTGACCGTTTCGCCTGTTTTCACCATGTGCGACGGCTTCACATTCGTACCGTTTATGGTAACGCGTCCGTTTTTGCATGCGTTTGCGGCGATTGAGCGTGTCTTGAAAATGCGTGCCGCCCATAGCCATTTGTCTATCCTTGCTGTGTCGTTTGCCATTATTGGTGCTTGTTAAACTGGTTCATAGTAAAGTCAAGGCCGGAGAGGACGAAACTCTTGATTACGTCGACGGCTGTGTTTATGCTTGGCGATAGAATGTTCATCTCGTCTTCGTCATATCTGCCCAGCACCCAATCTATCTGCATCCCTTTAGGAAAGTCATTGCCTATGCCTACACGCAGACGGGCGTATTGTTGCGTGCCGATGACGTTTTGTATGTTGCCCAATCCGTTGTGCCCACCGTTGCTGCCTTTGCCCTTGAGGCGCAATGTCCCGAGCGGAAGCGACAGGTCGTCGACTACGACCAGCAGCCTTTCCACGGCTATATTCTCTTTGTTCATCCAATATCTTACGGCGTTTCCGCTAAGGTTCATGTATGTGGTGGGCTTGAGCAGGAACACCTTTCGCCCCTTTATGCTTGTCTCCGCTACAAATCCGTAACGGCGGTCGTCAAAAACAATATTGGACGCTTTAGCGAAAGCGTCCAATACCATAAATCCAGTGTTGTGGCGGGTTCCGGCATATTCGTCGCCGGGATTTCCCAAACCGACAATAAGATATTTATCCATTTATTCCTTTGTCGTACTTGTGTTATTCGGCATTTGCGGAATCGTCGCTTGCTGAATTCATAGCAGACTTACGTGTTGCCTTTATTGAGCATACGACAACATCCTTGCTTGTTGCCAACTCAAGTCCGTCGAAGTGGAGTTCTCCGACTTTGATGCTTTTGCCGATTTGCAAGCTCGTTACATCAATGTCAAGATGCTCGGGTATGTCCTGATATTTGGCAGTAACGTCAATCTTGCGTACTGACAAGTTCATGCGGCCACCGTCACGCACACCTTGTGCAAGACCTGTAAGTTTTACAGGAATGCCGATTGTGATAGGCTTCTGGTCGTTGATTTCGTAAAAGTCAACATGCAACAAGGCGTCTGTTACAGGGTGGAACTGCAATTCCTTCATGATTGAGGTGTGGCTCTCTCCGTCAATGACAAGATTAATCACATAGATATGAGGAGTGTAGACAATCTTGCGCAGTTCTTTCATTGAAACTGCAAATGACATGGCCTTAGGCAGCCCGTTCTCGTCCTTAGCCTCACCATAAAGGTTGCAAGGTACAAATCCTTCTTTTCTTAACAACTTGGAAGCTTTTTTTCCGGTCTCGCTTCTTTTCTGACCGGTTACGTCAATTTCTTTCATAATTGTGTTACTCTAAATTAAGTTATAAATTTGCGCTTAATTCACCATCACACGGGAGCTTGTCTTCACGTTGTGCATGAAAAAGCGGTGCAAAAGTATCATTTTTTATTTTATCATGCAAACAATAACAAAAAAAATAGGATAAAAACAAGACGTTTTCTTGCATGTGTTCGTATTTTTGCCTAATTTTGCAACGTTTAATGTTGAAAAATTCCAAACAGAATGATTAACAGGGAATTAATAAGGATAAAGGTTGTCCAGTTAACCTATGCATACTATCAAAACGGAAATCGGAATTTGGATGTAGCGGAAAAGGAACTGTTGTTCAGTTTGTCCAAGGCATATCATTTGTATCATTATTTATTGGCGCTGATAGTGGCTGTTACAAAAGAGGCTCGTAAGCATTATGAAGTTGAAGCGGCCAAGGCTCAGCGTGAGGGAGAGGCGATGCCTTCAAGTAAGTTCGCGGATAATAAGTTCGCAATTCAGTTGGAGGAAAACAGGCAGTTATGCGAATTTGTGTCAAGTTTGAAACAGACATGGGATGATGACATAGAATTTGTCCGTAAGCTTTATTCCCAGATTATACAAAGCATTGTGTATGCGGATTATATGGCGAGTGATGACAACTCCTATGAAGCGGACCGCGAAGTGTGGCGTAAGTTGTATAAGTCTTTCATCATGGAAAATGATGAAATAGATAGTGTACTTGAAGAGAAGAGTCTCTATTGGAATGATGACAAGGAAATTGTCGATACTTTTGTATTGAAGACAATCAAACGCTTTGAACCGGGAAACAGTGAAAATCAGGAGCTTCTTCCTGAATATAAAGACGATGAAGACAAGGATTTTGCCCGTAAACTGTTTCGTGCGACAATACTCAACGCAGACCAATATCAGCGTTATATGAGTGAAACATCACGTAATTGGGATTTTTCACGTCTTGCATACATGGATGTTGTAATAATGCAGATTGCAATAGCTGAAATGCTGACATTCCCCAACATACCTGTAAACGTAACAATAAATGAGTATGTTGATTTGGCGAAAATATACAGTACACCGAAAAGTTCGGGATATATTAACGGTATGCTTGATAGCATTGCGCGTTATCTCATCTCGGAAGGATTGCTGTTGAAGCCTGTGGGAGAAAAACCGAAGAAAAGTAATCACTAATTATTTATATTAATAAAAAATGGATACATTTATCTTGTTAAATGCCCAAACAGCAACGGGCGGTGGTGGTATGATTATCATGATGTTGGCGATTTTCGTCATAATGTGGTTTTTCATGATTCGTCCACAGCAAAAAAGGCAAAAAGAAATAAGGAAATTTCAAAACAGCCTTCAAGAAGGAACCAATGTTGTGACAGGCGGAGGAATTTATGGTGTGGTAAAAAGAATAGACCTTGCAACCAATATTGTTGACATAGAAATATCAAAGGGTGTTGTGATTCGTGTTGACAAAAATTATGTTTTTGCAGATGTCGCTTCGAATATTGGTAGTCCTAGCGCCCAAGTGAAATAAATGAATAATTCAGAGTTCCCCAATATTTTAAGAATAGTCAGGAACTTCCTATTCGGTTGGATGAATAGGGAGTTTCTGATTTTCTTGTTTTTCCTTTTTTTGAGTGGGGCGTTTTGGTTGTTGATGACTCTGAATGAAACTTATGAAAAGGAAATAGAAGTTCCAATACGGCTTGTTGAAATTCCCAAGAATGTTGTTCTTGCAAGCGATACAACAACGATGGTACGTGTTACAGTGCGCGACAAGGGCTTTTCATTATTGACATATTCTTATGGTAACAAAATACGTCCTGTAAATATAAAGTTTAAGAATTATGCAAAAAAGACAGGCGTAGGGGTAATCCAGACGGTTGAGTTGCAGAAATTGGTGGCAAAACAGTTGTTCGGTTCTTCTACGATTGTAGGTCTCAAGCCAGACAAATATGAATTTTTTTATAATTACGGGCTAAGAAAACGTATGCCTGTTAAACTTGTCGGGAAAATTCTTCCCGGTCAAAGCTATTATTTATCCAAGGTGACATTCGACCCTGATTCTGTTGATATATATGCAAGTAAGGAAATGCTTGACAGCATAAAGTTTGTGAATACCGTACCGTTGAACATTACCAATTTGACGGATACTGTTGTCCGGGATGTTGCTTTGTCAAAAATCAATGGTGTCAAATATGTTCCAGAGAAAGTTGAAATATCAATATGTCCGGATATTTTGACTGAGGAAAGTTGCGAGGTAGCCATTGAGGCTGTAAATATGCCAGAGGGAAAGATTCTAAGGACATTCCCTTCGCGCGTTACAGTTACTTTCACAGTAGGAGCCAGCTTGTTCCGTTCAATTAGCCCTGAACGTTTCAAGGTTGTTGTCGATTATAATGAGTTGATGGCAAATCCGTCGGAAAAGTGTAATATTTATTTGCGTTCGTATCCTCATGGAGTGCGCAATCCAAGGTTGAGCATTAGTCAGGTCGATTATCTGATAGAAGAGCAATGATGTATAAAGTTGCAGTGACTGGTGGAATAGGCTGCGGCAAAAGCTATGTCTGTCGTTTGATAGAGCGTCGTGGCATATCAGTTTATGATTGTGACGACGCGGCAAAGCGTATTATGGCGTTTTCAAAAAAGATACAGGCAAAATTGGTTGATTTAATCGGAACAGATGTCGTTTCTTATGGATGTATAAATAAGGCTGTATTGGCAAAGTTTTTATTGGAAAGCGAGGACAATGCCCGTAAGATTAACAGTATAGTTCATCCAGCCGTAGCTGAAGATTTTGTTAAGTCGGGGTATATGTGGATGGAATGTGCAATATTGTTCTCAAGCGGTTTTGATAAATTGGTAGATAAAGTCGTTTGTGTTTCGGCTCCGCTTGAAATACGTATAGACAGAATTGTCCGTCGTGACAATATTACAAAGGATAAGGCTTTAGAGTGGATAGGAATGCAAATGCCTCAAGAAGAAGTCAAGGCGCTTAGTGATTATGAGATAGTCAATGATGGGATTGAGGACATAGACAGGCAGATTGATAACCTATTCGCTTTAATGGAGTGTAGAGATGTGGAAATGAAATAATTATTAATTCATAACTATTTTGTGAAATGGAAAGTACAATTTTATCGATTTCCGGAAAACCGGGACTTTACAAGTTAATTTCAAGAGGTAAGGCTAATTTGATAGTTGAAATTCTTGACGATACACATAAACGCCTTCCTGTTTTTGCAAGTGACAGTGTTACAAGTCTGAACGATATAGCCATTTACACAGAGGCTGAGGATGTTCCACTTATGAAGGTGTTTGCCAATGTGTTTGATAAAGAAAAAGGAGGATTGGTCAGCTTGAGTTATAAGAAATGTGACAAAACGACACTCCGTGAATATTTTAGTGCTGTCCTTCCTGAATTTGATAGGGAACGTGTGCATGACAGTGATATAAAGAAACTTTTGCAGTGGTATGACATATTGGTGAAAAGCGGCTTGACTGATTTTGAAGTGCCCAGTGAGGCTGATAAAGTGGAAAATGACAAAGAAGGATAGATACAACTACATATTGGGGTATTTTCAGAAAGAAATGCCACGTGTGTCTACCGAACTTGAATTCGGGAGTGTCTTCCAACTTTTGGTTGCCGTAATCCTTAGCGCCCAGTGTACGGACAAAAGGGTGAATTTGATAACTCCCATGTTGTTCGAGCATTATCCTGATGCTAAGTCGATGGCAACGGCCGAAGTAGATGACATATATGAATATGTGAAAAGCGTATCATATCCAAATTCTAAGGCGCGTCATTTGGTTGAAATGTCAAGGATGCTAGTTGCTGATTATGGTGGCAATGTGCCTGATGACATGGCGGCATTGATGAAACTGCCAGGGGTGGGACGTAAAACGGCCAATGTCATGCAGGCCGTTGCATTCGGACGGTCTGCAATAGCGGTCGACACTCATGTGTTCAGGGTTAGCCGCAGGCTCGGCTTGGTGTCGAAAGCTAGCGATACGCCTTTGAAGGTTGAGCGTGAACTGGTGAAGAATATACCTTCTGAATTGGCTGCCGATGCCCATCATTGGCTCTTGCTGCATGGACGGTATGTGTGCACGAGCCGTGCTCCGCATTGCGACAAGTGTCCGTTCGATTCGTTTTGTCCAAAAATGTTTGAGGATTCCAAGCTGGTTTGATTGAAATTTGTTAAGTTATGCAGGCAAAGAGAATATTGGGTTTCCTTTCAGATATACGGAAAAACAACAACCGCGAATGGTTCAACGCCCATAAGTTGGAATATAATGCCGTAAGGGGTGATTTTGAAGACGGTGTAAACAAGGCAATATTGCGCATTTCGGAGTTTGATGATACCGTGAGTCATATTACGGTCAAGGATGCTACATACAGATTTTACCGTGACACGCGTTTCTCGTCAGACAAGTCTCCTTACAAGACACATCTTGGCGCATATATTGCAGCACATGGCAGGAAGTCTCTCCATGGTGGCTATTATATCCATTTGGAGCCAGGCCATTGTCTCGTTTCATGTGGCAATTATTGGTTGCCGACAAACATACTTACTTCGTGCCGCAACGAAATCATGGGCAATATAGGCCAATGGAGGAGTATTGTTGAGGACTGGCGTTTTGTTGAGACATTCGGCCGACCTGGTGATGGTGATTGGGATTCGCCAAGAGGCTTCGGTTTGGAGATGCTTAAGACAGCTCCTTCCGGCTTTCCCCGTGATTATGAGTTCATAGGATACCTTCGCATGAAAGACTATTGTTGTTGGCACGGCGTGCCTGATTCTTTTTTTGAAGGTGACGGCTGGCTTGACGAAATGGCTGAAATCCTGAAGGTGGGAAAACCGATGATGGATTTTATAAATTCCGTCATAGATGATTACGAATGAAAAAAATCCTGTTATGGTGTAATAACATAACAGGATTTTTCTTATATTTGCCCCGATGATTAACTTTTAAACCTTTTTGACTATGAAGATTGGCATTCCAAAAGAAATCAAGAACAATGAGAACCGCGTAGGCATGACACCGGCAGGTGTTTCAGAGCTGGTAAAGCACGGACATACGGTTTATGTACAGGCGACAGCCGGACATGGGAGCGGTTTCCCTGATGAGGCTTATTCGGAGGTAGGCGCGCTGATACTGCCTACAATCGAAGATGTTTATGCTACAGCCGACATGATAATAAAGGTAAAGGAACCCATTGCTCCCGAGTATGCACTTGTACGCAAAGGGCAGTTGGTCTTCACGTATTTCCATTTCGCATGCAGCAGGGAGCTGACAGAGGCCATGCTCAAAAGCGGTGGCATATGCCTTGCTTATGAAACGGTACAGCTGAGTGACGGCTCTTTGCCATTGCTTACGCCGATGAGCGAGGTTGCAGGCCGTATGGCTACAATCAACGGGGCGTATTACCTGCAAAAGACGAAGGGAGGAAAGGGCAAGCTTATTTGTGGCGTTCCCGGTGTGAAACCAGCTAAGGTTGTCGTTATAGGCGGAGGCATTGTCGGCAAGGCGGCTGCACGTGTGGCGGCAGGAATGGGCGCAGATGTTATTATCGCCGACATATCGCTTCCTCTTCTTCATGATTTGGACTTGACGATGCCTGTAAACGTAAGTACTTTGTATTCGTCTCACAGTAACATTTGCAAGGAAATCAAAGACGCTGACATCGTTGTCGGTGCGGTGCTTGTGCCAGGAGACAAAGCTCCCAAGCTGATTACCCGTGACATGCTGAAATTGATGGAGCCTGGGTCTGTTCTTGTTGATGTGGCGATAGACCAAGGTGGATGTTTTGAAACGTCACATCCGACAACCCATAGCGAGCCTGTATATGAGGTTGACGGCATCTTGCATTATGCGGTTGCCAATATCCCGGGCGCTGTACCAAATACTTCGACGACGGCTTTGACCAATGCCACATTGAAATATGCTGTCGCTTTGGCTGACAAGGGATGGCGCAAGGCTTGTGCAGACGATGCGGCTTTGGCTAAGGGCTTGAATATAGTTGAAGGAAAAGTGGTGTATAAGGCGGTTGCCGATGTGTTCGGCTTGCCTTATGAGGCTCTTGACATTTAAGTACATCCAAATTATATATTGGCAGGATTCAGATGTAAGTTTTCTTATGTCTGAATCCTGTTTTTGTTTGTAGAAAGTCTTACTGATACTCAATGACTTGCAATATGTGGCCTTTTGGCGGCTGAAAGGTCGTGTTTTGTCTTACGTTTTACGGCATTTTGCAGGCTTGTTTATTTGCGGTATTCATTTTGTTGCAAAAAAAAGGCGACCGCTCCTCACGGAGCAGCCGCCTTGAATTACTATGATGCTAATAAAGTTTGCGTATGAATGTTACGCCTCGATTGCAGCTACGCCAGGCAATACTTTGCCTTCGATAGCTTCCAGCAGTGCGCCTCCACCGGTAGAGATGTAAGACACCTTGTCGGCCATGCCGAACTTGTTGATGCAGGCAACAGAGTCGCCTCCGCCGATAAGTGAGAATGCTCCGTTGGCTGTAGCCTCTGCAATGGCGTCGGCGATGGCTTTAGAGCCGCCGATGAAGTTGTCAAACTCGAACACGCCTGCGGGGCCGTTCCAAAGGATGGTCTTCGCGCCTTTGATTGCCTCTGCGAATGCCTTGCGTGTCTCTGGGCCGGCATCAAGTCCTTCCCAACCGTCGGGTATGTCGTTAGCCGGGCAAACTTTGGTGTTTGCGTCGTTAGAGAAGTCGTCAGCTGCGATGCAGTCTGTACCAAGTACCAGGTTCACACCGTTCTCCTTTGCCTTCTTGATAACGTCGAGAGCAACGTCGAGTTTGTCGTCCTCGCAGATAGACTTGCCAATCTTGCCGCCCTGTGCCTTGGCGAAGGTGTATGTCATTCCGCCGCAGAGTATGAGGTTGTCTACCTTTCCGAGCAGGTTTTCGATGATGCCGATTTTCGTTGAAACCTTAGAACCGCCCATGATTGCAGTGAATGGACGCTTGATGTTGCTGAGCACGTTGTCAACGGCTGTTACCTCTTTCTCCATGAGGTAGCCAAGCATCTTGTGGTCCTTGTCAAAGTATTCGTCTATTACGGCGGTAGAAGCGTGCTTGCGGTGAGCTGTACCGAAGGCGTCCATTACGTAGCAGTCTGCATAAGAAGCGAGCTTCTTTGCGAATGCCTGCTGGCGTGTCTTCATTTCCTTCTTCGCTTCGTCGTATGCAGGGTCTGCCTTGTCAATGCCTACGGGCTTGCCTTCCTCTTCAGGATAGAAGCGTAGGTTCTCAAGCAGCAGAGCCTCGCCTGGTTTCAAAGCAGCGGCCTCGTTGTCAGCGTTTGCACAGTCGGGAGCGAACTTTACGTCAACTCCAAGATGCTCTGACACGTTCTTTACGATTTGGCTCAAAGAGAGTTTGGGGTTCACCTTGCCTTTGGGTTTGCCCATGTGGCTCATCATGATGACGCTGCCACCGTCGGCAAGGATTTTCTTCAGTGTGGGGAGCGCGCCGCGGATGCGGGTGTCGTCGGTTACGTTTCCGTTCTCGTCCAATGGCACGTTGAAGTCAACGCGTACGATTGCCTTTTTGCCGGCAAAATCAAATTGTTCGATTTTCATATTTACTTAGAATATTAAAGAAATGTACATTTATATCGAAGCTGAAATGTGTTTGCTTCTTTTGCATTGCAAAAATAACAATTAATGTTGACAAATGGCTGTAAGTAGATGATTATTTGATGTTTTTTGACACGCTTATAATATTAATGTAATGTACGCTTTGCAAATATTAAGGAAATGATTACTTTTGCAAGCGGACAAGTGGCGAGAATAGGCAGATTTGCAGTATGTGTGGTAATTTTTATTGCGTATTGCGGCTTGTCAATCTAAAAAAATGATATGAAAGATTGTATTTTGATATTGAGCGGCGGAATGGACAGTACCACGTTGCTCTATGACATGAAGGACAGGATTGCTTTGGCTGTGTCTTTCGATTATGGAAGTAACCACAATGCACGTGAAATCGGCTATGCCAAGCTGCATTGCCGCAGGCTTGGCATAAGGCATTTCGTCATAAGGCTTGACTTCATGCACGACTACTTCAAGAGCTCCTTGTTGAGCGGAGCCGACGCTGTGCCCGAAGGAAACTATGCCGACGACAACATGAGGTCAACCGTAGTCCCGTTCCGTAACGGCATAATGTTGTCGATTGCCGCTGGGATAGCCGAGAGCGAAGGGCTGAAGTATGTCATGATGGCCAACCACGGAGGCGACCATGCCATATATCCTGATTGTCGTCCGGAGTTCGTGCGTGCCATGAGTGAGGCTACAAAGACAGGAACTTATCCTGGTATAGAGGTACTCGCGCCGTACACTGACTTGACAAAGGCCGACATTGCGTGCCGCGGCAAGCAGTTTGGCATAGATTATTCGGAGACCTGGAGCTGCTATAAGGGTGGCGACAAGCATTGCGGCAAGTGTGGAACATGTGTGGAACGCAGGGAGGCTTTGCGTGACGCTGGTATTGACGACACCACGGAATATGAATAAGTAAATGGGAAAATAATAAAAGAGAAAAATCCAAATGCCTTGCTATTTTGAGGTATTTGGATTTTTCTCTTTTATTATTGTTTACGGTTTGTTGGTCGTTTAGAAGTTGTAGTAAACACCGAGCATGATGTTGTTACCGTTGAAGTCCATGCCCCACATGCTTTCGTCTGTATTGTCATTCTTCTGGTAGCCGATGAAACCAGCATGTGCTATAAGGCTGAATTTGTCAAGTTTCAGCTCGATACCGGGTTTCAAGCCTATTGACAGTTCATCGTCGCCTCCGTTGTAATGCCTGTAACCAATGCCTCCGTCACAGAATACGTTGATTAATTTTGTGTGGAGGAATGTGTAACGGGCGTAAGGATTGATTTCAAACGTCTTTGCAAGATGCTCAATGTCAAGTCCGTTACTGTTTGTTGTAAGAGCACCTTTTGACCATCCAAACATAACGCCTGCAGCCCAGTTGTCGTTGAACTTGTAGCCGACTTCAGGCAGGATGCTGTAGACAGTCTCGTCATGGTCGTTGATTTCATAGCTTGCGATTCCAACGTTGCCGCCTACATAAATTTGTGCGCTTGCACATACCGCAAACATTGCGGCAACCAATGTCATGTAAATCTTTTTCATAATCTTCTTTTTTAATTAGACAATCATTTGGCTCTGTGTGAGCCTTAAACCGTGGCAAAGGTATCAATTAAGCATATAATGGCAAAATAAAAATTGCATGATTTGATTAAATTCGGTAATATGTGTTAAAAGATTGGAGCAATAGAACAATTTTAGATACCTTTGCACGCTGAAAATTTACACATTGACATCAATATTCCCGCCATGAGGAGATTAGTTCTTTTGATATTGTTCATTATTGCCTGTGTGGGCATAAATTCCCAAACATCCGACTCGTTGATAGTTGATGAGTTGCGCAAGGAGGGGGTGTCTTTTTCCGACAATAATTCTGTTACTTTGTTGATGAGCGGCCAGGAGAAGTTCGACGATATGTTTGAAGCCATCTGCCAAGCCCGCAGCAGCGTGCATCTTGAGTATTTTAATTTCCGTAACGACTCGATAGCGTCATTGCTTTTCAAACTTCTTGCCGACAAGGTGGCGCAGGGAGTTGAGGTGCGTGCGCTTTTTGACGGTTTCGGCAATGATTCAAACAACCAGCCTTTGAAGAAAGAGCATCTTGACAGCATCCGTTCAAAGGGCATAGAGATTTACGAGTTTGACCCTATTCGTTTCCCCTGGGTGAACCATGTGTTCCACCGCGACCACCGTAAGATTGTAGTGATTGACGGCAAAATTGCATATACTGGGGGCATGAACGTGGCCGATTATTATATAACAGGAACGGAGCAGGTAGGCGAATGGCGTGACATGCACTGCCGTATCGAGGGCGACGAGGTGAACACTTTGCAGGCGATATTTTTGAAGATATGGAACAAGGTGTCAGGACAGAACGTGCATGGTGCCAAGTATTTTCGTGGTTATCACGGCGCAGACTACATTACCGGGTTGAAACCTGACACGTGTTCTACCGCAGGCAAGAAGACGGTTGGCATCATAAACCGTGAGCCGAGGACGACAAATGGCATAATAAGGACGTTTTATACTGAAGCCATAAACAATGCCAAGGACAGTATAAAATTAGTAAATCCATACCTAACCCTTAACGGAACGTTGAAACGCGCTTTGCGTAATGCCGTAAAACGTGGGGTGAAAGTGGAAATCATGGTTTCAGAGAAAAGTGACATTCCGTTGACTCCCGACTGCGTTTTCTACAATGTCCATAAGCTGATGAAGCACGGAGTGGATGTCTGGATATACCGTAACGGCTTTCATCATACCAAGATAATAATGGTGGACGGCCGCTTCTGTACGGTGGGCAGCGCTAACCTAAATGCCAGAAGCCTTAATTTCGATTACGAGGAGAACGCCGTCATCGTCGACCCTTGTACGACAAAAGAGCTTGACACGATGTTCGAGCGTGACAAAAAGCATTCTTTCAAGCTAACTGAGGAAGTTTGGGACGAATGGCGCACGCCGTGGCAGAAGTTTGTAGGGTGGTTCGCCCATCTGCTCGCTCCGTTCCTCTGATATTATGTTAAATGATTTATGAATGTCCGCAAAATCGATAAAATGCGGACATTCTTTTTTGTTTATTCTGCAACCAAGTCAGCCATCAGCTGTATGTCAATGGCATTTATTCCATGGTCGGCCAGTATGTCGGCATCATTGGCAAAGTCATTGTCTATGGTGTAATCTTTGGCGTTGCTTTGTGATTTTGTGAATATCTTGAAAAGTCGTATTGCTTCATTTGTTTTTCCCATGAACCATTGGCAATATCCGGCGTTCAGCCAGTCGCCGTTTTCTGTCTCTTCGCTGTTTAAAAGGCGGTTATACGCCTTCTCGGCCTGCTCGTATTTTCCGACACCCATCAGCGTCCATGCCAGCACACGTATTACAGGCATTGAGTCGGGATGCTCTATGTCGAGCTTGTATAGCGTGTTCAGAGCCTCGTCATACTTCTTGGCCTTCGACAGGGCGACACAGTAATTCAGTGCTGCGGTGCTGTTGTCAGGTGTTGATTGCAGCAGTTCGTTATAATATGCGGCCGCACTTGCGTAGTCGCCGCATTCAAATTTTGAGCGTGCGAGCAGCGACGTTGCGCGCTTGTTTTCCGGCTCAAGCTTTTTAAGGGCATCGAACCATCTTACTGCTTCTTCAGGTTTGCCCTCGATGTCAAGGTAATAAAGGCCGTGTACAAGCAGGCTCTTGGCGGATGTCTTGTCGTGGTATGCAGCCATGACGGCCTTCAACGCCTGCTTGTTCTTGCGCTTCAGCATGAAGTAGCATAGGTCTGCGTACATGTCGGCCATGCCTGTTCCTTCAAACACCTTGTCGGTTACGAATATCGAGTGCTCCTTGCTGAACGGGTTGGTTGTCTGTCCGCGCTGTGGGTACAGGCGGAAAAAGCGGTACATGTCCTGCAATATCATGCGCCGTATGTATGCCGGACTGTTCTGTTCTTCAATGCCCATGACTGGCCCCATCGCCTCCTTTGTGTTCAGCATTTCCTTCATATTGTCAGGCAAATGCGCTATTACTGACGACACGGCGAGGGTGAACGAGTATTTGTCACTGTCGCAGAAAGGCCCGTTTTCAAGTATGTTCGCAATGAGCGGCGTGCCTTTCATCTTTTCCACGGTTGCGGAGATGTCGGGATGTTCGATGTAGAACGGGCAAAACCAGTTGGCCGCCTTGTAGAAGAACGGAAAGCGTTTCATCTGCGAGAAGCCGCCGAAGTAGATGTCGGAGCCGGCCTTCTGCATGTTCATCATTTTCTGAAAACTCTCTTCCATTTTCTCCATGGCACGGTCAGACGCTTCCGGGTCAAACACGTCCTGCATCGGGTCTTCCTCTTTCTCCTGTATGCCGAACCTTGTTATTTTAAGGTTGTTGTTCTTGATAAGCTCCGGCATTATGTCGCGTTGTATTGTGTCGTTGTCCTGTTCGGCGTTCATGCAGAATATGATTTGCTTCTGCAAGTCAGCCAGTTCATTTGCAACGCCGGGATGTTCCAACGCGTCGGCCACGCGCAACTTGGTCTTTTCGGCCTGCCTGGTGTCGCATGACAGGGCGAAAACCCAGCCTATCAACGCCTTTTGGCGCACCTTTTCATCAGTTGATTTCAGGAAAACGTCGAGCAGCGTGCCAAACTTGTTGTCGTCCATGCTGTTCATCGCGGCCAGCGTTATCGCGCTGACGAGCATCTGCGCGTCAATGGTGTCGATGGTAGGTGACAGTATCAGGTTCTCGAAGAAGTCTTTGTCGTGCCCGCTCCAGCTGTCAGCCACGACGATGTTGCTGAACAGCGACTGCATGAAGTCGTTGTGCTCGCGGTACAGCTGTTTGCTCTTCTCGCTTTTCCCGGGTTCGGTTTCGAGGCTTAGCATGGCCGTGTCGGCCACAAAGTTTTCAAGTGTTGCCCGTATGTTTTCCTTTGAGACGGCAGGGTTGGCCGCTTTCTGCGCCATTTCCATGAAGAAAGCGTCGGTGCGTTTGCGGTAAGCAGTGCGCAGGTTGCATGCGAACTTGTACAGGCGGTCGGCTATGTTGTTGAACACATCGTCGCGCTTGGGGTCGTTGAAGCCGCGCTTCATATAGCCGAGCATCAGCTGGTAGTCCTCTTCCACGCGTTCCAGCTCGCCTTTGTACACGAGCATAGGATGGCCGTTGACGAACGAGCGTGCCTCACGTATGGCCCTGCCCAGTTTTTGTTGGCCAATATATATGAATATGTCTTTGAGTTGCTTGCTTTCGTTGCTCTCCATTGTCAGTTGTTTTTTAGCCACTTGTCGGCGGTGTCGATATCCTTTTGTCTTGGGGCTTTGGCATGCTTGAATTTCATCTTGGGCATTGCGTCAAGCGTCTTGTCGTCAATTTCGTAATATTTACGGATTACCGCCGCGTAGCGTTTCAGCCCGTATTTGTTTATGGAGTCGCAGGCGGCGTCATATCCCTTGACAAATTCTTGCAGCTGCTTTTGCCTGCGTTCATTTTTCATCGTCTTGCCGTTGAAGGCTATGACGCCCAGCTGCATGTCCTTATCGCGGCTGTCCATCAGCACCGGGTTCTTGTACAGGCGTGCTGTTGTAGCCTGCGGTTCGGTCAGCAGTACGGCGTCCATCTCGTTGTTGAGCAGCATCTGTAGCCTTAGCGCGACATCGTTTATCTGTATTTTGAACACCATGTCGCGGTCTATTTTCGCGCTGTCTACAGCGTAGTCGGCCAGCAGTGCGGTGGCCGAGAAGCGCGTCATTGCCAGCATTTTGTCGTCAAGCTGCTTCAGCCGCCTTATTCGTGCCAGGCGGTTGCTTATCAGCTGCCAGTACGCATTGGTGGCGGCCACGTAGTCGAGCGTAATGCCTTGCGCCTTCATGTGCTGTCCGCGCACTATGTCGATGGCGCAACCCTCGATGCGTCCGCGCTTCAACGCCTCGTCGCAGTCTATCTGCGCCATGTATTGTACGAGCCTTATGTCGGCCTTGGCCGTGTCGAACATGTCGTGTTCCTTGGCTACGTATATGGGCAGGCAGTCCATGGTGGGCAGCACGCCAACTTTCAACGCCATGGAGTCAGCTTTGCGCAGCCGTTCCTGTTCGGCTCTTGTCTGTTTTTTCATCTCGTCGTATGACGGGCCGCAGGCGGTCAGCGCGGCAATGGCGGACAGAAGAACAAGGATTGCATATTTGGCTTTCATACGTCTGCATTATTAAAAAGGGCAGCCCAGCGTTAAAAACACGAGTCGCCCTTCAGAGTTTATAAATTAATGTGCGATATTAGTCATCCGTATTGAATGGTGGTGCAAAGTTAATGATTTATTTTGTAACTCAAAAAAATATCGTTACTTTTGTAAAACAAAATAGGACGGCCTGAAATACGCTATTGTATCAATTGGGATTGAGGGTATGCGTGCTGTGGGACGGCTTGGTATGCAGGTGTCATGCGAAAGGCCGTCTTTTACATTGTAAAAGGCCGTGTTTGGCGAGGTAAAAGACGACCTTTGGCAAGCCAAAAGACGGCCTTTTGCAATCCGTTGGTTTTCAGCTTGTTGCATGAACGGCTGAAACAAAGGGCGAAACAAGCGTCGACAGGCTCTTACGCCGGTTGAAATCCTAATCATATACTAAAGGAAAATGGCAAAGGACAAGATAGCTTACGTATGTTCGAATTGCGGACAGGAATCGGCAAAATGGATAGGCAAGTGCCCCAGTTGTGGGCAGTGGAATACGTTTAAGGAAATACGCGTGGCGGCAGACAACGGCCAGGCGGCTGCCGCTTCGGCCGCAGCTACCGTGCGCGGACGGCTCAACGGGGACAAGGCACGGCCGCTTTTCCTGCGCGAAATATCGGCTCACGACGAGCCGCGCATCGACATGCACGACACCGAACTTAACCGCGTGCTCGGCGGCGGACTGGTGCCCGGCTCCATAGTGCTGCTCGGGGGAGAGCCGGGCATTGGCAAGAGTACGCTTACCTTGCAGACAATCTTGCGCATGGTCGACCGCCGCATACTTTACGTAAGCGGCGAGGAGAGCGCACACCAACTGAAGATGCGCGCCGAGAGAATAGCCCATGCGCCGGCTGACAACTGCATGATACTGTGCGACACGTCGCTTGAAAGCATCTTCGCGCATGTGAAGAACACGTCGCCCGAAATCATTGTCATAGACTCCATACAGACAATCAGTACCGAAAGCGTGGAGAGTTCGCCCGGCAGCGTGGCCCAGGTGCGCGAGTGCGCGTCGGCGTTGCTACGCTTTGCAAAGTCGAGCGGAACGCCGGTAATACTCATCGGCCATATAAACAAGGAGGGCACGCTGGCCGGTCCCAAAATACTTGAACACATAGTAGACACGGTAATCCAGTTCGAGGGCGACCAGCATTACATGTACCGCATACTCCGCTCTACGAAGAACCGCTTTGGCAGCACATCAGAATTGGGCATTTACGAGATGCGCCAGGACGGACTAAGGCAGGTGGACAATCCCTCCGAACTGCTGCTCACACAAGACCGTGAGGGGCTTAGCGGCATTGCCATCTCGGCGGCAATCGAGGGTGTGCGCCCGTTTCTCGTAGAGACGCAGGCGCTTGTGTCGTCGGCTGCCTACGGAACGCCGCAGCGCAGTGCCACGGGTTTTGACCAGCGGCGGCTCAACATGCTGCTTGCCGTTCTTGAGAAGCGTGTCGGTTTCAAACTGATGCAGAAGGACGTGTTCCTCAACATAGCGGGCGGACTAAGGGTGACCGACATGGCAATGGACCTTGGAGTAATAGCTGCTGTGCTGTCGAGCAACGTCGATACGGCCATCGAGAGCGACTGGTGCATGGCCGGCGAGGTGGGACTTAGCGGCGAGGTGCGCCCCGTAAGCCGCATTGAGCAGCGCATAACGGAAGCCGCAAAGCTCGGTTTTACCCACATGATAGTGCCTAAATACAACCTTCAAGGGCTCGCCCGCAAGAAGTTTGACATCGAATTAGTACCTGTCCGCAAGGTTGAAGAGGCGCTAAGGGCGTTGTTCGGGTAGAAGTCTTGTAAAGGTAAAAAAGTTAAAAGGTAAAAAAGTGAAATTTAGTTCATTTGATAAAAACGGCAAATCCGCCGCATTGCATAACGCAATGCGGCGGATTTTGTAGTGTTATTTCACGTCGGCTGATGTGAGTCAGTCGATGTCCTTATTCGCTTTTGCCGTCAAGCCGCTGTGCTACGAACGCCCTAAGCTCCTCGCCGCGCAGGCCAGCCGTGAGCACTTTGCCCTTGTCGTCAACAACGATTGTGAACGGAATTGCCTGTATGCCGTACATCTGTGCGGCGGCGTTGTGCCATCCCTGAAGGTCTGACAGTTGCGTCCACGTCATGCCCATTGCGCTTACCGCGCTGCTCCATTGTTCCTTGTCCTCGTCTAATGAAACGCCGACAATACCGAGACCTTTGTCCTTGTAGTCGTTGTATGTCTTTACAAGGCTTGGCATTTCCTGGCGGCATGGGCCGCACCAACTTGCCCAAAAGTCGATAATGGTGAGCTTGTGCTTGGCAAACTCGTCGGTTACAGCCACGTTTTTGCCGTTTATGTCGGTCATGGTGAAGCTTATTACAAGCTCGTCCTCATGGCTTGCCGTGTCTTGAGGGGCGGCGGTTGCCGCCTCAGCTGGGGTGCTTGGGCTTTTCGTTTTGCCCGGTTGGCAGGCCATTACGGCCATGACCGCAACTGCGGCAAGGGCGTATGCGAAGCGTATTTTCATGCCTTGTTAAGTTATACCAAGTATTGCGAACTGATGCTCTCGTTGTTTACCACGCGGCGTATGGTCTCGGCGAACATGTCGGCTACAGACAACTGCTTCACTTTCGCGCAGCGGTTGGAGTAGGGGATAGAGTCTGTGAACACCATCTCTTCAAGCGCGGAGTTCTGTATTCTCTCGCTTGCAGGACCGCTCATGACGCAGTGCGACGCGCATGCCCTTACGCTTTTGGCTCCCGCCTGCTTCATTATGTCGGCTGCTTTGGTTATTGTTCCGGCTGTGTCAACCATATCGTCGATGATTACGACGTTCTTGTCTTTCACGTCGCCGATAATCTGCATGCTTTCTACGACGTTCGCCCTTGCACGAGTCTTGTTGCAAAGTACGAGCGGACAGCCCAGGTATTTGGCGTATGTGTTGGCGCGTTTGCTGCCGCCTACGTCGGGTGACGCAATGACGATATTTTCTAATTTGAGGCTTTGCAGGTAAGGCAGGATTACGCCAGAGGCGTACAAATGGTCTACCGGTACGTCGAAGAAGCCTTGGATTTGGTCTGCGTGCAAGTCCATGGTGATGAGGCGGTCGATGCCGGCCACGCGCAAGAGGTCGGCCACGAGTTTTGCTCCGATGCTTACACGGGGTTTGTCCTTGCGGTCTTGGCGTGCCCAACCGAAGTAGGGTATTACGGCGTTGATGCTCTTTGCCGACGCGCGTTTCGCCGCATCAATCATCAGGAGCAGCTCCATCAGGTTGTCTGAATTTGGGAATGTGCTTTGTACAAGGAATACGTCGCGTCCTCGGATTGACTCCTCGTATGAAACGGCGAACTCGCCGTCAGAGAACTTTGTTATGAGCAGATTGCCCAAGGGACAACCCAAACTGTTGCAGATTTTCTCTGCAAGGTATCTGGTATTGGTGCCAGAAAATACCATGAAAGAGTTTTTTTCACTCATTTTTACTCGTAAGTGTTTTATGATTTGTATTCTTATGATGCAGCTTTACGCAGTCTTTCAAAGTGGTTTATAAGTTCTTTGTAGTCAAGCTGGCTGTGTATGTCGAACTTGTCCCAAAGGTCGTCGCACACCACTACGCCTCCGAACCCGAGTTCTTTGGCTTCCTTTATATTGTCGAGGCGTACTCCGCCGAAGGCGTACACATGCTTGTCTATAAGCCCGAGCCGGGCGGCTTCGTCAAGCGTCCGGCCATGTCCGCCGTGCGGTTCGAAGCAGTTGTTCAGGAATACGTATTCCGCTTTCTTTTTCATCGTGGGAAGCTCGGCTGTATTATTGCAGGTGACGCTGAACTTCCCTTTGTAGTCTTTTGGCGGTTCGACGCCTTCCGCATCGATGTGTATGCCAGCCAGTCCGTATTCGCTTTTAAGGTAATAATGGTCGTGTACTGTAATCCTGCTGTACGACATGTCGGGGAGCAGCGACAGCAGGCGTTCTGAATACATGGGCGATGTCCCGGGCTTGCACAGATGCAGATGCTCCATGCCTTCCTCGAAAAGAGCCGTCAGTATTTTGTCTTCTTCTACAAAGAATGTAGGTTGAGTCATTATAACGAGCTTCATCGCTTATTTCTTTTTTCAAATGCAAATGTATAAAAAAAATGATAAACCTACAATCGATTGGCTAATAAAAGTTATTTCGTCAGGCTTAAAACGGAGTGAAGATACCGTTGCTGTATCGTGTAGCTGTAGTTTCCGCCTGCATTCCTTAATTTCCGCATTGGTATCGCTTTGTTTGTACGGGCGTGCGGTAGTCCCATTGGGACTTATTTTTGCATGACGGCATAACGTCTTGATACACAATGCGTTGCAAAAGGCCGCCTTTTAGCCTCTAAAATATGGCCTTTTAGGCTGTAAAAGGTGACCTTTGTGAATGTAAAATACGGTCTGTTGCAATTTGAGCCCACTTTTTTTGAACAAATGTTTGCAATTGCTTTGGTGTTATGAAAATATTGTCTACTTTTGCATTTGCAAACTCGGGTTTGCAAAACCTTGTATGAACAACATGGATAAGGACATCAAGCATAGTGGCATTGTCGAAGATGTTACGGCAGAGCTTACGCGTGTACGCATAGTGCAGTCGTCTGCGTGTGCGTCGTGTGAAGTGGCGAGCCGTTGCCACGCGTCGGAAAGCAAGGAAAAAACCATAGATGTTTATGGCGACTATACAGGGCGGTGTTCTGTTGGCGACAGTGTAACGGTTGTTGTGTCGCAGCGCGCTGGTATGTTCGCCGTGATGTTGAGCGCTGTTGTTCCGCTTGTGTTGGTGGTGGTTGTGTTGGCTTCAACGTTGGCGGTTACGGGCAACGAGCCGCTTTCAGCGGTGTTCGCACTGCTTTCACTTATACCTTATTATATATTACTTTACCTTTTTCGATATAAAATCAGTTCGCGGCTCACGTTTAAGATAGTTCCGTGATGGACGCGGCAAACTTTATGGAAACAATTAACAACTAAAACAAATACAAAACTTATGAACTTTATCCTTATTGCAGTAATTGTTCTTGGAGGCATTGCGCTCGTTTCGGCGGTGGTGCTGTATGTGTGCTCCAAGAAATTCGCTGTACATGAAGACCCGCGCCTTGCGCAGGTCTCGGCCCTTCTGCCCGGTGCCAATTGCGGTGGATGCGGCTATCCCGGCTGCTCCGGCATGGCGGCTGCCTTGGTGAAGGGGGCTGATGCCGGTTCGCTCGACGGGCTTTATTGCCCTGTAGGCGGAGCTTCCGTTATGGGGCAGGTGGCCGACTTGCTCGGCATGGCCGTGGCCAATACCGAGCCAAAAGTGGCCGTTGTGCGTTGCAACGGCACGTGTGAACTGCGTCCGCGCATAGCCGAATACAACGGCTTGCGCACGTGTGCGGCCATGCACTCGTGCGGTGCAGGCGAGACGGCGTGCGGCTACGGATGTCTCGGTTGCGGCGATTGTGTCAAGGCATGCGCCTTCGGTGCAATAACAATCAATCCCGAAACGGGACTTCCAGAAGTAGACGAGGGAAAGTGTACAGGCTGCGGCGCGTGCGCTAAGGCTTGTCCGCGCCATATCATAGAGCTGCGCAAGAAAGGCGTGAAAGGCCGCCGCGTGTATGTGCGTTGCGTCAACAAGGACAAGGGCGCGGCTGCAATGAAGGCCTGCAAGGCGGCCTGCATAGGTTGTGGAAAGTGCGAGAAGGAATGCCAGTTTGGCGCAATCACCATCGAGAACAACGTGTCATACATCGACCCGGACAAGTGCCGCCTGTGCCGCAAGTGTGTCGAGGTATGTCCTACGCACGCAATCATAGCCGTAAACTTCCCTGCGCCAAGGCCGAAAGCGGTTGCCGACGCGCAGGAAACGGCTGACGTAAAACCTAAACAAGAGGAGGTAAAAGCATGAAACTCAGGACATTCAGAATAGGAGGAATACACCCCGAAGAGAACAAGTTGTCTTCGGAGGCGGCAACGCAAATAGCCAAACTGCCCCAGCAGGCAATATTCCCCCTCTCGCAACATATCGGAGCACCGGCCAAACCGGTGGTTAAGAAAGGCGACAAGGTGAAGGTAGGCACGCTCTTGGCCGAGGCCGGAGGCTTCGTTTCAGCACCTATATACTCGTCGGTATCGGGTACGGTGCTGAAAATAGACGAGGCCGTGGATGCCACGGGCTACCGCAAACCTGCAATAATAGTGAAGGTTGAGGGAGACGAATGGGAGGACTATATAGACCGTTCGGACAAGCTCGAGACACTGGAGGCTCACCCGGAGCTTACACCCGAAGAAATCATAGAGCGCGTGAAGAAGGCCGGCGTTACCGGCATGGGCGGCGCAGGCTTCCCAACATTCATTAAGCTGTGCCCTCCGCCTACGGCAAAGGCCGAGTGCGTAATACTGAACGGGGTGGAGTGCGAGCCTTACATCACGTCTGATTACAGGCTGATGATGGAGCACGCAGACGAAATCCTCGTTGGGCTGGAGCTGCTTATGAAGGCGGTGAAGGTGGCGAAAGGCTACATCGGCATCGAAGAGAACAAGCCCCAAGCCATAGCTTTGTTTGAGGAAAAGACCGCAGGGCGGGCTGACATCGAGATAGTTCCGTTGGCTAAGAAATATCCGCAGGGCGGTGAGAAGCAGCTCGTTGATGCAGTAATCCGCCGCCAAGTGCCTGCTCCTCCGGCCATACCTGTGAATGTAGGAGCCGTGGTGCAGAATGTTGGTACGGCCTTCGCCGTATATCAGGCGGTGATGAAGAACAAACCCTTGTTCGAGCGTTACACCACCGTTACGGGCAAGAGGCTTGAACGGCCAAGTAATTTCCTCGTGCGCATGGGCACTCCGATGCTCGACCTTATCAACGAGTGCGGCGGTATGCCGGAAGGAGACAATAAGTTGCTGGCCGGCGGCCCGATGATGGGCAAGGCTCTTACATCGGTTGAAGTGCCCATCTGCAAAGGTACGAACAGCGTCACCATTCTTAGCGGAGACGACGCGAAGCGCAAGCCTGTGCAGCCTTGCATCAGGTGTGCGAAGTGCGTAAGCGTGTGCCCCATGGGTCTTGAGCCTTACCTCCTGGCTACGGCCAGCGCGTTGCACGACTGGGAGAAGGTCGAGGCGGCTGGCGTAACGTCGTGCATAGAGTGCGGTTCTTGCCAGTTTACATGCCCTGCCCACCGCCCGATGCTTGACAACATAAGGCTCGGCAAGAGCACGGTGATGGGTATAATAAGGTCGCGCAACGCGAAGAAATAACAAACTATTTATATAAAAAAGTAACAAGAAAATGAGCAAATTGATAGTTTCATTATCGCCGCATGCGCATGGAAACGATAGCGTGGAGCGCAACATGTACGGCGTAATCATAGCCTTGGTGCCGGCGTTGCTCGTGTCTTTCCTTTATTTCGGGATAGGCTCGGTGGTAGTCTGCGCGTCAAGCGTGGCCGCATGTGTGTTCTTCGAGTGGGCGATAACAAAATATATGTTGAAAAGGCAGCCTACCATCATGGACGGTTCGGCCATATTGACGGGTCTGCTGCTTGGCTTCAACCTGCCTTCCAACCTTCCCGTTTGGATTGTAATCATAGGCGCGCTGGTGGCAATAGGCATCGGCAAGATGACTTTCGGAGGTCTTGGCTGCAATCCGTTCAACCCCGCGCTGGTAGGCCGTTGCTTCCTTCTGGCTTCGTTCCCGGCGCAGATGACATCGTGGCCGGTGGCCGGTCAGCTTGCTTCTTATGTCGATGCGCAGACCGCCGCAACGCCTTTGAGCATTATGAAAACGGCGATAAAGACCGGCGACGCTTCCGTATTGGAGCAGCTCCCGAACTCTATGTCCCTGCTGCTCGGCAACCCCGGACTGAACAACGGTGCCGGATGTATCGGCGAGGTGTGCGCCCTTGCGCTCCTTATAGGCTTGGCATACATGCTTTGGAAGAAAATCATAACATGGCACATACCTGTAAGCATCCTCGCCACGGTGTTAGTATTTAGCGGACTTCTGCACCTTGCCAACCCCGTATACGCCAACCCGGTGGCTACGCTGCTTAGTGGCGGCCTCATGCTTGGCGCAATCTTCATGGCAACCGATTACGTAACGTCGCCCATGACGCATAAGGGGCAGCTCATTTACGGTGTGTCTATTGGTTTCCTTACGGTCGTTATACGAAACTGGGGTTCATATCCCGAGGGCATGTCGTTCGCAATCCTTATCATGAACGCGTTGACCCCATTAATCAATACATACGTGAAACCGAAGCGTTTTGGTGAAATTGTAAGCAAGGAGGGCGGAAAATGAAAAAGCTGGAATCTACTATAACCAACATGGTGGTTGTGCTTGTGGGCGTTGCCTTGGTAACGGGCAGCATACTGGCATACGTCAACCATGTGACCGAAGAGCCGATTAAGCTTCAGGCAGAAAAGACACTTGCCGACGGAATAAAGGCCGTAATGGGCGGCGTTGAGCTGACCGTAGCCAAGGATGACACCGTAAGGCAGAACGTTGCAGGCAAGGAAACGACATTTGTTATACATGAAGCCGTAGGAGCGGACAAGGCTCCGCTGGGTGCAGCCGTGGAGAGTACGGCCGGCGGATTTGGCGGAGACTTGAAGGTGCTGGTGGGCTTTGACACAGAGGGGAAAATCCTCGGATACACCGTATTGCAGCACGCAGAGACCCCGGGACTTGGCGCAAAGGCCGACAAATGGTTTCAGAAGGACGGCAAAGGGTGCATAATAGGCAAAAGCCCGGCTACGGACAAGCTGACCGTAAAGAAGGACGGGGGCGATATTGACGCCATTACGGCGTCCACCATTACGAGCCGCGCCTTCCTCTTGGCCGTAACCCAGGCGTACCAAGCGTACAAGTCAGTGCCTGTAGATGCACATACTGGTGCTTCGGGCAAGCATTGATAAAGTTTCATCATAATTAAAATGCAGAAGCAATGAATTACATAAAGATATTGATTAACGGCATAGTAAAGGAGAACCCTACGTTTGTGCTCCTCCTTGGAATGTGCCCTACGCTGGCAACAACCACGTCGGCCATGAACGGCCTGTCGATGGGATTGGCTACGACGTTCGTGCTGATATGCTCCAACTTGGTGATTTCACTTATCAAGAACCTCACGCCCGACATGGTGCGCATTCCTGTTTTCGTGGTTGTAATCGCGTCATTTGTCACTATATTGCAGATGCTGATGCAGGCTTACGTGCCTGCCATCTACGCCACGCTCGGCCTTTACATACCGCTTATCGTGGTTAACTGCATCATCCTTGGACGCGCCGAAGCCTTTGCCTGCAACCACGGGCCGGTGGAAAGCCTGTTCGACGGAGCTGGCATGGGGTTAGGTTTTAGCTTGGCGTTGACGCTGCTCGGTGCGGTACGCGAGCTGCTCGGAGCAGGCTCTATATTCGGAATAGCGTTGTTGCCCGAAACGAGCAACATGCTTCTCTTCATTTTGCCTCCGGGTGCGTTCATCACTTTGGGGTATCTGATTGCAATAGTTAACAGGTTTAAGAAAGCGTAATTTATGGAATACTTACTGATTTTCATCTCGGCGATATTTGTGAACAACATCGTGTTGTCACAATTCCTGGGCATCTGCCCGTTCCTCGGCGTGTCGCAAAAGATTTCGACATCGCTCGGCATGGGCGCGGCTGTGGCTTTCGTGCTCACCCTTTCAACCATAGTGACGTATCTTGTGCAGATATACATCCTCAACCCCATGGGGCTGCAATACCTCCAGACGATAGCCTTCATCCTCGTGATAGCCGCGTTGGTGCAGATGGTTGAGATTATATTGAAGAAGGTGTCGCCTGCGCTATACCAGGCGCTTGGCATCTATCTGCCGCTAATCACCACCAACTGCGCCGTGCTTGGCGTTGCAATCCTGGTTATACAGAAGGACTTTTCGCTCATTCAGAGCGTGGTCTACGCCTTCTCCACTGCAGTAGGTTTTGCCGTAGCATTGGTGGTTTTTGCCGGAATACGCGAGCAGCTGGCTATGGTCAGCATACCCAAGGGCATGCGCGGCATGGCAATAGTGCTTGTCACGGCAGGCCTGTTAAGCCTCGCATTCATGGGCTTCTCTGGTGTTGACGGCGGTTTGAGAGAGCTGTTCGGGCTGAATTGAGCTTGATATTATGCAATAAAGCAGGGGGTAAAGCGGTAAGCTTTACCCCCTGTTTTTGTTTTTATGGGGACGGTTGGCATGGTTTATTGACTTAGCTTTGCATGATTTATTGTGCATTTTATCTTTTTTGTATGTATATTTTTTGAAAAGACACTGATTTTAGCTACTTTTGCGATTTAGACGAATATAATTATCAGAAAACTATGAAACAGACAATTTTGGTTACAGGCGGCACCGGCTTTATCGGTTCGCATACGGTAGTGGAGCTGCAACAGGCCGGGTATAAGGTCGTAATCGTGGACAACCTTTCAAACTCGAAGGCCGACGTGGTAGACGGAATAGAGAAAATCACAGGCGTGCGTCCGGCTTTCGAGCAGGTGGACTGCTGCGACCTGGCGGCCATGGACGCCGTCTTTGCCAAGTACGGCGACATCAAGGGCATAATACATTTCGCGGCGAGCAAGGCCGTCGGCGAGAGCGTGCAGAAGCCTCTGATGTATTACCGCAACAACATAACCAGCCTGCTGAACATCCTTGAGCTGATGCCTAAGTACGGCGTGAAGGGCATAATATTCTCGTCGAGCTGCACGGTGTACGGCCAGCCTTCACCCGAGCATCTGCCCGTGACCGAGGATGCGCCGATACAGAAAGCACTAAGCCCTTACGGCAACACGAAGCAGGTGAACGAGGAAATAATACAGGACTACATACATAGCGGCGCCCCGATAAAGTCTGTCATTCTAAGATATTTCAACCCGATTGGCGCGCATCCGACGGCTTACATCGGCGAGCTGCCCAACGGAGTGCCTATGAACCTCATACCGTTCGTCACACAGACGGCCATCGGAATACGCAAGCAACTCAAAATCTTCGGCAACGATTACAATACCCCTGACGGCACCTGCATACGCGACTACATCTACGTGGTTGACCTGGCTAAGGCTCACGTCAAGGCCATGGAGCGCGTACTCGACAAGGAAGGCACTGATGCAGTGGAAATCTTTAACATAGGCACGGGGCGGGGCGTGAGCACGCTCGAAGTGGTAGAGGGCTTTGAGAAGGCTACTGGCGTGAAGGTTAACTGGGAATACGCTCCGCGCCGCGAGGGCGACATCGAGAAAGTATGGGCCGACCCGACCAAGGCCAACACCGTATTGGGATGGAAAGCCGAGACCAGCCTTGAAGACACCCTACGCTCCGCATGGAAATGGCAGGTGAAGCTTGACGAGGAGGCAAAGAAGGCCTAAGGGGCTTGTATAGGCTTGTTTATGTTGCAACCGGCGGAGGCGGATGTCCTTCCGCCGGTTTTGTTTATGTTTATGCGCTTACGCAATTACAATTACAGATGACAATTGTACATATTGCGGCGAGACATTGCGGACATAACATCAATTTAATATTTATATTATATATTTATATATATATAAATATATAATATATTATTATAATATAATAAATAGTAATATAATCATTGGTGATAATGATGGGATGATATGCGTATATAGTGTTATGCCGATTGCCTGGCAGGCCGTGGCGTTGCACAAGACTTGCTGTTTGGGTAAATGTCATCTGTCATCTGTAATTCTGTAAGCGTAAGGGTGTGGCGGCTAAAGGCGGCCTTTGGCGGTGCCAAAAGGCATCTTTGGCATGGCTGAAGGCCATGTATGGCGGAACGGAAGACGTCCCGGCTGCAAGCTGGTGCGGCCGGGACGTCGTGGCGATATTAAGTGTGAGTGTTGTTATCTTGCAATCCTGTTGTGCTCGGGGAACACTACGGTGGGCTTGTAAGCCTTAGCCTCCTCGAAGTCCATCAGGGCGTAGGCTATGATTATAACCGTGTCGCCAACCTGGCATTTCCTCGCCGCCGCGCCGTTAAGGCATATGCAGCCGCTGCCGCGCTCGCCCTTGATGATGTACGTCTCAAAGCGTTCGCCGTTGTTGTTGTTCACTATTTGCACCTTTTCGCCGGCTATTAGGCCGGCCGCGTCCATCAAGTCCTCGTCTATGGTGATGCTGCCCATGTAGTTGAGGTTGGCCTCGGTCACCTGGACACAGTGCAGTTTGCTTTTCAATACTTCTATCATCATGGCTTTGTCAGCTTTTGTATTTTATATGGTCTATGAGCCTTACCGGCCTTGCTCCGCAATAAACGGTGATGCAGCCTACTATGTAGGCGGAGTCGTTCCAGTCGCTAACTGGCTGTAGAGTGTCGCCGTCAACTATTTCAAAGTATTCCACGTCAAGCCCGTTTACGGCGTTGATTTGGTTTACCACGTGGTCGTGGGTCTCTTTCAGGGCGTGTGTCTTGGCGTATTCAAGGCTTTCTTTGAGAGCCTTGAATATGTTTGGGGCTATCGCTCTTTCGTCGGGCGAGAGCAGGGCGTTGCGCGATGAGCGCGCCAGTCCGTCGGTGTCGCGCACTATGGGGCATTCTACGATATTTACTTTCAGCCCCAACGATTTCACCATAGCCTTTACCACGGCTATCTGCTGCCAGTCTTTCTCGCCGAAATAAGCCCTGTCCGGGCGCACTATGTAGAACAGGCGGCTTACCACCTGGCACACACCGTTGAAGTGGCCGGGGCGGTGTGCTCCCTCCATTACGGTTGAAACCGGGGGAAACTCGAAGTGGCGCGTGTCGGGGGTGGGGTACATCTCCTCCACTGACGGCGCGAACACATAGTCTGCCCCGACGCTTTCCAGCAATTTGCAATCGGCCTCAAGGTCACGTGGATATGAGCTTAAATCTTTCGGGTCGTTGAATTGGGTGGGGTTGACAAAGACGGAAACAACAGTAATGTCGTTATCCTTAACACTTTTCTTGACTAAGGAAGCGTGTCCTTCATGTAGCGCTCCCATCGTAGGTACAAGTCCTACGCTCCTGCCTTGTTTCCTGTCGTCGAACAAAGTGTTTTGAAGTTCGGCTATCTTATGAAAAACCTGCATGATGTATATTGTGTTTCAACACTTATTGAATCGGCGTGCAAAATAACAACAAATTTCTTAAATAATGAAGAATAATCGGGAAAATATGCCGTTAAGGGCGGCCTTTTGCCTAATAAACGAAAAAAAATACTCGTTTTACGAAGATTTTTCGTACCTTTGCAAGGATAAAATTTAACATCATGAAGGCAAAGAAGGTATTGTTCATAAACCAGGAAATCACTCCTTATGTTCCGGAAAGCGAGATGTCGCATTTAGGCCGCGTGTTGCCGCAGGTCATACAGGAAAAGGGATACGAGATACGGACTTTCATGCCAAAATGGGGCAATATCAACGAGAGGCGCGGGCAGTTGCACGAGGTGATACGTCTGTCAAGGATGATGCTCATCATCGACGAGACCGACCATCCGCTTATAATCAAGGTCGCTTCGATACCGTCAACGCGGATACAGGTGTATTTCATAGATAACGAGGATTATTTCACGAAACGCCTGATGGCATTCGACGAGAACGGCAACGAGTATGACGATAACGGCGAGAGGGCGGTGTTCTTTGCGCGCGGCGTGCTCGAAACGGTCAAGAAGCTGCGTTGGACGCCCGATATCATTCATTGTCAGGGATGGATGTGCTCTGCCATACCTTTATATATAAAGACGGCTTATCATGACGAGCCTTCGTTTGCCAATACAAAGGTTGTCACCTCTTTGTTCTCGGAAGAGCTGCACGGAAGTCTCGGCGAGAATTTCAGAAACAGCATAGAGTTCAGGGATGTAAAACCGGAGATACTTGACGGCTATGGTAAGGATTTCAGCTTCGTCGATTTCGAAAAGCTTGCCATAGATTATTCTGACGGTATCGTGAACGCGGGAAAGGACGTCAACCCCGAATTAATCGCCTATGCCGAGAGCAAAGGGCTGCCAGTATTGGTCAACCCCGGTGATGAAGATTTGTGCCAGGCATATGAGGCCTTCTACGACAAGATATTTGAAGGCAATGCAGAATAAGGTAAATTGTTTTTGTTTTTAAGATTTACACCCAGATGAAAATAGGTATTTTTGCGTTCATTGTGGCGTTTGCCTCAATAATGTTCGCTTCGTGTGACGATACGACAGGTACGATTGGCAACTCTTTGACGGATAATATAGACATGCTTGAAGTGTCTACCGATACGTTTGAGGTTACGTCAAGGTCTATTGTTGTAGATTCTGTGCTTTCGCGCAATACGACAGGTTATCTTGGCATTATCCGTGACCCGGAGACTGGTAACTACATAACAGGGGATTTTATGGCTCAGTTTGGTACACTTGAAGATTACGGCTTGCCCGAGCTGGACAGCATAGCCAGTCTTACGGAGGATTTTACCGATGCTGATACAGATGAACAGAAAATAAATAAAGTGGTAGCCGACTCTTGCCATATCCGCTTGTTTTTCCAAAGTTATTATGGCGATTCGCTTGCTACAATGAACATGACTGTTCATGAAATGGCTGCTCCCATGAGTGAGAGCGAACTTTATTATTCTAATTTCGACCCGAAGAAAAAGGGATTTGTGGATGACAAAGGTCTTAAGGTGAACAAAACATACGCATTGACCGACTTCACGGTTAGTGATGACGAACGTGCAGATGAAGGCTCGTATACGCCCAATATAAAAATAAACCTGAACAAGCCGTATACGGATAAAGATGGTGTTACATATAATAATTATGGCACTTACATAATGCGCAAGTATTATGAGAACCCCGATTATTTTAAGAATTCATATAATTTCATCCATAATGTTTGTCCTGGCTTCTATTTTGAAATGAATGACGGGTTGGGTTCAATGGCATATATTACTGTGAGCCAGCTTAATATCTATTTCAAATACAAGGCAGATACGACTTATGTCGGCACATCTTCGTTTGCTGGAACAGAAGAAGTTTTGCAAACAACAAAGATAGAAAATGATGGCGGCGCGATAAAAAGCCTCGCCGCTGATGAAAGCTGTACTTATCTCAAGACTCCTGCCGGGATATTCACAGAATTGACATTGCCTGTTGACGAGGTGATGAAGGGACACGAGAACGATACATTGAATACGGCGAAACTCGTATTGACACGATTGAACAATTCGGTAAACAGCGATTATTCTTTGGCTGTTCCGACTGCTTTGCTGATGATACCCAAGGATAGCTTGTATAGTTTCTTTGAGAACGGAGATATAATTGATTACCAAAAATCTTTCTATGCAAGCTTTGATGTAGACTCAAGCCAGCGTTACACTAACACTTATACGTTCAATAACATATCCGAACTTATAACCCACATGTATGCTTCCAAAAGCGATGGTCATGAGGATTGGAACAAGGTGGTTGTTATTCCTGTAAGCATTACCACTAACAGCTCACAGCAGATAGTGAAGGTTGTGCATGACATGAGCCTTACCAGTACACGTCTTGTGGGAGGAGCAAAGAATCCAAACGCTCCAATTAAACTTAGTGTCGTTTACAGTAAATTCAGTAACAATTAATGGCTGATAATTATCTTGAGCGTCATTATCAGGAATACGAGAAACGCAAGGAAGAATGGTTGCGCAAGAAGAAGCATCTTGTCAAGTCGGTGAAGGAGTCTATGCACCGGCGTGTGAATGAGGGCAAATAGACCATTTGGTCTGCTGCTGATGCGGATTATAAGGTATTCCGTGCGGACGTTATGATATATTTTGTGGCAAATGGGAAATACTTTATTCTGAACGAATAGTGTATTTCCCATTTGCCACAAAATATTTTAAAGTGTTATTTCTTGATTTTTAATTGAATATAAGCTCCTCTTTGCCTTCGCATTTGTCTGCGGTGATGGTGTCACCGGCTTTTAGCTTTCCGTCGAGCAGGAGCTCGCATACGCCGTCTTCGATGTAAGTCTGGATGGCACGCTTCAGCGGACGGGCTCCAAATTGTACGTCATAGCCCTTCATTGCGACAAATTCCTTGGCCTTGTCGGTGATTTCGAGCTTGTAGCCCAGTTCGCTTACGCGCTTTATGAGGCCGCGAAGCTCTATGTTGATGATTTGCTTTATCGCGTCAAGGTCGAGCTGGTCGAAGGTTATTATTTCGTCCAGACGGTTCAGGAACTCGGGGCTGAACTGCTTGCTCAGGCTCTTCTGTATTATGCTGCGCGCGTATTCCTTGTCGCTCTCGTTGAGGCTTAGCCCCATTCTTCCGCCTGCGGTGAAGCCCACGCCGCGCCCAAACTCCTTCAGTTGGCGCGTACCGGCGTTGCTCGTCATGATTATGACGGTGTTGCGGAAGTCGATTAGGCGGCCGTTGCCGTCGGTAAGGCGTCCCTCGTCGAGCACTTGCAGCAGCATGTTGAACACGTTGCCGTGAGCCTTCTCTATTTCGTCGAGCAACACGATGGAGTAGGGATGGCGGCGCACACGCTCCGTCAGCTGGCCACCCTCCTCGTAACCTACGTATCCCGGAGGCGCACCGATAAGGCGCGACGTGTTGAAGCTCTCGCTGTATTCGCTCATGTCTATGCGGATGAGGGCGTCCGCGCTGCCGAACATGTATTCGGCCAGCTTCTTTGCCAGGTACGTTTTGCCCACGCCGGTAGGGCCGAGGAACATGAACGCACCGATGGGGTGGTTGGGCTCTTTCAGCCCTACGCGGTTGCGCTGTATGGCTTTCACCATTTTCTCTATGGCCTTGTCCTGCGCTATTACGGCCTTCTTGAGTTCCGCGCCCATGTTTTTCAGGCGCACGCCCTCGGCTTCAGCCATGCGCTGTACAGGCACGCCGGTAATCATCGACACAACGTCGGCTACGTCCTTTTCGGTGATGACGTCGCGCTGGCCTATCTCGTTGTTCTCCCATTTCAGCTGAAGCTCTTTCAGTTCAGCTTCCAGTTCGGTCTGCTTGTCGCGGTAGCTTGCGGCCAGTTCGAAGTTTTGGTTCCTTACGGCGGCCTGCTTTTTCTCCTTCACATAGCTTATTTCCTTCTCCTTCTCGCCGATTTCAGGCGGCATCTGGGCGTGTTGCAGGTGTACGCGTGCGCCCACTTCGTCCATCGCGTCGATAGCCTTGTCGGGGAAAGCACGGTCGGTGACATAACGGTCTGTCAGTTTGACACACGCCATAATGGCATCGTCAGAGTAAGATACGTGGTGGTGATACTCGTAGCGTTCCTTTATGTTGTTCAGTATTTCTACGGTTTCCTCGGCCGTGGTAGGCTCTACTATTACCTTTTGGAAGCGTCGTTCCAGCGCGCCGTCCTTTTCGATGGAGTTGCGGTATTCGTCAAGCGTCGTTGCGCCGATGCACTGTATTGTGCCGCGTGCCAGCGCGGGCTTCAGTATGTTGGCCGCGTCCATTGAGCCGGGTGTGGAGCCTGCGCCCACGAGCGTGTGTATTTCGTCGATGAAAATCACCACGTCGGGGTTCTGCTCTATTTCCTTGATTAGCGCGCGTACACGCTCCTCGAATTGTCCGCGGTATTTTGTACCGGCCACTACGGCCGTCATGTCGAGGCTTATTATGCGCTTGTTGAACAGCACGGGCGACGTGTGGTGCTTGCATATCATCTGCGCCAGTCCTTCCACTATGGCGCTTTTGCCTACGCCCGGCTCGCCTATGAGTATGGGGTTGTTCTTCTTCCTGCGGCAAAGTATTTCGGTAACGCGTTGTATTTCGCGCTCGCGTCCCACCACGGGGTCGAGCTTTCCCTCGGCGGCGGCCTTCGTAAGGTCGGTGCCGAAGTTGTCAAGTACGGGTGTCTTGCCCGTAGGCCGCTGTGTGGTCGTGGTGCCCGTAGGGCGCGACTTCTGCGAGTTGTTGCCGTTTATGCTAAGCATTCCGTCGTCTTCGTCCTCTTCCTTGTCGGGCATGCCTATGCCGTCGCTGACGGTGTTGGCCTTCTGCCTGAAATATGTCAGTGCGTCTTCGTAGTTCATATTGTTAAATTCAAGCACTTCTTTCGCTCCGTTGTCTACGTGGTCGTGCAGTATGGCGAGCAGCAGGTGCTGTTCGTCAACCATCTGCGTGGCCTGTATGCGCGCTTCGAGCACGGCCAGTTTCAGTATGTTGCTGGCCTTTTCGTTGAGCACGAGCTCGTGCGTGCGGAGCGGTTGCGCGAAGTCTTCCTCGCGCACCTTTTGTTCAAGTTCTTCTTTTATGGTTTGGAAATTGATGTCTGATTTTACGAATAGTTCGTGTACGGGGCCGGTCTTGTCGCGCAGTATGCCGAGCAACAGGTGCTCCGGACCTACCGACCTGCTGGCCAGCCGTGCCGCTTCCTCGCGGCTGAAGGCCAGTATCTGCGATACTTTCGGTGAAAATTGACTTGTCATTTACAGTTCCTAATCGTTAATTATATCATTTCATACCCTTGCAAAGGTACACATTTATTCATACAAACACCGTGCCAATGTGTAAATTAACTATTTTTTGTCTGTTTCTTGCGAGCTTTTTCCGTTGTTTCCAGACGTGTCATTCTTGTTTCAATAAGAAACTGTTTCAGAGCAGGACATGGCAAAGTGTCAGTTTGAAAATGTCTGTATTTCCAGTTGAAATAGCTTGGCAAGAGGTGTATCGATTGTCATTTCACAGGCAAAAGGCCACATCTCATATCCCCGAATACGGCAAAACGAAGGGTAAAAGGTGGCCTTTTGTAATTGCAGGGGATGTCTTTGAGGGTGCTGAAGACGGTCTTTTCCTATGCTGAAGACGGCTTTTGCCACCGATAAATGCCGTTCAAGCAATGTTAAAACGCCGTATTTTCTGCACATCGTGAAGGCTTTTTGCCTTAATGTTCAGTGTTTCAGACGATTGCGTTTGCACACTTTTCTTGGCTGTATTTCAGTCCGCCGTGTTCTCGTTCTGAAATATTGCAGCCACGGAGCGTCATTGAAAATCAGTATGTCAGCCATCCGCCGGTTTGTATGTCAAAGTGTATGTTCCGGCATGTAGCGTTGTCGCGATGCGTCCGGCATTGTCCTTTAATTCGGGAAAACAGTTGTGTAATACCGCATTATAAGTTTTTTTATGATAAAACAAACCTGCATTTTGTTGGTAAATACTGGAAAAGTTGTAATTTTGTACGTGTCAAACCATTTAAACCAAAATACAATTATGAAGAAGTTAAAGGTTATAACACTTGGATTGTGCGCGGCTCTTGTGGTGAGTTGCAGCACTAAGACGGGTACTGGTGCTCTCATAGGCACTGGTGCTGGTACGTTTGTAGGTGGAATTATCGGCAAGATTGCAGGCAACACAGCCGTTGGAGCAGCCGTCGGAGCAGCGGTAGGCGCAGGCACGGGCGCACTCATTGGCCGCCACATGGACAAGGTAAAGGCCGAGACTGAGGCGCAACTTGCCGAGACGGCCACGGTTGAGGAAGTTACGGATAATAACGGGTTGAAGGCCGTTAAGGTTACGTTTGATTCAGGTCTGCTCTTTACGACAGGCAGTGCAAGCCTTAGTACGTCGGCAAAATCGTCGTTGAGCAAGTTTGCCAACAATGTGTTGAAGAAGAATGCAAGCGTAGACGTCAACGTTTACGGATATACCGACAATCAGGGATGGAAGAACTCTACTGCGGAGCAAAGCGCACAGAAAAACCTTAACCTGTCGCAGGAGCGTGCCCAGAGCGTGGCTTCTTACCTGATGGCATGTGGCGCTGCAACAAGCCAGATTGCAGCAGTGGAAGGTCTCGGAGAGTCGAACCCTGTGGCAGACAACAGTACTGAAGCCGGCCGCGAGCAGAACCGCCGTGTGGAGGTGTATCTCTACGCAAGCCAGGAAATGATTGACGCCGCCAACAACGGGACACTGCAATAATGTAATAAATTAAGAGTTAAGAGTTAAGGAAAGTACGGTTTTAAGGTCATAAGGTTATGAGGTTTTACGGTGTTGGTAATACTCCTACATACCCTTCAACCGTATAACCCTATAACCTTATGACCTTAAAACCGTACTTTCCTTAACTCTTAATTATCAAAAACAGCATGTTACGACTTAAATTATTCGGCCGCATATTGCGTTGGGTGCTTGTGTTCTTTTTCGGCTCTACCATCCTTGCCGTTGTGGCTTTGCGTTTCATACCTGTATATTTCACTCCGCTGATGTTCATACGCTGCGCCGAACAGCTGAAAGACGGCGAAAGCATGAAGCTGCATCACAAGTGGGTGCCGCTGGAAGATATGTCGCGCCACATGCCGGTGGCCGTGATGGCCAGCGAAGACCAGCGTTTCCTGCTGCATCACGGGTTTGATTATGACGCCATAGAGAAGGCCGCCAAGAGCAACCTTAAAGGCGGCAAAATTCGTGGCGGCAGCACTATTTCGCAGCAGACGGCCAAGAACGTGTTTCTATGGCCTGGCCGTTCATGGGTGCGCAAGGGGCTTGAGGCTTACTTCACCGTGCTCATCGAGTTCATGTGGAGCAAGCAGCGCATCATGGAAGTGTACCTTAACTCCATAGAGATGGGGCCCGGAATATACGGAGTCCAGGCCGTAGCGCACGACAACTTCGGCAAAGATTCCGCCGACTTGTTCCGTGGCGAGTGCGCGTTAATCGCCGCCACGCTGCCCAATCCGTTGAAATTCAGCTCGAAAAGTCCGAGTGCGTACATGCTGAAACGCAAGCGGCAGATAGAGCGGCAGATGAAGTTCATACCGTCATTCCCTGCCGAGGGCGAAGACTATGACCCTAAGACATCGGCCGGAGGAGTGTATAGGAAGTGAAGAATTAAGAATTAAGAGTTAAGAAAATATGCTGTTGCAGAGTATCATGCAAGTTGGTTTTTCTTAATTCTTAACTCTTAACTCTTCACTCACAAAGCCATGTTTTCTTAATTCTTAACTCTTAATTCTTAACTCGAAAAGTGGATTTTCTTAATGAATTGAACGAGAGTCAGCGCAAGGCCGTAGAATATTGCGACGGTCCGTCGCTGGTAATCGCCGGGGCAGGGTCGGGCAAGACGCGCGTGCTTACATACAAGATTGCTTACCTGTTGAGCCAAGGCATGAAGCCGTGGAACATCCTCGCCCTTACGTTTACCAACAAGGCTGCCAACGAAATGAAGCAGCGCATAGGCGCGTTGGTGGGCGACGATATGGCGCGGAAGCTCAACATGGGTACATTCCACAGCATTTTTTCACGCATATTGCGTGTCGAGGCGCATCATTTGGGCTACGCATCTAACTTTACTATATATGACGATGGCGATTCGCGAAGCCTTGTCAAGACCATCATTAAGGAAATGCAGCTTGACGACAAGACGTATAAGCCTGCGTCGATACAGTCGCGTATCAGCATGGCGAAGAACCACTTGGTGTTGCCGAACGATTATGCAGTAAACCGAAACTTGCTGGAGCGTGACCGCGAGCAGCGTGTTCCGGCCATGAGCAATATCTATTCTGCGTATTGTGAAAGGTGCAGGATGGCCAATGCGATGGACTTTGACGACCTGTTGACAAACACTTTTACCCTCTTCAATGAGCATGAAGATATACGGTTGAAGTACGCCGACAAGTTCAAATATATTCTTGTGGACGAGTATCAGGACACAAACTCCGTGCAACAGAAAATCGTTTGGCAGATATCAAAGGAGCATTTGCGCGTCTGCGCGGTAGGGGACGACGCCCAGAGTATATATGCCTTCCGCGGTGCGAACATTGACAATATACTTGATTTTACCGAACAATTCAAGGGTACGCAGCTGTTCAAGCTTGAACAAAACTACCGTAGCACGCAGCGTATAGTGCAGGCGGCAAACAGCCTGATACGCCATAACGAGCGGCAGATACCCAAAGACGTGTACAGCCGTAACGACGAGGGCGAGCGGCTTGTGCTGAAAGAGGCTTACAGTGATAGGGAAGAGGCTCTTATTGTCTGCAATGAGATAAAGCGCATACGCCGTGCGGAGCATTGCGAGTATGGCGATTTTGCCGTGTTATACCGTACCAACTCACAAAGCCGCAGTTTTGAGGAAGCCATGCGGAAGGCTGCCATACCTTATAAAATATATGGCGGATTGAGCTTTTACCAGCGTAAGGAAATCAAGGACATCATCGCTTACTTTCGCTTGGTGGTTAATCCTGACGACGAGGAAGCGTTTAAGCGCATCATTAATTACCCGAAGCGCGGCATCGGTGACACTACGGTGGCCAAGATTGCAGGGCTTGCATCGGTGGCAGGAGTGAGCCTTTGGAGTGTGGTTTGCGCTCCTGAGCGTTATGGCTTGTCCGTTAGCAAGGCCACGCAGGCTAAGATTGACGGTTTCAAGGAGCTTATAATCGGCTTTATTGACAAACTCGTTTCAACCGATGCTTACACGTTGGGCATAGAACTGGTGAAGGCCAGTGGCATATCTGCCGACGTCTATGCCGACAGGTCGCCAGAGAACCTGTCGCGTCAGGAGAATCTTGAGGAGCTGCTTGGCAGTATGCAGGAGTTTGTAGAGAGCCACAGGGAGGAAGGGCTTGAACACGAAATAGGTTTGGCTGATTTCCTTAAAGAAGTTTCCTTGCAGACTGATATTGAGAGCGAGACGGCAGATGACGGGGCAAGCCGTGTGTCTTTAATGACCGTGCACAGCGCAAAGGGACTTGAATTTCCTACGGTTTTTGTCGTAGGACTTGAAGAGAACATCTTTCCGAGCCTCATGTCGCTCAACAGCCGGCGTGAACTTGAAGAGGAGCGTCGCCTGCTTTATGTGGCGATAACACGTGCCGAGCGTCATTGCATACTTACATACGCCAAGAGCCGTTACCGCTTTGGGCGTATGGAGACAGAGGCTCCGAGCCGCTTTTTGCGTGACATAAGTCCGGAGTTGGTTAAGGTTGATGGAGGCGGAGGTGGCTTTTCATCTTCAGACAGCATACGCTCTTTCATGTCGTTTGGCGGGCGTGACCGTTGGCAGAACAGCCGCCCGGTGGCGTCGCAGTTCAAGGCTGACCCGAAGCTTCGCGAGGCTTCGCACCGTGAAGAGCCGCCTGTTGCCGACACGTTCTCGCCTGGTTTCCAGCGTCTGCGCGCTGTAGCGTCGCTTAAAAGCAGGCGTGTGCAGCCTGCAACGGAAAGCCCGTCGGCAGCTGTCGGCGGTTTGACGGAAGGCTGCGTTATCGAGCACGAGCGTTTTGGCATGGGCAAGGTGACGAGGCTTGAAGGCTCCGGCGAGAACCTTAAGGCCACGGTACAGTTTGAGAATGCAGGCACGAAGCAGCTACTGGTGAAGTTTGCCAGGTTTAAGGTTGTAGGCTGACGGTGCTTGATGTGATGCAATATATATTTACATCTGTATCTTATTGATAGTCAAACGGTTACAACTGGCAATCTAAAAGGCCATGTTTTACATTGTAAAACATGGCCTTTTAGCGTATGAAAGATGGTCTTTTACCTGATAAAAGACCATATAATGTAAATCTACTGACTAATTCGCTGTTCTTGCTTGTTACGTTTCCGCTTGTCTTTTTGGCATGCGTCTTTCAAAGGGCAACCGCTGCACGCATCGCCATTAGCTTTCAACGCCTTGTACGTGCGCCATGAGGCGTAGGCTATGGCGCATACGGTTACGGTCAGTACGATGATTGTCTGCGCTGTTTCTGACATGCTTTATATGTTTGAAGGTAAACTTTACACGGTGCGTTCAAGCGTCAGCGTGTGGTCTATGCAGGGTGGAAGCTCGTCTTTGTAGTGGCTTACCATGATGAGGGTTTTGCCCGGTCGTTGGCAAAAGGCTTCTATTATGTCTGTTACCATCTGGCGGTTGGCGTTGTCAAGGCCGTGGAACGGCTCGTCGAGGATAAGCAGTTCGGGGTCTTTTACGAACGCACGTGCCAGCAATACGAGCCGTTGCTCGCCGCTTGACAGCTTGAGAAAAGTCCTGTCGGCAAGCTCTTTTATTCCGAATATGTCCATCCATGCGCGGCACGTCTCGTTCTCTTCTTCGTTTGGTTGGGCGTAAAGCCCCACGGTGTCTTTCAGTCCGCTTGCCACCACTTTTACCGATGCAATGTCTCTGTTGTAGGCGCGGTGCATCTCGGGCGACACGTATCCGATGCGCCGCTTTATGTCCCAAATGCTTTCACCAGTGCCGCGCTTCCGCCCGAAGAGCGTAATGTCGCAGGCGTATGCTTGCGGATTGTCGGCGCACACGAGGCTTAGCAGCGTGGATTTGCCCGCCCCGTTGGGCCCTGAAACCGCCCAATGCTCGCCCTGGCGGACTTTCCAACTAAAGTGGTCGAGTATTGTCCGCGCGCCGTAACGTATCGTGATGCCGTCCATCGCTACCACTTCGCCGTGCCAGTCTGCCGTATTATTGCATGGAAGAGTTGCCAGTAAGGCGCGTTTGTCATCGCTGAAGGCATTGCCGTAAGCCTCTTTGTGCTTGGCAAGGTATGTGCTGACGGTTTGTTTTTGGCCTACTCTCATGTCTTTGACTTCCACTACGTGAGTGATGAAAGGAGGTATGTCGTCGGCTCTTGACAGCACGATTATCATCTGCAATGCTTTCTCTCTGGCTATTATTGTGAGCAAATCGCGTAGCTGGTTGCGCGTTTCCACGTCGAGACCGATGAACGGATTGTCCATAATCAGCACCCGCGGAGCTGCAAACAGAGCTTTGATAAGTTGAAATTTGCGAAGTTCGCCGCTTGAAAGCGATATGATATATTTGTCAAGTACATGCCCGATGTGGAACAACGAGTAAAGATGGTTCTGCAAAGTCCTACGTTCTGGAGTGTCATTGCCTGTTGAGATAAATGCCTCTTCAAGCAGTTCACCGGCGGTTGGGGTGTCTTCGCTTATGTCGTGTTGGTTCCATCTTTGCTGCAAGTAGTATGTTCCGTCGTGTGTTCCGTAAGAATCTTTGAAGGCGATGTACTTTATATTGTCTGAAACAAGAGGCTTCAGACTGGGCGAGAAGTCGTATTCTATGCCGTTTCCGATTATGGGATGCCGTCCGGTTACAATGTCAATGAACATCGTCTTGCCGCCGCCGTTAGCTCCTATGATTGCAATGTGCTCGCCGTCACATAGTTCGAAGTTTACAGGTTCGGCCATTCTCCATCCCGGCATGCGTGTTACGCCGTTTGCAATCTTTATAATCCGTTGCATTTAATCCTGTCTTTATTCCTGTTGACAAAGTCTTTCCAGCTGCCGTATTTCTTGTCCGTTACGGGTGTTCCGGCCTGCATGAAGTGGCAATATGCCGCCGCCAGGGCGTCGGTTGCGTCCATGAACGGGTTGATGTCCTCGTCTTTTATGTTGAGCAGGCGTTGCAACATGCCTGCCACCTGTTCTTTCGAGGCGAGTCCCTGGCCGGTGATTGCCAGCTTGATTTTCATCGGCGCGTATTCGTGTATGGGCACGTCGTGGTGTATTGCCGCGGCAATGGCTACGCCTTGGGCGCGTCCGAGCTTCAGCATCGACTGTATGTTCTTGCCGAAGAAAGGCGCTTCTATCGCCATTTCGTCAGGCAAAAACTCCTCAATCAGGCTGGTTACACGTTCGAAGATACGGCCCAATCTAAGGTAAGGGTCGTGCATCTTGCGCATGTCTATTACACCCATTGCCATCATGGAAGCCTTGTTCCCCCGTACTTTAAGCAGTCCGTAGCCCATCACATTGGTGCCAGGGTCGATGCCCATTATTATTTTTTCGGTCATTGCCATCCTCCCTTTGCGTTGAGGTATGGGTTGTGCGCCAGTTCGTCTTCCATCGTTGTGCGTCCTCCGTGGCCCGGAAGTATTACCGTTTCACTGGGCAGTGCTTGTGCGATTTGTTGCAGGCTGCGCATGATTTCGTCGAAATCGCCGAGTTCAAGGTCGGTGCGTCCTATGCTCATCTGGAACAAAGTATCTCCAGAAAAGGCCAGTCCTTCTTCCTTACAATAAAGGAACACAGAGCCGGGCGTATGTCCGGGCGTGCCTATAATGGTAAAGGTGTGGTTGCCGAAAGTCACCTTTCCGCCGTCTTCAAGATGCTTGCCTACACTTGGAAAGTCGTTGCCGCAATCTACACCGATGAACGCTTGGGCCTGTGCTCCAAGCTTGTTCATGAGCGGTTGGTCGCATTTGTGTACTTCCGGACGTAGTCCGAATGTGTCGAATACGAACTTGTCGCCGAAGTTATGGTCGATGTGTCCGTGCGTACATAGCAGGTGTTTGGGCACAAGTCCGTTGGCTTCCACATAATCGGATATCGCCTTTTTCTCTTCGTCAAAGAACGCTCCGCAGTCAATAATGACACATTCTTTCGTGTTGTCGCTGACTACGTAGCAGTTCTCTTGGAACATGTTGCAGACAAACCTTTGTACTTTCAGCATATTGTTTTGGGTTATATGGTTATTGGGTTGTAAGGTCTTGCGGCTTTAGGGTTATACGGTTATAAGGTTGTAGGGTTATAGGGAGCTGCGGTTTTGTTGCCTTTTTCCGTAATGATGCAACCATACAACCTTATAACCCCATAACCCTAAAACCGCAAAACCTTACAACCCTAAATAAATAAGATACTTTTGCTTAAACCATTCTTCGTCGAACATGCTGCTGATTTCAGTCACGTCGGCAATGTGTTTGAATGGTCTTATCTCCTCGTCTATGTTTCCTCCCTTCAGGCAAAGCAGGCCGTTGGGCAGCGAGTTGCGCTGTTGCTTGCCTATGTTTTTCTTTACAAGCCTTGCAAGGTCGGGTAGGGGCATGACCGCGCGGCTTACTACGAAGTCGTATTTCCCCGTCTCGTTCTCACCCCTTATTTGCTCGGCCTCGCAGTTTTCAAGGCCGATGGCTTTTGCAACTTCTTTTACAACGAGTATTTTCTTACCCGTACCGTCAATCAGTTTGAAGCTGCTTTCGGGAAACATTATGGCAAGCGGTATGCCCGGGAAGCCTCCGCCGGTCCCAAGGTCGAGCACTTTTGTCCCCGGCCTGAACTTCACAGCCTTGGCTATTGCGAGCGAATGGAGCACGTGGTGCTCGTAAAGCGAGTCGATGTCTTTTCTCGATATTACATTGATTTTGCTGTTCCAGTCGCGGTATAAACCGTCCAATGCGGTGAATTGGCTGCGTTGCTTTTCCGTCAAGTCGGGAAAATATTTTAATATTATGTCCATATATTGTATGAAAATGGCAAGTAGGCAAGTAGGCAAGTGGTTGTATTCAAGTATTTTTAATCCTTTACCTGAACAAAGGGCAGACAGGCTGCAAGCTACGGTGAAGTGATGGTATGCTGTAACATCACGACCAGCTTGCAACTTGTCTGCCCGTCGTTGGGAAACTGCCAGTTATTTCTTCAACAGGCGTTCCATGTCTCTGTTCTTTATGGCCACCCTGATTTCGCCTTCGGCGTGGCTGGCAATCTCGTCAGGAGAATAGATGAATGTGATGTCGTCTGTCCCAATGATGAAATTGTCTGGAGCATATACGTCTATGCCCGAGAATATGGTCTTGCCGTGAAGTCCCTCAAGGTCTTTAACCTCATACTTTTCACACAGCGCCTTGACTATGAGGTCGTTCAATTCCTGCTCGTATCCTGGCACGAACAGGTCTTTGAGCGATACAATCTTGCCTGTGGACGCGTCTATATTCCTTGCCACGACGACTGAACTTCCGTGTGCGCCGCCGCCGTACATGTAGACGTTGGCAATGTAAGTGAAGTATTTGTCGTTGTCGTCAAGCACGTATGTCTTTACTATGTATTCACAGTTCAACGATGCGGCAGGTTCGCCCAATGCCTTGTACATTTCGCCGTAGTCCTTCTTGTATTCTGCGAGGTAGCGTTTAACAAACGAGTCAACGGCCACTTTAGGGGTTATTTTTTCCGACGTTATGGAGAAGTAGTCGGGGCTAAGTACGCCGGAGCGTATAATCGAGTCGTTTATCAGTTCCGCGTTCTTTCCCTTTGCGTATGTCAGGCACAGGCTGACGTGGCATCTCGGGCCGGCTGTGTCTTCGGTTAGCGACAGGGTTGAATCCACCTTGATGCTGTCGAATGTAAGGCTGTCGTTGGCTTCTCCGCCTTTGCCTGCATTGCCACCGCAAGAGGCGGTGAACATCGCTGCCGCCAACAGTATGGCGGGCGCTGAGATAAATTTCTTCTTCATAATCAATACTTGTGTCGTTAATGTTAATGTGGAAGGGGTGCGCCTATGTCTTAGTGGCGAATCTCCTTGCACGGTTAATCTATCATTTTGCAAAGATAATATAAAAAACTGACATCAAAGGGAAATCGTCTATTTTATGACTTAAAATCTGCTATCCTGTATGTTTTTGATGTATGTCGGCCGTCTTTTTCCGGCGTAAAGTGTTATAGGTTTGCAAAGTGTTGATATTCAGTAAGTTTCCAATATGCGGTCTTTTGCGTTATAAAAGACCGCATATTGCATTCCAAAAGACGGCCTTTTACGGTGCAAAAGGCCGCATGTTGGAAAATGATGTGTTGCCGACGGCACAGCCATAAGGTTATAAAGTCCGTAATGGAGGTATAAATTTATGAAAACGGTCGTTATATTGTGTTATGTTTTATAAAATGATTACTTTTGCAGCGCAATTCAAAATAAGGCTTGCCAGGATGCCGCTTTGTTACGTCCATGCCGTTGGGCATTACGGAGAAAGTTGTTTTACGTCCTGTTGCCGGCATTTAATGATATGATTGAAAAAAGGATAATACGCGCGGCGTTGTTCGATTTGGACGGCGTCGTATTCGACACCGAGAGCCAGTACACCGTGTTCTGGGGAGAGCAGTTCAGGCTTTACCACCCCGACAAACCCGGACTTGAGCATAAAATCAAGGGGCAGACGCTGGTGCAGATTTTTGATGCCTGGTTCTCGGACATGAAGGACGAGCAGCCAAAGATTGTAGCTCGCATTGACGAGTTCGAGCGCAACATGAAGTTTGAGTACGTCCGTGGTTTCACAGAGTTTGTTTCCGACCTGCGTCGCAACGGCGTTAAGACGGCTGTTGTGACAAGTTCCAATCTTGCGAAGATGCAGTTGGTCTATGCTTCTCATCCCGAGTTCAAGGCCATGTTCGACGCGGTGCTTACGTCGGAAGACTTCGAGCGCAGCAAGCCCGACCCCGACTGCTATCTCAAAGGTGCGGCACTGTTCGGTGCGGAGCGCGGCGATTGCGTAGTGTTCGAGGACAGTTTCAACGGGCTGAAGGCGGGGCGTGCGGCCGGTATGGCCGTTGTCGGGCTATCAACAACCAACCAGCCCGATGCCATCCGTCAGTATAGCGACCGCGTAATCCCCGACTTTGCCGGTCTTGATTATAGCAAGTTGTGCTCAATGTTGCAATAAACTATTGATTTGCAGATAGTTGTCAATATGAGTTAATGTATTGTTATAGGTTGTTTTTTGACAAATTTGTTTCAATAATAAATAAAAATTATTAGTAAAATGTCAGGATATTTAGTAAGCGATACGCGTAAAGTCACCACACACAGGTTTATCGAAATGAAGCAGCGTGGCGAAAAAATCTCCATGCTCACGTCATATGATTTCACTACGGCAGGCATTGTCGATGGCGCAGGAGTTGACGGAATATTGGTCGGCGACTCGGCATCCAACGTCATGGTGGGCAACACCACTACGTTGCCTATGACCGTAGACCAGATGATTTACCATGCAAGGGCGGTGGTAAACGGTGTCAAGCGCGCCCTCGTGGTGTGCGACATGCCTTTCGGCAGCTACCAGGTTGACCGCAAGGAGGGTGTCAAGAACGCCATACGCATAATGAAAGAAAGCGGATGCGACGCGCTCAAGCTCGAGGGCGGAGAGGAAATAATAAATACCATAAAGGGCATACTCGATGCCGGAATACCCGTAATGGGCCATCTCGGGCTTACTCCGCAGAGCATCAACAAGTTTGGAACTTACGCCGTGCGTGCCAAAGAAGAGGCCGAGGCGGAGAAACTGTTGGCCGACGCAAGGCTGTTGAGTGAGACGGGATGCTTCAGCGTTGTGCTTGAGAAAGTGCCTGCGGCTCTTGCAGCCGAGGTGTCGAAAGCCATAGCCGTACCTACAATCGGCATTGGCGCAGGTGCCGGTACTGACGGCCAGATACTTGTGGTCGCCGACATGCTCGGCATGACAAAGGGTTTCAACCCACGCTTCTTGCGCCGTTATGCCGACCTTAACACGGTAATGACCGATGCCATCGGGCAGTATGTGGCCGATGTGAAGGACGGAGCTTTCCCCAACGCTAACGAGTCTTATTGATGGATACGCAGAACACTCCAGTCCACGCAGGGTTGTGGCACAGGGACTTTTGGTTGTTGGCTTTGGCCTGCCTGTTGCTGACTACGGCCATGTATCTGCCTCTGCCGTTGCTGCCTGCGTGGATGATGCAGGTGTGCGGATGTACACCGGTTGAAGCGGCGGTATGTGTTGGGTTGCCAGGTGCGGCCGCGTTCCTGCTGGGATGTTTCTGCTCATACCTTGTACAGCGGTATCGGCGCAATCATGTTTGCGTTTATTCACTGTTTGCCATTGCCATGTGTTTCTATTGTCTCCAGTTCATTCATCGTGGAGTGGGGACGGCTCTGGGGGCGTTCGGCTTTGTCGCTGTTGTGAGGCTGGTGCAAGGCGCTATGTTCGGTCTGGCGCAGATGGTGCTGTCGAGCACGCTTGTCATCGACTCGTGCGAGTCGTCAAAGCGCACGGAGGCCAATTACTCTGCGGCTTGGTTCACCCGGCTTGCACTGTCGTTCGGCCCTATGCTGGCACTTGCGTTGCTGCCTGTTATGGATTTCGGCAGCGTGATGGTTGTCGGGGCCATGCTGTGCATTTTGGCGGTTATCCTCATATCTGCTGTGAAATTCCCTTTCAAAGCTCCTGAGGACATTGTGCGTCATGTGTCGGCCGACCGCTTCTTCCTGTCGCAGGGCAAGTGGCTTTTTGTCAATTTGCTGTTTGTTTCGGCTGCCGTAGGGCTGATTTTCACAGTAAATGACACGGTGTATTTTTACGGTATGCTGTTTGTCGGATTTGTTTTTTCCCTGTTGGCCGCCCGTTTTGTGTTTGCCGATGCCGAACTGAAGAGCGAGGCTGTTACAGGCATGGCGCTCATGATAGCCGCTTTGCTTGTGATGCTGGCTGGCGATGACGGCACGGCCTCGTCGCTTGTGCCGGTGCTTATAGGCTGCGGTGTGGGGGTTGTCGGCTCGCGCTTCCTGCTGTTTTTCATAAAACTTAGTCCGCATTGCAGGCGTGGCACGTCACAAAGTACGTATTTCCTGGCTTGTGAGTCAGGTCTGTCGGCAGGACTTTTCTTGGGTTATGCGTTCTTCTATGGCGACAGTCATGGCGCGACGGTATTGTCGCTGATGTTGTGCTGTACAGCTTTGCTTATGTATCTGGCGTTCACTCACAGGTGGTATGTGAAGCATAAGAACAGGTGAAAAACTGATGAATAAAGCTTGATTGCCAACCTTCTGGCTTACAGGCAGTTGCCGGCTGTCTTGCGATATGTGCCCTTTTGCATTGCGAAAGGGCACATATCGTATTGCAAAAGGGCATCTTTTACATGCCGAAAGACGACCTTTTGTATTTACGTTGGTTGTGTGGCGGCTGTTGTCGGCAATGGCATGCAATGCCGTTATGTTTCAATATGCGAATAATATGTTTCAAATCCGATTGATTTCCCAAGGCACGTCCTATTTACTCCGATTTGCTTTGCATGGATAAGAAAATATTATTATATTTGCAGTCAATAAACGTCTCTTAAGTTAAAGAAAAACAATGATGCTGCATTTTACGGGAATAGTCATCGCCATATCATGTTTCCTGATAATAGGGTTGTTCCATCCGATAGTGATAAAGACAGAATATTACACAGGTACAAAATATTGGTGGACGTTCCTTGTTGCAGGTTTGGCGTGTGTCGTGGCAGCCTTGTTCATTGCCAATCCCTTGGTGTCGGCGGTGCTCGGCATATTCGGCGCTTCATGTCTGTGGTCGATAAAGGAACTGTTTGAACAGCGCGACAGGGTTAAGAAAGGGTGGTTTCCGATGAATCCGAAGCGCAGGGACGAGTATCAGGCATGAACACATATAACCTGAAAACGTATGAAAATCACATTGGTATTTGTAGGGAAAACGACAGGAAAACTGTATGCCGAAGCCATTGAGGACTACGCCAACCGCATAAACCACTATATACCTTTTAATATAAAGGTAATACCTGAACTGAAAAACAGCAAGAACCTGACTGAAAAACAGCAAAAGGAAAAGGAAGGCGAGCTTATACTGAAAGCGATTGAGGACAAAAGCTTCGTGATGTTGCTTGACGAACACGGCAAGGAATACCGCAGCGTGGAGTTTGCGTCATGGCTCGAGAACAAGCAGCATACGGTGCGCAGCATTACCTTTATTGTAGGCGGCCCTTACGGATTCTCACAGGCTGTGTATGACAGGGCCGACGGCAAGGTGTCGCTTTCGCGCATGACGTTGTCACACCAAATGGTCAGGCTCGTGTTCATAGAGCAGGTTTACCGTGCCTGCACGATAATCAAGAACGAGCCTTACCACCATGAATGAGGCTCAATGGAAAAACATTAAAAACTTTTATAAAGACTTTTTGATATGGAAAAAACATGGAGATGGTTCGGCAAGAACGACAAGATAACCTTGTCAATGCTGAAACAAATTGGCGTGGAGGGCATCGTCACCGCCCTGCACGACGTTCCGAACGGAGAAGTTTGGACGCGCGAGAAAATCCGTGACCTGCGTGAATACATCGAGAGTTACGGTATGCGCTGGTCTGTTGTGGAGAGTCTGCCCGTATGCGAAAGCATAAAGTACGCAGGTCCTGACCGCGACCAGCTCATCGAAAACTACAAGGAGAGCCTGAAGAACCTTGGGCTTGAAGGTGTGCATACTATCTGCTACAACTTCATGCCGGTGCTCGACTGGGCGCGCACAGACCTTGCTCATCCAAATCCCGACGGCACAAGCAACCTTTATTTCAGCCATGCCCAGTTCGCTTATTTCGACTGCTGCATATTGAAACGTGAGGGAGCGGAGAACGATTATAGCCCTGAAGTGATGGCAGAGGTTGAGAAACTGAAGCAGACAATGACTCCGGAGGACAATCACAAGTTGGTGGAGAACATCATAGTGAAGACCCAGGGGTTCGTCAACGGCAACATCACCGAGAACGACGAGCACCCTGTTGAACTGTTCCGCCAACTGCTCGACCTGTACAAGGGCATCACGAAGGAGCAGCTCCGCGAGAACATGCGTTACTTCCTGGCGGCAATCATGCCCACCTGCAACGAATACGGAATGTACATGTGTGTGCATCCTGACGACCCACCGTTCCCCATCCTCGGCCTGCCGCGCATCGTGACGTGCGACGAGGATATAGAGTGGTTCCTCAAAGCGGTGGACGACCCTCACAACGGACTGACGTTCTGCGCAGGCTCGCTGTCGGCAGGTGCGCATAACAACGTGCCCGAAATGGCGAAGAAATACGCCGACCGAACATGGTTTGTACACATGCGCTCGTGCAAAGTATTCCCCAACGGCGATTTCACCGAGGCTTCACATCTTGGCGGACGTGCCGACCTCATAGAGTTGGCGCGCACTTTCGAGAAGGTGAACCCGAAACTGCCTATGCGCGTTGACCATGGTCCTAACATGCTTGGTGATGAAGACCGTGGTTACAACGCCGGTTACACGTTCCTCGGCCGCATGTTTGCCATGGGGCAGGTGCAGGGCATCCTTGCAACCGTTGACCGCGAGTTAGGAATAAATTAAGAGTTAAGAATTAAGAAAAATACCATTGTTCATATTATAAGGCTTATTGGGCTTATATGCCCCATTTGCCTTATTAAAATATTAAAACACAATGAACGAATTATTCAACATCAAGGACTACGTTGTAGTCATAACTGGCGGAACAGGCGTCCTCGGCCGCACAATAGCGAAGTATCTTGCAAACAACGGAGCGCAAGTTGTAATCCTCGGACGTAAGGAAGAGATGGGCAGGGAAATAGTGGACGACATAGTAAAAGGCGGCGGAAAGGCCGAATTCATGAAGACGGACGTGATGGATTATGCCACCGTTCAGAAAAACTGTGACGACATAATTGCAAAGTACGGACGCATAGACACGTTGCTCAATGCTGCCGGAGGCAACATGGCTGGGGCGACTATAACTCCCGACCAAACTTTCTTCGACCTTAAGGTTGACGAGTTCCAAAAGGTTCTCAACCTTAACCTTACAGGTACGGTGATACCTACGCAGGTTTTCCTCAAGCCTATGGTAAAGCAGGGTAAAGGCTCGATAATCAACTTCTCGTCAATGGCTGCGTTCCGTCCGATGACCCGTGTGTGCGGATATGCGGCGGCAAAGGCCGGCATAAGCAACTTTACAGCGTTCATGGCGACGGAATGCGCCAAGAAGTTTGGCGAGGGCATACGTGTTAACGCCATAGCTCCCGGTTTCTTCATAACCGAGCAGAACCGTGCGTTGCTTACCAATCCCGACGGTTCTTACACTCAGCGCGGCAACGACGTGGTACGTCAGACACCGTTCGGACGCATGGGCGACCCTGAGGAATTGTGCGGAACAATACATTATCTGATGAGCGACGCTGCCAAGTTCGTGACGGGTACGGTAGCTGTTGTAGACGGAGGATTCAATACATTTGCGATGTAAAGTTAAAGTCTACAAGTGGGCAAGGGACAAACAGTCAAGTAAACATTTTATATTTTTATTATAAAAGTAACAATTGAGACAGTTTGTTCCTTGCCGACTTGTTTGATTTATAAGTATGGCCACGCAAACCTTTACGTGTTTTTAGTGCGTAAAAATAGAACACGTTATCAAATAATATTGTATTTTTGCAACAAAATTAATAAAAACGAATTTAGTAAATCAAATCATGAAAAAATTACAAGCATTAAACAAGAGGACTGCGCCTAAGAGCGTAATGCCAGAGAAAGTAATCCAGTTTGGTGAAGGAAACTTCCTTCGTGCATTTGTTGATTGGATTATCTATAACATGAACCAGAAGACAGACTTCAACGGTTCTGTCGTAATAGTGCAGCCTCTTGGCGGTGGAATGATAGACAAGCTTAACGGTCAGGACTGTCTCTATCATGTTAATCTGCAAGGACTTGAGGACGGAAAGCCTGTAAACAGCCTTACACGTATAGATTGTGTCAGCCGTGCATTGAGCCCGTATTCTCAGAATGAGGCTTTCATGGCACTTGCAGACCAGCCGGAGATGCGTTTCGTAATATCAAATACCACCGAGGCAGGTATTGCTTTTGACCCGACTTGCAAGCTTGATGACGCTCCAGCAAGCTCATATCCGGGCAAGCTTGTACAGCTGCTTTATCGCCGTTACCAGACATTCAACGGCGACCCGACAAAGGGACTTATCATATTCCCCTGCGAGCTTATATTCCTTAACGGACATGTGCTTAAGGACTGTATCTACAAATACATAGAGTTGTGGAACCTTGGCGAAGGTTTTAAGAAGTGGTTTACAGAGTGCTGTGGCGTTTACGCTACTTTGGTAGACCGTATCGTACCGGGCTTCCCTCGTAAGGAAATCAAGGAAATACAACAGAAAATCAGCTATGAGGACAACCTCGTTGTACAGGCCGAGATATTCCATCTTTGGGTAATCGAGGCACCGAAAGAGATTGCGGAAGAGTTCCCGGCAGACAAGGCCGGACTGCATGTCCTCTTTGTCCCGTCGGAAGAACCGTATCACGAGCGTAAGGTTACTTTGCTCAACGGTCCTCATACCGTACTTAGTCCGGTGGCATTCCTTAGTGGCATCAACATTGTGCGCGATGCTTGTAAAGACCCTGTTGTAGGCAAGTATATCCACAAGGTGCAGTTCGAGGAGCTTATGGAAACTCTTAACTTGCCGAAAGACGAGCTTCAGAAGTTTGCAAGCGACGTGCTTGAGCGTTTCATGAACCCGTTTGTTGACCACCAGGTGACAAGCATCATGTTAAATTCGTTCCCCAAGTACCAGACTCGCGACCTGCCAGGTGTCAAGACTTATCTTGAGCGTAAGGGTGAACTTCCACAAGGACTTGTGTTCGGTCTTGCTGCCATCATTACTTATTACAAGGGTGGTACGCGTGCAGACGGAACAGAGATTGTTCCTAACGACTCGCAGGAAATCATGGATTTGCTTAAAAATCTCTGGGCTACAGGCGATACACAGAAGGTTACGGACGGAGTTCTTGCCGCTACACAAATATGGGGAGAAGACCTTAATAATATTAAGGGACTTAACGCCCTCGTCAAGAAAGACCTCGACCTTATCCAGGAAAAGGGTATGCTTGAGGCTGTGAAGACAATACTCTAAAATATAGACAGACATATTGAAAGGAGTAAAAAGGCAAAGATAGAGATTTAATGCGAATTAGCTTGAGGTCTTGAAGCTTGTCTTTTTACTCCTTTTTTATTATTATATAATTATCAGATGGACGATGTTTCAAGCCTTTTGACACGGTATGCAGGTCAATATGAGACGGCGGACTTTCTGCCTGCCGACCCCAGTTGGTTTATGCACCAGGTGGAAGGGACGGAAAATCAAGAGGTTACGGCTTTCATTGCTTCATGCTTGAGCTATGGCAGTAGAAAACAGTTCATGCCTAAAATCCAGTTCTTCCTTGATGTTTCAGGAGGAAATGTTTATGATTGGGTGTTAAGCGGAAAGTACGAGAAAGATGTTCCTGATGATGACGGAAGGTGTTTCTACCGTCTTTATACATGGCATACCATGTATTCGTTGCTCGTCGCCATACAGCAGATGCTCCAAGAATATGGCAGCATCGGGTGCTATGTGAAGGCTTGTGCCACAGATGGTTTTTCTGCCGTAAAATGCCTTACAGACTATTTTTCAAGTAAAGGTATTGAGACAATAATACCGAAAAACACAATGTCTGCTTGCAAGCGTGTGTGCATGTTTTTGCGTTGGATGGTGCGTGATGGCTCTCCTGTAGACCTTGGATTATGGAGCGGTTTCATAGACAAGCGTACCTTGATAATCCCAATGGATACGCACGTGCTTCAAGAGGCCAACCGCCTTGGACTTATCAACGCCAAGACAGCTTCCATGTCTGTGGCAAGGAAATTGTCGGCAAAGCTTGCCGAGATTTTCCCGGACGACCCGATGAAAGGAGATTTCGCATTGTTCGGTTATGGTGTGAACCATTGACACATTGATGAAAATGCGCTAAAAATCGATGAAAAAGAGTGAAAAATATTCAGTACGATGGTATTTTTTACTTTTATTTATTATCTTTGTAGCAAGATAAGGCTTATTCTGTTGTTTTGGCGCGCTGCCTGTTTTCAGTCTTTGCCTTATTCCTTGTAACACGAATCACTAACATTTAATAATAGTATGGAAAATAATTCAGAATTGATTGCTTTGTGTGAGGCCAAAGCCAAGCAGTGGCTCACACCTGTTTTTGACGCTGACACTCAAGCAGTTGTTAAGGAAATGCTTGATAAAGAAGACAAAACTGACTTGATAGAAAGCTTTTATAAGAACCTTGAATTTGGTACTGGCGGCCTTCGTGGCATAATGGGTGCTGGCAGCAATCGCATGAATGTTTATACCGTAGGTATGGCTACGCAGGGCTTTGCCAACTATTTGAAGAAGAATTTTGCCGACCGCGAGCAAATATCCGTTGTCGTTTGTCACGATTGCCGCAACAATAGCCGCCTCTTTGCGGAGACCGTTGCCAACATATTCTCTGCCAACGGTATAAAGGTTTACTTGTTTGACGACATGCGTCCTACGCCTGAATGCTCGTTCGCAATCCGTCACCTTGGATGCCAGAGTGGCGTGAACATCACGGCAAGTCACAACCCGAAGGAGTACAACGGATACAAGGCTTATTGGGAAGACGGCGCACAGGTGCTTGCTCCCCACGATACAGGCATCATCGACGAGGTGAATAAAGTAAAGGTGGAGGATGTCAAGTTTGACGGCAACAAGGAACTGATTGAGATTATCGGAGAAGAAATTGACAAGATATATCTCGACCTTATCCACGGCATTTCCATCGACCCGGAAGTCATCAAGCGTCAGAAAGACCTGAAGATTGTCTATACTCCGTTGCACGGTACGGGCATGATGCTCATTCCGCGCTCGTTGAAGCTTTGGGGTTTTGAGAACGTTCACTGCGTGAAAGAGCAGATGGTGAAGAGCGGTGACTTCCCGACGGTAGTCAGCCCGAACCCCGAAAACGGCGAAGCTCTTACCCTCGCACTGCGCGACGCGAAAGAGATTGACGCGGATATTGTCATGGCGAGCGACCCCGATGCCGACCGTGTGGGCATGGCTTGCAAGAACGACAAGGGCGAGTGGATACTTATCAACGGTAACCAGACTTGCCTTCTCTTCCTGTATTACATCATCCGCAACCGTCAGGCCAAGGGCTTGATGAAGCCGACAGACTTTATCGTGAAGACCATCGTCACCACGGAAGTAATCAAGAAGATTGCCGACAAGCAGCACATCGAGATGCGCGACTGCTACACAGGCTTCAAGTGGATTGCCCGTGAAATAGCACTTTCGGAAGGGATGCAGCAGTATATCGGCGGCGGTGAGGAGAGTTACGGCTTCTTGGCGGAAGACTTTGTGCGCGACAAGGACGCCGTTTCGGCCTGCTCGCTGCTCGCCGAGATTTGCGCTTGGGCTAAGGACCAGGGCAAGACGCTGTATGATGTAGTGATGGATATTTATCTTGAATATGGCTTCTCAAAGGAAGTTACAGTGAATGTGGTAAAGCCTGGTAAGACTGGAGCTGATGAAATAAAGCAGATGATGACTAACTTCCGCAACAATCCGCCTACCGAACTCGGCGGCAGCAAGGTTGTTCTGTGGAAAGACTACCAGACGCTTGAACAGCGTGATGCGGCAGGCAACGTAACAAAACTCGATATGCCGACCACCAGCAACGTACTTCAGTGGTTCTGCGACGACGAGACAAAGATTAGCGTCCGTCCGTCAGGAACAGAGCCGAAAATCAAGTTCTACATTGAGATTAAGGACACAATGAAGTGCGCCGGCTGCTATGAGCGTTGTACAAACGCGGCTACGGCAAAGGTTGAGGCTATAAAGAAGTCGCTTAATTTGGACTGATACTTTCATTTATAAATAATAAAACGGCGGAGGAACATTCCTCCGCCGTTTTATTTTTAGGTATTATTGGCAATGTGATATGCCGCTCATAATAAAGACAATTAGCTTAAAATGCTCTTTATTTTTATATCCGTGCGCGGTATAGGCGATACTTATGATGTGCAAAAGTAAGAAAATACGCTTAATGTCGCATATATTGTAAGAGAAATATGGTTAATCGGTGTGGTATTATTAACTTTGCGCGTATAAAGCGGAAGTAATCCGTATTTGTCACACGAATGGAAAAAGCGTATTTTAATTGGAGCAGCGGCAAGGATTCTGCGTTGGCCTTGCATCGTGCCGTCGCGTCTGGGCTGTATGATGTCAGGGCGTTGTTCTCTGTCGTAAAGAGTGACGGGCGGCTTGCCATGCACGAAGTTGGGGAGGCCATGTTGTGCCGCCAGGCCGACGCTGTCGGCATACCTTTCCACCCGTTTTATATTGACACGTCATGGACTGACGCCGGATATGCGGCCAACATGTCAAAGGCCGTTGGGCGGTTCAAGGAGCAAGGCATTGCTACAGCCCTGTTCGGCGACCTTTATTTGGACGGTTTGCGCAGGCAGAGAGAGGCTAGCTGCGGCATTAACGGTGTCAAGGCGGAGTTCCCCTTGTGGCATGTTGCGCCACAGGATGTTTTCAAGGATTTTATAAGCCTTGGCTTCAAGGCGGTAGTAACGTGTGTTGACTGCTCCGTGCTCGACGAGAGTTTTGTCGGCAGGGTTATAGATGACAATTTCATTTCAGACCTTCCTGCGAGTGTGGATGTATGCGGCGAGCGCGGCGAATACCATTCGTTTGTTTACGACGGGCCTATATTCCGCCGTCCTGTTGATTTCAATGTGAAGGGCAGGTACAGCCGTGAATTTGAAGGAAATGCCGCAGGCGGCGTGGCAAAATATTGTTACCTTGATTTGGAGTGAATACTATGTTTGAATAATTTTGCACACACTATAAACGAAAAATCTTATGAAACTGATAGCAGACAGTGGCAGCACGAAGACCGACTGGTGCGTTGTAGACGGTGGAGAGGTCATATTCCGCGCGGCAGGACATGGCATAAATCCGTTCCAACAGAGTGACGCAGAGATTGAAAACATTGTCAATAACGAGCTTGTAAGCGGCTTTGGCGATGCAGGGAATGTTGCCGAAATAGAGTTTTACGGTGCAGGATGCCGCGACGGGATGGTGCCGCGCATGGAGCTGCTGCTCCGCAACGTGTTCGTCAATGCCGTCAAGGTGGAGGTCTGCTCGGATGTCCTCGGTGCTGCCCGTGCGCTTTTCGGCGGCAGGGAAGGCATCGCCTGCATACTCGGTACAGGGGCAAACTCGTGTCTGTATGACGGCAGGATGATAACGGCCAATGTGCCTCCGCTCGGCTATATACTTGGCGACGAGGGCAGCGGGGCTGTGCTTGGGCGGCTGTTCATTAACGCTCTGTTCAAAGGTGGGTTGCCTGCTGCCATGCGTGACGAGTTTCTTAAAGAAACAGGTCTTACGTTAGCGGACATAATAAACAAGGTATATCGCGAACCATTGGCCAACCGCTTCCTTGCAAGTGCTTCTGTATTTGTTCATAATCATTTGGGAAACAGAGATTTAAGGAATTTGGTTATAGATAACTTCAGGAGTTTTTTCAAACGAAATGTAAGTCTTTACGGGCGCAGGGATTTGCCTGTCGGAGCGGTTGGAAGCATCGCTTTTTATTACAAATCGGAACTGCTTGAAGCCGCAGAGGCCGAAGGCTATACGGTCGGGAAAGTCATAAAAAGTCCGATGGAAGGACTGGTAAAGGTGGAAAGGTAAAAGAGTGAAAATGTAAAACGGTAAAAAATAAAACTGAAAAGTGCGCATTATGTGTGCCTTTTAGGCCGTTGAAACGATTTGTTTAAGCCGTCCAAACGCTTCGTTTGGACGGCTCTTCTTGTGTATTGCGTAAATTGTTGTCAATCAATACCTTGCATGCTGCATTGCAAAAGATGGCTTTTTACGTTGCAAAAGGCCACCTTTTGCAGGCTGAAAAGCCGTCTTTCGCAACGCCGTTTGCCGCCTTTTGTTGTGCCGATGGAACGTTGTTGATTACAATGTGGTTTCCATATGGAAATAAATATAAGTATTTTTGTGAAACTTTACGAAATAAATTGTACCTTTGCAAGCGTTTTGTAGTGCTACGTTTTATTAAATAAAATATATATGTATTTTATCTTGTTAATTACCGTTTTGATAACGGCTGTTTTCTTGGTCGTGGCTGCTTTTGTCATAGCTAAGTTAATGGGTCCGCGTACGTATAATAAGGTTAAGGGAGAGCCGTTCGAGTGTGGTATTCCTACACATGGTTCTTCATGGATACCTGTACACGTGGGCTATTATCTTTTCGCCATCCTTTTCCTCGTGTTCGACGTGGAGACGGTTTTCCTCTATCCGTGGGCCGTCGTTGTTAAGGAGTTCGGCGTAATGGCAATGGTCAGCATCTCGTTCTTTTTGTTAGTCTTAGTATTTGGCCTTGCATACGCTTGGCGGAAAGGAGCGTTGGAATGGAAGTAAGAAAACCCGTCATCAAGAGTATTCCTTACTCGGAGTTTAAGGACAATGAATCCCTTGAGAAGATTGTTGACGAGCTTCACGAGGGTGGTGTTAATGTAGTGGTCGGCTCTCTCGACAGCGCTATCAACTGGGGCCGTAGCAATTCCTTGTGGTCGCTTACCTTTGCGACGAGCTGCTGCGGTATAGAGTTCATGGCTGTGGGATGCGCGCGTTACGACTTCGCACGCTTCGGCTTCGAGGTCACCCGTAACTCTCCACGTCAGGCCGACCTTATCATGTGCGCCGGAACAATCACGCACAAGATGGCTCCGGCCTTCAAGCGTCTGTACGACCAGATGGCAGAGCCTAAGTACGTTGTTGCCGTCGGCGGTTGCGCCATATCGGGCGGCCCGTTCAAGAGCAGTTACCATGTAGTCAAGGGCATTGGCGAGATTGTGCCTGTGGATGTGTACATCCCGGGTTGCCCTCCGCGCCCCGAGGCCATACTGTACGGCATGATGCAGCTGCAGAGAAAGGTCAAGGTGGAGAAGTTCTTTGGCGGAGTGAACCACAAGGAGAAGAAGCCCATCATTGTGAATGGCAACGAAGTGGACGACGAAAAGCTGAAACAAGCTGCCGCCGCGCTGAACTTGGTTAACGCCTCTAACATTTAAACAAGGAAGCGATGAAATTAGAACACAAAATATTCGAATTGAATGATTTTGCCAAGGAAATGGCAAAACTCAAGAATGAGAAGCATTTTGACTACCTCGTTACGATTGTAGGCGAGGACTTCGGAGAAGAGGGCCTCGGCGCGGTGTACATCCTCGAAAACACCGAAACGCACGAGCGTACGAGTGTGAAGGCTGTAAACGGGAACCGCGACAACGCCTACATACCTACGGTTAGCAACCTTTGGAAAGGCGCGGAAATGCTGGAGCGCGAGGTGTACGACTTCTACGGCATCAAGTTCCTAGGCAACAAGGACATGCGCCGCTTGTATCTCCGTTCAGACTTTAATGGCTATCCGTTCAGGAAGGACTACGACATGAGTCCCGAGAACAACCAGTACACACTCGAGGACGACCCCGAGCCTGACTATACCGTTGAGTACAACCTCAACAGCGACGGCAAGCTCGTAGCCACACAGCGCAAACTCTTCACCGACGACGATTACGTAATCAACATCGGTCCGCAGCACCCTGCCACACACGGTGTGCTTCGCCTTCAGACAATCCTCGACGGAGAGGTAATCCGCAAGGTATATCCGCATTGCGGATACATCCACCGCGGCATCGAGAAGATGTGCGAGAGCTACACTTATCCGCAGACATTGGCTCTGACAGACCGTCTTGACTATCTCTCGGCCATGATGAACCGCCACGCTCTCGTGTCGGTAATCGAGGAGGGTATGGGAATCGAACTGTCTGACCGCATCAAGTACATTCGTACCATAATGGACGAGCTTCAGCGTCTCGACTCACACATGCTTTACTTCGGATGCTGCGCCCAGGACCTTGGAGCGCTTACCGCATTCATTTATGGTATGCGTGACCGCGAGCAGGTGCTCAACGTTATGGAAGAGACTACGGGTGGACGCCTTATACAGAACTATTATAGAATAGGTGGTTGCCAGGCCGACATCGACCCGAACTTCGTGAAGAACGTAAAGAAGCTTTGCGAATACGTCAAGCCTATGTTCAAGGAGTATGACGATATCTTCACCGGCAATGTTATCCTGCAAAACCGTTTCAAGGGTGTAGGCGTACTGTCAAGGGAAGATGCCATATCTTACGGTTGTACCGGCGGTACGGGACGTGCGTGCGGATGGCACAACGACGTCAGGAAGAACCATCCATACGATTTGTATGGCAAGGTTGATTTCGATGAGATTACGTACACCAACGGCGACTGCTTCGACCGTTACAAGGTGCGTCTCGACGAAATGCGCCAGAGCGTACGCATACTTGAGCAGCTGATTGACAATATCCCCGAAGGCGAATTCTACATCAAGCAGAAGCCGATAATAAAGGTACCTGAGGGAACATGGTACACAAGTTGCGAGGGAAGTCGTGGCGAAATAGGTGTTTACCTGCGGAGTGACGGTGGAAAGAATCCTTGCCGACTGAAGTTCCGCCCGATGGGCTTGCCGCTCGTCTCGGCTATGGACACTATCTGCCGTGGCGAGAAGATAGCCGACCTGATTTCAATCGGTGCTACGCTCGACTATGTGATTCCTGATATTGACAGATAATAAAAAGGTGAGAAAGTGAGATGGTGAGAAGGTGAGAAACGGCATGGCATTTGTCTTTATTCCCTTATTCCTTAACTCCTTTACTCCTCCATTAATAACTTAAACTTTAAAGAAAAGTGTTCGATTTTAGTATAGTAACGACATGGTTTGACAGCCTGCTCAGGGACACCCTCGGGTTGGGCAATTTCTTGTCAATCCTTATTGAGTGCGTCATTGTCGGACTGCTAATCCTTGTGGCTTACGCTATGTTGGCAATCGTGCTCATATATATGGAACGTAAGGTCTGCGCTTTCTTCCAGTGCCGTCTCGGCCCGATGCGTGTCGGCAAGTGGGGTATCTTCCAGGTCTTCGCCGATGTGTTGAAGATGCTTATCAAGGAGATATTCCCTGTAGACAAGGCAGACAAGCTCCTCTATGTCATAGCTCCGTTCCTTGTCATAATAGGCAGTGTTGGCGCATTTTCGTTCATGCCTTGGAACAAGGGTGCCGGAATTCTTGACTTCAACGTGGGCGTATTCCTGCTTACGGCAATCTCAAGTATCGGTGTTGTCGGTATTTTCCTTGCCGGATGGAGCTCTAACAACAAGTATTCTGTAGTTTCGGCGATGCGTGGTGCCGTACAGATGATTTCTTACGAAATGTCCCTTTGCCTTTGCCTTATAACGGCAGTGGCTTTGACCGGTACGATGAGCCTTTCGGGCATAGTTGAGTCACAGAACGACGGATGGCTGATTTTTAAGGGACACATCCCGGCGATTATCGCATTCCTGGTATTCCTTATTGCTGGTAACGCCGAGGCCAACCGCGGCCCGTTCGACTTGGCCGAGGCCGAGAGCGAGCTTACAGCTGGTTACCACACGGAGTATTCTGGTATGGGCTTCGGCTTCTTCTATTTGGCCGAATACCTTAACTTGTTCATCATCGCAGGTGTTGCTTCTACGGTGTTCCTTGGCGGTTGGATGCCGCTCCACATCGCAGGGCTTGACGGGTTCAATGCCGTTATGGATTATATTCCTGGCATTGTGTGGTTCTTGGCCAAGACATTCTTCCTTATCTGGATATTGCTTTGGATAAAGTGGACATATCCGCGTCTGCGTATCGACCAGATACTTAAGCTCGAATGGAAGTATCTCATGCCGCTCAGCCTGCTCAACCTTGTTATAATGACAATAGTTGTAGCCCTTGGCTGGCATTTCTAAATGGGATAATGTATTTTAAGATTGAAGACATTTAATTAAATGGAAGAGAATAAGAATTCATATTTTGGCGGAATAAGGGACGGACTGAAGTCTTTGGCTACTGGTCTTGGTGTCACTTTCCGTGAATATCTCACGAAGAAAGTCACCGAGCAGTACCCGGAGAACAGGAAGACCACCCTTCACGTTTCGCCACGTCACCGCGGACGTCTTATTATGCCGCAGGACGCTGAAGGCAACAATAAGTGCATAGCCTGCAAGCTTTGTGAAATGGCTTGTCCTAATGGCACAATCAAGGTTGTTCAGAAAACGGTTGAGACGGAGGACGGAAAGAAGAAACGTGTACTTGACGACTACATTTACGACCTTGGCGAGTGCATGTTCTGCGAGTTGTGCGTAAATGCGTGTCCTCATGATGCCATAAAGTTTGTCAACGACTTCGAGAATGCAACGTTCAGTCGTGGCAGCCTTGTGCAGCACCTTAACAAGGAAAAGTTTGAAACACCTCTGCCTAATCTTACGGACGGGGGCGCACCTTTTGAGATTGGTACATTTAATACAAGTACAAAATAAAAGGAGAACGTGAATATGGCTAATATGGTAATGTTTTTGATTCTTGCTGTCGTCATCCTCGGCTCTGCTTTCGTATGCGTGATGACGAAGCGGATTATGAGAGCGGCCACTTTCCTGTTGTTCGTTCTCTTGGGTGTGGCTGGTTTGTACTTCCTGCTTGACTATACGTTCTTGGGCGCAGCCCAAATCAGCGTATATGCTGGAGGTATAACCATGATTTACATCTTTGCAATCCAATTGGTAAGCAAGCGTACGTTGCAAGGTCTTGTAGAGCGTTTCAAGGGAAGCCGTGTGGCTTTCGGCACATTGATGGCTCTTGTCGGACTTGTTACGGTCGTAGCTGTGTTTTTCAAGAATAAGTTTATCGATATGTCAATGCAGATGGCGGACGCAGAAGTTCCGATGAACGTTATAGGCAAGACGCTTATGGGTTCTGAGAAATATCAGTATGTGTTGCCGTTCGAGTTCATCTCGGTGTTTCTGCTTGCGTGCATCATCGGTGGAATTGTAATATCGAGAAAGGAGTAATATAGTATGGTACCAGTTGAATTTTTCTTTGTGCTTTCTGCACTGCTGTTTTTCATCGGCGTGTTCGGTTTCGTCACAAGGCGTAACTTGATAGCCATGCTGATTTCCGTTGAGTTGATACTCAATTCTGTCGATATTAACTTTGCTGCCTTCAACCGCTTGCTTTTTCCTGGGCAGATGGAAGGTTTCTTCTTTACTTTGTTCAGCATTGGTGTAAGTGCGGCGGAGACGGCGGTTGCAGTGGCTATTATTATTAATGTTTACCGCAATTTCCACAGTGACCAGGTGAACTGTATTGAAAACATGAAAAATTAATGTGTTATGGACTATAGTTTTGTATTTTTAATACTCTTGTTGCCTGCTCTCACGTTTGTGTTGCTCGGCCTGGCGGGAATGAAAATGTCCCATAAGGTTGCCGGGATGATAGGAACGTGCTCGTTGGCAATTGTTACGGTGCTGTGTTATTACACGGCTTTCGAGTATTTCCTCGTTCAGGGTAGGGATGCCGCAACAGGGCTTTATCCTACTGTTACCGTGTTTGACATTACATGGCTGAAGTTTTCCGAACTTCTAACATTTAACATAGGTTTCCGCATAACGCCGATTTCAGCTATGATGCTTATCGTTATTTCTACGGTCAGCTTCATGGTTCACATTTATTCGTTTGGCTATATGCACGGTGAAAAAGGTTTTCAGCGTTATTACGCGTTTTTGAGCCTTTTCACAATGTCAATGCTTGGCTTGGTTGTAGCTACCAACATTTTCCAGATGTATCTTTTCTGGGAGCTTGTAGGTGTCAGCTCATATCTTCTCATCGGATTTTATTATCCGTTGCACGCGGCAGTCGCGGCATCTAAGAAGGCGTTTATCGTTACGCGTTTTGCCGATTTGTTCTTCCTCATAGGTATCTTGTTCTACAGCTTCTATGTAGGTACGTTCAATTACGACCTTACGGCTATGCCTGAGGCACAGATGGGTGCGCTTCAGCAGGCAGGATGGATTATGCCAACCGCATTGTTCATGATGTTCATCGGTGGTGCGGGTAAGAGCGCGATGTTCCCGTTGCACATTTGGTTGCCCGACGCAATGGAAGGCCCGACTCCTGTCAGTGCCCTTATCCACGCGGCTACGATGGTTGTCGCTGGTGTGTATCTTGTGGCAAGCCTGTTCCCGTTGTTTATCGAGTTTGCTCCCGAGGCATTACATTGGGTTGCTTATATTGCTGCATTTACAGCTTTCTATGCTGCCGCAGTGGCTTGTTGCCAGAGTGACATCAAGCGTGTGCTTGCATTCTCTACGATTTCGCAGATTGGCTTCATGCTTGTTGCTCTCGGAGTTTGCATGCCTGACCCTGAGCTTGGCAAGGTTGCCATGACCGAGGAATATGCAGACGTAAACGGACTTGGTTATATGGCCGGAATGTACCATCTGTTCACCCATGCCATGTTCAAAGCTTGCCTGTTCTTGGGTGCCGGTTGCATAATCCATGCAGTGCATTCAAATGAGAAAATGTACATGGGCGGTTTGCGTAAGTATATGCCGGTAACCCATTGGACATTCCTTATATCGTGTCTTGCAATCGCAGGTATTCCGTTCTTCTCTGGCTTCTGCTCGAAGGATGAGATTCTTGTAGCTTGCTACAATTTCTCTCCTGTGATGGGTGTTGTTATGAGTGGAATTGCTGCAATGACAGCGTTCTATATGTTCCGCCTTTATTACTCTATATTCTGGGGCAAGAGCTATTACGAAACCCACAAGGCTGAAGGCGCACACCAGCCGCACGAGGCTCCGTCTTCAATGACGATACCTTTGGTGGTCTTGTCTGCGATAACCATGCTTGTCGGCATTTTCGGTACTCTGCATGTATTCGAGTTCGGCGAGTTTGTTTCAGCAAACGGTATCGGTTTCGGCACTCATACTAATTGGGCTGTGGCAGGAGCAAGCACTGTTCTTGCGCTCTGCGGCATCGGACTTGCTACTTATATGTATAAAGGCGAGGAGACGCCGATTGCCGATATGTTGGCAAAGAAGTTCCCACGCCTGCATGAGGCGGCATACCGCCGTTTCTATCTTGATGAAGTGTGGATGTTCGTAACCCATAAGATTATCTTCCGTTGTTTTAGCCGTCCTATTGCATGGTTCGACCGTCACGTCGTTGACGGAGCTATGAATTTCATGGCATGGGGGGCTAACGAGGCGGGCGAGAGCATTCGCGGCTGGCAGAGTGGCGACGTGCGCCAGTATGCGGTATGGTTCCTTACCGGAACAGTTGCATTAGTCTTGTTATGTATTTGTCTATAAAAGAAAACCGGTAAAATGAGTATATTAAGTTTATTTGTAGTAATTCCCGCGCTGATGCTGCTTGGCCTTTGGCTGGCAAAGAACCTCAATCAGGTGCGCGGCGTTATGGTGACGGGAGCATCGTGCCTGTTGCTCTTGTCCATTTGGTTGACTATTGCATTCATACAGATGCGTGCCGGAGGCAACACTGACGAGATGTTGTTTACATACAGCATACCTTGGTTCAAGCCTTTGAACATTGCATATTCTGTCGGTGTTGACGGTATTTCGGTTGTGATGCTGCTCCTGTCAAGCATAATCGTGTTTACCGGAACATTCGCTTCTTGGCAGCTCAAGCCGCTGACAAAGGAGTATTTCCTTTGGTTTACCCTGTTGAGTACAGGCGTTTACGGCTTCTTCATCACTACCGACATGTTCACCATGTTCATGTTCTACGAGGTTGCGCTTATTCCTATGTACCTTCTTATCGGTGTATGGGGTAGCGGCCACAAGGAGTATTCGGCGATGAAGCTTACGCTTATGCTTATGGGTGGCTCGGCATTGCTTATCCTTGGAATTCTTGGCATCTATTTCGGAAGTGGTGCAACGACGATGAATGTGCTTGAGATAGCCCAGATGCACAACATTCCGGTTGAAATGCAAAAGGTGTTCTTCCCGTTTGTATTCATTGGTTTCGGCGTTCTTGGAGCATTGTTCCCGTTCCATACATGGAGTCCCGACGGTCACGCTTCTGCGCCGACGGCAGTGTCTATGCTCCATGCCGGTGTGCTTATGAAACTTGGAGGTTACGGATGCTTCCGCATTGCGATGTACCTTCTGCCCGAGGCTGCTCATGAATTGGCTTGGATATTCATCATCCTTACGACCATTTCGGTTGTTTACGGAGCCTTGTCGGCTTGCGTGCAGACCGACCTGAAGTACATCAACGCATATTCTTCTGTGTCTCACTGCGGTCTGGTGCTTTTCGCATTGCTTATGATGACAAAGACATCTTGCACGGGAGCAATCCTCCAGATGCTTTCACACGGATTGATGACGGCCTTGTTCTTTGCCCTTATCGGTATGATATACGGCCGTACACATACCCGTGACGTGCGCCAGCTTGGCGGTTTGATGAAGATTATGCCGTTCCTCAGTGTCGGCTATGTAGTTGCCGGTTTGGCCAACCTCGGCTTGCCTGGATTCTCCGGTTTCGTTGCCGAGATGACAATCTTTGTCGGCTCTTTTGCCAACAATGACGTATTCCACCGCACGGCTACAATCATTGCTTGTACGAGTATCGTCGTGACAGCAGTCTACATCCTGCGTGTTGTGGGTAAAATCCTTTATGGAAAGGTTGCCGACCCACATTATGAGACACTTACCGATGCGACATGGGACGAGCGCGTGGCAGTTTGCTGCCTCATCTTCTGTGTGGCCGGACTTGGTATCGCTCCGCTTTGGGCGAGCGATGTCATCGACAACGCTTTGGTTCCAATCCTCGACCACATCAACAATGTTTCAGCTATAGCGGCAATATGATGAAAGCAGACGAGTAAACAGGTGCAGGCGGACGAGGCAACGCTCTTACCGCTTGTCACCTTGCAACTTGTCAACTATAAAAAATCAGAACAATGAATTACAGTCAATTTTTAAACATGATACCGGAAGCCACGCTGATGGCTATCCTCATTATCGTCTTCATCGCCGATTTCGCATCGTCGCGCAACAGCGAGCGCAAGTGGTTCAATCCGCTTGTATGCCTGTTGATGCTCGTGCAGGTGCTTGTCAGCGTATGGCCCCAGGAGCCAACATCTGCATTTGGCGGCATGTATGTTACTACGGCTGCGGTGAATGTAATGAAGACAATCCTTGCCGCAGGCACGCTCATCGTGCTTATACAGGCGCGCAAGTGGCTTAGCCGTACCGATACAAGTTTCAAGGAAGGCGAGTTCTACATGCTTGTAATCTCTACGCTGCTCGGTATGAACATGATGATGAGCGCAGGGCATTTCCTGATGTTCTTCCTCGGACTTGAAATGGCTTCAGTGCCAATGGCCTGCCTTGTGGCTCTCGACAAGTACCGCCACAACTCGGCTGAAGGTGCTGCCAAGTTCATACTTACCGCAACGTTCTCAAGCGGAGTGATGCTTTACGGCATTTCGTTCATCTACGGAGCGGCTGGCACGCTTTACTTCGACGACGTGGCTACAGTGCTGGCAGCCAAGCAGAACCTTACCATGGCAATAATGGGCATGGTGTTCTTCTTCAGCGGCTTGGGCTTCAAAATCAGCCTTGTGCCGTTCCACTTCTGGACGGCAGACGCTTACCAGGGTGCGCCGACAACCGTTACCGGCTATCTTAGCGTCATTTCCAAAGGCGCCGCTGCTTTCACGCTGATGGCAATACTGATGAAGGTATTTGCTCCGCTGACGGAGTATTGGACATTGGTGCTTTATGTACTTGTTGTCCTGACTATCACCGTCGGCAACCTTTTCGCCATCCGTCAGAAGGACCTCAAGCGCTTCATGGCGTTCAGCTCAATTTCGCAGGCCGGTTATATCATGCTCGCCGTAATCGGCGACAGCGCGATGGGCGTAGCCGCTCTGTCTTATTATGTGCTGGTTTATGTTGTCGCCAACCTTGCAGTCTTTGCCGTTATCGGTGTCGTTGAGGAAAACAATGGCGGCGTTACTGACATGGACGCCTACAACGGCTTGTACACTACAAACCCGAAACTCTCGCTTTTGATGACGTTTGCGCTGTTCTCGCTGGCCGGCATTCCGCCGTTCGCCGGTATGTTCAGCAAGTTCTTCGTCTTCATGGCAGCTGCTGAAGAGGGTTCGCCGCTTACTTACCTCGTGGTGTTCATAGCTTTGGTTAATACAGTAGTCAGCCTTTACTACTATCTGCTTATCGTCAAGGCGATGTACATCAAGAACTCTGAAAATCCGTTGCCTACGTTCAAGAGTGATGGCAACACCAAGCTCGCCCTTGCTATCTGCACCGCAGGCATACTGCTCTTCGGTGTATGCAGCTTCTTCTATGACTGGATAGAAATGGCGGCTTAACCGTTTCTCAGTAGACAAGAGAATAAGTTACGAGCAGACAGGGCTATTTGGCCTTGTCTGCTTTTTTGTTGTTTATATCGCCAATGGTTTTTGTTTTTGTAATGGATGTTTTGTTTTAGGCTTTAGCGGCAATCGCCGTTTTTATGTGAACAAACATGTCTCTGTTTATAAAATGCGGTCTTTCGCGTTCCAAAACACGGCAAATTGGACGCAGAAAGGCCATCTTTTGCAATGTAAAATGCGGCCTTTTGTACAGCGGTTGTTAATAGGCTGATTATCAATGTGTTATGGATGTATTATGGAAGGACGGTTAAAGCGGAACGTTTAGGCCGTCAAAACGCATTGTTTTGACGGCCTAAACACATTGTTTTGACAGCTCTTATTCCGCCAGGTTACAGTTTGTTGTATGAGAAGCTGTTGCCTTACGGCAAGTTGTCGGTCGTGTTTCTCACCCGTAGTTGCCAGAATGCTACGGCCGATGCCGCCGCAACGTTGAGCGAATCTACGCCGTGGTGCATTGGTATGCGCACCGTGTAGTCGGCTTTTGATATTGTGTCCGTCGGCAGACCGTCGCCTTCCGTGCCCATTATTATGGCAAGCCGTGGCTCGTCGGCAAGTACTGGCGAGTCTAATGGGATGGATTTGTCGGTCAGGGCCATGGCTACAGTCTTGAAACCGTAGGTCTTCAGGCTGTCTGGTTCGCCGTCGAGCCATGTCCATGGGACGAGGAACACCGAGCCCATCGAAACGCGGACGGCGCGTCGGTTCAGTGGGTCGCACGAGTTTCGGGTCAACAGTACGGCATCGATGCCAAGCGCGGCGGCCGAACGGAATATGGCCCCTATGTTGGTCGTATCTACCACGTTGTCTATTACGACTATGCGTTTTGCGCCTTGGCAGACTTCTTCTACGGTCTTCGTCCTTGGCCTGCGCATGGCGCATAGCACGCCCCGCGTCAGCGTGTAGCCGGTCAGCCGCGCTAACAGGTCACGGTCTCCTGTGTACACAGGTATGTCTCCGCACCGTGATATGATGTCTGATGCGTCGCCGGTGATGTGCCTGCGCTCGCACAGCAGGGCTGTGGGTACGAGTTCGGCACTAAGCGCTGTGCGTATTACTTTCGGGCTTTCGGCAATGAATACGCCGTTGTCTGGGTTTGCGCGGTTGCGTAGTTGTGCTTCGGTAAGCGACGAGAAAACTTTTACGCCAGGCTCTTCGAGTGATTTTATGCTGATGATGGCCATTATGATTATGGAAAAATAGTAATGTCTTGTTTGTTGTGCAAAGTTATGCGTTTTTGTTATCATTTTTGCAGTTCCCGGCTTTTAATTTCCCATGTGTCAACCTCTTTATGTAAATTTCGGTTGAATTAAAGTATCTTTCTTATAAATTTCGCTTAATCGGAATTTTACATTATCTTTGCATTCGGATAGGCGTTGACGGCAATATATTGGCATGATTCCGTATTGCCGTTGACGGGTATTTGACATTGTGAATACAGTACCCCGGTCTGCCGCTGGCATCTGACAGGTGCGAGAGGAAAGTCCGGGCAGCGCAGGACACTCCACTTCTGAAAATGGAAGATGCCGGTGACGGTATGATATGGCAGAAGAAAACAACCGCCCATACACGTTGTGGGTAAGGGTGAGAAGGTAGTGTAAGAGACTACCAGGCGGCAGGCGACTGTCGTGCTGTGCCATCTGGAGGCTGCAAGTTCGCGTAAACCGTCGTCTGAGGGCTGTCCGTCCGATGCTTGCAACGACGGAGGGTGGAACGCTTGAGCCGTAAAGTGATTTGCGGCGTAGATAAATGGCAGGCACCGCCGGTGGCCGTAAGACCGAGGCGGAACAGAACCCGGCTTATAGGGGTGCTGTGTTCATTTTTGTTTCTAATCCCTATGGCATAGGGAATTCTTGTTAACCAATCAGGTGTATTATGAAGAAACGGATTGCTCGGATTATAGACTTTCTAAAGGTCGGAATTTGGCACGTCAGAAAGAAGGATGTTCCTACATGGAAATATTTTGTGTATGGCGCGGCAAAGAAATTGCTGTTGGCAGTGGAACGTGCTACAACCAAACGCATGGTTGATGCCGCCTCGGCGCTTACATATTCTACCTTGCTGGCAATAGTGCCCATCATGGCTGTTGTTTTTGCCGTTGCACGTGGGTTCGGTTATAATAAATATATGGAGAGTTGGTTTCGTGACGCCCTTGCAAGCCAGCCCCAGGCGGCCGAAGTTATTGTAGGTTTCGTCAATTCTTATCTTGTACATACAAAAAGCGGAGTGTTCCTTGGCGTTGGTCTTATCTTCATGCTGTGGACTGTTTTCATGCTTGTCGGCAATATAGAGCAGACATTCAATTATATTTGGCAGGTGAAGAAGCCTCGCAGCCTTTTCCGCACTGTAACCGACTACATGGCAATGTTCCTGCTTGTTCCAATTGTCATAGTAGTGACATCGGGATTGTCGATATTTGTGGCTACCGTGTCAGACAGCATGGAAGGGTATGCATTGTTGGCGCCTGTTATGAGGTTTGTCATAGCGTTGATGCCATACGTGTTCATGTCGGCTGTTTTCGTGGCTCTTTATGTGTTCATGCCAAATACAAAGGTGAAGCTAAGTTGTGCGATAGTTCCTGGCATATTGGCCGGTGTCGCGATGCAGGGATTGCAGCTGGTGTACATTCATTCGCAGATATGGGTCAGCAGTTACAATGCGATTTACGGTTCTTTTGCCGCTCTTCCGTTGTTTATGTTGTGGGTGCAGATATCTTGGACTATATGTCTTTTTGGTGCGGAGCTATGTTATACCAGCCAGAATCTTGAAGATTTTGCATTCAGGGCTAAGACGGAGGATATCAGCCATCGTTACCGACTGATGATGAGTGTAATGCTGGCATCCATTATATGCAAGCGTTTTGACGAGGGAGGCCGGCCTTATACGGCTTTGGAGCTGAAGTTGAAGACTGGCATTCCTGTAAGGATTGTGAACGATTTGTTGTACGAGTTGACACGTGTGCATATAATAATAGAGGTTACAGGCGACGAAAAAGGGCAGGAGGGAATGTTCCAGCCAGCCGAAACTACCGAAAAGTTAAGTGTTGGCACTTTGGTCGACAGATTGGAGTCAGAAGGCCGTTGGCCGATAGAGATAGATATGGATTTGCTTGATTCTGATAATTGGAGGCATATTATAGCCATGCGTTCTGAATATCTTGACAGGCAGAGGAACGTGTTGCTTAAAGATATGTGATTAAAAAACAAAAAGGTCAGGGATGTTGTCTGTATCATCCCTGACCTTCTCATTTTGTCTCAATTTCTTCCTTCATGTCGATAAAATGCCTCTCTTTGTCATAGAATTCATATTGCAAGAGAGCCATTTTCTGCGAAGGAACCACATGCACCCCACGTCCGTATTTCATCTGCCATTTGCGTTTCAGACTGATGAAACCCTGGTTTATGTATGCCGCGACGTATGGATGTACATGCAAATAGAATTTCTTGACGCCAATCTTGTTGACAAGTCTGTCTATTTTCCTCTCCAGTTGTTCTACGAAAAGTATGCTTGACTTGATTTTGCCTGTGCCGAAGCACGTAGGACATGTTTCTTCAACGTTCACGTCGATTGCCGGACGGACTCTCTGCCTTGTGATTTGCATCAGTCCGAATTTGCTTAGCGGCAGGATGTTGTGGCGCGCCCTGTCTTTCTGCATGTTCTTGCACATCCGCTCGTACAGCATCTGCCGGTCTTCCGCAAGGTTCATGTCGATAAAGTCGACCACGATGATACCTCCCATGTCCCTTAGCCTGAGCTGGCGTGCGAGTTCGTCCGCCGCGCCGAGGTTAACGTCCAATGCGTTGGCTTCTTGTCCGTTGGCGGAACGTGTACGGTTGCCGCTGTTCACGTCAACTACGTGCAGTGCTTCCGTGTGTTCTATTATGAGGTATGCGCCATGTTTGTAGTTTACTATTTTCCCGAAACTCGATTTTATCTGCTTTGTGATGTTGAAGTTGTCAAAGATAGGCACATTGCCTGTGTACATTTTCACTATGCCAGCCTTTTCAGGGGCGATTAGTGTGACATAGTGTTTCACCTCCTTGTATATTTCCTCGTCGTTTACGTAGATGTTCTCATACGACGGGTTGAACAGGTCGCGCAGCAATGCCACGACCCTGCTTGTCTCCTCATATACGAGTTGAGGTCTTTTTTCTGTTTTCTGTACTTTGGTAATGGCATCCTCCCAACGCTTTAAGAGGATTTTCAGTTCGGTGTCGAGTTCGGCTACACGTTTGCCTTCGGCCACAGTACGTACTATGATTCCGAAGTTTTTTGGCCTTATGCTGTTGATTAGCTGTTTCAGCCTTGCGCGCTCCTCGCCGCTTTTGATTTTTGAAGAAACCGAAACTTTATCGTTGAATGGTATGAGCACCAAGTACCTTCCGGCGAAGCTAAGTTCGCCCGTCAGCCTTGGCCCTTTGGTCGATATTGGCTCTTTCACTATCTGCACCATGACCTCTTGTCCGACTTTCAGCGTAGTCTGAATGCTGCCGTCTTTCTTAAGGTCGGGCAGGCGCGTGGCCTTTGAGAACGGATAAAGTTTCTTCCTGTCGCTTTGTACTTGCTTCAAGTACTTTTCGTAAGAGCTGAATTGACTTCCTAAGTCAAGGTAATGGAGAAAGGCGTCGCGTTCGAATCCTACATCCACAAAGCAGGCGTTAAGCCCCGGCATCAGTTTTTTCACCTTTGCCATGTAGATGTTTCCAACAGAGAACGAGGCCGAGCGTTGCTCGGTTTGATACTCTACCAGATTTTTGTCTTCCAGCAGGGCAATCGATATGTCTTTCTGTTGGACGTCAATTACTACTTCGCTGGTCATTTCCTGTTGTTCAACTTGGTTGTCAATAAAATGGGCATACCGGCACTTTCACACGTTGCATCTGTGCCGGTGTGCCCGTTGTTTTGAGACGGCAGGCGGTAAGGTTTGTGCCTTACTTGCTCTTGTGCCTGTTCTTTCTCAGTCTTTTCTTACGCTTGTGCGTAGCCATCTTGTGGCCCTTCTTTTTCTTACCGTTTGGCATAATTATTAGTTTTAAAAGTTATTTGATATTGATTGGTTCTGCCTTTTATTCGCCCTTCATCTTTGCAACGAAGCTCTTTGCGGGCTTGAAGCAGGGGAAGTCGTGTGCGGCTATCACCAAAGTGGTGTTCTTTGATATGTTGCGCGCAGTCTTTTCCGCACGGTGTTTCACCACGAAACTGCCGAAGCCGCGCAGATAGACGTTTTCCTTCTTTTCGAGCATGCTGTTCTTGATTACTTCCATGAACGCTTCGATAGTAGTGGAAACGTCTTTCTTTGTGATGCCTGTAGACATCACGATTTCCTCGATTATGTCTGCTTTGGTCATGTCGTTTTACAATATTTTCAGTGTTATTGTTTTATGTGCATCATTTTTGAGCGTGCAAATATACTGCTTTTTGTCGTGAAACGGAAATTTATTTTGCTTTTTTTGCTAAAACGTGTTATAAATCATGCAGTTACGTGAAGGTGTCGGTTTATGTCCGGTTGGTGAGCCTACGCCTGTACATTATATGTAAGCACATGTCTCATTTGTTGCTGTTTTAACGTTTTGTCTCCCATTTTGTCATTCCGTCCATGTTCATGAAAACTTTTAAAATAGCTTTGCTGCATGCCTGTTTGTACCGTCCTGCCATGCCGTTTGCTGTCTTTAACTGTGCCGTTTGCCGTGTCTTGCATTGCGATTTGCCGTGTTTTGCAAACCGAAAGGTGGGCTTTTGCCTGCTGCTTAAGCCGCTAATACGTCGCGTTTCGACGGCATTTGTGTATGAAAAATGCCGTTTTTGCGTTTCCGTAAGCGTGTTTTTATTGCACACTTCGGCAAGTTCTCCAGTTAAAGTCCATGCTTACAGCGTGTTACGTTTGCACGCTGAAAACCGCCGTATTTCCGTCCGTTTCCTTTCAGTTTCCGGCAAACCTCGTTGTAGAGCGTCAACGAAAATCACGTTGTAAGCCGTTTGCATTGATATCTTACAAAGTGTTGGTTACGTGGCAATACGGCCTCTTATTTCATAAAATTTTGGTTATGAACCATTATGAACTTGTTTTGTGTTTGTAAAAGTAGTATTTTTGCCACAGAAAACAAACAATGTTGGTGTACAGTTGCCTCAGCTACGGGCGTCAGCATGGAATGTTATTGATTTTATATTGGCATAGACACATTATTAAATATTAATAAATCATGAAAACGGCGAAATATTTTATAGCATTTGCTTTTGTGGCAGCCGTGCTTTGCTCTTGCTCGTCCGGGAGCGAGGATACTTCGCCGGATACATCCGAACCATCATTGCCGCAGGGCAAGTTGCCTATAACCATAAGCACATCGGTCAATGCGTTGGAGGATACACGCGTTACCGATTATGCCTTTGAACAAGGCGACAAGGTTGGGATTTACGTTGTCAACCGCAATGCTGGCAGCTCGTCAAATCCTTTAATGCCACAGGGTAATTATGTTGATAATGTGCTGTTTACGTATGACGGCACATGGAGTGCAGCCTCGCCTGTCTATTGGCTTGACAATGAGACGCGTGCCGACTTCTATCTCTATTATCCTTACATGGTATCAGTGCCGGATGCCAGAGCGATGGCATTCAACCTCAATGCCGACCAAAGCAGCGAAGAGGCATATAAAGCGAGCGACGTAATCGTTGGTGCGGCACTTGATGTGGCGCCGACTGAAAGTGCGGTTGCAATAACGGCAAGGCATGTAATGAGCCAAATCTTCATAACCCTCGTTCCTGGAAACGGTTTTACGGAGGAAAGCCTTGCGGCATCCGATGTGTCTGTAAAGGTCAATGGCGTGAGAACGGGGGCTTTGGTCGATATAGCCAACGGTTCTGTCACCGCAACGGGAGAAACCTCCTCGGTGGCTACATGGCATATTGACGGGGCGTATAAAGCCGTCATCGTGCCGCAGGACGTGGCAGAAGGAAACCTCATCACGGTCAATATTGACCGCAACGTGCTTAATTTCAAAAAAGCATTCACCTTCGTCGGTGGCAAGCGTCACCGGTTCACTATAACCCTGAATAAGACAGGCAGTGGCATCAATGTGACTATCGACCAGTGGGACGACGACGGGACAGATAATGGTGGAGTGGCAGAGTGAGTTCGCGGTTGTAAGGTCTTACGGTAATACGGTTGTTGTCCGTTTCCGTTGTTCCCGATTCTTTCCAGACCGTTCGGCTCTCACAAAGGAATGCTCCTAATAAAATATGGAAAATGAAAGCCAACCAACGCATTTATATATATATGCTTGCATGTGCAATGTCGCTTGCAGGCTGTTCAGACGACTTATTTGACGGCGGTTCCGCAAATGGCGGAACCGACCGCATCGAGTTGTCGGGTGAAATTGACCAACTGGCCGTTACCCGTGTCAACGACAACGGTTTCTGCGACGGCGACGTGATGGGCGTTTACATTGTCGATTACAATGGCAACCAGCCTGGCACGTTGCAGCCGAGCGGCAACCGTGGGGACAATGTGCGCCATACGTTTGACGAGGATGCAAACAAGTGGAACTCCGCTTATGACCTGTATTGGAAAGACAAACACACACATATCGACGTTTACGGATATTATCCCTACGGCTCTCCAGAGAGCATAGACGCCTATCCCTTCACTGTGCAACGCGACCAAAGCACGGCTTCTACGGGCGGTGAGATGGGCGGATATGAGGCCAGCGACTTCCTTTGGGGCAAGGTGGCCGACGTTGCTCCGACTACGAGCGTAATCCGCTTGCCCATGCAACACCGCATGGCTAACGCCCGTGTAACCCTCGTTGAGGGTGAGGGCTTTGCCACAGGAGAGTGGGCGCAGACGGACAAGATGGTTCTTGCGGCCAACCTTGTGCGCCAGGCTACAATCAATCTTGCCGACGGAACAGTCACTCCTACGGGTGAAGTGGAGCAGACTATGACCGTGCCTACGCGCAACGGCGACGAATGGCGCGCCATCGTAGTGCCGCAGACTGTGCCGTCAGGGGCAACGCTCTTCAGCATAACCATCGGCGGTGTGCCTTACAAGTTCTCCAAGAACGAGGCGTTTACCTACGTCGCAGGCAAGATGAATAACTTTTCAATACGTGTAGACAAGAAAGGACAGAGCGGACAATACACCCTCACGCTTATCAGCGAGAGTATAACTCCGTGGGAAAACGACCTTGTAAGCCATGACGCAACGGCGCGTGAGTACGTCATTGTCAATTCAACTCCCGGCCACCTTAAAGACTCTATCATGGCCGCAAACAAGGACTACACTAAGTTGAAGAACCTGAAAATAACGGGCGCGATAAATACTCAGGACTTTTATTTCATGCGTGAAGAGATGGCAAGTTTGCAGTCGCTGAACATGAAAGAAGTTACGGTTAGTGGCAGTTTCGGAGATTCTGTCTATGAGGAATGGGCAAATGTTTCTACCTCTAATGAAGAAGAAGGCGTGATACCGAGCAGTGCTTTTTATGGGAACAAATCGTTGCTTCGTATCGTGCTCCCCGACAAATTGGAGGGTATAGGAGAAAATGCTTTTGGACTTTGTTCAAATTTGACAGGCTCGTTGATGATACCTGAAGGTGTTACGAGGATAGCTTATGGTGCGTTTAATGGTTGTACTTCAATGACGGGAACATTGTCCCTGCCGAGCACCTTGGAGTATTTGGGCAATTGTTCATTCATGAGCTGTCGCTTTAATTGTGATTTGATATTGCCTGATAAGTTGAAGTTCCTTGGCGGACTTGCTTTTGATGGATGTTCTTATTTGACAGGTTCTTTGGTGCTGCCTGACGGATTGGAGCATATAGGTGCATCTGCTTTTTATGGTTGTAGTAGAATTACAGGTAATATTAAGATACCGCAGAAAATCACAAATATTGCAAGTGGAACATTCCAGGGAATGGGGTGTAGCGGTACACTGACTTTGCATGACGGAATAACAAATATTGGCGAAAGTGCATTTTCCGGTACGCCATTAAGGGGTGAGCTTACTTTACCCAAAAATTTGGTTACGCTTGGCAAGTATGCGTTTAGCAATTGTCGCTTTTCCGGAAATCTGATAATTCCAGTAGGACTGATAATAATTAACGATGGTGTATTTTCCGGTAATTCGCGCCTTATGGGGACGATTGAATTTCCTGAAAATCTTTTGAGTATCGGAGCTAATGCTTTTTCTGGATGTGGTAATATTGAAGGACTTGTGATACCTGCAAGCGTCGAAAACATATTCAGTGGTGCATTTGCGAATTGTTTTTATATAGGTTCGATTGTTTGTAAAGGCGACATGCCTGCACGTGTTGCGAGTGGAGCTTTTGACGGTGTTCCCAAAGACAACTTCACCCTTGAAGTGCCTGAATTGGCCGTTCCACAATATCAGACGGCTACTGGATGGAACGAGTTTAAGCGCATTGCCGCCCATCACGAGCTTGTGTGCCGTCCGGCAATCGCCTGTGCGTTGAATACGGAGCGCACGCAGACGCTTATAGTGGACGCTGAAGGTGAATGGGAAGTGGCGAGCAAGCCCGACTGGTGCGAGCTGTCGCAGATGAGCGGCGGAGACAAGACTGAAGTGACGCTGACTATCAATACCTTGGCGCAAGGCGCAGGCGACCGCGTCGGCGAAATAGTGTTCAAGCTGAAAGACGAGGACTACACTCACACGTGTACCGTGTCGCAATACGATTACGAGTACGGCGAAGACGAATGGCTGACGCTGCAAAAGGCTACACGCGGCAACAACGGCGGCATCAACATCGTAATACTTGGCGACGGCTACAATGCAGAGGACATTGCCAGCGGCGACTATCTTGCCAATATAAAGCAGCAGATGGAGTATTTCTTCGGTATAGAGCCTTATACTACTTATCGTGACTACTTCAACGTGTACACGGCGTTCCCACTTTCACAGGAGAGTGGTATTGGGTCTGTCAACACAATCCGTTATAACCGTTTCAATACTACTTACACAGGCGGAACGGGGCTTAAGGCCGATTATGACGAAATCTTCGAGTATGCTCTCAACGCTCCCACGGTGAACACGGGCAACCTCAATCAGACGCTAATCATCATCGTGCCCAACAGTACAGACTACGGCGGTATAACGAATATGTGGGCTGACGGTTCGGCAATATCTTTCTGTCCGCTAAGCACGGATTATTATCCTTACGATTCTCGCGGCATAATCCAGCATGAGGCAGGCGGCCATGGTTTTGGAAAGCTCGGAGATGAGTATATTTATGTTAATGCATTTATAGATGCTTGTATTGGTTGTGGATATCTTCATGTTCCTGATTTTGAATATGGAAAATCTAACGGCTGGTACGACAACCTTTCGCTTACGGGCAAGATGCACGAAGTGCCTTGGAGCCACCTTATCTTTGACGACCGTTATAGCGACTTGGTGGACATATACGAGGGCGGCTTTATGCACAGTAGGGGAGTGTTCCGCTCGGAGCAGAACTCCTGCATGAACAACAACATTCCTTATTTCAGTACCATAAGCCGTGAGAGCATCGTGAAGCGCATCAAGCAGTATGCCGGCGAGACGTACTCGTTCGAAGAGTTTGTCACCAACGACAAGCGCGACGCTGGCGTGGTGACGCGCAGTGCTGACGTGAATGTGAGCGGACGCACGATGCACAGCCGCCAGATGCCGCCGCGCATACACAAGGGCAGTCCGCTGAAGGGCTTAAAGGCGAAGAGGACAAGACGGTAAGAACTTAAATTGTAACCAAAATGAAGAAAAATATAATAAAATATATCGGGGCGGCGTTGTTTATAATGGGCTTGCCGTCGTGTTCATCGGAAGACGGGAACGACGCTCTGCCAGTTGACGCAAAGCATACGCCGATGAAGTTCGACGTTACCCATCCGTCACAGCGCACACGCGTTACCGACACCGACTTTGAGGACGGCGACCGCATAGGGCTGTTCGTTGCCGCGCAGGATGTTCCGTTGGAAATAGGCGGCAACCTTGTGAACAACGAGCTTTTGACTTGCAGCGGCGGAGCGTGGAGCGCACAGCGCACGCTGTATTGGGACGAGGGCGTGTTCAACGCTTACGCATACTATCCTTACACTGGGGAGGTAAGTTCGATTGAAGACATGCCTTTCAGTGTAAGCACGGAGCAAAACACGGTTGACGAAGCCACCGGCATGGACGGATATGAGGCGAGCGACTTCCTCTATGCGAGGACGGAAGGCGTAAGCGCGTCAGACAATGCCGTACCTCTTACTTTCGGCCACATCATGAGCAAGCTCATAATACGCTTAATCAAGGGTGAGGACTTCGAGGGCGAGATGCCGACCGATGCCAAGGTGTACGTGCATAACACTGTGCCGACGGTCACAATTGACCTAAGTGCAGGCGTGGCGACGCGCTATGTGCGTGGCACGAGGAGCACAATAGAGGCAAGGCAGGACGGCGACTATATGTTCTCGGCCATCATCGTGCCGCAACGGGTGGAAAACCGCATGCCGCTAATAGAGGTCGTGATGGACGGCGTGTCGTGCGTGTATGAGAGCACGTTCAACTTCAAGCCGGGCACGCAGCATCTTGTGAATTTCGTGATATCCAACAATCCTGACCAGATAAAGATAGAAATCGGAGGGGAAATGGAGGACTGGCAGTAGCAAATGAGAACGGCTATATACATCCTGTTGGCATTTACACTCATCGCAGGAGGTGTGGCGGCGGCTTTATGGCTGTCGCCCACTTCTGTTGTAGACAGTGGCGGAGGGCGTATAGGCTTTGGGCTGTATGACGGCCGCGAACTTGTAGAACTTGCCGACAGCAAGGGCAATACGTGCTATGTAGTGGAGGACGGAGAAGGGCGCAGGCTCTTCAATATACCTGTTAGGAATTGCCTGCTTGACGTGCGTTACCGCAACGGGCGGCTGCTGTTCAAGGAAGTGGCTACAGGCAGGAAGGGGTATATTGACAAGCGTGGTGTTGTAACCTTCTTTTCCGACGGCCGGCGGTCGACGGGGCTTGAGCAAGAAGAGCGTGGACAGGCAAGTTTCCAACCGCGTGAGAAAGAGTATGTGCGACAGGTAGGCCAGGTGCAAGGTAATGAAGCAAAGGCGGACAGGCAGGCCGGTAGGCTTGACGACAATGCCCTGCGCAGCCTTAAGGCCAATAATCCGTTTTACCGTGAGGCGGCAAGGATATTGTCGGGCAAGCTCGACGAGGGTGATGCTGCCCGGCGGCGCGTAATATTGAACTATTGTGAGCATTTCAGGATGGCCTATGTCACGAAAGACATCGACTTCCTGCGGCAGACATTCAGTCCGCAGGCATTGATAATCGTCGGCAATGTGGTAAAGGTGTCTCCAGGCAAGGACAACGGCTATGTGGCCGATAAGCGCGTGGAATATTATCTGCGTACAAAAGACGAATACATAAGGAGGCTAGCTTCGGCTTTCGCAGCGAATAAGAAGGTCGATGTGAAGTTCTCCGACTTCAGGATTATGCGCCATCCTACGATAGACGGCATCTATGGTGTCAGCTTGCGCCAGCGTTACAGCAGCGACAAGTATTCGGATGACGGGTGGCTGTTCCTGTTGTGGGACTTCCGTGACGAGGCTATGCCTTGCATCCATGTGAGGACGTGGCAGCCGGCGAAGGACGTGCACGACGGCGGCGATGTGATAAGTATAAGTGATTTTAATATGGAATGATGTTGAGACGTGTCTTGAGCTTTTGCGCTTTGTTGTTCATTTCGTCAGTCGCTCTTGCTGACGGGATGGTTGGCTCATGCGGCAACGCCAATGACGCTTGCCGTCTTGGGGTGCTGCGTGAAGCAAGCCTGGCGGAACGCGTTGATACGTCTGCGGTAAAGTTCAGCGTCGCAGGTTTCAGGGTGTTGCCCAATGATGTATCCGCATTCATTTCGCCAGTCCGCGACTTGAACGGGGAGGCGTGTGCCTTGCTGAAGGTCGTAGCTCCGGCTGATTTTGCATTCTCTTCACCTCTTGGTATTGTAAAGAGGAAAAACGATACGGGCGAAATATGGCTTTACCTGCCGAAAGGCACAAAGTATCTTACCATAAAGCATCCCCAGTGGGGCGTGATGAGGAACTTCCGTTTCAGGAAACCGTTGGAAAGCCACGTCGTGTATGAAATGAATATCAAGACACCGGAAGCGTTGCCCGTGCGTCCAGACACAGTAATATTGACCAAGACGGTGACGGACACCGTAATAGTTGACAAGGTGAAGCCGAAGACCCCGTTGACCATGCACGCCATGCTTACTGTTTCGGTGCATTCAAACGGACCTTCATGGGGTGTCATGCTGGCATTGTTGCGCAAGCATGGCTTTTTCATACATGCACAGGGCGATTTGAGAAGCATTGGAAAGACCGTCCAGTCATGTGACGGGGACGGGTACTTGCCCGACAGTGAAATCAAACCATATTATACGGGAGAGACACGCCATTCCAATTATGCCGTGACTGCCGGGCTTGTGCATCGGCTTTGCCGCTGGCTCGGGGTGTATTACGGTGCTGGCTATGGCCGTGCCGCTACGGCATGGTGCTTGGCCGAGAGCGAGGGCGGAGGCTATGTGCTCAACCGGACTTTGACTCACAAGGGCGTGGCTGCTGAAGCCGGTCTACTGCTTTCGTTTGGACGTTTCAGCGTTTCGACCTCGGCATTGACTGTGAAAGGGAAGCAATGGCAGGCTGCAATCGGCGTAGGAGTAAGGCTATGGAAGGAGAAAAAGTAGTTTATGCGTAAGCTTGATATATTATTGGCGTTGGCCTTGGTGCTTGTGGTGTCGTGCAGTGAAGACGATGCCCCGGACAACTTCGAGCCGCGGCTTTTTGTGGGTGAGGCTGTCGACATAACGCGTAACGAAGCTACAGTTACCGGTGGGGTGGAGTTGCGTGGGAGCACGCTCGAGCCGGAACTTGGTTTCGTATATGGGACAGACCCCGGCTCTATGGCCATGATGGCGGAAGCGGCCAATGCCGGCGACGGAATGGTTGCGGCTAGGCTTACAGGATTAAAGCCGGGCACGACGTATTATTATCGCCTTCAGGGAAACAATGGACGTGTGACCTTGGAAAGCGATGCAGGCAGTTTTTCCACGGTGTCCAACGGAAAGCCTGGAATTACAGGGCTGACGGTGTTAAGTAAGGGCCCTGCCAGTGTGATTGTGGGCTTTGACATAACCGATGACGGCGGCGGCGACATTGTTGAGGCCGGATGTTACGTCATGGATACGGCGGAGGGTGTGGCCGAGAAGGTGGAGGCTGTCATGCAATCCGGAGCAAGCGGCATAGGTTGCAGGCTGCGTATTGGCGGACTGAAGCTCATGACCGAATATACGTTGCAGCCGTATGCCGTTAATGACGCTGGCGAGACCAGGGGAGAGTGCCTGTCCTTTTCGACGAGTAACGCCGTCGAGACAAGCGAGCCCGGGGAACTGGCGTCGCTTATAGGCGAGGACAAGTACGGTTTTACCGAGATGACATTTGCCGGGCCGATGGACGGTGACGACATCCGCCTGCTGCGGCAGATGATGGGGCGCGACGTTGACGGCTCGGCTACTCCAGGCAGGCTGGCCAGTGTCGATTTGACCGATGTCAGCATCGTTGCGGGTGGAGGTAGCTATGATATGTCGCGCTATACCGAGAACAACGTGGTAGGATATGGAATGTTCGCATATTGCGACTTGCTCGAGGACGTCAGCCTGCCTGCTACGGCCAAGCGTATAGAGAAGGACGCGTTCCTCGGCTGCAGTTCGCTGGAACGGCTCGTCATTCCGGCTGAAGTCGACGAGGTCTCCGTATCAGGCGGATGTGTTGGCTTGAAGGAGCTCGAAGTCTCTCCTGCCAATCAGCATTATAAGAGTGTCGACGGGGTGCTTTTCAATGCCGACGTGTCGCGCATTGTATGGTTCCCTATCGGCAAGCAGGGTGATTATGAATTGCCCGGCACCGTAGAGTCGGTAGGCGATTATGCCTTCAGCGGATGCAGCATAACGCGCTTCACGTTGCCCGGCGGTGTCAAGCAGATAGGGCAGGGTGCATTTTACGCGAGCATGGTGGAAGAAGTGATGCTGTCTGACGGTATAAGGCTTGTGCCTACGGGTACGTTCCAGGACTGCCGCCAGTTAAGGTCAGTGACGCTCGGCGCTGGCACGGAGCTGGTTTCTGATTACGTGTTCGACGGCTGTCCGCTTGAACACCTGTACGTGAAGGCGTCGCTGCCCCCGGTATGCGACGGCGCGGCCTTCAGCAAGACGCAGGCCGACTTGTTTTCCGCCTGCACGCTGCACGTACCGCAGGGCAGCTTGATGATGTACAAGTATGACCTCGACTGGGGCGGTTTTGACAATATTGTAGGATTTTAGCGAATATGAAGACACCAGAAATAGAAGAGCTGAAACTGCTCGTGGAGCGCAAGTTTGGCAGGGTGCTCGGCACAACGACCGATTTCGAGGAGTTTTCGTTGAGCGTGTGCCGCAAGTACGGCCTGCGCCTGTCGGCCTCGACGCTGAAGCGCCTTTGGGGATATGTGGGCGACAGCCATACCCCGAGGATGTGCACGCTCGACATCCTTTCGCGCTACATAGGGCACGACAGCTTTTACGCATTCAAGTCATGGCTCAAGACGAGTGTAAAGTACAACTCGTCGTTTTTCGCTGCGCAGCAGATTACCAGTAGCGAGCTGGCTTCGGGCTCAGAAGTCGAAATCGGCTGGAGCCCTAACAGGCTTGTCTGCCTGACGTACATGGGCGACAGTGTCTACGAGGTGGTTCGTTCGGCCAACAGCAAGCTCATGCCAGGCGACAGGTTTGTCACTGGGTGCTTTATCAAGGAGCAGCCCCTGTATCTGCCCTACATAGAGCGCGGCGGCCAGCGCACTGCGCCGTTTGTGGCGGGGCGCAACGGCGGGCTTACTATCATCAACATTACCGGCGGAGGCAGGCGGGCATGAACAACTACGACGCTTTGCAGGAGAGCACGTCTGGGTACACCGAGCATATTGACGGCGAGCTGGCCTCGCCGTCCCCGATGCCTGTGCACGATAAGTTCGGCTCGCTCGGCTGCTTTTACGTGTCGCCCCATGGCCACACGCGCCTGTTCCACGCTTCGCGTTATGGCAAGTCATACGTGCTGAAATGCCTCAAGGCCGACTATCTTTACACCCCTGTGTACCGCCAAGCGCTGGTAAAGGAGTTTGAAATCGGTTTGCAGCTCGACCATCCCGGCATCTGCCGTACCATAGGCATGGAGGATGTTGAGGGGCTTGGCCCGGCCATTGTGATGGAGCGCGTGGATGGTTGCACGCTCAAGGAGCTCATCGAGCGGAAGGGGCTTACCAAAGCCTTGGGGCGCAAGCTCGCGGCCCAGGCGGCCGACGCGGTAGACTACATGCACAGTAAGCAGGTAATCCACCGCGACCTGAAGCCCTCTAACATTATGGTGACGCACAATGGGCACAACGTCAAACTGATAGACTTCAGCCTGGCCGACGGCGACGCCTTCATGGTGCTGAAGCAGCCTGCCGGCACCTCCGGCTACATAGCTCCCGAACTGCTGCAACGTGATGCCAAGACCGACATGCGCGCCGACGTATATTCGTTTGGCATGGTGATGAGAGACATCGCCCGCTCTACAGGCGACAAGCGCCTGCTCGAAGCCTCGGCCTCGTGCACCCGGCGTGATGCCGCCCAGCGCCCTGCGAGCCTGTCGGCTGTTACGGCGCGCGCCTTGCGCCGCAGCCCGGGGGTGCCGTGGTTAGCATGCCTTGCTGCCGCGGCTGTCGCCGCAATGGTGTTCCTCGCCCTTGCCGTGCAGCGCCAACCGGGAGTGGAGGCTGGATTGCCGGTTGACAGCGTCCAGGCAGACGGCAACAGGGCCGTCGACTATATGTTGTGGTGACTGTTTGCAGTTATGGAGTGTACGGTTGTCAAATGCGTGTAGTTATCGGGAGTTAATGGGAGTTAGGCTCCCTTACTTGTTCGGAATTAACGGACAATAGCCTGCATGGGTAAGTCTGTTAACTCCTTGAACGAGCGTAGCGAGTGATAACTCCAATTAACTCCGACGCGAAGCGTCTAACTTCTTTAACTTCTCTAACTTCTTTATTATGCTGACAGAAAAACGGAGCAGCATGCTCCATGGCGTGCTGCTGATAACATTGTTCTCGTGCGCCGCATTTTACATCGGCGACACGGCCTTCGTCAAGAGCCTGTCGCTAAGCCCCATGATAGTAGGCATAGTGCTTGGCATGCTCTATGCCAACAGCCTGCGCAACAACCTACCTGACACGTGGGTGCCGGGCATACAGTTCTGCTCGAAGCGCGTGCTGCGCATGGGTATCATCCTCTACGGCTTCCGTCTTACGTTCCAGAACGTGCTCGACGTCGGCCTGGCGGCAGTCGTCATCGATGCCGTCGTGGTGGCGGTGACTATCTGCGGTGGCATGCTCTTGGGGCGGCTGCTCAGGATGGACCGCGGCATAACACTGCTTACCTCCGTAGGCAGTGCCATCTGCGGTGCAGCTGCCGTGCTGGGCACGGAGTCTGCCATCCGCGTGAAGCCCTACAAGACGGCCGTCGCCGTGTCCACCGTTGTTATCTTCGGTACGCTGGCCATGTTCCTCTACCCCGTGCTCTACCATGGCGGCGTGCTCGGCCTTGACGCGAAGGCCATGGGCATATATACAGGCTCTACCGTGCACGAGGTGGCCCACGTTGTAGGGGCGGGCAACGCCATGGGCAAGGCCGTCTCCGACACGGCCGTCATCGTCAAGATGCTTCGCGTGATGATGCTCGTGCCCGTGCTGCTCATAATCAGCTACGCTGTGATGCGCGCCGCCAAGCGCGGCGGCATCGCCGGTGAACGCAGCCGTGTCAGTGTTCCCTGGTTCGCCGTGTTGTTCCTCGTAGTCATCGGGTTCAACTCCCTTGGGCTACTGCCCTTGGGGCTTGTCGGCTTCATCAACGCGCTCGACACGTTCCTGCTTACCATGGCTATGACAGCCCTCGGCGCGGAGACTAGTATCGACAAGTTCAGGCAGGCCGGCTTCAAACCTTTCCTGCTCGCCTTGCTCCTCTTCGCCTGGCTTGTGCTAGGCGGATGGTTCATGGCAAAGTACCTTGTGCCGGTACTCGGGTGACGAAGCAGGAAGCACACACTTTACAAGGAAAATAAGATTGACGAGTAAAGCCTATGTGATAACATGGAACTTGTGAAAGGGCGTCCGTTATTTATTCTCTGGGCAAAATCTTGTTTCTTACTTTTTTCTTATTTTCTTTACATCACACAACACAAAAAAGGCCGTGTTTCGCGTTGCGAAGCACGGCCTTCCAGTAATATGTTGGGAATGAATGGGTCAAGAATTGATGTCCAACCGCACAATCTTTCCTGGCAGATGAATTCTTAACTCTTCATTCTTCACTCTCCTTGATGTTCGGCTCTTCGAGGCCGTAGCCCTTCTTCCTGTCGACCACCTTGAGGACGAAGCCGAGCAGCAGGGCGGCCACGCCGAGGCAGGCGAGCATAACGAGTGGGGCGGTGTAGTCATAGGACACGGCTGCCTCTTGCGGAGTGATTAGACCAGCCTTGAGGTCGGAGACGAGCTGGGGGTTTGTTTTGTCGAGTACCTTGCCGATGAGCAGTGGGAAGAGCCACAGGCCGATGTTCTGTATCCAGAAGATGAGGGCGTATGCACTTCCGATGATTTTCGCGTCAACGAGCTTTGGCACACTTGGCCAGAGCGATGCCGGCACGAGCGAGAAGCTGGCGCCGAGCACAAGGATTGTTACGTATGCTACGATTACTCCGCCAACGGCGTTGCCCTTGAACATGGGCAGGATGAAGGCGAACGTGAGGTGGCAGGCGATGAGCAGCAGCGAGCCGACTACGAGCATCGAGGCGGCCTTGCCCTTGTGGTCAACGTAGTTGCCGAGGATGGGCGTGATGCCGACGGCGAGCAGGGGGAACACTGCGAACACCGTTTCGGCACTTTGGCGCATGTAGCCCATGTAGCAGAACACCACGAGGGCCACGACGGCAATTACTTGCATAAGCGTACGCATACCCTTGCTCTTGGAGAAGTTGCTGGCGAAGGCTGCCGCCGCAACAACAAGCATGATGATGTACTGGATTACAGTAACGGTGTTGCCAGCCCAGAATGAGCCGGGAGATAGTTCTGTAAACGTGAGGTTGCACTGGAGCATGTTGACGGCATACTTCTGGAACGGGAAGATGGCCGAGTAGTAAAGCACGCACAGGAGAGCCACAAGCCAGAAGCCGCTGCTGCGCAGAATGTTGCCTATGTCGCTGATTTTGAACGGGTCGTCCTTCTCTTCTGCCTCGCCGGTCTGTGCGTCAAGTTTCTTGTCCATGAAGAAGTAGACGATGAACATGATGAGGGCTATCATGAGGAGTACCACGCCGAAGGCTACAGAGCGCGATACGTCGATGTCGCCTCCGAGCTTTGCAAATACGGGCGAGAATATCATGCAAGTGGCAACGCCGAGGCGGGCAAGCGCCATTTCGGAGCCCATGGCGAGCGCCATCTCGTGTCCCTTGAACCATTTTACTATGCCTCGCGACACCGTGATGCCAGCCATCTCCACGCCGCAGCCGAATATCATGAAGCCTACGGCTGCAAACTTGGCCGATGCGGGCATACCGAGGTAGAACGGGGAGATGCCCAGTTCGTCGAAGCCGGGAATGTAGTTGAGGTTGTTGGTGAACCATGCCTCAAGGCTGCTGCCCTGGAATGCCTCGGTTACGGCGTACCAGTTGATGGTAGCCCCGACGAGCATCACCGCGCCGGAGAGTACGGCCGTGAAGCGTACTCCCATCTTGTCGAGTATTATTCCCGCGAAAATCAGGAAGAATACGAATACGTTGAGAAACGTCTCGGAGCCTTGCATCGTGCCGAACGCAGTAGAGTCCCAACCGCGTGTCGATTGCATAAGGTCTTTGATTGGCGAGAGGATGTCCATGAAGATGTACGAGCAGAACATCGCAAACGCGAGGAAAAACAGCACCATCCACCTTGTGGCGGCTGAGTCGCGAAGTGTTTTTTGGATTGAAGATGTCATGTTATTGGATTTGATTGTTGTTTTATGAAGTAGGGAATTAAAATTAAGAATTAAGAGTTAAGAATTAAGAAAATATGCCTTGTGGGCGACTTTCTTAATTCTTAACTCTTAATTCTTAATTATTTAAGCCACCGGTCAAGCCAGTTGAAGAATGTGCGCTGCCACAGTATGCCGTTCTGCGGCTTCAGCACCCAGTGATTCTCGTCGGGGAAGAGCAGCAGCTCGGCCGGTATGCCGCGCATGCGTGCCGCGTTGAACGCGCCCATTCCCTGGTTGGCATTAATACGGTAGTCCTTCTCTCCGTGGATGCAAAGGATGGGAGTATCCCACTTGTCGATGAATTTGTGCGGCGAGTTGGCGTAAGTGCGGCGTGCGTTTTCCGTCTGGTCCTTGTTCCAGTAGGCGTCGTCATACTCCCAGTTGCTGAACCATGCCTCCTCCGTGTCGGTGTACATCGACTCGAGGTTGAACGCTCCGTCGTGGGCTATGAAGCACTTGAAGCGCTTGTCGTGGTGGCCTGCAAGGTAGTAGACGCTGAAGCCTCCGAAGCTTGCGCCTACTGCTCCGAGACGGTCTTTGTCAACGAATGGCAGGTTGTCGCAGGCGTCATCGATGGCGGTCAGCAGGTCGTTCATGCACTGCCCCGTCCAGTCGCCGGAGATTTGCTCGTTCCATTCGCTGCCGAAACCAGGCAGTCCTCGGCGGTTTGGCGCGATGACGACGTAGCCGTTGGCCGCCATGATTTGCATGTTCCAGCGGTAGCTCCAGAACTGCGACACGGGGCTTTGCGGCCCACCTTCGCAGAACAGAAGGGTGGGGTATTTCTTGGTCTCGTCAAAGTGCGACGGCAGTACTATCCAATACATCATGTCCTTGCCGTCGGTGGTCTTCACCCAGCGTTGTTGTATTTTGCCGAACGTCATCTGGTCGTAGAGGTGCTTGTTCTCAAATGTTATTTGTTCGGCTTTCGCCTGCTTTTCCTTCTTGCCGGGGTTGACGACGTAAAGCTCGGAAGCCTGCGACATGCTGTGCCTCTCGGCGAGCAGTTTCTTACCATCGTTGAGCAGCTGAACGGAGCCGTAGTCGTGCCAACCGTCGGTCAGCTGCATCACCTCGCCCTTGAGGTTGGTTTGGTAGATGTTCTCGCATCCGTGCCAAACGCCGAGGAAGTAGAGCGTGTTCGAGTCGTCTCCCCAGCAGAATGCGTCGACGTTTGTGTCGAGTGTTTCGGTTACATACGTCTTGTCGCCGGTGCTGGTGTTGTAGATGCAGAGGCGGTTGCGGTCGCTTTCGTAGCCGTCTCGCGCCATACTTTGCCATGCGATGTATTGTCCGTCTGGCGAGAACTGCGGATTGGTGTCATATCCGGGGTTGTTCTTCAGGTTGTCTTCCGCATTGACGGCCTGGTGCTTCATCGACTTGGTGAGGTCGGTTTCAGGCTCGGTGTAACCGGCTGGCTTGCATAGGTTGGCAGTCTTTCCCGTGGCGATGTCGTACAGGTAGATGTCCGTGTCGGTCGATGTGGCATACTTTACGCCCGTTTTTTTGCGCGAGGTGTAAACTATGGTCTTCGAGTCGGGACTCCATGCCAGCTGCTCGATGCCGCCGAACGGCTTTACAGGACTTTCGTATGGCTCGCCCTGCATGATGTCTTCGCCCTCACTGATGCCGCTCGCCGTAACGTCGGCAAGGAAGGGGTGGGGGATAGTCTCAACGTATTCGTCCCAGTGACGGTAGTTCATGTCGGTAATCAGGCGCCCTGTAGCTTTGGGCAGGTCGGCCGGGTTTTGCTTGATGATGTCGTGAAATGGTATTTGCTTTACCAGCAAAATGTGTTTTTCGTCGGGAGAGAATATGAAGCCGTCGATGCCGGTCTTGTCGTTTGTCAACTGTCTGCGGCCGCTTCCGTCGGCGTTCATCTCCCATATTTGGCCGTCGCAAAGGAACGCTATTTTTTGTCCGCCGTCAGTCCATACGGCATCACTCTCGCTTTTTGCGTTTGTTGTGAGCATCCTGTTGTTTTTGCCGTCGGCGTCCATCACGTATATTACTGTGTGGCTCTTGTTCTCCTTTACGCTGTAGTAACTTACCTGGTAAACGATGCGTTTGCCGTCGGGCGATGCCTGGTGGCCGCCGATGCGTCCCATCGCCCAAAGGGCTTCAGGGGTCATCAAGTCGCTTTTCAGTGTAATGTCGCTTTTCCCGATAAAGCCGGTGACATCCTGTGCGTTGGCTGTATTACAGCCAATGGCGAGTGCTGCTGCAACCATTATTGTCTTGTTCATAATATTTTGATTTTGAATATAGGGGCAGACCGTAAGTCTGCCCCTATCAGGTTATTGTCATTTCTTTGGTCTCATCTTTTCCTGTTGCTCACGCTGACGCTTCAGTTCCTCGGCCTGCTTCTGCATGGCTTCAAGCCTTGCGGCCAGTCCGCTCATCTTCTGAGGATTGTTCTTGTTCTCCTGGTAGCGTGCCTCGAGTATTGCGAGCAGCTTCTCGTCGTTCGTAGTTTTCCGCAGTATCCACATTATTGCGGCGCTGAAGAACAACGAGATGAAGTAGTAGAAGTTAAGTCCTGCCGAATAGTCGTTGAACAGGAAGAAGAAGAATACCGGCATGAGGTAAGTCATCCAGCGCATCATCTTCATCTGCTCGGCCTGTGCCCCTATCATCTGGTCTTTCTGTTGGCGCATCGTCATGATAGAGTAAAGCACGTTGGCGGCGCAGAATAGAATACAGGTAAGGCTCAAGTGGTCGCCTATGAGCCAAATGTTGGTGTTCCATTCGATAATCGGGTCATACGTCGACAGGTCGCTAATCCACAAGAAGCTCTCGCCGCGTAATTGGATGGCGTTAGGTACGAAGTTGAACATTGCTAGCCATACAGGCATTTGTATGAGCATCGGCAGGCATCCGCTCAATGGGCTTACGCCGTATTTTGAATACAGAGCCATCATGGCCTGCTGCTTCTGCATCTGGTCTTCAGGCTTGTCATACTGCTTTGTCGCCTCGTCTATTTTGGGCTTTAAAACCCTCATCTTTGCCGAAGACATGTAGCTCTTCTTAACCAATGGATATGTTATGAATTTAAGCAACAGGGTTATGAGTATGAGCACGATGCCCATGTTTATGTTCATTCCCGTCAACCAGTCGAATACGTAGATTGTAAACCAGCGGTTGATGATACGTATTATAGGCCAACCGAGGTACACGAGGCGTTGCAGTTCGAGGTCTTTGCCGAACGTGCTTTGCTTCTCGACTTTCCTCAAAAGGTTGAAGTCGTTAGGGCCAAAATAGAATTCAAGCTCCGTTGGAGTTTTGCCCGTTGGGTCGAAAGACGTCTTCATCTTTGCCGCATAGTGCTTCAGGAAACCCGAGCCTTTTTCCTGCGGAATGCTTGTCATCAGTGAGTTTGCACCCAAATCGTTCTTTGCTATCATCACCGCGCTGAAGAACTGGTTTTTGAATGCAACCCAGTCGATTACGTCTTCGATTTCCTCGTCAACCTTTTCACCCGTCTCGCTAAGGTTGTCTGTTCCTCCTTCTGTGAGGTGATAAGTGAGTGATGAATGCTGGTTCTCGAACGTAAAGCCCTTTTCCTGCTGTCGGCAAAGGTCCGTCCACTCTATGTCCATCTTGTCATAGTTCGGCGCAAACATGCCGCTCATGCCGTTGGCCTGCATGGAGAAGTGCAGCATGTAGTCCTTGCCAAGCCGGTAGTTCATTACCAATGACTTGCCGTTGCCGGCATCGGCCGTCATTGTTACCGTTGAGTCTGTAACGTTTGACGGAGTGAAATAGAGGTCGCTTGTTATGATGTTGGTCTCTTTGCCAGCCAACATGAATTTCAAAGACTGGTTCTTGCAGTCAAACAATGTCAGGTCGTTGCTGCCGTCTTTAGCCTTGAAACCTTTTATAACAGCTTTCTCAACGACACCGCCCTTTGTGTTGAGCGTAAGCTCTAACTTTGAGTTCTTAAGCACAACGCTTTGTGCCTTGCCGCTCATGGCCTTGTAGAATGCTGCTGTAGTATCTTCTACAGTTTGATTTGCTACATTGGCTTTTGCCGCCTCCTGTTCTGTCTTGAGCTTCTGTTCCGCTTTTTGTTTAGCTACGGCGGTGATGGAGTCTTGTATCCTTTGCTGTGCAATCTCTTCCTCCGATGGCCTTGACCACCAACTGAAACCTATTAGAACGGCTGCGATTAGAACAAATCCTATAATCGTATTCTTGTCCATCTCTGAAAACTTGTGTGATTGTTATTTATTTCTTACTGTTTTTGTTTTCTATCGCAGTCTTTACGAAATCAAGGAACAACGGGTGCGGATGGAGCACTGTGCTTGAATATTCAGGATGGAACTGTGTTCCGATATACCACTTCAAACCGGGTATTTCGACAATCTCAACCAAGTCGCTCTCCGGATTGCGGCCGACACATTTCATGCCGGCGCGTTCGTATTCCTGTTCGAAATCGTTGTTGAATTCGTAACGGTGACGGTGGCGTTCCTGTATGTGTTCCTTCTTATATATGTTGAACACGCGCGAGCCTTGCCTTAAAACACATTCGTAAGCGCCAAGACGCATCGTGCCGCCCATGTTGGTTATGTTCTTCTGGTCTTCCATGATGTCGATGACGTTGTGCTCGGTTTTCTCGTCCATTTCGCGGCTGTTGGCGTCTTCGTAGCCGAGAACGTTGCGACCGAACTCGATTACCATCATCTGCATGCCGAGGCAAATGCCGAACGTCGGTATGTCGTGTGTACGGGTATAGTGGGCTGCAACAATCTTGCCCTCTATTCCGCGCTGTCCGAAGCCCGGGCAAATCACGATGCCGTCCATGCCGTCAAGCTTCTCGGCAACGTTTCCTTCATTAAGCTTTTCGCTGTTTATGAATGTGGCTTTGACCTTATAGTCGTTGTAAGTTCCTGCCTGCGAAAGGCTTTCAAGAATACTCTTGTATGCGTCCTGCAAGTCGTATTTGCCTACAAGCCCAATGTTTACTATCTCCGTAGCCTTATGTCTGCGCTCAAGGAACGAACGCCACGGCCCGAGTGTGGGAGTTTCGCCGACAGGCTCGCCCATCTTGCGGAGTATTGTTTCGTCAAGTTTCTGTTCCTGCATGCGTACCGGCACTTCATAGATGGTAGGCATGTCAACGCTCTGCACCACTGCGTCGAAATCAACGTTGCAGAAGTTTGCCACCTTCTTACGGATGCCGTCGCTGAGCGGATGTTCTGTCCTTAGCACCAGTATGTCGGGCTGTATGCCGACGCTCTGGAGTTCTTTGACCGAATGTTGCGTTGGCTTTGTTTTCAGCTCTTTTGCCGCTGCGAGGTAGGGTATATATGTAAGATGTACGCAGAGGGCTTTCTTTCCAAGTTCCCATTTCAGCTGGCGTATGCTTTCAAGGAATGGCAGGCTCTCGATGTCGCCTACGGTTCCGCCTATTTCAGTTATGACGAAGTCGTAGTTGTCCCTCTTGCCGAGCATCTTTACGTTGCGCTTGATTTCGTCGGTGATGTGTGGGATTACCTGGATTGTTTTTCCCAAATAGTCTCCGCGGCGCTCCTTGTCAATTACTGATTTGTATATACGCCCGGTGGTCAAGTTGTTGGCCTTTGTTGTCTGTATGCCGGTGAAACGCTCGTAGTGGCCAAGGTCGAGGTCGGCCTCATGTCCGTCTACGGTCACGTAGCACTCTCCGTGCTCGTATGGGTTCAGCGTTCCGGGGTCGATGTTGATGTATGGGTCAAACTTTTGGATTGTGATGTTGTACCCTCTTGCTTGGAGAAGTTTTCCTATTGACGACGATATAATGCCTTTCCCGAGCGAGGAAGCCACACCGCCGGTGACGAAGATGTATTTTGTTTCTGCCACGGTTATAACGTTTTAATTACTAATTACTAATTAAAAATATGACGTGCAAAATTAAGAAAAATTGCTGATACACCCAAATTATAGTCTCTTTATTAAATGAAAAAAGCAATAACAGCCGTCTATGTATAAAATAAATGCTAACTTTGCAGTCAAAACTTAAAACCGAAGGGATGAAATCCAAGTTGTTATTAGTGTTGATTTTATTGTGTGCAACCGGGTCGGCTTTTTGTCAGACAAGGTCAAGCCGGCGTATCTTGCACCGCGAACGCCCCGACACTTCCATCGTAGTTGCATACGTTGATTCCTTGAAATCATATAAAGCAAAGGCCGATACGCTGCAATTGTATCCAGACACAATGCTTCTGCGTCCTACTCCCGACCCCCGCTTTTCATTACTGTTCGGCCCGTTGGCTTTTTATCGTTCGGCTGTAAGCCGCAATGTCGTACTGGGCGACGACAATACCGACGGGCTGGATGAAGCCATTGGCGCGGCGTTGCTCGATGCCTATCTGCAGTGTCCGGGCAATGTCGCGTGGACTGACAAGGAACTTGCGGAAGCTGGGGCGTTGCATGAAGAAATAACCAAGCCGTTGCGCCATAAAGTAGAATATGTGAAAGATAACGAAGAGGTGCCCGAGGTGCATCCTGACGTTCCGCTTGAAATAGTTGTGGCACGTCCTAATTTCTGGACGTTCAGCGGCGATTATTATTTGCAGTTCTTGCAGAATTACGTGTCCGGCAACTGGTACAAAGGCGGTGAAAGTGATTACTCCATGTTGTCAAGCGTGACATTGCAAGCCAATTACAACAACAAGCAAAAGGTGAAATTTGAGAACAAGCTCGAATTGAAACTCGGCATGCTTACATCGCGAGGCGATACATTGCATAATGTGCGGACTTCGGAAGACTTAATCAGATATACCGGGAAGTTGGGATTGCAGGCTACCAAAAACTGGTATTATACGTTGCAGCTTATTGCGCAGACGCAATTTATGCGAGGTTACAAGAGCAATGACTCGAAAGTATATTCAGACATCCTGTCGCCGTTGAACCTCAACTTCTCGTTGGGTATGAGTTACAATGTGAATGTTTTTAACGGCAGGTTAACCGGTTCCATACAGTTGGCGCCATTGGCATACAACTTCAAATATGTAGGCAGGAAGGAACTTGCCACCGACAATGGCTTGAAGGCGGGCGAACATACTCTGCATGAGTTTGGTTCAGGATGTACGTTCGACTTGAACTGGACATTCTCTGACTTAATCAAATGGAAGACTCGCTTGTATGCATATACCACATACAAGCGCATGCAAATGGAATGGGAGAATACGGTTACATTCCAGTTCAACAAATACATATCCTCCAATCTGTTCATATTCCCGCGTTTCGACGATAGCACCTCCAATAAAGATGAAACCCTCGGATATTGGCAGTTTAAGGAATATTTGTCGATAGGTTTCGCTTATGCGTTCTGAAAGTGAAGAGTGAAAAAACGAAAAGTGAAAAATCCATTACACACCAACTTTAAGCAATGGATTTTTCACTTTTCGTTTTTTCACTCTTCACTTTCTGGCTTATTTCGCTTCTTCCATCGTTCCCTCAATGTACAGTCTCATCATTTCGGGCTTGCCGTTGGTTCTTAATGTGATTGACTTTTTGAAATGTCCGGGAAATCTTCCTTTGCCGTTGTATGTCACGCTTAACGTGCCCTTTTGCCCCGGCGCAACCGGTTTCTTTGTATATTCAGGCACAGTGCAGCCGCAACTTGCTATTGCCTGGTGGATTATTAGGGGCGCGTCGCCTACATTTGTGAACGTGAATGTGCATTTCTGCACAGGCTTGCTTTCCGGGAATGTTCCGAAATCACACGTTGTCTTATCGAATTTGATTTCCGCCCCTTTCTGAGCGAAAGCATATCCAAGTGACAACATCAGCGTTAGCGAGATTAATAAGATTTTTTTCATTTTGCATCCATATTGTTTTAATTGATGGCAAAATTACGTCTTTTTTACATATGTTTGTGCAACGCCCCTGCCTTATTTTGCATTAATTTTGTTATTTTTATCCTTGTTTCAACAGCTTTTGTTGATTGGCAGCCGCAATCTTGCAGTCAAGGTGATTGCTGTTGGGACGGACATTGACACCACACATATTGATGGTTATGGTTAGCTAAAAATGCGTATTGCAATACTTATCTGCATGATTAGTTACAGAAATGTTATTAAAGGTTTGCTTATTCAACCGTAAAAACAATAGCATATGACGCTTTTTCTTTCATATATTACTTTTGGTTACAAAAATAATATTTTTCCAAACATAATGCAAATGATTTGTCGACAAATTTGTAACTAATCATGCAGAATAGTAACAATTGCATTAACAGATAATAAACACATCAATCAAATTTTTATGAAAAGACCGATAACCGCTGTGGCGTTGGCCACGATATCCGTCCTTCTGCTGGCTGTAACGCCGTGCAAGGGCGCACATCCCGTCGCGCCGTACAATGACGGCGACGGCATAGGTATGGAGTTTTCCGTCCGCGCCAACCTGCTGCGCTGGGCCACGCTTACGCCCGACGTAGGCATAGAGGTACGCGCCGACCGCTCTTGGGGACTGCTCGTCAACGCTTCGTGGACATCATGGAGCTGGGATAAAGCCGGTCGCCGCTACGCTCTCTGGGAGGTAGCTCCCGAGTTCCGCTGGTATCTCGGCCATAGTAAGCGTGGTTATCTCGGCGCTATGTACAAGTTTGGTTCGTTCAATTATAAGCTCTCCGCCACAGGCAAGCAGGGCGACCTGACCGGCGGCGGACTGACCGGCGGCTACCTGCTGCGTTTTAACCGCTCGCTATCGCTCGACCTGTCGCTCGGTGTCGGCTGCCTGCACGCTGATTATGAGAAGTACACCGTTGTCGACGGTGTGCGCGTGCGCCAAGGTTCGGAGTGCAAGAACTGGTGGGGACCAATATCCGCAGGGGTCACCCTCGTATGGAACTTGTAGTTTCTGTATTCACCCAAATCCATTAAAATGTCTTTATAATGAAAACGTACAAACTCCACATTATTATATTGTCCGCAGCCTTGCCGCTGCTTTCCGCCTGTGTCAAAGACGAGCTTCACGACACGCCGCACCCTTCGCACGGAGCAATCACCGTCACCGCCGACTGGACTGACCGGGGCGACGGTGTGGACATCCCTGCGGAGTGGACAGTGACAATGGACGGATATACCGGCACGGAGGCCGGAAAGACCCTTGCGCCGGATTACCTCTTCAAGCCGGGCAACTACACCATTGCGGCGTACAATACCCCCGAGAACATCACGATAAGCGGCACCACCGCTACGGTAGCCCCGGAAACAGGAAACGGAACATATATCAGCAATGCCCCCGGCTGGCTTATGACTTCCGTGCAGGAAGTAACCGTCGAGGCCGACACCGACTATGAACTGACGGCGGCCATGCACCAGCAGGTGCGGCAGCTCACTCTCGTCATCGAGCCTACGGGCGATGCGGCTGACAGGATAGAGCGCATCGAGGGCAGCCTGAGCGGAGTGGCAGGTACGCTGGACTTCGCCACCGGAACCTACGGAGCGGCCTCCGATGTCGCCCTGCATTTCACCAAGATAACCGAAGGCAGCGACGCAGGCAAATGGACGGCCACCGTGCGCCTTCTCGGCATTGCGGGCGATACGCAGCGGCTTACTGCCACGCTGACCTACGCCGATGGCAACCCGGCAGACACGGGCCTTGAGAGCGACCTCTCGGCAGCCCTTGCGGACTTCAACAGCGACAAGACCGTACCGCTCACCCTCGGCGGCACCATAGCCGAGACCCCGACGGAAGCCGGAGTGGAAGCAGGCATCATGGATTGGGAGAAGATAGACGGCGGCGGAGTGGATGCCGAGATGTAAGGCATGACGGAAAGACAACAGGAATACACGCAGAAAAGAGAAATAATAAATTAAAAAAGATATGATTAACACCAGGTTATTTACATTCGCAGCGCTTGCCCTCAGCCTGGCAGCCTGCACCAACGACAACGAAGTGATGGACAACGGCCCCGTAGCCGCAGTGATTAACGCCGAAATCTCCGATGCGGTGGCCACCCGCGCCAGCGGAACACAGTGGGACAACGGCGATGCCATCGGCATTACCGGCGGAATATATACTGACATCCGCTATGTATATTCCAATGGCTCGTGGACGGTAGATGATGCCGCAGAACCCATCTTTTTCCAGACCACGGATAATGTGGACTTTACCGCATACTATCCGCAAGGGGCTGAAACGGCCGACATCACCATTACAGCCGGGCAGCAAAGCACTGTACCTGATGAGCAGACAGGCTTCACCCCGCAGTCGCAGATAGACTTCCTCTATGGCACGGGCACGGGCGGTGTAAGAACGGGCGGTAAGGTCGATTTCAGTTTCACACACCGCATGAGCCGTCTGGTGCTGAATTTCATAGCCGGATCCGATGTTGATTTGGCCGATTTAAGCGACTACACCTTGTCAGGCCTGTCCATGACCGGCTCGTTCGACACCGCGACCGGAGTGGCCAAGGCAACGGGCACAGCCTCCGACCTTAAAATGGATGCCACAGGCATTACATCCTCTTCGCTCATCCTCTTTCCACAAGCGGTTACTGAAGCAACGCTCAAGGTGGTATTGGGAGGCCAGAACTACACGGCTACACTGACATTCTCCGAAGCAAATGCTGTGCAAGGGCTGGAAAGCGGCTATTCGTACAAGTACAACGTGACGATAAAAAAGGACGGGTTGACAGTTTCCTCGGCTACTATTAACAATTGGAACGACGGCGGGGAATCCAATATAGATGCCGAACAATAAACAACAGCCATCCCGTGCGGCAGCGCAAGCACGGAGATACACCTAATTATAATATGGTGCATCGGGAGGCATCGCAGCCTCCGGTGGCACGAACATTAAAAAAACAATAAGCTGATGAAGACGATGAAACATATCCCATGGATGCTGCTGGCGGTACTTGCCTTCGCCACCGCCTGCTCGCAAGACGAACTGACGGACAACCCGTCCGCCACGTCGCAGACGCTGGAAATAGCTTCGGCAACCATCGCCCGTGCCGAAGGCGATGAGGCAACGACAACAAATGCAGGTACCGGAACCGTGGACGGCAATTGGGTGGAAGACGATAAGATTACGGTTTTGTTTATGGGGCTATATGGTAATATAACCGCTACCTATAAATACACCGATGAAGGTTTCACTTCTGATAATCCGATAGATTGCAACGGCCAAACGGCAAATGCCCCAGCCTGGACTAATAATGGTGTTACAACAAGTATTGGTGGTATGCCTGCTCAGTGGAAAGTAAAAACAGACCAAAGTGGGGAAGGCTACCGCCAAAGCGATTTCCTGTATGCGCCATCACCGGGTAATGTAGGAGCAGGCACTCCGGCCAATTTTACGTTCTATCATCAGACAGCAAAAATCGTAGTGCATGTCCGTAACAGCGGCATCGTGGCAGGAAAGAGCGGACTTTGTATGAAAGTCGGCAATGACAACATCTACATCAATGGAAAATTGGATGGTGTAGAAGGTGGCGTATATGAATGGGAACAAGGCGATACCCAAGGCACGATTACCCCTTATAACCTTGGTTCACAGTCAATGAGCGACGGAAACACTTCCCTTGTCAGCTTCGGTGCCCTTGTCATTCCGCAGACCATAAACGAAGGGAATACACTTTTTTCTTTCACGGTCGACGAGCAGACATATTATTATGAAGTTCCGTCTGGTGGCATCACGTGGAGTGCGGGAACGGAATATACATACAATGTGACGATAGGTTATGAGTTTAAGGTGGATGCAGAACAAAGCACCGACTGGAATGAAGGCAACAGCGGCGAAGGCTCCGTAGTCCTGCCTTAACATAGAACGAATAAATAACAGACAAGATGAAAAGATACAGAACATTTACAGTAATAGGCCTGATGGCGGCATTGCTGCTCTCCGCCTGTTCGCAAGATGAACTGGCAGAGAATAGTACGGCTTTGCCCGAAGGCGAATATCCGTTGCAGATAGGCAGCGTCACGCTCACTGCGGAGGTGAGCGAACAGCCGTGGACGCGGGTCAGCGAAAACCCGGCAGACGGGATGAGCAGCGTATGGGAAGGCTACGAACAGATAGGCGTACAGATAGGAAGCGGACAACCGGGCATCTACACCGTTCAAGCCGATGGCAGCGTAGTGGCCGAGAATCCCGTCTATTGGACAAGCACCGCACCCACCTATGTCAACGCTTGGTATCCTGTGGAAAAGACTGTGAACCTGCGAGACCAATCCGACAGGCTGGCCTACGTGCTGAATGCCACTCAGGACCCTGTCTCCTACGAGCAATCCGTCACCCTCAACTTCACCCACAAGCTTGCCAAAGTGCGCGTGGTGCTCAACGGCACGCAGGCAGGGCTGGTAGAGAGCGTGAAAGTCTATGGCATCACTGCCTGCAACCACCTGAGAGGCTCGTTGGACTACGAAGCAAGCAATATAGGCTGGATAAAGATGAAGAAACAGACTTACGGCAACACCGAATGCTGGGAGGCCAATGTGGTGCCCGGCGAGGTCATCAGCCAAATAAAGGTGAATGACACCGAGGCCACCCTTACCGCGTCCCTCACCCCGAAAGTGGCGGCGCTCAATACGATAGACCTTACCGTGGGCGACCCTGTCACTGAAATTACCACCGACAATTGCAATAACATCAGCGGCTCGGACAACTAAATTGTTCGCGAAAACTTCGGGCATCTCACCGTCCCGTTCTGGCGGATTTGCAATCCGCCAGTTCTTACTATAAGGATTTGCAATCCGCTTGACTGTTCTTTATTTGTTGACAGCAAGGCTTGACGGTTTGAGCGGATTGCAAATCCTTATATTACATTTCGGCGGATTACAAATCACGCCGAAACACAGGGAAAATATGAAACAGGTGGATTGCAAATCATGCCGAAGTACAGAGAGAATAATAAACCTGTGGATTACAAATCACGCCGAAACCGCTTATTGACTATTCAGCCGGCATGACATTGTGACAATAAAAGGTGATGAAGACATTACAAGAAAAGCGGCCGCTCCACACATACGTGGGCGGCCGCTTACTATTATGAATAACGGATATCAGCAGATTTTGCGTGCGCCGTCGCTGATAACCACGTTGTACACTTTTGGCTGCTTGTTGAATTTCTGCTTGTACTCGGCCGTAGCGTCGGCAATGAACTTGTCGTAAAGTTCGTTCTTTACAAGGTTGATTGTGCATCCGCCGAAGCCTCCGCCCATGATGCGGCTGCCAGTGACGCCGTGCTTGCGAGCAAGGTCAACGAGGAAGTCAAGCTCTTCGCATGAAACTTCATAATCCTTGCTAAGACCTTCGTGCGTCTCGTACATCTTCCGGCCAACAGTCTCGTAGTCGCCTGCGTTGAGCGCATCGCAGACTGCGAGCACACGGTCCTTCTCGCCGAGCACGAACACGGCACGCTTCATGTCTTCCTCGCTTACGTCGGCCTTGACAGCATCAAGCTCGTCCCAGTCAGCGTCACGCAGTGTGTCGAACTTCTTGTCGGGGAACTTTGCGTTGAGTGCTGCAACGACATTCTCGCAGCTCTTGCGCCTGTCGTTGTAAGCGGAAGATGCCAGCTCGTGTTTTACGACGGAGTCAACGAGCACAAGGCGGTAGCCTTCGGGCTTGAACGGGAAGTATTCGAACTCGCGGCTGCGGCAGTCGAGGCGCATTAGCTTGCCTGCCTGGCCGAACACGCTGGCGAACTGGTCCATTATGCCGCAGTTCACTCCACAGTAGTTGTGCTCCGTGGCCTGGCCTGCGAGCACCATGTCCCACTTGGATACTTTGTTGTCGCCGAACAAATCGTTGAGGGCGTATGCGAAGCAGCTCTCCATTGCGGCTGACGACGACATGCCTGCGCCAAGGGGCACATCGCCTGCGAATGCGACGTTGAAGCCCTGTACGGGCACGCCGAATTTCTGCATCTCTTTCGCTATGCCGTATATGTAGCGCGCCCAGCTTGCCCGAGGCCCTTCGGGGTCGTCAAGTTTGAATTCCACGCGGTCTTTCAAGTCGATGGCGTACGCCATGACTGTATCAGTGCCGTTGGGACGGATTTCGCACATTATGCCTTTGTCGATGGCTCCGGGGAATACATAACCTCCGTTGTAGTCGGTATGTTCGCCGATGAGGTTGATACGCCCAGGAGCGGCGTATATGCTTCCTGTCCTGCCGTCAAAGTGCTTTACAAAACGGCTTCTTATGAATTCTATGTCCATGGTTGTTGTAGGTTTAAGGGTTATTGTTGTTTTTCTGTTCCGAATTTGTATATTGTCTTTTGCTTGTACTGCTCGCCCGGCTTAAGTATGACCGACGGGAAGTAGGGGCGGTTGGGCGAGTCGGGGAAGTGCTGCGCTTCAAAACATACTGCGCTGCGGCGTGGAAACGTAGCTCCGTGCTGGCCCTTGTAGCCGTCGGCCCAGTTGTCGGTGTAGAATTGTATGCCCGGTTCTGTGGTGTAAACTTCCATCACGCGGCCGCTTGCGGGTTCGGTTACGCGTGCCGCGAAGCTAAGCTCGCCTTCCTCCTTCTTGTTGAGAACATAACAGTGGTCGTAGCCCGCGCCGTTGCGCATCTGCTCGTTGTCGGCGTCGATGTCGCGGCCTACGGGTTTGGGTGAACGGAAATCGAAGGGAGTGTCTTTGACGAAACGTATCTCGCCGGTCGGTATTGAGGTTTCGTCGATGGGCAGGTAGAAGTCGGCGTTGATTTCGCAGACGAGATTGTCAACAGTCGGTGTGGGGTTGGCTATGCCTGCCAGGCTGAAGTATCCATGACTGGTAAGGTTGATGACCGTCTTCTTGTTGGTTGTAGCCATGTACTCGATGATAAGCTCGTTGTCATCGTTGAAGATGTAAGCCACCGTTACTTTGACCTCTCCTGTGTAGCCTTCCTCGCCGTAAGAGGATACGTAGCTGAGTATGAGCGTTTCGTCGTTCATGCGCAGGGCGTCCCACACTTTGGTGTTGAAACCGGCCTTTCCGCCGTGCAGCGAGTTAGGTCCGTTGTTGATGGCAAGCTGGTATTGCTTGCCGTTAAGCTGGAACTTGCCGCGGCATATCCTGTTGCCGAAACGGCCGATAAGTGTGGAAAGATATGGCTCGGGGCTGTTAATTACATCCTGGATGTTGTCGTGACCCTGTATTATGTTGGCATAGTTGCCGTCCCTGTCGGGTACCATTATGGCTACGATTGCACCTCCATAGTTTGTAATTGCAACCTCGTTGCCCCATTTGTTCTTAAGGATATATAAGTCAGTGGCTTTCCCGTTGATGGTGGTTTGAAAGTCCTCGCGTTTCAAACCACACAAGCAATGTGTTTCGTTTGTGCTCATAATATTACTGTATTAGTTGGAAAACTTATTTGCAAAGTAACTTAAAATTGTTGAGAAACACAAACGAAACATATAAAAATATTTCAGTTTATTGTTAAAAACGATTAAACACAATCGTTCAGAAAGTCTGCCACAATGTAGCTGCTGCCGCCTACGAAAATGAAGTCGTCGGCAGAGGCGTCGCCCAACGCTTTGGTGTAAGCGCTCCTTACATCGGGGTAACATGCCGCATCGAGATGCAGTTCCGTTCCGATTCGCATGATTTCGTGCTCGTCGATGGCGCGCTTGTTGTCAGCCTTGGTGAAATAGTACACGGCATTGCGTGGCAACATGCCCATAACGGTGTGTATGTCCTTGTCGTCAACCATGCCGAATACAATCCGCATCCGTCGGCAACGCTGCAACTTTAGCTGTCGGCTTATGTATTGCCAGCCTCCGGCATTGTGGCCGGTATCGCATATTACAAGTGGATGTTCGTGCACTTTCTGCCAGCGTCCGAGCAGCCCGGTAAGCTCCGACACGCCGGCGAAACCTGTGTGAACGGCATCGTCACTAATGGCAACACCTGCTTTTCGCAACTGCTTGACGGCGCAGAGAACAGTCCCGGTATTCTTCTCTTGATATATTCCTCCAAGCTCGCCATGCAGGAGACCGATCGTTTTGGTGGCATAATCTATTCCACCTTTCTCGGCCAAACAGGTATTAACGACTTCGCCCTCGTCTTCTGCAAAAACAAGCGGTGCTCCGCTTTCTTCCGCCTTTGCTGTGAATACGGGACGTGTCTCGCTGACGCTTTCGCCGACAACCACGGGCACACCTTCTTTTATTATGCCGGCTTTCTCGTACGCGATTTTGGCAAGGGTGTCACCAAGAAACTGCGTATGGTCGAAACTGATGTTTGTTATTACTGAAAGTAGGGGAGTGATGATGTTGGTGCAGTCGAGCCTTCCGCCAAGCCCCACTTCAATGATGGCGATATCAACCTTGCAGTCGGAGAAATACTTGAACGCCAAGGCAGTAGTCAATTCAAAAAAACTCGGGCTTAAAGGCTCGAAGAAACTGCGTTCTTTTGCAACGAAGTCAACCACGTAGTCCTCGCTGATGCACTGTCCGTCAACCCTGATGCGCTCACGGAAGTCTTTAAGATGGGGTGATGTGTAAAGTCCGACCTTGTAGCCCTGCGCCTGCAATATGGCGGCTATGGTGTGCGAGCAAGAGCCCTTGCCGTTGGTTCCGGCTACGTGTACGGTCTTATAGTTTGCATGTGGATGGCCGAAATGTTCGTCCAGCATGACGGTGTTGTACAACCCCTCCTTATAAGCAACAGCGCCCACTTTTTGAAACATAGGGACGCTGTTGTACAGATATTCGATGGTTTCCTTATATGTCATCCTTGTGGTTGCTTCAGGTTAATTAAAGTAGTTCCTGAATTTTTGGAATATTGTTTTCTTTGTATAATCGTCGCCCTTGAAGTTGTCGCTGTCGCGCATCTCCTCAAGTGCTTCGCGTTCGCTGCGGCTTAATGTTTTAGGTACATATACGCTGATGTTCACGACCATGTCGCCTACACCGCGTCCGTAACCCTGTACGGCTGGCAGTCCCTTGCCTCTCAACCTCAAGGCTTTGCCCGGTTGTGTGCCAGGTTCTATCTTTATCCTGACGCGTCCGCCGTCGATGGTAGGGATTTCAACCGTTCCGCCAAGGGCAGCCGTCGGGAAATCCAGCAGCAGGTTGTATATTATGTCGTTGTCGTCACGTACAAAAGTGTCGTTAGGCTCTTCCTCGATATATACCTGGATGTTGCCCGGTACACCGTTGTGTCGGCCTGCATTGCCCTTGCCCGGCACGTTGACTATCATGCCTTCGGACACTCCTGCCGGTATGTTGATTTCAACAACCTCTTCACCTTTTACAACTCCGCTGCCGCCACACACACGGCACTTGTTCTTTATTACAGAGCCTTCTCCGCCGCATGTGGGGCATACGCTTTGTGTCTGCATCATGCCAAAGAGGCTCTGCGTAGTGTGTGTTACAACTCCGCTGCCGTGACATGTCGGGCAAGTCTCCTTCGCGCTGTTGCCTTCAGCTCCGCTACCGTGGCAGTGGTTGCAGGTAACATCCTTCTTGACCTTGAACTTCTTGGTTACTCCAGTGGATATTTCCTGCAACGAGAGCTTTACTTTCAGTCGCAGGTCAGAGCCTCTGTGCTGTGCCGGGCGACGTTGGCCGCCACCGCCGAAACCGCTGCCACCGAAGCCGCCAAACCCTCCGCGTCCGCCGAACACGTCGCCGAACATGGAGAATATGTCGTCCATCGAGAAGCCTCCGGCACCGCCGAAGCCACCAAATCCGCCTTCGCCGCCAGGGCCGTTGAAGCCGAACTGGTCGTACTGCTTCCTCTTCTGTGGGTCATGCAGTACGTCGTAAGCCTCGGCTGCCTCCTTGAATTTATCCTCGGCCTCTTTGTTGCCAGGATTCCTGTCAGGGTGGTATTTGATGGCGATTTTCCTGTAAGCCTTCTTTATTTCGTCTTCTGAGGCGTCTTTGCTTACGCCAAGCACCTCGTAATAATCTCTTTTAGCCATAACCTTCTTTAATTAAGAATTAAGAGTTAAGAATTAAGAGTTAACAATATAAGAATTAAGAAAACGCCAGTCTGTCACCAGCAAAGCATGTTTTCTTAATTCTTAATTCTTAACTCTTAATTTTTAATTGTGCTATTGCCCTACGGCGACCTTTGCGTGCCTTATGACTTTATCGTTAAGAGTATAACCTGTCTGTACGCAGTCAAGCACTTTGCCTTTCTTGTCGTCGCCCATTCCCGGTACCATTGCCACTGCTTCGTGGAAGTTAGTGTCAAAGTCGGCATCCTCGGTGTCAATCTTTTTAACGCCAAGGCTTTCCAGAATCTTATTTGTCTTTTGGTAAATCAGCTTCATGCCTTCCCTCAACACCTCTACTTCTTCCGTCTTTTCAGCGTTGGCTATGGCGCGCTCCATGTCGTCGATGACTGGGAGTATGGCCTGTACTGCTTTCTCCGAACCGTTCAATATCAGCTCCGCCTTCTCTTTCAACGTGCGCTTGCGGTAGTTGTCAAATTCGGCGACAGAGCGCAGATACTTATCTTTAAGCTGCTCTATCTCCTCTTGGGCTGCGGCCAAAGGGTCTTTCTCTTCCGCCTTTTCGGCTGTATCGCCGTTTTCGCCGGCATCTGCCTCGCCGCTTGAAGCCTCCTGGGCATTTATGTTCTCCGTTTCTTTTTCAGGAGCGTCGTTGACCGTTTCCTCCTTCTTTATATCTTCATTTTCCTCTTTCATAGTGCAAATGATTTTTTGTTGAACGTACAGCAAAAATCTTGCCAACACGCATACAACTGTCAACTATTCGTACATCTTGGCGCGCTGCTCCTTCAGTTGCTCGTCATAGATATAGTCATCATACTGCATGAGCTTGTCGATTGTTCCATTCGGAGTAAGTTCAATTATGCGGTTAGCCACGGTCTGTATGAACTCGTGGTCGTGGCTGCTGAACAATATGTTGCCCTTGAAACTGATGAGGTTGTTGTTGAAAGCCTGTATGCTCTCCAAGTCGAGATGGTTGGTAGGCGTATCAAGAATGAGGCAGTTGGCGTTTTTAAGCTGCATACGCGCTATCATGCAACGCATCTTCTCACCGCCGCTCAATACGTTTACTTTCTTCAGCACCTCTTCACCGCTGAACAGCATACGCCCGAGATAGCCTTTCATCATGACCTCGTTGCCCGTGCCAAACTGGCTAAGCCAGTCTACAAGGTTAAGGTCGCTCTCGAAGAACGACGTGTTGTCGAGCGGAAGGTATGCCGTAGTTATGGTAACGCCCCATTTGTATGTGCCGGCTGCGGCCTCACGGTTGCCGTTGATGATTTCAAACAGCGCGGTCATGGCCTTGGGGTTGTGGCTAAGGAACACCACTTTTTCACCTTTCTCTATATTGAAGTTGACGTTGTCGAACAGCACTGTGCCGTCAGTGTCGACCGCCTTCAAGCCTTCAACTTCGAGGATTTGGTTGCCCGGCTCGCGCTCCATCTGGAAGATGATGCCCGGATATTTGCGTGAAGAAGGACGGATTTCGTCGACAGTGAGCTTTGCCAGCATCTTCTTGCGGCTTGTTGTCTGCTTGCTCTTTGCCACATTGGCAGAGAAGCGGCGGATAAACTCTTCCAGCTCCTTGCGCTTTTCCTCGGCTTTCTGCCTCTGGTTCTGCGCCTGGCGCAGGGCCAGCTGCGAACTTTCATACCAGAACGAATAGTTGCCGGCGAATACAGTCACCTTGCCGAAGTCGATGTCGACCGTCTGCGTGCTCACCGCGTCGAGGAAGTGGCGGTCGTGGCTCACAACGAGTACCGTCTGCTCCACGTTGCTAAGATACTCCTCAAGCCATTGCACGGTGTCGAGGTCGAGGTCGTTGGTAGGCTCGTCGAGCAGCAAGTTGTCAGGATTGCCGAACAAAGCCTTGGCCAGCATTACGCGCACCTTCTCGTTGTTAGACAGCTCGCTCATCTGCTTCTGGTGCATGTCTTCCTTCACTCCGAGGTTTGAGAGCATCTGCGCGGCGTCGCTTTCGGCGTTCCATCCGCCCATTTCGGCAAATTTCTCTTCAAGTTCGGCCACGCGGTTGCCGTCTTCGTCGCTGAAGTCTTCCTTCATGTAAAGGGCCTCGCGCTCCTTCATGTTCTGCCAAAGAGGCTGGTGTCCCATGAGTACAGTGTCCATTACGCTGTACTGGTCGTATTTGAAGTGGTCCTGGTCCAATACGGAAAGGCGCTCGCCCGGGCCCAGCTCAATGCTGCCCTTGTTGGGCTCAAGCTCTCCGCTTATGGCTTTGAGCAGGGTTGACTTGCCGGCACCGTTGGCACCGATTACGCCGTAAATGTTGCCATTGGTGAACTTGATGTTTACATCCTTGTAAAGAACTCTCTTACCGAACTGGATTGCAAGATTTGTGACTGTTATCATTCCTTAATTTTACCTTATATTATAATTGCGGCGCAAAATTACAACAATTTATCCGATTAGCCAAATTAAATGGCAAAACAAGGCCGTTTGTCTATCTGCGGCGATGCCGTCTTGCAGGGGCGCTGCATAACGGTGGTTTTGCGAAAGGCCATGTTTCAGCCTGCAATATGCGGCAAACCAGCCTGCAAAAGACCGTCTTTTGCAGGCTAAAACGCGGCCTTTTGCGTGTTGCCATGCAACCTGTTGATAATCAACAGCTTACCGCAATATGTGAAAAGAACCGTCAAAGCCTTACGCTTGGACGGCTTAGACGGTGCGTTTTGACGGTTCAAGCGCATCGTTTTGACGGTTCTTAATGGGCAAGTGGATTTTGATATGAAAGCCTGACGGCGGCGTGCTTTGCCCTTGTTTGCATGGCGTAAACGTGCGTAATCAGTTGCAAACAGCCGATAAATGCGTCATTGCTTGCATGTATTGAAAAAAAAACTTACCTTTGCACGCTAAATAATTTATAGTAAATAATTTATCGAAATGAAAGCATTTGTTTTTCCCGGACAGGGAGCACAGTTTGTCGGCATGGGCAAGGACCTGTACGACAGCAATCCTTTAGCAAAGGAACTTTTTGACAAGGCCAACGATATTCTCGGTTACAACATCACCGAAATCATGTTCAACGGTACTGACGAAGAGCTGAAGCAGACCAAGGTGACGCAGCCTGCAGTATTCCTGCACAGCGTAATCAGCGCGCTCTGCATGGGCGAAGGCTTTGCGCCTTCAATGGTTGCAGGCCACTCGCTCGGTGAGTTCTCTGCTTTGGTCGCTGCCGGCGCGTTGAGTTTCGAGGACGGACTGAAGCTGGTTTATGCACGTGCGATGGCTATGCAGAAGGCTTGTGAGGCCGCTCCTTCAACGATGGCGGCAATCATCGGCCTGCCCGACGAGAAGGTGGAGGAAATCTGTGCAGAGGTAAATAGGGAAGGCCACGTATGTGTTCCTGCCAACTTCAACTGCCCGGGACAGCTCGTGATAAGCGGCAACGTTGAAGCAATCAACGAGGCTTGCGAGAAACTTAAGGCCGCAGGTGCAAAGCGTGCGTTGCCTCTGAAGGTGGGCGGAGCGTTCCACTCGCCGCTGATGCAGCCCGCAAAGGACGAGCTTCAGGCCGCCATCGAGAAGACCGAGTTCAGCGCGCCGAAGTGCCCCGTTTACCAGAACGTTGACGGAATGCCGCACACCGCCCCGGCTGAAATCAAGGCGAACCTCATCGCGCAGCTTACAAGTTCGGTGAAATGGACAAAGTGTGTGCAGTCAATGATTGCCGACGGTGCCGACGACTTCACAGAGTGTGGCCCGGGCAAGGCTCTCCAGGGCATGATTGGCCGCATCGACAAGAACGTTGCCGCTCACGGAATAGATTAAAGCGACGGAACTTTGGATAATACACTAAGTAACTAACGTTTAAGGAGCAAGGTTGTGACGGATAGCCGTCGCCGCGCTTGCTCCTTTATTGTTTTATCTTATTACACCTTATTTAATATAACCATGAACGATAAAATCATCATATACCAAGTGTTTACACGCCTCTTCGGCAACCGTTCCACAACGTGCAAAGAGAACGGAAGTCTGGCTGAAAACGGGTGTGGGAAGATGAGTTTTTTTGATGATACTACACTGCGTAGGTTCAAACGCCTCGGCATAACGCATGTATGGTACACAGGAATAATCCGCCATGCCTCAAAAACAGATTATTCAAAATACGGTGTTCCACGCCAGCATCCAGCAGTAGTGAAGGGAAACGCAGGTTCGCCTTATGCCATTACAGACTATTATGACGTTGACCCTGACCTGGCTGACAATGTAGACGACAGGGTGGGGGAGTTCGAGCGGCTTGTGGAAAGGACGCATAAGGCAGGGCTGAAAGTCATCATGGATTTTGTGCCCAACCATGTGGCAAGGCAATACAAGTCGGTGAAAAAGCCTGAAGGCGTAAAAGACCTCGGCGAGACTGACGACACAGGCATGGGCTTCTCTGCACGCAACAACTTCTATTATTGCGTAAATACTCCGTTTGAACCATATTTCGACCTGAACGACGAGACGGGCACGCCTTACTCGGAGTTTCCCGCCAAAGCCACAGGCAACGACCACTTCGACAGCCATCCTGGCGTAAACGACTGGTATGAAACCGTAAAATTAAATTACGGCATTGACTATTGTGACGCAGGAGGACGCTCGTGCCACTTCGACCCAGTACCTGATACTTGGCAAAAAATGGTTGACATCATCCGCTTTTGGGCAGGAAAGGGTGTTGACGGCTTCCGTTGCGACATGGCGGAGATGGTGCCGACGGAGTTTTGGAGCTGGGCTATAGGCAAGGTGAAGGCGGCTCATCCAAACATATTGTTCATTGGAGAGGTCTACAATCCTTCGCTTTACAGGAGTTTTGTAGCGTGCGGCTTCGATTATCTGTACGACAAGGTAGGCATGTATGATTGCCTTTGCGGTGTTATGCGCGGTGTTTGTCCGGCCTCGGCGATAACGTGGCAGTGGCAGTCGGTTGACGACATAAAGGAGCACATGCTCTATTTCCTTGAGAACCACGACGAACTACGCATCGCAAGCGACTTTCTCGCAGGTGACGCGCGGCGCGGAATACCAGCTGCAATCGTGAGTGTCCTGATGAACAAAAACCCGTTCATGCTTTATGCCGGGCAAGAGTTTGGCGAGCGTGGCATGGACAAGGAGGGATTCAGCGGCCGTGACGGACGTACCACAATATTTGATTATTGGACGGTGCAGGCGCTCTATCATGGTTATGTGAACCGCCGAAAGCTGACCGATGACGAAAAGGCATTGGAGAAAACATACTCGCTCTTGCTTAATCTGGCTAACAAGGAAAAGGCGGTAAGCAATGGATTGTTCTTTGACTTGATGTATGCCAACCAAGACGTAAGTTTGTTCAACCCGTCAAAACAATACGCATTCATGCGCAAATGCGCCAATGAGGTGCTGCTTGTTGTCGTCAATTTCGCACAAGAAGATGCCGAATGTAGCGTATGCCTGCCACGTCACGCCTTTGAATACCTTGAAATCCCGGAAAAGACTGTTACCGCGTCGGACCTTCTTTCCAAAGAAGAGACCTTGTCGTTTGACCTGAAAGCTGAAAGCGTTGTTAAAATGTCAGTTCCCGGATTGGGAGGAAGGGTGTATAAATTTACGGTCTAACGGAATAACATATATGTAAATATTCATCATGGAAGAGAATTTCAGCCTTAATGCACACAACAAAGATGAATTTCCACCAGCGCATACGGCAGAGCATCTTTTGAACCAAACGATGATGAGAATGTTCGGATGCGAACGGTCTTCAAACGCCCATGTGGAAAGGAAAAAGAGCAAGATAACCTATATTCTTGACCATAAGCCCGACCGGCGCGAGGAAAAGGAAATAGAAAAGCGGATGAACGAGCTTATAGAAGAAGACCTGCCGGTCACTTATGAGTTCGTTTCACGCGACAACGTACCTGCTGAAGTGTCTTTGGACAGATTGCCTGCTGATGCTTCATATACGTTGCGCCTTGTACGCATAGGTGACTATGATGTGTGTCCGTGTTTGGGAAAACATGTGCGTTCGACATCACAAATAGGACGTTTCGAGCTGCTGGGAACAAACTGGGACGAGGAAAAACGTTCTTTCAGGATACGTTTCAAAATCGTTCAATAGCGTTCTATGCACCGTTGTTGCTAAGCATAATGCAATGTATTGACACTGAACTTGAAAAACAATAAACGTGGAACTGGCAATTATGATAATGTCTGTTCCACGTTTATTATTAAAACTCTTTATGTAAAAAGGCTATTTCCCTCTTATTTGAAATTCTCCAATTCGTAGCTATCAGGCTTTATTGCAGTGAAGCGGAAGTCATTTTCTTTGAGTTCCTTGATAGCGAAATTGCCAGCCTTGACATACTTTTCTTTCATCTTCTTGTATTTCTTCTCGATATCTTTGCGCTTGAGTGCGAAACTTATTATACAGGTGCGGTGTTCCTGTCCGATGTTGGTAAAATAGTTTTTCAACTGATATGAATAGTTGTCACGGCTTACAAGGAACTCCGTCTTGTCATTTATCCATGCGCTGTCTATTTCTTGGATATCCGTAAAATAGACTATAGAGTCGTTAAATGAAGCGGAGAATCCAAAAGCGTAAATCTTTGGGACACATACTATTTTTGCCGATATACTGGCAAAAGAGCCTACTGTAACAAGCAAAATGACCGTCGCAATGATATTCTTGTATAATTTCATACCCATTGTTTATAATTATCCTTATTCACAATTAAAATTCATCTATTGACCCAAATAAGACTTCAAAAGCTTGTTTTTGGTATTATGGCGCAATCGTCTGATGGCTTTTTCCTTGATTTGCCTTACCCTTTCGCGGGTCAGTCCGTATTTGTCTCCAATCTCTTCAAGCGTCATTTCCTGTTGGTTTATGCCGAAAAACGCTTCAATGATATTACGTTCCCTTTCGTTCAAAGTTTGCAGGGCACGGTTTATTTCCTCACGTAACGACTCCAAGACAAGCTTTCTGTCAGCCATGGGAGAGTCGTTGTTGGGCAGTACGTCCAGAAGGCTGTTGTCTTCACCGTCGGCAAATGGGGCGTCGACAGACACATGACGGCTGTTCACCTTCATTGCTTCCTCTATCTTGTCGTGAGGAATGTCAACATTGTCTGCGATTTCATCGATGCTCGGGCGGCGTTCATGTTCCTGCTCGAACTTGTTTAGAATGCGGTTTATCTTGTTGACCGAACCTACTTGGTTGAGCGGCAGACGCACAATACGACTTTGTTCAGCAATGGCCTGGAGTATGCTTTGACGAATCCACCACACTGCATACGAGATGAATTTGAAGCCTCTTGTCTCGTCAAACTTCTCGGCTGCCTTAATCAGTCCGACGTTGCCTTCATTGATTAAGTCAGGCAAACTCAAGCCTTGGTTCTGGTATTGCTTTGCCACGGAGACTACAAACCTCAAGTTGGCTTTAGTCAGTTTCTCAAGTGCCTTGCGGTCTCCTTTCTTTATACGTTGAGCCAACTCTACTTCTTCTTCCACACTAATAAGCTCTTCATGGCCTATTTCTTGCAGATATTTGTCCAACGAGTCACTTTCCCTGTTGGTTATCGATTTCGTGATTTTCAGTTGTCTCATTAGCGTATAAATTTAAAGTACTTGCAAATTTAGTGATTTTTCGTTTAATCGACAAACTTTTCTTTCCTTTTTCTTAAAAAATATTCATCGTTTCATATAAATGACAAAATCCCCGTCATGCCGTTATGTCGAACGGTCAAGACGGGGATTGCACACTATATTATATTCCTTGTTTTAATCGTTTTGCAAGGGAACTGCAAAGTAAGCCTTCTTTCCTGTGGGATAAATTCCTTGTATGTAAAGTACCGGGTCTTTGCTTGTAGACGCGTCTTTTACAGCTTTTTGCAAGTCGGCGATTGTCTTCATCGGCTCGTCGTTGACTTTCTGTATTATGAAACCACGATTTATACCTGCATCTCTGAGCACCCCGTTGTTAACCTTCATAACCACAAGTCCGGTGCTTATATTAAGCTGCTTCTTCTCCGAATCGTTTATTTCACGGAAGTTTCCACCAAGTATGTCGAGGTCGGCATTCTTCACAATGTTAGTGTTGCCCTGCTCGTTTTTCAGTGTAACGGTCACGCTCTTGCTCTTCTTGTCACGCATATAAGTTATCGTAACCTTGTCGCCTGGACGCTTGTTGGCAAGATATTCCTGCAACTCGGCCATCTTTGTAACCTTCTTGCCGTCAACGCCTGTTATGACGTCTCCTTTCTGTAATCCGGCTTCTGCGCCAGCGCCGCCGTCTTCAACAGAGTCAACGTAAGCGCCCTGCATTGTTCCAAGGTCAACGTCCTTGCCCTGCTCTTTCATCATGTCATGATATACGCTTACATCATTGCCCCTTACTCCAAGCACTGCCCTCTGTACAGTACCATACTTCTTAAGGTCTTCAACAACTTTGTTCATGATAGTTGTAGGTATTGCAAACCCATAACCTGCAAAGTTTCCGGTTGAAGATACAAGCATTGTATTTATTCCAACAAGCTCACCTTTTGTGTTTACAAGGGCACCGCCGGAATTGCCAGGGTTGATAGCTGCGTCAGTCTGTATGAACGATTCTATGGAGTTGGGTCTTCCTCCTACGTTGCGTGCCTTGGCGCTTACTATACCAGCCGTAACGGTTGACTTGAGGTTGAACGGATTGCCTACGGCCAACACCCATTCACCCACCTTCAGTGCGTTGCTGTCGCCAATGGTTATTGCAGGCAGGTTCTTGCCGTCCACCTTTATAAGGGCGAGGTCTGTCGTCTTGTCAGTTCCGATGATGCGTGCCGAGAACTCGCGGTTGTCGTCAAGCGTAACAGTCAGTTCGTCCGCGCCTTCTACCACGTGGTTGTTGGTTACGATGTAACCGTCAGGCGAAATGATGACACCCGAGCCTGCACCTTCCTTCTTCGGAGTCTGTATTTTACGCTGTTGCCTTCCGCTGTTTCCTGGATTTCCAAAGAAAAAGTCAAACGGGTCGAAGCCCCAAGGGTCAGAATCCATCTCTATTGTCTGCACCTTGCTATTCTGTAAATACTTGATGTGAACTACAGCTGGTAACGCTTCCTCTGCAGCAAACGTCAAATCGACAGGCTGCGCAGCAGGCATGTTGCTCGTGTTGGCGTTCACCTTGATGAACGCTCCGGCTGAAAACACCACTGCGATAACGCATATCGCATAAACGAAGTAGTTAGATAACTTTTTCATTTCCATTGTTTTTTATTTTTTAATTGGTACTTTCATTTTGATTTTCGTTGTTGCAAATTTAGACGCAAAATTTGTTAATCTGTCATTTTGTCCTACATATTTGTCCTCTTTTAACACTAAAAATATCACTGTTAACGGCTCTTAGTGAGAAGGGGATGTAATTTTACATTAGTTAGAAAAGAGCCGAGGTATGTTGTACTTGCATACCAGTGAAAATCCCAAACACGGCATATTGCTTTGTAAAAGACCGTTAATCGCGTTGTGAAAGGCCATCTTTTGCAATCTCAAAGATGGCCTTTCATAACGCATTGTAACTCAATCTGTTACATTGTCAGAAATTCTTATGCTGACAGACGCACTGCTGTTTGCTGGTCATATATGGAAACGGTGCTTTCTCTTGGCTTTTCTCGGCGTGAAAGGACTGAACGACCCGCCAGAGCCTTGTTTCCCATCCCATCCTTTGACCGACGCTCCTCCATACGGGATGCCGCGGTATTGGGCGTACCGTTGGCGTATTCCGTCTACATAGCCTACGGTTTCAGAGCCGCGCATATATCCGTATCTGACGACTGGGTCGTTATAATATTCGGGTTTTTCCAATGCTAAAATATAATATGCAACGTCTCTCCATCTGTTCGGGTTGCGCCCGTTCTTACGTGTCAAGGCCATGGCGTCCTGTACATGGAAGTATCCTCCATTGTATGCGGCAAGCACGAACAGTTGGCGTTCGGCTTGGTTTTGCACGCTTCTGAAATACCCGGACAGTTCCCTCAAGTACTCGGCAGCGGCGCGTACATTGCGTTCCGGGTCGTAGATTGACGCTCGCGGAAGGCCGAGATGGTCGGCTGTAGCCGGCATTATTTGCATAAGTCCACACGCACCGGCCCATGAACGGGCTTTCGGGTCGAAACAAGATTCCTGATAACACTGTGCAGCCATTAACCTCCAATCCCATCTTGCCAATGGCGCGTAACGCTTGAACAGATGGTCGTAATGCGATATCACGCCGCTTTGCCTGTTCAAGAAAGGTGAATATACATGCCGCCTTATGCTTTGTGCTGAAAACATGTAGCGCTCTTCCCTCCTTATGTCGTCATACATAGACGGTTTGAACCATGCGTCAAGGCTGTCTGCAAGTTCCTTGTTCCCGTTTGCCACGGCCCATTGTACGCCTAATGAATCGACCCCGGCACCACAAAACAATAACCCTTTGTCCTCATTCAGTTTCTTTGGCAAAGGAAAGGCAATAAGGTCGGCGTCGCCGTTTTCCAGGCGTTTTACCATTTCAGCTGTGTCCTTGCATACTTCCACACGCAGGGATACGCCAAGTTTCTGTGCGAATTTCTCGCATAACAGATACTGTGTGCCCATGCCACGGCCACGGTAGTCATAATAAGTTTCAGGGCCGGATAGTGTCAGGATGATAAGTTCTCCATTGCTAATGATGTCGTTTACGGTAAAATTCATGTTTTTCGGGATGCTGTCTCCTCCAACTTCTCCCCATGGAGTGACAATCCTGTCCTTTTTCCCGTCCGAACATGATGGTAAAATCAAAACAGTCAACATTACCAATATATATTGCAGCAGACGTAAGGCCGTCCGTTTCAACATCACATCCTTGGCAATAATAATGAATGACTTGTTTGCTACCTGGCACATCTTTTTGCTGACAAAAATACAGATAAAGGTTGTAATTGTTGTTATTTGGGAACAAAAATACAACTATTCTTGCAAATATGGTTAAAATAACGTATTTTTGCCAGACATTTTAATTAATATTATAAATATGTTGCGTATAGCAGTACAATCAAAGGGGCGCCTGTATGACGACACGATGAATTTGCTGAATGAAGCCGATATCAAAGTAAGTTCAACCAAACGGACGTTGCTGGTACAATCATCCAATTTCCCTATAGAAGTTCTTTACCTCCGCGATGACGACATTCCGCAAAGCGTAGCGACAGGCGTGGCGGATGTCGGTGTTGTCGGTGAAAATGAATTTGCAGAGAAAAATGAAGATTCCGAGATTGTATATCGTTTGGGATTCAGCAAGTGCCGGCTGTCGCTTTCCATACCTAAAGCCATTGATTACAGCGGAGTAGAGTGGTTTAACGGCAAGAAGATAGCGACATCATATCCCGTGATATTGGGTAAATATCTTGAGGAAAAAGGCGTAAAAGCTGATATACACGTTATAACTGGCAGTGTGGAAATAAGCCCGGGCATAGGTTTGGCTGATGGAATATTCGACATTGTGAGCAGCGGTTCTACCCTTGTAAGCAACAATCTGAAGGAAGTTGAAGTCGTGATGAGGAGCGAGGCCGTACTCATCGCCAATAAAAACCTGCGCGAAGACAAGCGTGCAACCCTCAACGACATGCTTTTCCGCATAAAAGCTGTACGCAATGCCGAAGACAAAAAATATGTCAGGATGAACGCACCGAAGGCCCGTCTGGCTGAAATAATAAATGTATTGCCCGGCTTGAAAAGTCCTACTGTAATACCGCTTGCCGACGACGAATGGTGCTCTGTGCACACAGTGCTCGACGAGGCGCGCTTTTGGGAAATCATAGGGAGGCTCAAGGATATGGGTGCGCAAGGCATATTGGTCACTCCGATAGAGAAAATGATATTGTAACTTACAATCAATCGCAGCCGCATTATTATGGAAAAATACATATATCCGCCACGTAGCGAATGGAATTTGATAACGGCCCGTCCTCATATTGACACGGACAAGCTGCAAGATACAGTACGCACCATACTTGAAGACGTAAGACTTGGCGGAGACCGAGCAGTAATGTGCTATGAGGAAAAGTTCGACCATGCAGTGTTGGATAGTCTCATTGTTACTGCGGACGAAATAGACGCCGCCGTCAGGCGGACACCTGAAGAACTGCTGGACGCACTGACTTTGGCGCATGACAACATCGCAAAATTCCATGCTTCGCAACGGATGGAAACAAGAAAGGTCGAGACCGTATCAGGGGTCGAGTGTTGGCAGAAGAGCGTGCCGATAGAAAAAGTCGGCCTATACGTGCCAGGCGGAACAGCTCCCTTGTTCAGTACAGTACTCATGTTGGCTACTCCTGCCAACATTGCAGGCTGCGGTGAAATCGTAATGTGTACGCCGCCAGGTAAGGACGGAACGGTAAATCCGGCAATCTTAGCCGCGGCCAAGATTGCCGGAGTACACAAAATATTCAAGGCCGGAGGAGTGCAGGCCATAGCAGCGATGGCATACGGAACTGAGAGCGTGCCTCGGGTGTATAAGATTTTCGGCCCTGGCAACCGTTATGTTATGGCGGCCAAGCAGATGGTTTCATTACAGGATGTCGCCATTGACATGCCTGCAGGTCCGTCGGAGGTTTGTATAATAGCCGACGACACGAGCAATCCTGCGTATGTGGCGGCCGACCTCCTTTCACAAGCGGAGCACGGTACAGACTCACAGGTAATGCTCATCACCACATCAAAGACGCTTGCCGCCAGCGTTGAAAACCAGTTGGAAGCACAGCTGATGGTTCTGCCGAGACGGGATATTGCCGCAAAGGCACTTGAAAACAGCAAGGTTGTAATAGTAAAGGACATGGGCGATGCCGTAGCTTTGGGCAATATGTATGCGCCTGAACATCTTATTATCGCTACTGACGACTGTTTCAGGATTGCCGACATGGTGACAAATGCAGGCAGCGTATTCCTTGGGAAATACGCCTGCGAGAGTGCCGGAGACTACGCGAGCGGTACTAACCATACCTTGCCGACACACGGATACGCCACTGCTTATAGCGGAGTTAATCTTGACAGCTTCATAAGAAAAATCACTTTCCAGCATCTTACGGATGACGGAATAAGGAATATAGGCCGTGCTGTGGAGGTGATGGCGGACAAAGAGGGCTTGTATGCCCACAAGAATGCCATGACATTAAGGATAAAAGACATATTGAACAACTGACAATATGAAACCATTAGAACAATTGTTACGTCCCAACATACTTGCACTGAAACCGTATAGCAGCGCACGCGACGAGTTTGGAGGCAATGGCGCGAAAGTTTTTCTCGATGCCAACGAGAACCCATACAACTACCCGTTCAACCGTTATCCAGACCCGTTACAGCGCGAATTGAAGGAACGATTGGCCGCAATCAAAGGTGTCGCGGCTGAAAACATCTTTCTCGGCAATGGTTCTGACGAGCCGATAGACTTGGTTTACCGTTGTTTTACGCGTCCGGGAATTAACAATGTGGTTGCCATCGAGCCTACATACGGCATGTATAAGGTATGTGCAGACATAAACGATGTGGAGTACAGGACTGTGCTTCTTGACGATGCCTATCAGACCACAGCCGACCGCCTGCTTGCTGCGTGCGACAAAAACACCAGGCTTATATGGATTTGTTCGCCGAACAATCCGACTGGAAACAACATCAACCGACAGGAAATAATAAAGACAATAGAAGGCTTTGACGGTATCGTCATTGTCGACGAGGCGTATTCCGATTTCTCCTGTGAGCATCCGTTGCGCCTTGACCTTGGCAAATATCCCAACTTGATTGTGCTCAACACAATGAGTAAGGCATGGGGATGCGCAGCCATAAGGCTCGGAATGGCATTTGCGCAGAAAGCCATAGTCGATGTGTTCAATAAGGTTAAATACCCTTACAATGTCAATGCGCTCACCCAAAAGCAGGCCATGGAGGCATTGAAAGACCCTTTTGAAGTGGAGAAATGGATTAAGATTATCTTGCTTGAACGCGGCCGAATGATGGAGGCTTTCAACCTATTACCGTCTTGCATGAAAGTTTATCCGACAGACGCAAACTTTTTTCTTGCAAAGTTCGGCGATGCACAAGACGTTTACAATTATCTTAAAGCAAAAGGCATAATCGTAAGAAACCGTACACGCGTTACTTTGTGTGAGAACTGTTTGAGGATAACCGTAGGCAGCAAAAGCGAAAACAATGAATTGCTTTCAGCCCTTAGACAATACAAGGCGTGAGATACATTTACATTGTAAATCAGACAATAAAATGTGTTTGACGGCATATTGCTTTGCAAAAGACCGCAACACACACAGTAAAACGCCGTCTTTTATAGCATAAAAGGCGGCGTTTTACAATGTGTTGAATATCTGTAGGTTATACAGGCGGAAATCAAAACAGATACGGTTGGGATTGGAGTACTGCAAAGTAGACTTTACAACTTGAAATCTTAAGGATTAAAATGACGTTTCAGATGTCTAATTTTATGGCTTTTTCTTTCATTTTCATAATTTAATTATGTAATTTTGCGATTTGTTATGAGATTTATGCAACTATCCATAATCTTTGAGTAAAGTTATGACAAAAGTTATAAAAACACGCAAGGGCTTGGACATACGCCTGAAAGGCGTGGCTGAAAAGGTGAAAACCATCAGCGGCCTTAGCGGTGAGTTTGGCTTGTCGCCGGAGTCTTTTCCCGGCTTGTCGCCAAAGGTTATAGTACATGAAGGCGACCGTGTAAAGGCAGGTGACGCGCTGTTTGTGAACAAAAAATGTCCGTCAGTGACGTTCTCTTCGCCAGTAAGCGGCGTGGTGACTGCCGTTGTAAGGGGAGACAGGAGGAAGGTTTTGGTGGTGAAGGTAAAACCTGACGAAGTGCAGGAACATGCCGACTTCGGACGGAAAGATGTGAAGACGCTTTCAGGCGGTGATGTAATCAAATCGCTGCTTGAGGCTGGATTGTTCGGATACATCAACCAGTTGCCTTACGCCGTGGCTACAACTCCTGAAGTATTGCCTAAGGCAATATTTGTAAGTGCATTGAAAGACAAGCCCTTGGCTTCAGATTTCGAGTTTGAGTTGCAAGGCCAAGAACAAGACTTCCAGACAGGACTGACTGCTTTGTCGAAAATAGCGAAAACGAATCTCGGCATAGGCCGTGGGCAAAGCGCGGAAAGCCTGCGCCAAGCCAAGGACGTGGAAATTAACATTTTCGACGGTCCTTGTCCGGCAGGCAATGTCGGTGTGCAGGTAAACCACATCGACCCTGTCAATAAAGGAGAAATAGTATGGACTGTTGAACCTACCGCCGTAATATTCTTCGGACGCCTATTCAATAAAGGCATAGTGGATTTGCGCAGGACAGTGGCCATTGCCGGAAGCGAAGTTAAACGTCCAGCGTATGTCGAAGCCTTGGTAGGTCAGCAGATTTCATCGCTGATTGACGGCAATGTGTCTGACGGAAACACAAGAATAATCAACGGAAACGTGCTGACCGGCAGTAAATGCGAGCCGTCAGGTTTCCTCGATGCTCACGCATCCGAAATTACAGTGATACCAGAAGGCGACGACGCCGACGAGCTGTTTGGATGGATAATGCCACGTCTCGGTCAGTATTCAACCAGCCACAGCTATTTCAGCTGGCTCATGAAAGGCAAGGAATACGCCTTGGACGCAAGAATCAAGGGCGGAGAACGCCATATGATAATGAGCGGCGAATATGACAAAGTCTTGCCGATGGACATTTATGCGGAATACCTTGTAAAAGCGATTATTGCCGGTGACATTGACAAGATGGAGCAGCTTGGCATATACGAGGTCGCTCCAGAAGACTTTGCGTTGGCCGAATTTGTTGACTCGTCAAAGCTTGAGTTACAGTCAATCATACGCAAAGGACTTGACTTGGTAAGGAAAGAGAATGAATGAAAGCGGTGAAAAATGTAAAGAGTTATGTTGAAAAATTATCTTGACAAAATAAGACCGGCCTTCGAGGAGAACGGTAAACTACATTGCTTCCGCAGTGTCTTTGAAGGCATGGAGAGTTTTTTGTATGTGCCTAACACTACATCAAGAAGCGGAACAAACATCCACGACGCCATCGATTCCAAGCGAATAATGAGCATCGTCGTAATCGCCTTGTTGCCTGCAATGCTCTTTGGTATGTACAATGTTGGCTACCAGAACTATGCCGCGGCGGGAAACTTGGCCGATGCCACCTTTATCGAGATGTTTGCATACGGTTTCCTTGCCTTGTTGCCCAAGCTCTTGGTCAGCTATATTGTAGGTCTTGGCATCGAGTTTGCATGGGCACAGATGAAGAAAGAGGAAATACAGGAAGGCTATCTTGTAAGCGGAATATTGATTCCGCTAATCATCCCGATAAACTGTCCGTTGTGGATATTGGCCTTGGCCGTAGCTTTTTCAGTGATATTTGTCAAGGAAATATTTGGCGGTACAGGCATGAACATATTTAATGTGGCGCTTGCCGCGCGCGCTTTCATGTTCTTTTCTTATCCTACGGAAATGAGCGGAGACAGTGTGTGGGTGGCACGCGACACGATTCTCGGTTTGGGAAACACTTTGCCTGACACGTTTACGCAGGCTACTCCGCTTGCACTTGTCTCAAAAGGAATAGACTCCGGGTATGGCATTTCCGACATGTTTTTTGGCTTTATACCCGGTTCTGTCGGTGAAACCAGCGTCATTGCCATTGCAATAGGTGCGCTGATATTGCTTGTTACTGGTATTGCAAGCTGGAAAATAATGCTTAGCGTGTTTGTTGGAGGAGCTGTTACAGCAGCCATGTTCCATGCGGCCGACATGACATCCATCCCTTGGTATGAGCATCTTCTACTCGGAGGATTCTGTTTCGGAGCAGTGTTCATGGCTACAGACCCTGTGACTTCCGCCCGGACAGAGACGGGAAAATACATTTACGGATTGCTCATCGGCGTGATGGCAGTAGTTGTACGTGTGATGAATCCTGGTTATCCGGAAGGCATGATGCTTGCTATTTTGTTCATGAACATGTTTGCCCCGCTGATTGATTATTGCGTTGTACAGCGCAATGTGTCGATGAGAGCGAAACGCTCTGTAAAGAAATAACAAAAGGAGGAAGTAACTATGAGTGGCAATAAGAAACTGAACACTAATTCAAACGCATATACAATTGTATATTCGGCCATACTTGTCGTTATCGTCGCATTCCTGCTGGCATTCGTTTCGAGTGCGTTGAAGCCCACGCAGGATGTCAATGTCGCCCTTGACAAGAAGCGGCAGATACTCGCAGCTCTCAACATTCGCAATCTTGACAATGATGCCGTCGCCGGGAAATACAGGCAGATAATAGTAAGGGATGATGTCATCGACTCAGACAACAATGTCTTGACAAAAGGCGCTCAAGGCGGTGAAACGGCAGGTTTCAAGCTGAACAGTGCTGACTATAAGGCAGGACGACTTGCCTTGTACGTATGCAATGTGAACGGGGAGACCAAATATGTGATACCTGTCTACGGCATGGGACTGTGGGGACCGATAAGCGGCTACATCGCAATCGACTCCGACAAGAACACCGTTTACGGTGCATATTTCACTCATGAAAGCGAAACAGCCGGACTTGGAGCGGAAATAAAGGACAACGTTGCTTGGCAGGAACAGTTTAAGGGCAAGAAAATCACTCTTCCGGAACATGAAGGCATTGCGCTTGAGGTTGTCAAGAAGAGCGAAGTAACCAACCCATCCGTACAGTGTGACGCCGTTACCGGGGCGACACTTACAACCGACGGTGTAAGCCGTATGCTGCAAGACTGTCTTGGCAAATATATCAAGTTCTTGAACGACAAAAATATTTGAGGAGGCCATATATGAGCGAACTGTTTTCAAAAAAGAATAAAGAAATATTCAAGAAACCGCTAAGTGCGGACAACCCTATACTTGTACAGGTCTTAGGCATTTGTTCGGCACTGGCCGTGACATCACAATTGAAACCGGCCATAGTAATGGGACTGGCTGTGGCTGTAATCACAGCATTCTCCAATTTGATAATAGCTGTGATAAGAAACACTATTCCCAACCGCATAAGGATTATCGTCCAGCTTGTCGTAGTAGCCGCACTTGTGACCATTGTAAGCCAGACATTGAAGGCTTTTGCATATGACGTAAGCGTCCAGCTGTCTGTTTATGTCGGACTGATAATAACCAACTGCATCCTCATGGGACGCTTGGAAGCTTTTGCTATGATGAACAAACCGTTGCCAAGCTTCATCGATGGTTTGTCCAACGGGTTGGGCTATGCGCTTATATTAGTGATAGTCGGGGCTTTCCGCGAGTTTTTCGGACGAGGTTCACTTCTTGGTTTCAAGATAATACCTGACAGTTTTTATGATGCCGGTTATATAAATAATGGTATGATGACCATGCCTGCAATGGCGCTTATATTGCTCGGATGCGTAATTTGGATACATAGGGCGTATGTGAACAAGTAAAGCATTGGAAGCATAAACCGTAAAAACACAATATACCATATAACCCTAAAAACGCAAATACAATATGGAACATATTATAAGTCTGTTTTTCAGGTCTATCTTCGTAGACAACATGATATTCGCGTTCTTTCTCGGCATGTGTTCATTCCTTGCCGTTTCAAAGAACGTCAAGACTTCCTTGGGACTGGGACTTGCCGTAACCTTCGTATTGCTGATAACCGTACCGGTGGATTACTTGTTGCAAGTTTATGTGCTGGGGCCAGACTGCTTGGTTGAGGGAGTTGACTTGTCATACCTCAGTTTCATCCTTTTTATAGCAGTCATTGCGGGAATTACCCAGCTGGTCGAGATGGTGGTAGAACGCTTTTCGCCTTCGTTGTATGCCTCACTCGGCATCTTCCTGCCACTGATAGCGGTCAACTGTGCCATAATGGGAGCGTCTCTGTTCATGCAGCAACGCATCAACCTTGACCCGTCAAACTCACAATACATAGGTAATGTATGGGATGCCATTGCCTATGCGGTAGGCAGCGGAATAGGCTGGACTCTGGCTATTGTCGCTATGGGTGCCATCCGCGAAAAGATGCAGTATTGCGATGTACCGCGCCCGTTGCAAGGGTTGGGCATAACATTTATAACCGTAGGGCTGATGGCTATGGCCATGATGTGCTTTTCGGGACTTACTATATAATGTAAAACGCACAAACAAACAGATATGTTACAATTCATTTCAACAAGCATATGTGTGTTTTTGGCAGTCATAATCCTGCTTGTGGTGGTTTTGCTGATTGCTAAAAAATATCTCTCACCGAGTGGGAATGTAAACATTGAAATCAACGGCGACAAGACAATATCCGTTCCGCAAGGTTCGTCATTGATGAGTACGCTCAACGAGAACGGGATATTCCTACCTTCGGCATGTGGAGGAAAGTCAAGCTGTGGACAATGCAAGGTGCAGGTATTGGAAGGCGGAGGCGAGATTCTTGACTCCGAGCGTCCGCACTTCACACGCAAGCAAATCAAAGACCATTGGCGTCTCGGATGCCAATGCAAGGTAAAAGGCGACTTGAAAATCAAAGTGCCGGAAAGCATACTTGGCGTTAAAGAATGGGAATGCACGGTAATAAGCAACAGGAATGTAAGCTCGTTCATCAAGGAGTTCATCGTAGCGTTGCCGCCGGGAGAACACATGGACTTCATCCCCGGTTCGTATGCACAGATAAAAATACCGGCATACGACACCATTGACTATGACACCGACTTTGACAAAAGCAGCATAGGCGACAAGTATCTGCCGATGTGGGAGCGGTTTAACATGTTTTCCATAAAGGCTCATAACGCAGAACCAACCATCAGGGCATATTCAATGGCGAACTATCCGGCCGAAGGCGACCGCATAATGCTTACCGTACGCATAGCCACTCCGCCGTTTAAGCCGAAACCGCAGGTAGGTTTCCAAGACGTACCTACCGGTATAGCTTCGTCTTACATCTTCTGCCGCAAGCCCGGAGACAAGGTCATAATGAGCGGCCCTTACGGCGAATTCCATCCCATCTTCGACAGCAAAAAAGAGATGATATGGGTCGGCGGTGGAGCAGGTATGGCTCCTTTGCGCTCGCAAATAATGCACATGACAAAGACTCTGAACGTAAGAGACCGTGAGATGCACTATTTTTACGGAGCGCGTTCATTGGCTGAAGTGTTTTATCTTAATGATTTTCTCGAGCTGGAAAAGGAGTTTGACAACTTCCACTTCCACCTTGCGCTTGACCGTCCAGACCCGGAAGCCGACAAGGCCGGCGTAAAATACACACCGGGTTTTGTACATCAGGTAATGTATGATACATATTTGAAGGATGTCGATTCGCCTGAAGACATCGAGTATTATATGTGCGGCCCCGGTCCGATGAGCAATGCCGTCGTTAAGATGCTTGACAGCCTGGGCGTTGACCCTGAAGCGATAATGTACGACAACTTCGGATAATGCATCGGAGTTGACGGCAAGACAGAGACACACATCTGTCATACAAATTCCTCAAAGACGGTCTTTCACGATGTGAAAGGCCGTCTTTTGTATTGCAATAAGCGGTCTTTGGCCAGGCAAAAGACCACATATTGCAACTTCCTCTGCCACAAGGCATTCACGACCCATTCCTAATCCATTAAAAACATACGGCAAAACTGGTTTACGGATAAAATTAAGTTCGTTTCACCACACATTGTTTTGTTTTAACCCTAATATTGATTACCTTTGTAGGCGGATATAAGTTCAGGAACGGATTGTAGCATTATGGATGATAAAATAAGGATTAAAGACATAGCTGAACAGGCAGGCGTATCAGTGGGCACGGTTGACCGGGTGCTTCATAACCGCCCGAACGTATCAAAGTCGGCAAGGGAGAAGGTGGAAGCCGTTTTGAAAAACATCAACTACCAGCCCAACATGTACGCAAGCGCACTTGCCTACAACAAGTCTTACACATTTTATTGCATAATTCCGAAACATGGCTCGGAAGCTTATTGGGACGAAATAGAAGAAGGGGCAAACAAAGCGTGCGAGACCAGGCGCGACTTTCACATACATGTGAAAATGATGTATTATGAACGTTTTAATACCGATACCTTCACAAAGAAATGCAATGAATGCCTTAACAGCAACCCGAACGGCGTTATTGTAGTACCGAGCGAACTTGAAATCACCAAGAAATTCACAGACAAACTACATGAACGCAACATCCCGTTCATATTGCTTGACTCGTATATGCCCGACCTTAAACCGCTTTCTTTTTACGGCCAAGACTCTTTCTGCAGCGGATATTTCGCGGCGAAGATGCTGATGCTGATAGCATCCAGCGAAAAGGAAATAATGCTTATGAAACAGATGAAAGACGGCAAGGTGGCAAGCAAGCAGCAGGACAACCGCGAAGTAGGTTTCCGCCATTATATGCAAGACCATTTCCCCCAAGTCAAGATATTGGAGCTGGACCTGCCATTGGAGGAAGACAAAGAGAAATACGACACCATTTTGGAGGATTTTTTTACCACACACCCACATATACACCATTGCATAACATTTTGCTCAAAGGGACACATTGTCGGCGAGTTCCTGCTAAAGACAAACCGGCGCGACGTACAGATAATGGGGTATGACATGGTAGAACGCAACGCAAAATGCCTGCGCTTGGGGTCGATATCATTCCTTATCGCGCAACACGCCTTCATGCAGGGCTACAATTGTGTAGACACGCTGTTCAAAGCCATAGTACTAAAGAAAAAGGTCGACCCGGTAAATTACATGCCGATTGAATTGCTATCAAAAGAAAACATCGATTTTTACAGAAGAACTCAATTATAACTATAACACTTTAAAACAAATCAATCTCATGGAAAAAGCACCTTTCATCAAAATCAACAAAGCGGACACGGTTGTGGTCTGCCTGAAAAATTACACGAAGGGAGAAACCATCAACGTTGACGGTAACACGATAACCGTGAAGCAAGACACGCCGATGGGGCATAAAATCCTGTTGAAAGACACTACCGCAGGAACTGATATAATAAAATACGGATATCCCATCGGGCACGCCAAGGAAGATTTGAAAGCCGGACAATGGGTCAACGAGAATAACCTCAAGACCAATCTTGCCGGAACTTTGACATACAAGTACAATCCTGTGACAGAAGAACTTGCCATACCTGACGAGCACCTAACGTTTAAGGGGTATGTGCGTAAGAACGGTGAAGTGGGCATACGCAACGAGGTGTGGATTGTACCTACCGTAGGTTGTGTTAACGGCATAGCCGAAAAGCTGGCTCAAAAGCTGGAAGAGGAAACAAGACTTGAAGGCATTGACGCCGTACATGCTTGGCATCATAATTATGGATGTTCGCAACTTAGCAACGACCATGAGAACACCAGGAAGGTATTGCGCGACATAGTGCTCCATCCCAATGCCGGAGCCGTGTTGGTATTAAGCCTCGGATGCGAGAACAACCAGCCAGACCAGTTCGAGAAGCTACTAGGAGATTACGACAAAGACAGAGTAAAATTCCTCGTGACGCAGAAAGTCCAAGGCGATGAAATAGAGGAAGGCATGAAGATATTGCGCTCACTCTATGATATTGCCAAAAACGACAAGCGTACAGATTGTCCGTTGAGCGAACTGCGTGTAGGCTTGAAATGTGGCGGAAGCGACGGTTTAAGCGGTATTACTGCAAACCCGTTGGTTGGCGAATTTTCCGACTTCCTCGTAGCTCAAGGAGGTACGTCAATATTGACAGAAGTTCCCGAAATGTTTGGAGCGGAAACCATCTTGATGAACAGGTGCAAGAATGAAGAACTGTTCAATCAAACAGTTAAATTGATAAACGATTTCAAAGAATATTTCCTCAGTCATGGAGAGCCCGTGGGCGAGAACCCGTCACCTGGAAACAAAGCAGGCGGAATATCTACGCTTGAGGACAAAGCTTTAGGTTGCACGCAAAAATGTGGACGCGCTCCTGTTTGCGGTGTTCTTGGATATGGCGACAGACTGAAGGAAAAAGGGCTGAACCTGTTGTCGGCGCCTGGTAATGACCTTGTTGCGGCTACTGCTCTTGCGGCTGCCGGTTGCCAGATAGTACTGTTCACGACAGGGCGCGGCACGCCGTTTGGAACATTCATCCCGACGATGAAAATATCAACAAACAGCAATCTGTTTGCCAACAAACCTAACTGGATTGATTTCAACGCAGGAGAACTGGTTGATGGAACTGACATGATATCACTTTTGCGCAAATTCATAGATAAGATTATTTCCGTTGCCAATGGCGATAAAACATGCAACGAGAAAAACGGCTATCGTGAAATATCAATATTCAAGAATGGCGTGACATTGTAAAATGATTGTGTAAAATAGGGTGACATCATATCGGGTAAAACCGTTTTGGTGTCATCCATTTTTGTTCTCATGAAGAATATTCGCAGGGGAAGATGAAAATCATATATAGGAATTTCACACGGTTATTGTCAATGGGCGGCTTTGAAGAGCACCGTTCCGTTGAGGCAATGTCTGAATATAAATGGAACAGACTGCTTGCGATTGCCGAAGCCTGCGATGTTCCCGATTTCATATATATAGGTATTGTCAAATCGGATAAAGCGATTATCCCAAGCCGGATATTGACAGAAGTAACAGAGAAGCTCCGACAATTTGAAAAGAAGCATGATGAAACAGATGGCAACATGGATACCATCGTAAAGCAGCTTCCTAAAAAGTTCACGGCGTATTACTTGAACCGACGTTACAGCAAATTGGTATTCAATGAGATACACAGCATCGACACGTCAATAAATTCATTGGTATTGCTTAACAGGATTATAGACTGTGTAAATATTTTTTTTGATTATGGTCTGGATATCCGCAAGTTGTTAAGTTTAGGCACTTACATTAGGTCTTATGGAGACAAGGTCGATTTTGTTAAAGTTGAGAATTGGATTGATACTCTTGGGCTGGATAAAATGTGCAATTATATTGCCTGCCATCTAATCCTTCTTTTCAATTTTGAGCAACAAGAACTGCCTTTCGTCAAAAACGTAAATAAAAAACAACTTGACTTCATACAGCGAACTTTGGAACAGAATATGGAAAAAGTAGCATTGTCAAGCAAGGACAAGACCATGTTGTCTGGCGATAAACTAACAATAAACCCTATACACAGGCTGAATTCTCACCCTTTGAAATATATCCGTTTTTGTCCAATAGAGGCAGTTCTTCGTTTCACATCCAACGCGCTCAAAAGTCTTTCAAACATTGATGAATAACTAAATTTCCATAATTTATTTTGCCGTCAGAACGATAAGGCGTACCTTTGCAAAAATAAGATTCAGATTATAATGAAACGACAAATATTATTCATCTTATTCATTATTTTTGTAAATGTACAGTGCTCAATAGGACAGATTATTGTTGAAAGCGATGTGCAATGCGAGGACACTTGCAGACATGTGCATGGCATAGATTTAAGTCATTATCAAGGAGAAGTCTTTTGGGAAACTGTCGGTGAAAACAGCAAAATGGCTTATGTTTATTTGAAAGCTACAGAAGGCAGTACTCATATAGACAGAACATACGAGCGGAATATAGAGCTGGCTCATCAACATGGACTAAAAGTTGGTTCATACCATTTCTTCCGTCCCAAAACGGAGTTGTCAAAACAACTTGACAATTTTATTTCGCAATGCCGTCCCGGCGACCAAGATTTGATACCAATGATAGACATTGAATCTACAGGGGGATTGAAAACTGAAGAGTTTTGCGATTCGCTTTTCAAATTCCTCGATTTAGTAGAAAAAGCATACCGGCAAAAACCTTTATTATATACATATACAAACTTTTATAATAAACATCTTACAGGAAAAATAGACGATTATCATTTGATGATAGCCCAATATTCAGATGAAAAGCCTGAATTATCCGATGGGCGGGATTATACAATATGGCAATATACAGCTAAAGGTGAAATCAACGGTATAAACACATATGTTGACAAAAGCCGTTTTATGGGGCGGCATAGTATGAGGGAAATAAGATTCAAGCACTTTTAAGATTGTCATGGCATGAAAAAAGGTTGATATGGTTATTGTCAAATGTCTCCGAGTTGTCATAATATCAGCACCCTCATTATATATCCGATTTTGCAAAAATTAAAGCAGAAAAAAGACTATTTACAGCCACTATTGCGGTGAGACATATTGAATAGCAATAGAATGATAACATGGCAAAATATAATTTTTCACTAATACATGCAGTTGCATTCTGTTTGTTTGGCTTCATAAACATGATGACAATGGCACAAACCAAGACAGTCGAAATACGTATCCTTCAGACAAGTGATGTACACGGTAGTTTTTTCCCGTTTGATTTCATTAATCGCCAACCGTCGGAAGGTTCGATGGCACGGGTTTCAAGCTATGTGAAAGAACTAAGGAAGACATACGGTGACAATTTGCTTTTACTTGACAATGGCGACATCCTGCAAGGGCAACCGACATGTTATTATTGCAATTACATAAAGCCTTCGATGCCAAACGTTGCCGCTTCCGTAATCAATTATTTGGGATATGACGCACAGACTGTCGGCAATCATGACATAGAAACGGGACATGAAGTGTACGACAAATGGATTAATGAAGTGGAATGTCCGATGCTGGGAGCAAATATTATCAACACATCAACAGGCCTGCCTTACCTAAAACCTTACGAGGTATTTGTGCGTGACGGTGTGCGCATTGCCGTAATAGGCATGTTGACTCCTGCTATACCGAACTGGTTGGACGAGCATTTATGGAAAGGAATGAGGTTTGTCGATATGGTTGAAAGCGCTGAATACTGGGTTGAACGCGTCAAGGCAGAAGAGCATCCTGATGTAATCATTGGTTTGTTTCATTCAGGATGGGACGGTGGAATCAAAACAAACCAGTATGAGGAAAACGCTTCATTGCGCATTGCAAAGGAGGTGCCTGGCTTTGACATAATCTTATATGGCCATGACCATAAAAGCAACAAGGAGTTTGTTGACAATGCGAACGGCACAACATTGTGTCTGAACCCGTCGTCAAACGCCGAGTTTGTATGCGATGCTTTGATATCGGTGACATTCGACAACGGCCAGATTGTGTCCAAGGACATTACCGGCAATATCACCGACATCAGGAATTTGCCCGTAGATGTCGACTTCATGGCGTATTTCAAGAACGACATTGACAGTGTCAACTCTTTTGTAAACCGCAAAATCGGAACATTCGAGAATACCATCTATACACGCGATTCATATTTCGGGAACAGCGCATTCTGCGACTTCATACACAACATGCAGCTCAAAATCACAGGTGCCGACATTTCGTTCAACGCCCCGTTGTCCTTTGACATCAGTATAGAGGCTGGCGATATTCACATCAGTGATTTGTTCAATCTGTACAAATACGAAAACCAGATATATGTGCTGCGCATGACAGGAAAAGAAATCCATGACTACCTTGAGATGAGTTATGCGCTTTGGACTAACACGATGACCGGACCTGACGACCATATCATGCTATTGGAACAAAATGGGAACGGGCATAGCGGCTACGGTTTCAAGAACCTTGCGTTTAATTTTGACAGCGCCGCCGGCATCGATTATGAAGTGGACGTAAGGCAACCTGAAGGCTGCAAGGTTAAAATACTCGGTATGTCTGACGGTAGACCGTTTGACGAGAACAAGTGGTACAATGTGGCAATGAACAGCTATCGAGGCAATGGGGGAGGCGAGCTTCTTACCAAAGGCGCAGGCATACCACACGATTCGTTGCCTGACAGGGTGGCGTTTGAAAGCGAGCATGACCAGCGATATTACCTTATGAAGGAAATAGAATGCGCCGGAATAATGAACCCACAACTTGGAAACAACTGGCGTTTTGTGCCTGAACAGTGGGCAAGCCGAGCGATAAAGCGTGACAAGCTGCTGTTATTCGGGGTGGAATAATCCTTGAATGTGCAGAATGATAGACAATGGCAATATCACAATATAAATACTGATGGAAAAATATTGGTTTGTTTTTTGCAACTCGGAACTGTTGCTTGAAAAGACTCCAGACGGACATTATACCATCCCCTTGCAGGAAGCCGCACCCGTCAACATCGCGCAGCCTGTCGGCGAAATCCACAACATAACACCCTTTGGAGACATAGAGGTAAAAGCCTACAACGCCAGTGATATTCAGCAAGATAACCGTTATGAGTTATGCGGCCTACGCGCGTCATACAAAAAACTGCCTTTTGACTTGTATTTGAAGGCAGGCAAATGTGCTGAAATAATATACTGGGATACCAACACGCAGTATTGTGGAAAGTGTGGCGGACGTATGAAATTGCATACCGACATTTCCAAAGTATGTACTAAATGCGGACGTGAAGTGTGGCCCCAACTCTCCACAGCGATAATCGTATTAATCCATCGCAACGACGATGTCTTGCTTGTACACGCAAACAATTTCAAAGGACATTACTATGGTCTTGTCGCTGGCTTTGTGGAAACTGGCGAAACTCTGGAACAGGCCGTAGTCCGCGAAGTTTCCGAGGAAACAGGACTTCGCATACGCAACTTACATTATTTCGGTTCGCAACCGTGGCCTTACCCATGCGGCTTGATGGTGGGTTTTCATGCCGATTATGACAGTGGGGAACTGAAACTGCAACGCTCCGAACTGGGTGACGGGGGCTGGTTTAACAAGGACAATCTTCCTGAAATACCTGAAAAGTTGTCGATAGCCCGCAAGTTGATTGACGATTGGCTCGAAAATACTTGATACACGGCATTTATGCCGTCTTGAACATGTTTACAGACGGCTGTCAGATTATGGCTAATCCGTACAATGCCCTTTATGATGCAATACATTTTTAAAAGGCCGCCTTTTAGTTTGTAAAAGGTGGCCTTTTATTATGCAGTTCATGGTCTTTTGTTTTGTAAAAGGCCGTCTTTTACAAAACGGGGGATTGCATGGCGATATATGGCGGAGTAAATGACGTTGCCTATCAATGTCTGTTTTATATGAAATGTAGCTGCAAAAGGCACGATTGCAACAAAATGGAAGTATTTTACAAAGATATATTATAATTTATTTGTTTTATTCGATTATTATCTTTAACTTTGCACGTGATAAATAAAAAGAAATGACACGTTGCATCAACATAGCAAGCACTATCATCCTACGACTTCACAACGGAGACGGAAGTGATAAAGTGTGCTGTTGAAATATGTGTAAATCAAATAGAGCCTTTCTCACTTCCAAGTGCGAAAGGTTTTTTTATTAATCTAAATACAATAGACATGAGTGACAGGTTATTTATCTTCGACACAACGCTGAGGGACGGCGAACAAGTACCGGGATGCCAGTTGAATACGGTAGAAAAAATCCAAGTGGCAAAGCAACTGGAACAGCTTGGCGTGGATGTCATAGAAGCAGGATTCCCCATATCAAGTCCGGGCGACTTTAATTCGGTGATAGAAATATCCAAGGCGGTAACTTGGCCTACTATCTGCGCGCTTACCCGCGCTGTGGAAAAGGATATCGACGTAGCTGCAGACTCGCTTAAATACGCAAAGCACAAACGCATACATACGGGCATAGGTACGAGCGACTCGCACATAAAATACAAGTTTAACAGCAACCGTGAGGAAATCATCGAACGCGCTGTGGCTGCCGTGAAATACGCAAAGAGGTACGTCGAGGATGTAGAGTTTTACGCAGAAGATGCCGGACGGACCGACAACGAATACCTTGCCCGCGTGGTGGAAGCCGTTATCAAGGCTGGAGCAACAGTAGTAAACATACCTGACACCACAGGGTATTGTCTTCCAAGCGAATACGGTAAAAAGATTAAATATTTGGTTGAACACGTTGACAACATCGATAAAGCCATTATCTCAACCCACTGCCACAATGACCTTGGCATGGCGACCGCCAATACATTTAGCGGAATAGCCAATGGAGCGCGGCAGGTTGAGGTAACCATCAACGGAATAGGGGAGAGGGCAGGCAACACTTCTCTTGAGGAAATAGCAATGATATTGAAATGCCACAGGCACCTTGGCATTGACACCAACATCAACACCACGAAGATTTATCCCACCAGCCGAATGGTAAGCAGCCTGATGAACATGCCGGTACAACCCAATAAGGCAATCGTAGGGCGCAACGCTTTTGCCCATTCCAGCGGCATACACCAGGATGGAGTGTTGAAAAACACTGACACTTACGAAATAATGAATCCGAAGGATGTCGGCCTTGACGACAACTCAATCGTGCTTACCGCACGCAGCGGCAGAGCCGCATTGAAATACAGGCTTAGCGTACTTGGCGTAAACTTGGAGGATGAAAATAAACTTGACAATATATACCAGAACTTCTTGAAACTGGCCGACAAGAAAAAAGAAATCAACGACGACGATGTACTCATGCTTGCCGGAGCCGACCGTGCCGAGGCTCACGCCGTCAAGCTCGACTTCCTGCAAGTGACAACGGGCATGGGAGTTAAGAGCGTTGCAAGCATAGGTCTCGACATTTCAGGCCAGAAGTTTGAAGAAGCGTCAACCGGCAACGGCCCTGTTGACGCCGCAATAAAGGCACTGAAGAAAATCATCCAGAAGCAAATGACCTTGAAAGAGTTTACAATCCAGGCTATTAGCAAGGGGTCTGACGACATTGGAAAGGTGCACATGCAGGTGGAATACAACGGCAACGTGTATTACGGCTTTGGAGCAAATACAGACATAGTGTCGGCTTCGGTCGAGGCGTATATCGACTGTATAAATAAATTTAAGTAAGCGATAACCATTAAAACAATATAACCTCAAATAATAATGAATACTCTGTTTGACAAGATTTGGGACAAACATGTTGTACAAATAGTCGAGGACGGGCCTACACAGCTGTACATAGACCGCCTTTACTGTCATGAAGTGACTTCGCCACAGGCGTTTTCAGGCTTGCGGCAGCGTGGATTAAAGTGCTTCAGACCACAGCAAATATTTTGCATGCCCGACCATAACACCCCCACGCACGACCAAGACAAGCCTATTAGCGACCCTGTCTCGCGCAAGCAGGTGGAGACGCTTAAATCCAGCGCGAAGGAGTTTGGCTTGACATATTACGGCATGATGGACAAGAACAATGGCATAATCCATGTCGTAGGGCCGGAAAAAGGGCTTTCCCTTCCAGGCATGACGATTGTTTGCGGCGACTCGCATACCAGCACGCACGGTGCAGTTGGTGCGGTTGCTTTTGGTATAGGGACAAGCGAAGTGGAGATGGTCATGGCCTCACAATGTATATTGCAGCAGAAACCCAAGTCGATGCGGATAAGCATAAACGGCAAACTTGGCAAATGCGTTACGGCCAAGGACGTGGCGCTTTACCTTATGTCTAAGCTCACAATGTCAGGGGCAACGGGATATTTTGTCGAATACTCCGGGCCGGTAGTCAGTGAAATGTCGATGGAAGGGCGCCTTACATTGTGCAACCTGTCAATAGAGATGGGGGCGCGCGGCGGTTTTGTAGCTCCTGATGAGACTACTTTTGAATATTTGAAAGGCAAGGAGTTCGCACCAAAAGGTGAAGAATGGGACAAGGCTGTGGCGTATTGGCGTACACTTAGGAGTGGTGACGATGCCGTATTTGATAAGGAACTGTCGTTTGACGCGGCAGACATTGAGCCTCGCATCACATACGGAACTAATCCAGGAATGGGCATCGGCATATCGGAAAGCATACCGACCATCGATGAAATCGACGAAAACGGCAAGGCTTCTTTCATAAAATCGCTTGATTATATGAAATTCAAGGCAGGCGAAAAACTTGTCGGACATGCAATAGATTATGTGTTCCTTGGTGCTTGTACGAATGGACGTATAGAGGATTTCAGGGCTTTTGCATCCGTAGTGAAAGGACGTAAAAAGGCTGAAAACGTAACGGCTTGGCTTGTACCAGGTTCATGGTCGGTAGACAGGCAGATAAGGGAAGAAGGATTGGATAAGGTCTTTGCTGACGCAGGTTTTGAAATTCGGCAGCCAGGGTGCTCGGCCTGTCTTGCAATGAATGACGACAAAGTTCCGGCTGGGAAATATGCCGTTTCAACAAGCAACAGGAACTTTGAAGGACGACAAGGTCCAGGAGCGCGTACCATACTGGCAAGTCCGTTCGTGGCCGCTGCCGCTGCCGTAACTGGCAAAATCACCGACCCAAGAGATTTGATATAGAGAAAATATGACATTATAACAATCCAAACTAAAATATGAAACAAAAATTTGGCGTTATAAATAGCACTTGCGTTCCACTGCCTTTAGAGAACGTAGACACAGACCAGATAATTCCAGCCCGCTTTCTCAAGTCAACCGACAAAGCAGGATTTGGCGACAACCTGTTCAGGGACTGGCGATACGACAAGGATGGGGCACTTAAAAAGGATTTTGTGCTAAACGACCCGACATACAGTGGAGTAATACTTGTTGCAGGAAAGAATTTCGGTTGCGGGTCAAGCCGTGAACATGCAGCGTGGGCAATCGCAGGATATGGTTTCAGGGTAGTCATCAGCAGCTTCTTCGCCGATATCCACAAGAATAACGAACTCAACAACTTCGTATTGCCTGTGGTCGTTTCCGAAACATTCTTGGCAAAGTTGTTCAAATGCATAAAAGACAATCCGAAAACAGAAGTCGAAGTAGACCTGCCCAATCAGACCGTCACAAACAAAGCCACTGGCGAGAAAGAACATTTTGAAATAAACGGTTATAAGAAGCACTGCCTGATGAACGGACTTGACGATATTGACTATCTGTTGCAAAACAAAGACAAAATCGAAGGATGGGAACGACAGAACAAATAAATTCATACACACGCATACCGCCGTTCATTGAGATAATGGACAGCACACTCCGTGACGGAGAACAGACCAACGGCGTTTCTTTTTTGCCACACGAGAAACTTATGATTGCGAAAATGCTGCTCAACGACATCAACGTTGACCGGGTAGAAGTAGCCTCGGCACGGGTTTCTGATGGTGAAAAAGATGCTGTAAAGATGATTTGCCAGTATGCCAAGCGTATCGGGAAATTGCAAAATGTAGAAGTGTTAGGTTTTGTAGACGGCAAGGCAAGCATCGACTGGATTGACGATTGTGGCGGAAAGGTAATTAATTTACTTGCAAAAGGTTCGTTCAAACATTGTTCTGGTCAGTTGCAAAAGACATTGGAAGAGCATCTTGACGACATCATATTCTCGCTGGATTATGCAAGACAGAAGGGTATGGAAGTTAATATTTACCTTGAAGACTGGAGCAACGGCATGAAGGATTCCCCTGAATATGTGTATGGTATGCTTGACGTTTTAATAAATAAGGACGTAAAACGCTTCATGTTGCCTGATACACTTGGAGTCTTGAATCCACTTCAGGTAATCGAATACATGCGTAAGATGGTGAAGAGATATCCTTCCGCGCATTTCGATTTCCATGCACATAACGATTACGACCTTGCCGTAAGCAATTCGCTCGCCGCTGTTTTAAGTGGTGCGAAAGGGCTTCACGTCACAGTAAACGGACTCGGAGAAAGGTGCGGTAACGCTCCTTTGTCAAGCGTACAAGTCATATTGAAAGACCAATTCCATGCAAAAACAAGCATCATGGAAGACCGTCTGAACGATATCAGCAGGCTTGTCGAAGGATATTCGGGCATATCCGTAGCACCTAACCAGCCTATAGTCGGCGAAAATGTATTCACCCAAGTAGCTGGGGTTCATGCCGACGGAGACAACAAAGCGAACCTTTATACCAACGCTCTCGTGCCGGAGCGTTTTGGAAGGAAACGCGAGTATGCGCTTGGAAAGACCAGCGGAAAAGCCAATATAGACCGTAACCTGCAAGAGCTTGGCCTTGAATTGACACCGGAACAGACACGGAAGGTAACCCAACGCATAACCGAACTTGGTGACAGGAAGGAAATAGTGACGCAAGAAGACCTGCCGTTCATTGTGAGCGACGTGTTGAAGCACAGCGTGCCTGACGACAAGGTAAAGCTCGTAAGCTACATGGTTTCATCGGCATACGGACTTAAGCCGATTGCAAGTGTCAAGGTTGAAATTAACGGATGCCAGTATGAAGCCGACGCTATGGGCGACGGACAGTATGACGCTTTTGTCAAGGCGCTGCGCAAAATCTATAAGAAATCGCTCGACCACACATTCCCCGTATTGGAGAATTACAGCGTCACAATCCCTCCAGGCGGACGTACCGACGCTCTTGTACAGACTGTCATAACATGGAACAACAACGGGAAGACCATCAGGACCCGCGGCCTTGATGCAGACCAGACTGAAGCCGCCATCAAGGCGACAATGAAAATGCTCAATATCTTTGAAGAAAATTCATGATGAAAGTAGACATTTAAGATGTTATAAATTAAAACAATACAACCTAAAAAACATTCTCTGAAATATGAAACTTAAGATTGCAGTACTTCCCGGGGACGGGATAGGGCCGGAAATAATGGCACAAGGCGTAGCGGTAATGGATGCCATCGCCAGTAAATTCGGACATGAGATAGAATATAAGGAGGCAATTTGCGGTGCGGCGGCCATCGATGCTGTGGGCAACCCGTTTCCTGACGATACGTTTGAGACGTGCAAATGGGCTGATGCCGTACTGTTTGCTGCAGTAGGAGACCCACGTTTTGACAACAACCCGACGGCGAAAGTGCGCCCAGAGCAAGGACTTTTAGCCATGCGCAAAAAGCTCGGACTGTTCGCCAACATACGTCCCGTACAAACGTTCAAATGCCTGCTGCACAAGTCTCCGTTGAAAGACGAATTGATAAAAGATGCAGACTTTATCTGCATTCGTGAGCTCACTGGCGGAATGTATTTCGGTGAAAAATACCAGGACAACGACAAGGCGTATGACACGAACTATTACACTCGCCCCGAGATAGAGCGCATACTCCGCGTAGCATACGACTATGCACGCAAACGCAGGCGTCACCTTACCGTGGTAGACAAGGCTAATGTGTTGGCATCCAGTCGTTTATGGCGGCAGGTTGCAAAAGAACTTGAACAAGAATATCCGGATGTAAAGACCGATTACATGTTCGTTGACAACGCCTCAATGCGAATGTTGGTAGAACCGACATTCTTTGACGTGATGGTGACAGAAAACACTTTCGGCGACATACTAACCGATGAGGGCAGCTGTATTTCTGGCAGCATGGGGCTGCTTCCTTCAGCATCGACAGGTGAAAGCACACCTGTATTTGAGCCAGTACACGGCTCTTGGCCGCAAGCCGCTGGCAAAAATATTGCAAACCCGTTGGCTCAGATACTCTCCGTAGCCATGCTTCTTGAGTATTTTGACCTAAAAGAAGAGGGCAAATTGGTGCGCAAGGCTGTTGACGCGTCGCTCGACGCGAACGTACGCACGCCTGAAATCCAGGTAGAGGGCGGCGCAAGTTACGGAACAAAGGAAGTGGGAGAGTGGATTGTCGACTACATAAATAAAGCCTGAAATAAACGTCTCATCGCGGCATGAGCCGTCTAAACCAACCGTTAGAGCCGTCCAAACATTGTGTTTGGACGACTATGGCTATATGGATAGGCGGTTTACTTTATTATTGTTCCGTAAACAGCCACTTTTATTACGCCGTCCAGTCTGTTCTCAAAAACATTGTAGGCTTCTTCTATCTTGTCAAGAGGGAAACGGTGGGTGATTAACGGGGTTGTATCAATCTTGCCTTCTTCGATTAAATGGAGGATTTCTTCACAATCGCATCCGTCCACGCCTCCGGTTTTGAACGTCAGGTTCTTGCCGTACATATCGGGCAAAGGTAGAACCTGTGGCTTGTCATACATAGCAACGATTGTCACCGTGGCGTTGGGACGTGCGCACCGCCACGCCATCTGGAATGTGTCTTCGCCGCCTGCAACCTCCATCACAACATCGGCACCGCCGTGGTCGCTATTGCGCAATACGAAATCCTCGCATTCGTCTGGGGTTGTCACAAGCACGCCAGGATAATGTGTGCGGACAAAGTGCAAACGTTCTTCGGATTTCTCGCACACTATAATGCGCTTGGGCTGCTTTAGCATCGTACAAAGCAAAGTACAGATGCCAGTAGGGCCTGCTCCGATGATTAGAACCGTATCTTCTGTGGATATGCAGGATATACGGGCAGCCCAAAAACCTGTGGCGAGTATATCGCCGACGAAAAGAGCCTGCTCGTCGCTTACGCTGTCTGGAATACGGCTCAAGCATTGGTCTGCGTGGGGCACGCGGACGTATTCCGCCTGTCCGCCGTCTATGCGGCATCCCAACGCCCAACCGCCGTCAGGGGCGGTACAGTTGTTGACGTAACCATTCTTGCAAAAGAAGCATTCGCCACAAAATGTCTCGACGTTTACTGCCACACGGTCGCCAGGCTTCACCTTCGTTACATTCCCGCCAACACTTTCTACAACGCCTACCATCTCGTGCCCTACGGTTATTCCCGGCACGGCACTCGGTACGCTGCCGTGCTTTATGTGCAAGTCGCTGGTGCAGATGCTGCCGAGTGTTACGCGGACAATGGCATCGCGCCCGTCCTTCAACACAGGCTTGGGCTTTTCGGTCATTGCGAACTCATGCGGCCCAATGTATGTATATGCAATCATGTCAATAGTGGTTAAAGATGTTATAAATCATTCCGAATGTATTACGATGAAACCGGCTGTTTTGCAAAAGACGGCAAATTGCAATGCGATTGACGGTCTTTTACCGTGCAAAAGGCCGTCAATTGAAAGCTAAAAGACGGCCTTTTACAAAACTGTATGTATCAAGCTGTTACGCATTGTGGTGACATGTACACTTTATTTCACGAAAACAGCCATTCCATCGATGGCGCTCAATCCTTTTTGCTGTTGGCTTTTGATTGGAATTTTGCAGAGTTGACGATAAAACGTTCATGTGTTCCCATTCCGATAAGTCCGGTTTCATCATACACGTTTGCATTGAATTTAAGACGCCTGCCGTCAACTTCTGTCAGTTCAGTCTCGCATTTTACGGCCATTCCAACGGGAGTAGGGGATACATGTTCGATGTCGAGCTTTGTCCCGACTGTAGATTGTCCCTCTTCAAGATACGGTGCAACGCTGCGCCATGCAGTCTCTTCTATGAGCGCGACCATGGCCGGAGTGGCGAAAACGGATAGGATTCCGCTGCCCATTGCTTCTGCTGTATTGTTGCTGTTTACTTTAATTTCGATAATGTTTTTTATTCCTGTCTCCATAATTTGGCTTTTAATATTGTTAGTAATTACTTGAATTTTCTGATACACAGCTTGTTTCCTGCAAAATTAACGATTGGGTGCGAGATTATGGAATTTTATCAACTAAAATTTTGTGAACAAACAGATTTACCTTACTTTTGCATAAATTTGTGCACAATAAATGAAAAGGTATTTATTAATAGGTATAGTTTTATTTGTCTGCGCATCATTGCACGCGCAATTGAAATGGAATTCACGTTATCAGGCTTACATCGACCAATATAAAGATTTGGCTATAGCCGAGATGTTGAAATACGACATCCCGGCGAGCATTACACTCGCACAAGGCTTGCTTGAAAGCGGTGCCGGCATGAGCGAACTGGCCCGTAAGGGCAACAACCATTTCGGGATAAAATGTCACAATTGGCGTGGAGCTACAACGTATCACGATGATGACGAGGAACAGGAATGTTTCAGGAAATACCGCGATGTATACGAAAGTTTTGAAGACCACAGCAAATTTCTTGCTCACCAGCCAAGATACCGCAGTCTGTTCCGTTTGAAACGTACTGACTATAAGGGCTGGGCGCACGGTCTGAAGAAATGCGGATATGCCACGAGTCCTACGTATGCGAAACAGCTTATTGGCATAATTGAGCTTTATAAGTTGCATAATTATGACAAGGCGACGAAATATGACCGTTTCATGGTAAGCCGTTCAGAAGTCAAGGGCATCGCTCCAGGCACGAATTTGCACCCGATACATATTTATAATAAGAACTATTACATCACGGTAAGGCCGGGTGATACATTCAGGTCTATAGGTGAAGAGGTCGGAATTTCGTACAAGAAAATCGCCAAGTATAATGAACGCGACAAGGACGACAGGCTTGTTCCTGGCGAGATAATATACTTGAAGAAGAAACAAAAGAAAGCGATAAAGGCATATAAAAATAAGCCGCACCGCGTAAAAGACGGCGAAAGCATGTACTCAATAGCACAGTATTATGGCATAAGAACAGAAAGTCTTTACAAGATGAACCGCTTAAATCCTGATTATTCAATACAGGTTGGTGATTATCTACGTGTAAGGTGACAAATGGCAGGTAATAGTTCATGTTCAGGGTATTCGCTCCCTATTTTGTCATCTGCCGTCATTTGTCAACTAACGGGCATTATGATAAATATAAGTATTTCGGATATATGTCGGCCGTAGTAAGACTCCCCTAAAATAAGGAATGGTGAAAAAATGAATGATTACATAGATTTAAGAAACATAAGGGTTAACAACCTCAAAAACATATCGCTAAAAATCCCCCACGACAAGTTTATTGTCGTGACCGGCGTTTCTGGTTCCGGCAAATCGTCTTTGGCTTTCGACACGCTTTATGCAGAAGGACAACGCCGCTATGTGGAAAGTCTCTCGGCTTATGCACGCCAGTTTCTTGGACGTATGCACAAGCCTGACTTTGACTATATAAAAGGACTTCCGCCAGCGATTGCCGTCGAACAGAAGGTCAATACGAGAAATCCCCGTTCCACGGTTGGTACAAGCACGGAAATCTACGATTACCTACGCATGTTGTTTGCAAGGATTGGACGCACTTATTCGCCAATAAGCGGTGTTGAAGTTAAAAGGCATACTATCAATGACATACTTAAATGCATCGGCTCTTTTTCAAAAGGAACAAAGTTTGTTATTTTGTCCCATTTGCATGTTAATGAGGGTAATTCCCTTGAAAGGCAACTTCAAATATACTTGCAGCAGGGTTTTCCCCGTATTTATCATAATGGAGAGTTCGTCCAGATAGAAGACGCCATTACGGATGTTGCACAACTTAAGGCTGAAGATGTGTTTATATTGATAGACAGGCTTTCTGTCGACGATGCGCCAGACACGATTTCAAGGATTAGCGATTCTGTTGAAACAGCTTTTTTTGAAGGTGATGGTGCATGTCGTCTTGTATTCATTCCATCGAACATAACATATGATTTCTCGGATAAGTTCGAGGCTGACGGCATAAGGTTTGACGAGCCGAATGACAACATGTTTTCATTTAACTCCCCTATCGGGGCCTGTCCTGCATGTGAGGGTTTTGGCAATGTAATAGGCATTGACGAGAAACTGGTTGTACCAAACCCGTCATTAAGCGTGTATGAAGGATGTGTGCAATGCTGGCATGGGGAAAAAATGGAGCAATGGAAGAATGAGTTTTGTATGCAGGCGGCAAAGGACAACTTCCCCATTTTCGAGCCATACTATAGTTTGTCGGCAAAATATAAGGATTGGCTTTGGCATGGGTTGCCATCACAAAAAACGATGGATTTGCGTGAGAAAGTATGTATAGACTCATTCTTCCAAATGCTGAAGGACAACCAATATAAAATACAATACCGCGTGATGTTAAGCCGTTACCGTGGCAAAACGACGTGTCCTGAATGTCATGGGACAAGGCTTAAAAAAGAATCCAACTATGTCAAGATAAACGGAAAAAGCATAAGCAACCTTGTGGAAATGTCGATAGACAATCTAAAGGGGTGGTTTGATGCTTTGAAATTAGATAAACAAGAAACAAAAATCAGCGCACGTCTGTTGGCGGAAATAAACAACAGGCTCCGCTTTCTTGTAGATGTCGGACTCGGATATCTCACCCTTAACCGGGCGTCAAATAGCTTGAGCGGCGGTGAGAGCCAGCGAATAAACCTGACAACGGCACTCGGCAGCAGCCTGGTTGGTTCGCTTTATATATTGGACGAGCCAAGCATCGGCCTGCATAGCAGGGACACATACCGGCTTATCAATGTGTTGAAAGAACTCAAGTCATTGGGTAACACCGTAATTGTAGTTGAACACGACGAGGACATAATAAGGTCTGCCGACTATCTGATAGACCTAGGTCCAGATGCTGGAAGAAACGGAGGAGAGATTGTTTATGAAGGTGTGCCGTCAGAAATAGGCAGCGATGATTTGGAAAAATACGGCCAAAGCCACACCATAAAATATCTTTTCGGCAAAGAAAAGATACAATTGCCGCAAAGCAGAAGGTCATGGAATAAGAGCATTGTGGTAAAAAGCGCCATGATGAACAACCTGAAAGGCATAACCGTTGCTTTTCCGTTGAATGTCCTGAATGTAGTCACGGGCGTAAGCGGTTCGGGCAAGTCTTCGCTGGTAAGGGGAATACTTTATCCGGCACTGAAACGCAAGCTTGACGAAGTTGCCGATATTCCAGGTGAATATGCAGGGCTTGAAGGCGACTGGAAAGACATCAGGCATGTAGAGATGGTCAATCAAAACCCTATTGGTAAAAGCTCCCGTTCAAACCCTGTTACATACGTCAAGGCGTTTGACGAGATAAGGCAGCTCTTTGCCGAGCAGCCGTTGGCCAAGCAAATGGGCTTCACCGCGCAGTATTTCTCGTTCAATGCCGACGGAGGCCGTTGTGAAACGTGCAAGGGTACAGGAGTTATCACGGTGGAGATGCAGTTCATGGCAGACCTCGAACTGGAGTGTGACGCCTGCCATGGCAAGAGGTTCAAGTCTGACATTCTTGATGTGCGCTTCTGTGGAAAGAACATATACGATGCGTTGGAAATGACAGTAAAAGAAGCGATTGACTTCTTTGGACAGAACGGACAGGAACTGATAGTACGCCGACTTAAGCCTCTCGATGATGTAGGTCTTGGATATATAAAGCTCGGGCAAAGCTCGTCTACATTGTCCGGTGGTGAAAACCAGCGTGTGAAGCTGGCCTACTTCCTCGGTCAGGAGAAGTGCGACCCTACCCTATTCATCTTCGACGAGCCTACCACAGGCCTTCACTTCCACGACATAAAGAAACTCCTGAAAGCCTTTGACGCATTAATCTCGCACGGACATACGGTCATTGTGATAGAACACAACCTCGATGTGGTTAAGTGTGCGGACCATGTTATCGACCTCGGGCCTGAAGGTGGCGACAAAGGCGGCAACCTTGTAGCCTGTGGAGCACCTGAAGACATAGTCAAATGTAGCGAAAGCATCACTGGTAAATACCTTAAAGAGAAGTTGCAAGCACGGGCTTAATCATTCCTATATGCCGCATCCAACGATAGTGAAAGATTGAATATGGCGATAAAGACAACACCCGGCAAGTAAAACAAACTTGCCGGGTGTTGTTATATTTAATGTAAATGTAATCTTTTATAGATGTGAAAGACACAATACGTTTTCTCTCTTAGATTGGCAAGAAAAATATTAACGCTGTCCTATTGTGTTTTTCATGTCGAGCGGTAAACGAGGCTCGAACTCGCGACCCCCAGCTTGGGAAGCTAGTGCTCTACCAACTGAGCTATTACCGCAATATTTGCTTCGCTTGAGCCGATACCGGGACTCGAACCCGGGACCTATTCATTACGAATGAATTGCTCTACCAACTGAGCCATATCGGCCTTGATTTTTTCAACGGTGCAAAGGTAATACTTTTTATTGATTATAAGGAATGTGAGAGTGTGCAAAAGTCGAATTTTAACTTATTTTTTCAATTTTACCATGTAAATAAGCGGCCAATCCGCCGTGTTTCTACGGCTTTTATTCCTTAACATGGCTGTTGTGAATATACAGGATGAAAGCATATTGCGGTTATTACCTCGCATTTTGTCAAAAACAAAACGACTTTTGACAAAATGCAAATAGAAAATAAGCCCATAACCTGTTTGTCCCTTTTAAGAACAAACGTGCCACATATTGTCCTGTTTGTCGTATAAAACGACGACTATAACCATGTTTAAGCGGAGTCTTAACGGTGAAAAGCATGTTTAAATGCGGCTGAAGCCTTGGCTAAAGACGGTCTTTGTGATGCTTAAAGGCGGCCTTTGGCGATGCGAAAGGCCGTAAATTGCAATGTGCGGCGTTACCGATTATTGCACATTCAGCTCCACAAACGGCTAACACATTGGTTTAACGGCAGTTACGTTTGCACACAAAAACACGCTTATTTCCCTGCATCGGCGTTTTATCTGCAATGAAACGTATTATCAGCCGCCAGTAAAAATCACAATGTAAGATATTTGCTGAATTTAATGGCAATATGTCATACGGAGGGAACCGCCTTGCTATGTGTCGGCAAAACGTACACAAATCATTGGGATAAATCAGAAGTGATGAAAAAGGATTGCCGCAAACATTCGCATATCTCGCATATTTTATTTAACTTTGCAGTGCATACGTTGTAAATTTGAATAAAAAAACAAATAAGATATGGGAACATACAGGATACAGACCAACGCTTCTGGTACAAGGAGCATTACGGTTAGCAGTGCCCATCTGGCTACGATACAAAAGTATTCGCTGTTTGACAACCTTGTTGACAGCAACGGAATTGTAGACGAAACCGTGCTGGACAAGCTGAAGTTTAACATAAGGGCGATGCTTGAAACCGCCGCCGACACGAACAAAGAACTGCTTGACCTGTGCCTTGACGTGATATACAATAACAACATGAAGGCGTTTGGACTAAACCAGCTTGTAACATTATATAAGCAATGGGAAAAGGAACAACCGGCGACAGAGGAAGGCGAATAGCACAACAAGTTGCAGACGGCGGCAGGCTTACATCCAAAATTGCGTCAGGTGAAGGGCGTGGAATGCGCGATACAGGCGTTGACGACATATATAATGGTATGCGCGCATCACAATGGTTGCCTACGACTAAGAAGGAAGCGGAAGTCAGGGGATGGAACGAAGTAGACGTTGTGCTGTTCTCGGGCGATGCATACGTTGACCATCCGTCGTTCGGTGTGGCCGTCATCGGTCGCACGCTTGAGGCTATGGGGCTGCGCGTTGCCATAGTTCCGCAGCCCGACTGGCACGGCGACTTCCGTGATTTCAAGAAGTTCGGTAGGCCCCTCCTGTTCTTCGGCATAGCCCCCGGGTGTATGGATTCCATGGTAAACAAGTACACGGCCAACCGGCGGCTGCGTTCGGAGGATGCCTACAGCCCGGACGGTAGGCATGACTGCCGCCCGGAATACCCAACCATTGTGTATAGCAAAATACTGCGCAGCCTGTACCCTGACGTGCCGATAATCCTCGGCGGCATAGAGGCATCGCTAAGAAGGCTCACCCATTATGATTACTGGAAGGACGAACTGAGGCGTTGCATACTGTGCGACTCGGGTGCTGACATGATAATCTACGGCATGGGCGAGAAGCCTGTCACAGCCTTGTGCAATGAGATGCTTGCAGGAAAGCACGTGGAAGATATACGCGACATTCCGCAAACGGTCTATCTGTGCAAGAAGGACGAATTACCCGGTGGCGTAACTGACGATGACATAGTGCTGCATCCACACTCGGAATGCCTGCGTGACAAGCGTGCGCAAGCCGAAAATTTCAAGCATATAGAGGAAGAATCGAACATGCTGCACGCGCACAGGCTCATACAGGAGGTTGACGGTAAATATGCCGTTGTCAATCCTCCTTATCCGCCAATGACAACGGAAGAGGTGGACAAGTGCTACGACCTGCCCTACACTCGCCTGCCCCACCCCAAATACAGAGGCAAACGCATACCGGCATACGAGATGATACGCCACTCGGTCAACATCCACAGGGGGTGCTTCGGTGGGTGCGCCTTTTGTACCATAAGCGCCCATCAAGGCAAGTTTATCGCCTCACGAAGCAAAGACAGCATACTCAAGGAGGTGAGGCAGATAACGGAAATGCCTGATTTCAAAGGGTACATAAGCGACTTGGGAGGTCCGTCGGCCAACATGTATGGCATGGGCGGACGCGACAAGGATGTTTGCGCCAGGTGCAAGCGTCCGTCGTGCATCAATCCAAGGATATGTCCTAATCTTGATACAGACCACAGCCGCCTGCTCGACATATACCGTTCTGTAGACGCACTTCCAGGAGTAAAGAAGAGTTTTATAGGCAGCGGAGTGCGTTACGACCTTCTGTTGCACAAAAGCAAAGACGAGAAATGTAATAACGCCGCACGCGAATATACGCGTGAGTTGATATGTAAGCATGTGAGCGGAAGGCTGAAAGTGGCGCCGGAACATACTTCGGACAGCGTGCTTAAGCTTATGCGGAAGCCGCCGTTCAGGCAATTCGAGGAGTTTAAGAAGGTTTTTGACGAGATTAACAGGAAAGAGAATCTGCGCCAGCAAATCATACCCTATTTCATAAGTAGCCATCCTGGATGCACGGAAGAAGACATGGCCGAACTGGCGGTTATAACCAAGGGCCTTGACTTCAAACTTGAACAGGTGCAAGATTTCACCCCTACGCCTATGACCGTGAGTACGGAAACATGGTACACTGGGCTTGACCCGTACACCCTTCAACCGGTATATTCAGCCAAAACGCAACGTGAAAAGCTTGCACAGCGGCAGTTTTTCTTCTGGTATAAGCCGGAGGAGCGGCACAACATAGAGCATGAGCTGACAAGAATCGGTCGCCAAGACTTGATAAAAAAGCTATATGCCGGCACATCTTTCCATAAAAGAAACGGTTTCCAAGATGATAGAAATAATAGAGAAAGCACTCGTCGGCAAGAGAAACATGCAAGAATGCGAGGACGGGATAATCGCAAATGAACGGTTTGTTGCGGTAATAGACGGAAGCACGAGCAAGACTCCACGCAGGATAAACCCGGACATGAGCAACGGGAAATTCTGCATGGAGATTGTCAGGAAATATATCAGCAGTATGCCCGGCGACATTGACGTACGTGCATTTTGTAATGGAGTAACGCAAGCGGTACGCTCAATTTACAAGGCTTTTGGGATAGACATAAACAGATTGGAAGGCCATCCTGAAGAGCGGCTTACGGCAAGCGTTGCCGTATATTCACATCATTACAGGCAAATATGGATGGTTGGTGACTGCCAGTGCATCGCAGACGGTGTTTATCATGACAATTCAAAGCCACAGAAAAAAACGCTCGCCGAAAAACGTTCTGCGTTTCTAATAACAGCAATAAAGAACGGGCTTAACCCCAAAAACGTACAGACTGAAGACCCTGGCAGGCACCATATCTTAGCCGAATTGACTGAATGTTGCAAAAAGCAAAACATTGAATATCCGGTAGTTGACGGTTTCGATATACCCATAAGTAAAGTAAAAGTGATAGATGTGCATGATTGCGGCAAGGACATAGTCCTTGCTACAGACGGTTATCCTTTTTTATATGACACTTTGGCGAACAGTGAAGAAGCATTGGCCGCACAATTGAATAACGACCCGTTATGTATTTATTCTTTCCAAGCTACCAAAGGGCTAATGAAAGGTAACAGGTCGTTTGACGACAGAGGGTATGTAAAGCTTGCCGACAGGTAAGGCATTCCCTGCATCACGGCCATCCTCGCCATTCCCCAGCTCTCCCTGTCCGGCTGGCCGAATACAAAAAAGAGCCTCCCCGGAGGATTACCCTTCGGGGAGGCTCACTGGTGTTTATTAAAGAAGGCGGCCTCCTACTCTCCCGCATCGCATCGCAGTACCATCGGCGCAGCCGGGCTTAACTTCTCTGTTCGGAATGGGAAGAGGTGGAGCCCCGGCGCAATAGCCACCGGATATGTCTTTCCGGACTTGACATGACTATGGCACAAGCGGCACGCGCCTAGCGCGGAGGAACTGTACTGCGTCCGGCGCAGTCCTGCGCCGGACGGGAAAAGCTTTCGGGCAATTAGTAGCGCTCGGCTTTGGCGTCGCCGCCTTTACACCTGCGCCCTATCCACGTCCTCGTCTCGGACGGCCCTCGATAAAGGAGCTCTCATCTCGCGGAAGGCTTCGCGCTTAGATGCTTTCAGCGCTTATCCACACCGGACACGGGTACCCAGCGGTGCGCCTGGCGGCACAACTGGTTCGCCGGAGGTCCGTCCGCCACGGTCCTCTCGTACTAGTGGCAGACCCGCACAAAGCTCCAACGCCCACGATAGATAGAGACCGAACTGTCTCACGACGTTCTGAACCCAGCTCGC